>Ga0115564_10000241_pt1 | contig 54897 bp, 65 predicted proteins | sample COGITO_mtgs_1105_7_FD_88680 | JGI IMG/M metagenome (GOLD analysis project Ga0115564, IMG submission 88680) | Pelagic marine microbial communities from North Sea - COGITO_mtgs_110523 | ecosystem: Environmental > Aquatic > Marine > Epipelagic | place: Germany:Helgoland, sampling site Kabeltonne...
ACATATATTTCAATGACACAGTAGAAGACAATGGAATGCATCATTGTAAATACACTCAAGAGTATACAGACCATGATACATATTTACATGGTTGGGAAGATGATGAGTTATGTTTTGAAGAAAATGGAAGTTGTAATTGTGCTAATCCAGAGGTAAAGGAAGATCAATATATAGGGGAGTTATACTGTGACATCTGTTATCAGACTGTTCACACTCATACTACTATTTAATAATACTAATTAAAAATAAACATTATGAGAACAAAAGATGAAGCGCACTCGGCAAAGTTTGACAAACTGTTGCGAGGTAAGAAGATCAATTCATGTAGATACATGACTAGAGAAGAAGCCGACCAGTTTGGTTGGTACAAACGTCCATTGATTATAGTATTCACAGACGAAAGCTATATCATATTACAATCGGACGATGAAGGTAACGAAGGAGGCGCAGCCTTGTACGAAGACATACCAAGTAAAGAGAACTATCACGTAATTTATACGATATGAATATAAACACAAAAGGAACATACATAATCGAGCAAGACCACTATGTATTAAGTATAGACTATACTTACTATTATAATACTGGCACATATGAGCAACCACCAGAAGCAGACATGGAAATAACAAGTGTCGAGCTAAACGGTATGGACATAACGGACTTCTATTGGGATTACGTTGATGACACATTACACACAGAGGTGTGGGAATACGCACAAGATAATAACTAAAATAAATAAACAATGAAAGTAAGAATTTTACAACGTAGTGTATACTACAAAACGGCAGAGTTAGAGATAGAAATCCCTAACGACATTGATGAGTTTGATATTCAGCAATATGTCAATGACAACGAAGACCTTTGGGTTGATGACATAGACCACAAGATAAACGAGTCTGAATTCCTCTTCGGACTTGGAATGGATAGTGGGGATTGGACAGACGATGACCAAGACTCCGAGTGGAGATACGAATGTGACGAACTAAAAATAGGAGGACATTTATAATCAATTAAACAATTAGAAATTATGAAACTACACGATGTACCTAGAAACAGTAGAATAAGAGTAAAGACCAAAGATAAAGTGCCACCTGGCGCTCCTGAGATTGAATCAGGAGAAGAGCTTAACTTTAGATCCATAGACGGAATGTATAGCTATTGCACCAGAGACAATGGTGAGGTAGTACATTTAGCAGCATGGACAGACGTAGAAGTTGTAGTATAAAAGGCAAGATATTGCCAATTAGGGTTGACTTCTGTACAAAAAGAGCAATAGATTGCCTTTACTGTACAGCAAAGTTTTGAGTAAAGTACCTATTTTAAGTACTGTTCTCAAATTATTACTAACGACTAAAAAAGCAATCATTAATAATAATAACACACGTTAATGCGTGTAAAAACAAACAATTAGAAATTATGGGAAGATATTATGACGGAGACATAAACGGAAAGTTTATGTTCGCAGTACAATCAAGTAGTGCAGCAGACAGATTTGGTTCAGAAGGACACAACAATTATTTAGAGTATTACTTTGACGAGGAACACCTACCTACAATAAAGGAAGAGTTGTCAATATTAAAACCTGCATGGGAGAAGGTAACAGAGTTCTTCAAGGATAGAAACTCATGGACTACTAAACAACAAGAAGAGGCAGGAATAAGTGCTCAAGAAATGAGTGACTTTGCCGACTATCGCTTAGGTAAACAGATAGAGGAATGTATAAAAGAGGAGGGACAATGTTCGTTTCAAGCAGAGCTTTAATAGTATTGTTCACACTCATCATAGGGGTAGGTGCTACCCCTGTTGATGAGGTGTTGGTTACTGCAACAGTATATAATGCAGATCCAAGACAATGCAACGCAGACTATCTAACGACTGCGAGTGGTAAAAAGATAAACGAAAGCAACCCCCAGGGACACAGATGGATAGCTGTGTCAAGGGATCTAGAGCCATTGGGTTTTACTTTCGGAACTAAGGTATTAATAAGTAACGCAGGCGAAATGAATGGAGTCTGGACCGTAGAAGATAGAATGAATAAAAGATGGGTACATAGGATAGATTTCCTTGTAAACAACGATATAAGATTAGGTAAATGGAATAACGTAAAATTAGAAATATGGAGACCAAAGAAGAATTAAGAAATGGATTAGAGTTAGTTTTAGCACTTCAACTAACGTTAGAGTTAATGGACGAATATAGATTAAAAGGATTGCCAAAGAAGTATGGTAATATGTTTAAGAACTCAATAGAGAAATCAATGTCTCAGACATACGATAGGCTTTACAAAAATGATCCAGAATTTATGACCAACTCAATGAATATAAAGAATGAGATGATATCTTCAATAGCTTCTTTAAACGAAGTAGATGCTATTCTTTTTGGATCATTTACTCAGCACTATATGGACAACATAGATGTTGCCAGAGAGAAAGGAACTGTGTTCTTTTCTAAACTATTATAAGCCACAAGATTATTTAATCCTTAGTTGTCGCTAATGTAGGCCGCTATAATGCTTTACATGATGTTCTTGTGGTGTATTATATATGACATCATAAATTATAGTAAGACTGACAGGACGGAAAGACGCCCCTCTATTGAGGTAACTTAAATAAATAAAATAGACATGACGTTACAAATTTTTACAGTCCATTTATATTACGGACAACATACAAGGTATGAAACAAAACAAACACCTTCTATAGAAGAAGCAAGAAGGTGGGTGTCAGGAGCTGCAAAAGGTAGAATTATTAACAAGCAAAACATATATGTACAATGAATTTACTAACACAAAACAGTAAGCTTAAAAAGACAAGTAAGAATCTTAATTTAAGGGTATTTAATTTTGGAATACCTGCATATAAATCAGCAAGTGGTAAGCTTACCTGCCCTATGGCTGACGAGTGTGTTGAGTTTTGCTATGCAAAGAAAGGTGCTTATGTATGGAGCAATGTTCAACCTGCATTCGAGAAGAGATACCAACTCAGTAAGACATTAGAATTTATTGATGCAATGAATTCAGAGATAAAAAAGAAACGACCTGAGTATGTAAGAGTACATGATAGTGGTGACTATTATTCAAGAAGCTACTTAGCTAAGTGGATCACGATTGCAAATGAAAATCCAAGCGTAAAATTCTACAGCTATACAAACATGGTTGACATGATTAAAAACACCAAGCTCCCTGATAACTATGACATTATATTTAGTGATTCTGGCAAACAAAAGCACATGATAGACCAAAGTGCTGACAGACACACTAAAATATTTAAGAGTAAGGAAGACCTGTTAAGCAAGGGGTACGTAGATGCCTCAGACACAGACCTTTATGCAACTAAATGGTTTAACAAAACCAATAGAGTCGGTTTAATATTTCATTAAAAAACAAATAAAAGTTGCGTAATAAATAAATAATTAGTAAATTTGTAAAACACAATTTAATTTAAAAACATGGGAAAATCAAGCGAAGAATTTATGAAACAAAGAGAGAGGTTTGAAGAGTCAATACCTCTACTAACATCATCATTCAATTGGGATCAATACTTTTTATCCCTACACACTAACCACTTAAATAAAATCAAAAATGAAAAGGGGAATATTTAATAAATACGTTGAATTCGTATGTGAAGAATGCGGAATAACAAAAGAAGAACTTTTTACTAAAAGTAGAAAGACTAAGTTAGCAATGTCGAGGTACTTGCTTTATTCTATATGCTATCAAAGACCTATGACAATAGTACAGATTGTTGATTTAATGTCTGAGAATGACTACGATACGTCTAGAACAAATATTGAATACGGAATAGCTAAGATAAAAGAAATGAACGATGGAGATATTAATAGTTTAATTTCAATAGCCGTAAACAATATTTCAAAAGAAGAGTCGTTATGTTAGAAGATTCTATGACAATTCTTTGGCAAGAGGTTAAGGATAATAGGAAATCTGTTTGTCTTAATACAAGCAGAGAAGAAGCCTACATATATAGAGGTGTTAAGTTTTCAAAGTTAGATGGAGTAACAAGAATATATAACACCACTAAAGTTGGACTTAGTTACAGAGAAGTAACTAAAGATGAGTATGATTTCTTAATTGAAAATGGATTAAAGATTGGGGTTAAAAACATTCTCCAGAACACCTATAGAGGTCAGATAGAAAGTATAAATGAAAAGATACATGGAGAAGTCAATACTCGTAACAACAAGAAGCATTATGAGTCATTGAAACAAAAAAGAGAAACATTAATAAATAAATACAGTAAACTAAACAATTAATTATGGGAGAAACAAAATCAACATTCAAAACATTAGCAGCGGTTAATGTTAAGGACAGAGTAGAAAAGAAAGGTAGATTCGATTACTTATCTTGGGCATATGCCTGGGCTATGATTAAAGATCAATACCCTGATGCAAATCGTAAGGTATATGAATCAGAATCCAATGAACTAAATTACTTTTCAGATGGAAGAACAGGCTATGTAAAGGTAGGTGTAACAATAAATGATGTAGAACACATTGATTATCTGCCTATTATGGGACACAACAATCAATCGTTAACATTAGATAAGATTACTTCATTCGCAGTAAACAAGACTATACAACGTAGTACAGTTAAAGCTATAGCTATGCATGGATTGGGATTATCTTTATGGGCAGGAGAAGACTTAGTAGATATCAGTGAGGCAGCACCTGCTGTTAAGCAAGAAGCTAAACCAACTCTAAAGAAGACAAGTGAGAAGTGGAATGATGTAGTTAATTACGTTAAGGCAAACAAGACAAATCCATTCGCTTCTACGATTAAAACATTAGAGACTAAGTATATTATTTCATCAGCAATTAAAAAAGAATTAGGAGTTTATGTCAAGTAATATAATAGAGTCGCTAAGAGACGACTCAAAGTACTATGGTGACTTTGGTAAAAAGTATCTATCTAATTCAGATATCTATAGTTTACTAAACAATCCTAAGAACTTCAGGATTAGCCAAAAGGGATTACCTTTATTAAAAGGTGGTTACTTTCACACAGCTATGTTAGAGCCACAGAAGATAGGAGACTATCCTGTTATAGATGCTTCAACAAGAAGCACTAAAGCTTTCAAAGAACATATATTAGAGAACAATTTAGATCCATATGACGTCTTACTATCTAAGGAGGTAGATGAGATAACAACATGGGTTAATGCAATGAAATCTAACTTCGTAATGTATAGCGACATATATGCTCAAGGTAATATATACGAACAACCTGCAATTGCTACCATATTTGGAATAGAGTGGAAAGGTAAGGCAGATATAGTTACAGCTGATAAAGTTATAGACATCAAGACCACAGGTAACATAGATAAGTTTAAGTGGAGTGCAAATGATTATAACTATGATAGCCAGGCTTATATATACGAGCAGCTATTCGGTAAGCCAGTTGAATTCTATATAATAGACAAGACCACATTGAAACTAAAGATAGCTAAACCATCAGAAGAAACGCTACTAAGGGGTCGTGATAAGGTTTTAAGAGCTATAGAAGTATATAATAAGTTCTTTGCTGAGGGCTCAGTAGAGGACGTTACACAGTACATAGAGTATGAACAGTTTTAGTATTTGTTCACACTCATCATCGGCAGCAAACGTCATTTAGTGCCGATATATAGATTATCATTTTAAAGGAGTCAGCGGTGCTTCTCCAACTAAGCACCCATTAAATACCATTAATTATGTCAAACGACAAAATATTTGCAGACGGATTTATCTTCAAGAGAAGAGAGAACGCACCAGAATTTGTAATCGGCAACATCAGCGTAAAAGTTCAAGATGCTGTTGCTTTTTTACATGAAAACCAAAAAAATGGATGGGTTAACCTAAATGTACTTAACAGTCAGGCAGGTAAACCATACATTGAACTTGACACTTTTGTACCCAAGAAGAAGGATAATGGAGTGGACACAGCACCTAACCAAGCACCTGTACAAGAGGCAGATTTACCCTTCTAATTAACTAACTAAAAGAAGACAAGGGGTTTAATTACCCCTTGTTTTTTCTTTAGTAAATGTTGAAAATGTTAATTTTTTCCCTTAGAAATGGGAAATAAAAAAAATAAAATTAAATAAACGCTATAAAGATATATAGAACTATAAAATCAACATAATGAGCAATAACGTAACAATATTTAGAAACATAAAAGACACATCTACTCCGTTCTTTAAAGATATGGCATCTATTCTTGATAGAATGAAAGATGGCAAGTCTAAGGATTTGATTAAGCAGATTAGGTCAGAGAAGAATAAAGAGGTTCGACAGGAACTAAAAAAGAATTTACCAGCAATTTGTTTTTCTGGAACATTTAATAAAAGAAATGATGATAGCATCATTGAACATAGTGGATTCATTTGCTTAGACTTTGATGGATACAAGACTAAAAAAGATATGTTAGCCGAAAAGGAAAGGTTATCAAAGGATAGATTCACATATTCTGTATTTGTATCGCCAAGTGGTAACGGATTAAAGTCTTTAGTAAAGATACCTGCAGATATTGAGAATCACAAGAACTACTTTACATCATTAGAAAAACATTATAACTCAGAATATTTCGATAAGACAAGTAAGAACATATCAAGAGTATGTTACGAGTCTTACGATCCATTAATATTTATTAACTTAAACTCAAATGTTTGGGATAAGATTGAGGAACAGGAATACAAGGTTGTAGACAAATACTCTTCGAGACCAACTATACCAATAACAAATGAGAATAAGATAGTAGAAATACTTATGACTTGGTGGACAAGAAAGTACGGATTAGTAGATGGTGAAAGAAACAATAACGTTTATATACTCGCTGCTGCATTTAATGACTATGGAATTAGCAAATCATTAGCAGAGTATATCATGTCTCAGTTTGAATCAAAAACATTTACTTCACAAGAGATAAAGACCACTATAGCATCAGCATACAGTCAGACACAAAACTTTGGGTCTAAGTATTATGAGGATGAGGATCAAGTTAATTCTGTTAAGATGAAACTAAAACGTGGAGTATCAAAAAAGGAAATTCGTCTTCAGTTAGCTGAATCCAATATTGAAGACGCTGTAGTTGAAGCTGTATTAACTTCTATTGAAGAAGATGAAAGCGACAAGAGATTCTGGAGTAAGAATGAGAAAGGTGTTATAACAATGATACACTACTTGTTTAGGGATTTTCTTGAGGACAATGGATTCAAGAAGTTTTGTCCAGAGGGGAGTAAGAACTTTATATTTGTTAGAGTTACCAATAACCTTATAGACCACACTACAGAAGAAGAAATAAAAGACTTTGTACTTGGTTATCTTGAAAAGTTAGATGATATGTCTGTATATAATTTCTTTGCAGACAAAACTAGATTCTTTAGAGAAGAATTTCTTTCCCTGTTAGGTACTGTTGACGTTTACTTTGTAGAGGACGACAGGGACACAGCATATCTTTATTATAGAAATTGTGCTGTAAAAGTAACAAAGGATGGAAAGACCGCTATAGACTATCTAGACTTAGGTGGACACGTTTGGAAGGACCAGGTTATTGATAGAGACTTCCAAGTATGTGAGTCTTTTGAATGTGATTACAAAACATTCATAAAGAATATATCAGGAGATGATAAGCATAACATGAAGTCAATGAGAAGTACTATCGGATTTATGTTACACGCATATAAAAATTTAGCATACTGTCCTGCAATAATATTAAATGATGAATCAGTATCGGAAGATCCTGAAGGAGGGACAGGTAAAGGTTTGTTTATCAATGCACTATCTCAAATGAAGAAGTTAGTTGTTATAGATGGTAAGGCTTTTAATTTTGAGAAAAGCTTTGCCTATCAATTAGTTTCAGCAGATACACAGATACTTTGTTTTGATGATGTAAAGAAGCATTTTGATTTTGAAAGATTATTTAGTGTAGTCACAGAAGGAATGACTCTTGAAAAGAAAAATAAAGATGCTATCAAGATACCATTTAGCAGGTCTCCAAAGGTAGCTATAACAACAAACTACGCAATAAAGGGAAGAGGTAATTCATTTGAAAGACGAAAGTGGGAATTAGAGTTTAGACAATTCTATACAAAAGATTTTACCCCATTAGTAGAATTTGGAAAGTTATTATTTTCAGATTGGTCAGTAGAAGAATGGTGTGCATTTGATAATTATATGATTGAGAATGTTATGTTCTACCTGAACAATGGCTTGATAAAAGGTAATTGGAAAAACTCAAGTATAAAGACATTAGGTTCTAATACGTCACAAGACTTTATTGAGTGGTGTGATTTAACTTCTTCAGAGGTAACTAATGGAGTTATAAGACTTGACGAAAAACTATACACTAATGACCTTTATAATGAATTTGTTCAGGATAACCCTGACTTTTCAAGAACAGGAAAGAGAACTGTATCAAGAACTGAATTTAATAAGTGGTTAAGATACTACGGAAAGTATAAGACAGGAAATGAGCCTAAGACCAATAGAGATATGCAGGGTAAATGGATTATGTTTATAACAAATAATACAGCAAAAAATGAAGAAGAAAAAGACGAAACTAGACTTCCATTCTGATTTTAATTGGTGTGTTGATAATGACTTCCAGGTTTATATAAAGCCAATGGAATTAACTGGTCATTGTAGAATTGCAGTAAGAAAAGGAGGTATATCTACTCAAGGTAAACCTTCTCTCTACTGTAAGGAAAAAGATATAACAATTTACAGCAAAGAAACATTAGGATCTGTATTGTATAAGAATCAAAATAAAGCTGCTGAGAAATTGCCAGAGGTGTTGAACTATTTAAGAAATTTATATGGAAAAGTTTGAAGGTTATTACGATTATGACGAAGTTTATTATGGTATGTTGAATTCATACGAAATGGTAGTTTACAACGTTCCTTTATCAGATGTAATTATTAGAGATGTGGAGTTTTTTATACATGATATAACTAAGCCTATTACTGTAGATGTTGTAGACGATCTTATTCAGTATTTTGAAGACATGGAAGACTATGAGAAATGTAAGATTTTATTGGAAAAAAGAAAAGAATATGATACAATTTAGAGATTATCAACAAAACATTATAGATAAGGGAACAGAAGTTTTATTAACTAAGAAATTTCTGTACCTGTCTATGGAGGTGAGAACAGGTAAGACACTTACCTCTCTAGGTATTCTAGATAAGATGATGAGTGTGAACAGAGTATTGTTCATCACGAAGAAGAGAGCAATAAGCTCGATAGAATCAGATTACAATCTGCTTGATCCAGACTATGAACTGCAAGTTATAAACTATGAATCACTTCACAAGATCGACCAAGCAGTTTGGGATGCTGTAGTTTGTGATGAAGCACATGGTATGGGAGCTTTCCCAAAGCCAAGTAAAAGAGCCAAAGCTGTATCTGAACTTATTAGAAAAAACAAACCATATGTTATATTACTTTCAGGCACGCCAACGCCTGAGTCTTATAGTCAAATGTATCATCAAGTATATTCAATTCCAAACAATCCATTTAATAAATATTCTAACTTTTATAAATTTGCTAGTGACTACGTAACAGTTACCACTAAAAGAATAGGTGGATTTATGGTGAATGATTATTCTGATGCCAAGGAAACCATAATTGATGACATGAATCCTTATACTATTTCATATACACAAAAAGAAGCAGGATTTGAATCTTCTATAAAAGAAAAAATTTTGTTTGTCGATGCTCCTGAAAGTTTAATGGTTATGTGTTCTAAGTTAAAGAAGCTGCTTGTTCTGGAAGGTGAAGATGAAGTTATACTAGCTGATACAAGTGTAAAGCTTATGCAGAAGCTACATCAAATGTATAGTGGTACTGTTAAGTTTGAAAGTGGAAATTCCATGGTCCTTGATTTGTTTAAAGCTGAATACATATACGATAATTTTTGTTGTAATAAAATAGGAATATTCTATAAGTTTAAGGAAGAGCTTAACGCAATTAAGAAAGTCTATGGAGATAGTATATGCACTGATTTAGATGAGTTTAACAGCACAGATAAGTCTATAGCCTTGCAAATTGTCAGTGGAAGAGAAGGAATATCTTTGCGTAATGCTAAATATTTAGTATATTACAACATAGATTTTAGTGCTACAAGTTACTGGCAATCAAGAGATAGAATGACCACCAAAGAAAGACTTGAAAACGAAGTGTTTTGGATTTTCACAGAAGGAGGAATAGAAAGTAAAATATATAAAGCAGTAAGCAAAAAGAAGAATTATACTCTAAATCATTTCAAAAGAGATTTATTAACTTTAAATTAAATACAATGAAAAAACTAAAAAAAGTACAGGAACATTTTAAATTTAAACTAACAGATAACTGGTCTAATGAATGTTATTTTTACATTTATGAAGATTCAACAGCTGATGGGTATTCAGTATATATAGCTACTGAAGACACCAGTAATATTAATGTCAATGAAGATGTACATTATTACGATTCAGACTTAACTAATTCTTTAACAGAAGCTATAAGGGCGCTAGAGTATCTTGATAAAGAGGGGCAAAATATTTATATTGATGATATAAACTCAGAATTTGTAGAAGAGGCAATGGAAGAATTATATGAATTAGTTATAAATAAAACAATGGAAACGTTAAACAAATTAATAGACAAAAAAAATGATTGAATCAATTGGTTGGCTATGTTTAGCCTGGGTAGTAATGATAGTAGGAAAGGAAATAGCTAAGAAGTTATGGCCAGAAGACTGGAAATAATGACGGAACAACAGATACAAGCGAAAAGAATTAAACAATTAGAAGCTGAAGGGTACTATGTTATCAAGCTTATTAAGACTAATAAGAATGGTATACCTGATCTTGTTGCTATACCTCCTAACTGTGGGGTTATATTTTCAGAAGTAAAAAAGCCAAAGGGCAGGGTGTCTGCCTTACAAGAATTTAGATTAAAAGAATTAGAAAAACATGGAGTCAGAACAGAAATATATAGAGGATGAATTTGAATTGGACGAGTACTTTCTAAAACAAATGCATACATTTGAATTGGATGTAAAAAATAAAATAGCATCTAAAATAGATGAGCTAATAGGGTTAAAAAGCACAGCTGGAAAAATACAAAGCATAGCTGGTTATATTAATTTAAAAAAAGATATTGATATATTTTTTGTTTTAGATTACTATAGAGAAGCTGATTGCGCTCCTACTGTGCTAATAGACGTTAACGAAATAGAAGTAGACAGATACCTAGACTATATAAACTCTAATAAATATATTAAATGAAAAATTCAGAAAAATTAATAATAGAAGCTGTAGAGTCAGCAACTGGGGTTTTGGATATAATGAAAAAGACTAGAAAAAGAGAGCATGTTGATGCCAGGCGAATAGCTTACATGATATTCAGGGAAACACAGTTTTACACGTTTGAAAAAATAGGTGAATTGTTTAATAGAAATCATGCAACTGTATTGTTTGGGATTAGATCAGGTCAATCACTTATAGATTTTGACCCAAAGTTTAAAGAAAACTATTTACAATGCCTTGCTGAGATTAGGACTATAAACACTGAAAAAGAACAGATAAGACAAAAAATATTAGATTTAAAAAGAAAGTTATTAACACTAGAAAAAATAGAAAATGGATTATAAATTTGAAGACATACAGAAGATAATAGACTTTAAAAGTTGGGCAGATAAAAAGAAGATTGATGAGCTTCTTAGAATTGATTGTACGATGTACACTAACCTGGGATTAGATAGTTTAAAGAAAGATCGTGAAGAAACAAAAAGAAGATCAAAAGTCATTTACAAAGCTATATCTAAGATAGATGAGGCTTTTGGTAAAAGCCTAATATACCAAATGGATAGTTAATAACTATTTTGTTTTTTATTGTTTTTTTATGTTAAATTTAGGAAACAATTATAAAATGGCAATACAAATACACAACCATAATTCCATAAAATTTATAAATCTTTTAATGGAAAGAATAAATTCACTTAGTGATGATATTTACGAATCACTAATGGATGAAGATACTGAATCTCTAAAGTCCTCAATAAGAGAGTTGCAAATAGTTTTACGAGAAACACAAAAAACAACTGAAGATGAGTACTAATAAAGACGCAGGATACAGACCAAGACTTACTGATGAAGAAAGTGAAATGGTAAAAAACCATAGAGCATTAAAAATAGAATGCGAAACCAACGGAATACCAATGAGCGATGTAAATCATTATTGGTATAAGGGTAAAAGCTTCTCTCTTCATGTGAAAAATAATGGAGTAAGTCTTGACAAAGTGAGACAGGACATAATCAAGGCTATGAATAGTCATTCTCCTTCATATCCTAAGATAAAAAGAACTAAGTCAGAGACTGGTCACTTATTAGTTATAGATCCTGCTGATATACACATAGGAAAGCTTGCAACCAGCTTTGAAACAGGCGAAGATTATAACTCTCAGATAGCAGTAAAAAGGGTTAAGAAAGGCGTAAAAGGAATTTTACAAAAATCAAATGGATTTAATATAGATAAAATTCTTTTTGTTGGTGGTAACGATATACTTCATATAGACGAACCTCATAGAAAAACTACTGCAGGAACACCTCAAGATACTGATGGGATGTGGTATGAAAACTTTATGACTGCTAAAAAACTTTACATAGATATTCTAGAGACATTGATGTCTGTAGCTGATGTTCATTTTGTATACAATCCTAGTAACCACGATTATATATCTGGATTTATGTTATCCGATTCTATACAGTCTTGGTTTAGAAAGTCTAAGAATATAACATTTGATTGTAGTATAGCTCATAGAAAGGGATTTAAGTATGGTCAAAATTTAATTGGAACTACACATGGAGATGGAGCAAAGCTAGCTGACCTTCCGTTAATAATGGCTAATGAGTTTTCAAGAGAATGGGCTGATACAAAACATAGATATGTTTATACTCACCACATACACCACAAAAGTTCAAAAGACTATCATGGAATTACAGTTGAATCATTGAGATCTCCAAGCGGATCAGATTCCTGGCATCATAGAAAAGGATATGGAGTTGGTGGCATAAAAGCAGTAGAAGGTTTTATACATTCAAAAGACCATGGTCAAGTAGCAAGGTTAACTCATATCTTTTAATTATGAAAGATAAATATTTTACAAAAATATTTGCATGGATAATTATATTGATAGTAACTTTTTTTATTTGGTCTAGTGTTTATACATGGATATTTTAATGATTAAAAAAGAATGGCACTTTATGGATAAGGCTAAACAAAGAAAACAAACTCCAGTTTATACAGGGGTGTTGATGTATTTCCCAGATGCTATAAAAGAAATAGCACAATGCAGTTATGCAGGGCAACAACAACATAACCCTGACCTTCCGTTAAATTGGGATAGAGATAAGTCAGGAGACGAATTAGACGCTCTTACAAGGCACTTAATGGAATGTGGCACTGTAGATTCCGATGGAGTTAGACACTCGGCTAAAGTAGCCTGGAGAGCCTTAGCTAACCTACAAAAAGAAATTGAAAATGAAAGAACACATAACAAGTCAAATTATTAAAGAAAAGCTCAAGCCAAAGCCTAATTATAATTTAATAAGAAAGCTTCAGCAATTGTTAGACGAGCCTAAAAAAAAATCATCAGAAGTCTAAATTTTTAAGTTCATCTTCTAGTTTTTTTATTTTTCTACCAGCAGGCGAATTTTTCTGTTGTTTTCTAGCTTTAGATTTTCTAGCTTTTCTTTTTTTAAGTTCTCTTTCTCCATAGATTATTTTAAAATCTTCATCACTTAATTTTAAATCTTGCTGTTTAGAAGCTTTTATGTCAGACCAATTCTGAGCCATCATATATCTTCTTATATCCTTGTATAGTGGTAATGGTACTCCTGTAAACTGACTAGCCTCTAAAGCAGTTCTTAATGTCATAAACTCAGCTGCTGCTCTGTCGGCAACTTTTTTATCTTTGCTTCCCATTTTAGCAAGTAAATCACCCATTCTTAATAAACTACTAGCTTGTGGAGCTAAAGGCCCTGCACCAATTCTTATTGCCGACTCAGCTACACCTTCTTTCTCTAATTTTTGTTGGTTTATTACACTAAATATAATAGAATGTATATATGGATTATATCCTTTGCCATCTTTGTCTGACCATAAACCTAAATCTTCTCCATATTCCTCGTTTAATTTTTCAATAGCTAAATTTATTGGAATCATAGGAAAGTTTCCTGAAGTACCTCTTGTTATTAAAGAAACTCCTGCACCTGCTAATTGTCTAGTGGTTAACTCTTCATAATCTATGTCATCTTTATCATCAAGTCCTAACACTCCATTGAACATAGAAGCTAGTGCTTTGTACATAACAACGTACAAACTCATTCTAGTCATGATTCCTGCTAATGTAGCACCTCCTTTTATAGCACCCATTTCTCCTTGTCCAACCATAGAAGCAACAGCTTGTCTTGCTGTTACAAATTCATTGATAGTAAACCGAGCCATATAGGAGTTTATTGACTTATATAATATCATTCTAGCACCATCTTGATCTGAGAGTTGATTTTTCAACACGCCACTAAAGGGGTCATTAGATGTTGCCGCTTGAGTAACTTTAGCATCAGCTGCTCTCTTGGCAGCTTGAATAGCATCTGCATACTTAGTCATGTATGCTTCGTCATTTTTTGATATTTTATCTGCGTCCATGTCTTGACCAGTTTCCTGTTTAAAAACCTTAGCAAAAGTTCCAAAAAATAAAGGTCTTGAAATCATTTTATCAGGAGTACTTAATAAATTATCTGCCAAAAACTCTGAACCATCTGCAAACTTTTTACCAAATCGAGCTGCGTATTGAAAAGTACTTTTAACATTACTACCACTAGCTCGTTTACTTCCTTTTTTGTTTCTAACTACACCAGCGTTTTCTGATTTAGAACCTCCTAGTATTTCTGAACCCCAATTTTTAGTTACAGTTGTAGACCCTACATTTTCTGCAAAAGACAATCCGTTTTGCATTAAAGATAATTTTGAATATTTTCCTAACCCTAATGCTAATTCTTTAGGAGCTGACATCAATCCAAATGTCAAGTTACTTCCAAGTTCTGCCACAGCTCTTGGAGCAGATGCTAGCGTACTATAATAACCAATTTTTCTTGCTGAATCAAACCACTTTCCTCCTATAACGTCTGTACTAAAATTACTAGACAAAACCTTATTAATAGATTCATCATATGCTCTTGACAAAGAAACAGTTGCTTCTATTACTTCTTTTGTAGCATTGTCTTGTTCAGAAAGTTTAGTTAATTGAGTTAAAGCTTTTCTAGATGTTTGTATTTCATTAGTTAAATAGTAATCCATACCTGCCATTCTTAAAGCTCTTAGTGCTGTAGCTACAGGATCAAAATCAATTGCCTTTGCTCCTGGAGTTCTACTTATAGATGTTTTAGATTCAGTACTTGTTTGTGGATTTATGTAGTTTTTCTGTGATATTAATTGTTGGTCTAATTTGTCAGTTGTAGCATCAACTTTGTGATGAACATAATTGTTCAATAAGTCTAATTTATTACCTCTTACAATAGTTGTCGCATAGGCTTGCTTGTCGCCTAAAGCACCATAAATTTCCTGCATTATACCTATCGCCTTCATTACTTGTGGAGATAAATTTTGTTTCATCTTCTTAGTTGTAATGACTCCTCCTTCGCTATTCTTTGCTTTTATATCGAGTAATATATCTATGTCAGCTTGAGTATAATTGCTTTTTGTTTTAGAATTGTTAAAGTTTTCTACAGTCTTGTCTATAAATTTATTTGCTTCTGCAACTCCTTTATTACCTGCGTTTGATTCGCTTTCTAAAGCTAGTAAGTATGTTTGTATTTCAAACCTTCTTCTTACTGCAGGATTAGTTCCTTCTTTGTAAGTAGGAGCTATTATCTGTTCTACAGCATCAAGCTTATCTGTTAGTCTTCCTGACCAAGTTTTAAACTGACTGTACTTTGTGGCTATTGGTTCAAAACTATTATTTCTTATAGTGTTGTTTTTATAGTTTCCAAAAGCATTATCTACTGCAGATAAAGGATTAGTCCTTAGCATCTCTAATGATGTTGTGGAATTTGCTCCCCTTTTTGTGGCGTTTTTTAAACCAGCTTTTAAAGCAGCTTCGGCCCTGCTTTTGACCATAGCTATTTTATTTTTAGTAGTTCCATATTTGTCTACTAAAGGACGCATGTCATAAGCCCTACTATTTATTGACTGACCAAGTTTGTTTGCAGCGTGTGTATAATGACCATTATTAATGTTTTCAAGACTAACTTCTAATAAATCTAATTGCTTACCTGTTAAGCCAATTAGGTCGCTGTCTTTAATGTTTTGAAACACTTGAACACCACCTGCTTCTTTAGTTGTGTTGTCAAGGCTTTTTAAACTTATACCCTTAGACCTAGATTTTATTTTTGTTATAATGGCCTGTCTATTCTCAGCAAATTTATTAGCAGCTTCTACAAGCTCTTGATTTTCATCAGTCTCTGCTGAGTTAATTTTATCTATAAGAGTTTGTAATGTAAATGAATCTAGTTTATCTAAGTCGTTTTCAATAAACTTAGAATCTTCTGATATTAAAGTTTCACCATCTACATCTTCATTAATAATTTTATCTACTATAGTTTTTAAAGTTTTAGTTTCTTTAGTTTCAGTCTCTTCATCTGTATCTTGAATGTTTTCATTATACAAAGAATCAGCCATGTTTTGAGAATCTATTATTAACTGATTATCTAACTTTACATTTTGTTTTTGCTTTAGAAGATTACTTAAGAAATCATTATAACCATCTATGTTTTCACTAGTAAGATTTTTAGTTGGAGTATTTAGTATAGTTCCTAACCTAGATATAAGGTCTGGATTTAATCCATAGTCTCCTTTATTTAATCTTGTGGTCACTCTATTATTAAGCTTCTCTGCTTTCAAAAGTTTTGCTGCGTAATCAGCGTCATTAAATACTTTTTCTGAATACTCTATTAATTCTTGTACAGCCACTTGATTATCAAGATTAACACTATTAACTTTGTTTATAACAGCTTTTGTTTGTGCTGCAGTAATAGTTCCCTTTTTACCTTTAGAATATATCTTTATCTGTTTATTAAGGTCTTTTCTTTTGGTTTTTAAATCTTGTTTACCTTCTCTGTTGGCCTTGTTCCACGCTTTCCAAAATCTTTTACGCTGAGTATTTTCTCCTTCTTGCTTTGCCTTATCAGTTCTAGTGGTACTCTTTATAGATTGTAAAATACCTTTATATGTATCAGCCGTTACAGTTTGACTATTTGTTTTAGCAATGGCTTCTACCTCAGCCTGTACTTCTGCTTCATTTGCAGCATATAAATCTATCTGCTCATTTGAAAAGTTAGTCTCTCCTTTCGCTATTTTAGTAGCTAATCTTTTTGTTTTAGATTTATCCTTAGGAACATTTTTTCTTTTCTGTGTAACTAACGCATCGATCTCTGCTTGATTCTCAGCATAAAACTGTTGAGCTTCATCACCAAACTCTTGAGTAGATTCACCATCTACTAATCTATTAGCAAATGATTCAACCTTATTATCATTGTTCACACTCACACCTTTCTTTGCTGAGGAAGGTTGAGTAGATGTCTGATTAGTTTTAGCTGCGTCATTTGATGCAATCTTTTCTGCATAAGCTTTAGCTTCTTTAGAAGTTTTAAAGCTTTTAGTTAAAGCATTGCTTCTAGTCATTTGACCACCTTGATTTGTATTAACTCTTACCTCAAATCTATAATCAGTATTTTTTCTGGCAGAAGGTTGACCTTGGTCGTTTTGAGCCGAAATATTAACCTCTACTTTATCAGAAGAATAGTTTTCATATCTACCTGCTGAGTCAGGGGAATTTGGTTTTAAGAGTTCAACATCTGTCTCCGTAGTCGTGTCGATAGTTGTATCGGTTTGCGTGTCACCTTCTTCGACTTTCGTTTCGGTATCTGTCTCAACGTCTCCTTCTCCCACTTGCTGCAGTTCCACTTCGGAGTCTGCCCCATCTGTTTGGCTTCCTCCATCATCTTGTAACACTTGTTTCTCTGTGCTTGGTTTTTGAATGGCATCGTTTTCTTTTTTAGTTTCGCTTTCCTTATCTTTTTCTAATGCAGCTTCATTAGCTGTTTCAACAGGAAAAGCTAAGGCTTGCTTTTCTTCCATTGATAACTTATTAAAGTTTTGTACAGCTCTACTTCTAATTTCGCTGTTATTTATTTTATAGTTTTGTTCACCTGCAGCTTCTTTTTCAGCAACTAACTCTTTGCCTGCATCATCCATTAGTTTTTGTTTTGATTTGTTATTTACAAAATCAAAGTTGCTGTTTTTAATTATGTTGTTTTTTAAATCCTGAATCTGAACATCAAGATAAGGTGAGAAAACTTCAGATACTTTTTTCTCTGATTCTAATTGCTTAATTTTATTTAAGTCACTCATCACCTGTAAAGATGTTTCAGCACTTAAATTTGATGGTAAACCATTAATGGTTTCATTAAATATTTTAACATCACTCATTAAGTTATCAGCTTGCTGTTGCGTATAAATACCTCTCTTTACTTGTGAATCTAAAAGTGATTGTGTTTTTTTTACATTACTAGCTAATAAAGCTAAAGATTTCATTTGATCAATAGCTCTACCACCTCGTCCAGTCATACTAAAAGACCTAGTTGTATTTGCTTTTAAATCTCCTGCAACAGGCATTAAGATACCTGCGCTTAAAGATATTATGGAGGTGTTAGCAAAGTCATCTAAACTAATAGTCTCCTTCATTATTTGTTCACCTGCTTGTTCGTTTATGTCTGAACCAATAATATAAGCTTGTGCGCCTTGTTGAATGTTTTCTTGAAAAAATTCTTTTCCACCTTCAGTTAAATATACAGGAACATTTCTTATAACTCCATCTAATGTTTTTCGTAAATAAGACCTAGACGCTTCAATCCCTGCTCCTTGCGCATATCTGTTAATTGTATTCTCAACAATTTTTTGTTTTACTTTTGTTCCAAATATCTTATCCATAGCAACACGCTGTGTAGATATTGGGGCTGTTAAAACACCTAGTGCATATCCCTGAGTCGCTGCTTCAGAAGCTAATAAATTTGCTTCTTCGTTTGATAAACCTGCATCTAGAGCTGACTTTCTAACTTGTGACGCTAATGAGCTACTCATTAAAGTACCCTGAGCAATCATAGCTGAAGCTGTTGAAGCTCTCATAGGTACTTTTTCTAACAAAGAAACAACTTGTCTACCTTGCTTGTATTTAGATGCAAATGCAATTCCTTTTACAGTTTGACCTGCCATTCCAACACCCCTAGTAAGAGCTATCTGAAGTAGCATATCTGAAGCCACACCTGCAGTTGTTACTGTTGCTCCTGTGCCACTAAAACTACTTACATCAACTCCATTTAACTGAACTTGTTTTCTTATTTCTTTTATTTGTTCTGGCTCTAATACGCTGCTTACTCTTATCTTTAAATCTAAATCATATATTTCTCCGTTGTCATCAATCATATACTCTCTACCATTTGCAAAAGCGCTTTTACCACTTGCATAGGTATATCTAAGCATATCATCTCTGTTAAGTTCTGTTTCAGCTTGATTCATTTGAATTTCATCAATAACAGATTCCATGCCTACCCAATCATAAGCCCACTCAGAAAAACTATTTATCCTATCATTTACAGAACGACCCCCTTGAGATCCTGCATCGAGTAACCATTGAGTATTTGAACCACCTGCACCACCTTCTAATTCTTTTTGATAATTTTCTTTTGTTTCGGCTTTTTGTTTTTTTACTGCAAATGACAAAGTAGGAAATTCTTCTTCCATATAATCCCTAAGCTCATCTATTGCAATAGCAGGTTTTAAATCTATTTTATCTACATCACCATTTAAAAAAGGATTCTTGCCTTCATTCTTAATTTCGTATTCAAGAACTTGTTTGTTTACATTTTGCAAATCAACTTCAGCTAAATAGTTTTTTAGGTAATCATACTTTAATTTCTCAGCTGCCAAAGTTGGATTATAGTTTCCAGAATAGTCGTAATATCTTCCATCTTCAGATATTGTTTCGTTTTCTAGCAACTTAGCGTATCTTTCTTTAAATCCGTTTTCTATTAAATAGCCATTAAATCCAGATATGTCAATTTTATTACCATCACCTGATAGCTTTTTTAAAGTTTGCTGGTCATACATTTCTCCTAAAACATCATCTTCAAAACCTGTTGGTTCAAAATCTGAGTTTTCAAAAATCTCAAACTCTTCATCAGTATAAGCTCCATCTTCTCTTTGAAATATAGACTGAAGTTTTTCAACGCTAGCATTAGGGCCTGCCAAATCTATAAGCCTTGCCGTTTCTGCATCAAAGTCTTTAACTTTTTTAATTATAGCATTTCTTTTTTCTTTTTCTTCAGGAGTGTAACTAAAGTTTTTTACATCAGAATATTGAGAATATTCTTTTTGTTTTTCTTCTTGCAGTTTTAATGCATTGTCTTTAATTGACTTTACAGAAACTTCTTGTAGTTTTTCAATAGATTTTTTATTTCCTTTTAATGCAGAGTTTATATCTGATTGCTTTACATATCCTATAGCTAATGCTTTTTGAATATTAGGATCAGCTTCTATTTTTAATTTTAATTGTTCATCTATAGGTAAATCTAAAAACTCACCTTTAGTTTCAATAGCTCTGTCTGTTTTTGTGAATGTTATACTTCCCTGTCCTCTTTCTCGATTGGGATTTGTTGCTTTTTCAAACAAAGAACTAAGGTCATCTTTTAATAGATTTTTGTTTTTTCTAGAATCATATCTTTCTTTCCATGAACCTTCACCATAGGCAATTGCAGATTGTTTATCTGTTCCAAAATCAGCAACCTCTCCTCTTTTTTTAGCTTCTTCGTAAACAGATTTCCAATCTGATTCTGCTTGCTCAGACATGTCAACAAATTCTCCGTCTTCATTTTGAAATACTGTAGGGAAAGAAAACCAATTTTCTCCATCAAAAGTTTCGGTTTTCATTTTGTGCGTAGATACACTTCCATCGTCATTTAATTGAACACCTTTTCTATTTGGTGCGTCAATATTTATATTGAATTCTTCCTCAACTTCTACTTCTAAACCATCCGAAAATCCAGGAGTTGTTTCCGTCTCTGTAGTGGATTCCGTAACGACCTCGTTTGAAGTGGAAGGAGTATCGACTTGATTTTTTTTTTCAGAAGTAGCTATTCCAACATTTGTTCTCCAAGTTTCAATGTCGCTTTTTGTATACTTCTTATCTGTAAGATAAACATGCACATTGTCTTGTATTTCTTTACTACCTGAAAAATTTGATTTCCAAGTTTCAAAATCACTTTTGGTTGCGCCATCATTAGTTAGCGTGTTCCATATGTTTTTAAGAATTTCTTCGTCCATTATAAAAGTTATTTATCCAACATTTGGCGTTGATTGTGTTGTACCATTTGGCTTCTCTCCTCTTAAGACTTTATCCATATTTGTTTGAAGCCATGTGTGATTTTTCCTGCTTGATTGCGCTGGGCTTTTGTAATCTACACCATCTACTGTGATTACATATCTGTCATTAGGGCCATTCTCGTCTATATCACTTACTTGTATATTTGAGTCAATATCATATTCTTGTATAGCCTTTTGGATTATAGTATTTGCTACACCAATAACCTCTGCTTCATCAGGATTACTTTCTGTTGCACTAGCAAAAACTTCAGCTGCAGTACCTGCTCTTTTTATACCATCTGATTCTGAAACTCCTAGATTAAACGCACCTAAGCCTACATAATCTTTTGTTACGGTTTTAAACTTACCTTCTGTACCACCTGCTTTTTTGTTAGTACCCTTTAATTTAGATTTATCAAAATATCTTTGAGCTTTTAATTGTAGTTGTGCCGCAATTTGCTTACCTGCATCTACACCTAAACCTGATAATGGTATAGGGGCCATGTTGTTTCCATCAGCATCTATAAACACTAATTCCATATCTTCTCCTGCACCTATAATATTATAAGCTGATATTTTGTCTGGATTCTCAGCAACTAAAGCCTTTAAACTTGAGGCATCACCTGTAGCTGCAAGGTCGATAAGATCTACTGAGGCTTGGAAGTCTTTTTCTTCATCACCTGACTTAATTGAAGCAGCACTTCTTTGGAACTCACTTTTTTTAGTTCCTTTTGTTATTTTTCTTTGCAATCCTGAAACTAAACTTCTTCTATTATAACCTTTAACAGCTTCTATTTGTTCTTCTGTCATTTCTGGAACAATAGCATTGTTTGAGTTTGCAGCTGCAACCCTAGAATATTTAGGAACAGTAACTTTTTTTGCTTCTAGATTCTCATCTAATATATCAACTGTAAATGTCTCCTTTTTTTGAGCATCTGTTAAATTATCGTAGTCAGTAAAAGAAACTAGCTTACCTCCCATTCCGTTTTCACTAGTGAACAAACTGGCTACATGCTCTATATTTGTTGTGTTGGCTGCTACTTGATTATTGACGCTTGCTTTTAGATCTGGATTATTTCTAGAGTCAGCAATAACATTTCCTACCATTAGTCCAGTTCCATCCTTAACCATTATCTCATAATTAGTTCCAACTGCACTATTAGCAAAATCATCAACTTGGTCAGTAATATATATCCTATCAGCTCTTGTATTTGCTTTGTGCTTAAGAGCCAAAACACTCATTCCACTTTGTCCGTCTATATAAATTGGTTTACCGTCTTTATCTAATTTACGAACTAAAGTTTTAGTTTTCTCGTCAACTTCCATTTTATAAAAATCAACTATACCCATGCCTTTATCATCAAAATTAACATCAACACCAGCTAACGTACCTATTTGAGTTTGTATCTGTTGCTTAATAGCTTCTAATTCACCAGATTGTGGCTTAACAAAAATTTGTTCTCCTTTATCATTAGTAATATATTTTCCTTTTGCTCTTTCTTCAGTAACATCTATTTCATCTCCAAATGTTTTAACAAAATCAGATAAAATTTCAAAAGTTTGTTTTCCGTTTTCTTGAAATATTAAATTTTCTTCAGGAGGAACATTTCCATTTCTTACAAGTTTTTCGCTTATAAATGCATCCTCTTTAAATTTAGCCAAAGATTCAACCATTTTAGCTGCAGCTGTATCATTACTAGGCATGTTCTCGGCAGCATACTTCTCAGCTTCACGAATTGATTTTGAAGTGCTTTTTTTAAGGTCAAGACGCTGCTTGTCTATATTAGCTTTCCAAGCTTGTACATCTGTTATTCCTTTATCTATAGCTGCAAACTTTGATTCAAGTGGATTACCTCCAATTAAACCTTTATCTAATGCCGCTATAGTTCCCTGTAATGCGTTACCCATAATTTAATGCTTTAGTTTGTTGGTACTGTAATTTGCCCTGATGCAACTGCTGCTGCTATCTGTTCTGGTGTCATTAAAGCTATCTGTTCTGGAGTTAAACCTGCTGGTGTTGGAGTCTGTCCGAACCCAGCTATACTTCCAGCCGCTGATTTTATACCTCCAAGAGCAGTAGTCAGAGCGCCTCCAACAGCGGTAAGACCCTCTCCAAATGAAGTTTTACCATACCCTTCAGTTCCAAAACCCTCCAAGGTTCCTTCCCTACCTATTTGTCTCATTTGTTTACCTGTAAGGTCACCTCCTTGTGTTGCTTTAAAAGAGTCAAATAATTTTTGACCTTCTTTACCGCCTCCTAGTCCTTCAACTGCCTTTCCTTCTGCGCCTCCAAAAGCACCTATCCCTGCGGTTAAAGCGCTAGTTCCTGCACTTATAAAAGCACCTGTTGCTGCTGCCTCTAATTGATTTGCTTCATTTCTCTTAGCGTCAGCTTCTAATCCTGCTGCTGCTGCCCTATCATCTTGTAAAGCTGAAATTCTAGCTGCATCCATTTCAGACGCTGCCGCACGTTTCATATCAATGTCTAATTTTTGCATCGCAAATTTATCAGCAATTTGTCCTGTCCCAATATCCTGGACTTGTTTTACTTTTCCTGCAGTTGCCGCAACACCTCTTTGATCACCTTCTTGAGCTGCTTCTAATATCTGAGAACCTTGAACATTTGAAAGTTGAAGTTGTTTATCGTAAATATCTGTAGTTGCTCTAATTGCATCATAGAAATTTTGCTCTAATCTAGCTACGGACTCTTGCTCTAATTCTTCCTGCTTAATTTCTAATCTACCTGCTTCTCTTGCTGCTTCTTTGGCTGCGCTACTTGCCATGAAACCTTTTGCTGCTTGACCTCCTACTGCTATAGTTGCTGCTGCTATTGATGTAAATGCTGCCATATTATAATGTTTTTATCATTTCTGTGTTATAACTATCTCCTTTTATATACCCATTTTTTTTGTAAATATCAATAAGAGAGTCTGACTTTAATAAAGCATAAGAATATTTACATCCATTAAGCTTTAATGTTTCTGTTAAAACTTCAATTAAAAAAGACAAAGCTTCTCTTCTTTTAGTTTTTTTATCATATTCAAAGTTGGATATAATCCAATCACACCATCCTACTTTTGAGTTAGTTATATATATATAACCTGCACAAACAGGTATTTCTCCGTCATAAACCACTACGCCACCTTTTCCATCTTTTGGTAGAAAATCTCTTGGAGGTGGTGTCCATCTCCAATCTTTCCACCATTTAGTTAAAATGGTATCGTAGTCGTTTTCATTTAATTCTCTTATAGTAAATTTCATTTACGCAAAGATACAAAAAACTAAGGATTACTTTTGAATACTTGAGAATCTACAGTAAACAGTTCTACAGCAGATGTATTGTCGTTTGTTACTTTAAATTCCATGTAATATCCTGTAGCTCCATAAGACTCAGCAACAGGGTCTTTAAGCACTAATATATATGCATTATTAGGTATTGTAGATCCAATAGGCAAGAAATTTGATGCATCAACCGTTAACGTTTTTCTATCACTACTAATTGAAGTTATAGGACCTACAGCTACAGGTGAGCTGAAGTTGTTAGGAGCAGAAATAAGAGTACTAAAATTTAACTCATCACCTATAGATATTATTCTAGATGTTGGAGTGCTAAATTCAACCGTAATTATACCAGTTGACGCACCTGTTGAAGAAAGTAATTTACCTATTCCTTGTGTAGATCTTAACGCTAAGTTCTCTGTACCTGATATTCTTTTAATGTAAGCAAAGAAGCTACCCTCTTTCTTTACGAAATCTGCCTGAGGCATGAAACCTGCTCCCAAATCAGTTACTAAACTTATATCCCATGAGTCGTCACTTTCTAATTCAATTGTTTTAAAAACTTTAACAGTAGTAGGTTCTTGATTAAAAACACCTGTAAGGGTTGTATCATAATCAACTCCATAATAGTTGTTACGTCTTTCATTGGTGTTATGTCTGTATAAATTTCCACCTTTAAAGGTATATAAATACTGATTCATTCCTAATATAAAATCAGGGAAGTAGCTATAAAAAGAAGGCCATCCCTTTACTGATTCACTATATGTTACTGTGTAATTTTCCATATTTTATTTTTACGTTGGGGGGGTGCAAATTTGTATGTTACTTACAACTCCGTTTGTTACTGTAATATATTGACCGTTATCCATTATATAGTTTTGGTCGGTAGCTCTAGTCACTCCATCATGGTCTAAGAAAATAGGGTTGTTTAGAACAGGATAAGTATTGACTGCATTCTGAAATCTTGCAAAGAAAAAAGTTCCTGTTGCAGATTGACAGAAAGTACTAGAACCAATAGCATTAGCCGTAAAGCTAGGTAAAGCCGCAGGACACTCTACTGACAAGTTCCATCCTGTACTTGCACATGGGCCTAAAACCTCTATAGAGACAGTGCCTGGTGATGCGTTTGGCTTAGGTATAACCATAAGGTTAAATTGAGATTGACCTCCTCTAATATCATCTCCTGTATTAATTGTTATACTTCGAGTAGAAGGGGTGTCTGCTATCCATCCATTTGAGTCATAGCCATTAAAAGCGTTATAAACACTTGTATTAGGTGTAGCTGGAACACAGGTGTCTGTAGGGTCTCCTAGTATAGTAAAGGCATTTGCCACACCACTAGTAGACTGTAAGTTTCCATCTGAAGCGCTTGATAGTCTATTGTAAAAAACACCATCATATAATACTCTTATTCCGTCAGGAATACTAGCAGGGTTAAAATAAATAAGAATAGCTCCAGTATCTGACACTGTAGTTCCTGCATCTATATCTAATTGATATACACCTCTTGAACCTGAAGGTGGGGTCAAAGTTCCTCCACATGGAAGTCCTGCTGGAGTACATGTTCCAGTAGCTATAACAATACCATACTGTATTTCAATATATGTATTGTCAGCTAATATTACAAACTGACTAGTTGCCGTATTGTTTATTGCATTTACTGCTCCACTATCTAAATAAACATAATTACCTATCCCTGGAGTTGTTAATGTTTCAGGAACAAAAACTCCTGCAGATATATTTGCGTTTTGAGCAAAGTAATAATTTATTGTTGCAGCACCACAAGTATCATCTGCTTGAACACTAGAACCCAGAAAACTATCTAACTGTATAGGACAGTCTGTTTGAAAAGAAAAAAACGTACCCTGAATAGGAGCGTAATAATCAATATTAATAACACTAGCGCTTGATATGTCTTTAGGTATAACCTGAGTATACACTCTTGTTCCACCGCCTCTTAAATCAAGCTGATTAGAGTTGACTGTAATAGCTTGAGAAGTTCCAGAAGACACATATGTTCCATCTGTTTGTATGTTATAAACAAGAATTGGTGGCGTGGTCGATGGTGTATTTTGATTTGATCCATAATAAGTTGGCTGTCCAGATGGGGTATTAAGTCCAACAGGACCTTGGTTATTTCCTATATATGTAAGTTGATTATATGTCTGTCCGTTATATGTAGATAGAACGCCATCTGGAATTATGCCTCCAACAACAGAATAAACAATTACAGCTCCAACATCTGTCCCTCCACTTATTTCTGCTAAAAAAGTGCCTCTTATATCTGAAGATTCTCCTGCGATTTCTCCACAAGGCAAAGCACAAGCAGGGCATATTATTTCAGGTGAAAGAAAACCTCCTACTTGCTCTCTATATATACCATTAAACTGATAGAACCCATCTGGAGATTTAATCAATAAATTAACATCATCGTAAACAGATATTGCTGTTGCGAAGTTTTCAGAATCAATAAATTTATTTACTACACTCATTTTTTAATTAATTTTAATATTTAACACGTACCTAAATCGTTTAGTGTTTCATTTGTTGATATTATTTCTGTAGCACAAAACTCTTCACCTTCACAAATTGGACTACTACATTGTTTAAATATAGTTTGCTGGTCTCCATCACAATCAAGATATGTGATTTGTAAAGTATTGTCATAAGGTATACTTTTATATCTATTACAAACTGGTGGAGGCGGTGGGCCTCCAGTACATCCACAACAAGAATCTAAAGCGGTAACATCATAACATAACTCTATAGGTGTAGGGCTTCTTAAATCCCAAACTAAATACAAATAAGTATTAGCTGTGTTATAAATGAATTGAGCTTCGTAATTTTCAGGACCTCCTGAAATTGGAGTTGCTGTATTTAATAATGGAAGTAATACATCAATATCTACTTCATCGTAATTTGTATTAGTTGATAGGTATTTTAGTTTCCCTGCATTAGGATTAAATTCATAAGTTTGACCTGCATTTTGTCTAATCTGCATAACAACAGTAGATCCTTCAGGAGGCAAAGCTCCAAAAGAAGCAGGACCAGTAGACTCTGTAAATAAAGAAACACCATCTGATTCTAAAACAATAGAATTAGTGCTGTAAGGACTTAAATAAGATCCTTGTGTCCACCTGTATCTTACATCTGTAGTTAAAGGAGCGTCTCCTTCAAAGTTTACAACTATTTCTTTAACTGTTACGTCTGGAGCTATTGGACATTCAAAATTAATATCATAGTCAGAAACAACAATTGGTGTAGTGGTCACTTCCACATATCTAGGGCTGTTTTGTGTTTTATTAAAAGAAACACTACCTATCCCTGAGACATCTTGATTTATAACTTCAGTTCCATTCCATATAGCAGTTATATTTACTTGACCATTTACGTTATATGAAAAAGGTATTGTACCTATTACAGTAGTACAATCAAGGTTTAGTGTATAAGGATCTTCTCCATTTGTTACTGTTAACACATATCCGCACTGTTTTTCTTCTGGTGGCTGAGGTATAATTTGTGTATTAGAGCTTAAAACATATTCATTCATGTATGGATCGTATCCACCTAGTTTTTGAGTTTCAAAAGAAGTTGTAAATAAGTCTCTAAACCAAGAACGCATTCCTACTGTAGATATTACATTTAATTGGTCTGTTTTAGCAGATCCTCCTTTTAATTCTATTACTGAACTTCTTTTTGAGTCCGTAAAATAAACATTATAACCATAAGAAGTAAAACTCTCTGGATTACTGCTTATTCCAAATTCCTCTATTCTAGCTAATTGAGTACCAAGAACCTCAGGTACTGATGTTATAGCTCCACCTGCTGCTGCATCAGAAAGTAAGTTTTTTCCTACTAACAAATAAGATATCTTATCTTCTTGAAGAGTTAAGATGTCTGTCTGTCTTGAATGCATTTTTCTAATCGGTCCGTATGATGTTTCTAATGTTTTAAAATTAGCTAAAGCCAGGTTAAATTGATTTAACTTATTTAAGTTAGTTTCTTGATTAAAAACTCCACTATAAGTTACATCAGCAAACCTATGACTTTCTTTGTATTGTTCTTCTGAAACAGATGTTACTTTTTCTCCAAGTTGTATAAATGGTTTTGTAAGTCCAGATAAAACATGATTTTCTTCCGCTCCATTTCCAAAAGAATAAGAATTAAAAAAAGTTAAATCAACAATAGCAGGGTTTGTTAAAGTTTGGTCTTGGTCAGCATCTGAATTTCCTGACAAATGAAGTCCGTTTACAATGTCAAATGTCTGTTCATTTTCATAATACAATTCATCATTTGCATCTAATGGCTCAGTTTCAAAAATAGTCAAAGTAGATGCTCTTTCTACTTGAAGATTAATACTAGCATAAGAATTTCTTGGTCTAATACCACCGCATCTAGGAGTTCCTGATTGATAGCAAAATCTTAAAGGCGATGTTGGAGTAGCTTGCTGAAATCCTACATAACTATTACCTGTTGTTGCTAATCGATCCTCAAAAATCTTTATATCATCATACTGAATTTGATTATTTTGAGCATCATCATCACTACCTGATGAAATTCCATTTGTAAAATCAATATTATCTCCTAACACCCAATCATATAAACTATCATAATCATTTGAAGATATAAATTTTTTGCTCCAATCATAATATCTACTTCCACATCCTCCACCTCGACTATATCTAGTAGCATTAATGGTTATCTCTATAAGAGAACCTGCTGGAACAGTCCATGGAATATATTCTCCAGGATTATCTTCATCTTCAATAGAGCATGAAACATTAACTAAAGGCTTATCTCTGCTGCCTCCAGAACTAGTCTCTTCTATTCTAGAATTTGGCGGTTTATTTGCCGCAAAGTTAGTGGGCTTTACTAACATGTAAGTCCCTGTTGGCTGACCACATTCTTGTGATCCTGGCAAAATATTTCCGTCAATATCTTTTTCACAAAGAAAATCTTTAGCCTCAGATCCAAAACCTAAAACTTTTGTTGTAGCGCAATTTAAAACAGGGCCATTTGTATCTGCTTTGACGTATAACACATCGTTATCTTTCACCTTGTCCCTATTGTCTCCCTGAAGCAAATAGTAAGCGTCTCCTGTCTCTTCTTCTCTAAAGAATATATTGCTGTATATTGTTCTGTAAAGTCCCTTAGACTCTTTAATTACAAATTTATATTTTGTAGCCCAATAAGGAGGGTAGCTATTCATTTGAACCCTAATACTGTTTTTGTCAACTGAATTAAAGCAAGGAATAAAAATAGTATTATCTGTATCAACTAGAGCAGTACTACTTCTCCCATAGTCATCCATATATACAACACCTATTTCATAATCTCTGTTACTGTGTAAACTTTGCTTTGATCCATCTAATGCATAAAAACCTTCTGCAGAAACACAGCTTATATATTCATAAGCAAAATTTCCTAATGGAGCTGGAGGCTGTACTGTTTGGTCATATTCTTCAAATTTTAATGCAGGCGCAATAAATGAAATTACATCACTTCCAAAAGAAGATTCAATAATAAAACCCTGGGGTGTTCCACTTATTCCAAAACCGACTTTTTCCCAGTTTTGTTTAGCTACTGCCGAACAAATAAATGCATCAGTAACAGACGTTCCTGTTTCTGTTCCTCCTGAAACAGGAATACAAGTGTTATTAGCTATAGGGATAAAAGAACTAATAGCATTAATGAATTCTGGGCTAGTAGCCATTTCATGAACGCTACCAAAATCTGTTTGAAGATTAAATATAAAATCGTATTCAAAAACATTCTCTGGTTGACTTTGATCTTCATACAATGGGTCTCCACTATAAACAGATCCATTGTAATCAAAATTAACTCCAATTTGCGCTCCTTCAACTAACTGTATATTATCGCCTCCAAAATCAATTGATACTTTTGAATTTACAACATTAACAGCTCCGTCAATAGTGTATTGAAAACCTTCTCTGTCTCCTGCTATACTATCAGATTCTTGAAGCTCAGATATAAGTTGTAAATCATAATCAAGGTAAATAGAAGCTCCATCTTTATCGACTATGTCGTAACCATCAATGTAATTACCGTACATCAATCTATTTCCCATAATAGTTTGTGCTTGAGCAACTCTAGGAACATTGTCAAACAATCTTAATAATTGAGCTTCAGGTAATGTTGTGAATATTTTTTGATTTGTAAAAGTTATTGTTTGATCTGTATTGTCTAACCAACCCTCATTTTCTTTATTAAATCTTTCAACAACATTTATGCTTTGACTAGTGCTAAATTTAAATAAAACATCTAAATCTTTTACATTTCTACCTCCAGTGTCAAAAGTTACTTTTACTGAATTAAATATATTTCTCATCCCTTCTTGATTATAGTTGCTATAATCAAATCGAAAAGGACCAGGGGTAAAAGCATATTCGCTAAATGGAGATATCGATGAGTACTCACCATCTTCATATTGCCATCTATAGGCAAAACTAAGTAGTATTTCCTCCATAAAGTTTTCTCCTCCACCTACTTGAAATTGTTCTATTTCAGGTGCGTTTAATGGTGGAGCAACAATAACTCCAATATCTTGCTCTGTTATTTGGTCAATTGTTGTACCAGGATCTGGATTTAGATAAGTTCTTTCAACATTTATCTTTCTAGGAGCATTTAAGTTGTCTGTAAAAAATAAAAATTCACCTATTAAGTTTATTCCATTAACTAAAAAGTCTTTGTCAAAATTTAAAATTGAAGTAGAAATTACATGATAATCTAAAACAAATGTTCTTGTATTATATGATGTTATTAAATCTACTTTACCTGTTGAAGAAACAGGGTTAGATTCATCACTAACAAACCAATATATTGTTTCATTTGCCCCATCTTCATAAGCTCCAATACATTTAGCACCAGAACTTAATGGCTGACCATTAAAATTAAGTTGAGCAATTAAATCGTTACCTTTTGAATTTTCAACAGCTCCTATTTCAGTGCCTTCTGTAGAACCCAATCTAACATTTAAAGCATCAATGTATTCACCTTGAGGTACAAGGCGCTCATCAACACTTTTATTCATTCTCCCTTTTATGAAATTTTTTGAAATATTAGGCATATTATTTTATCCATTTATTTTGACCCCTTAAGTTCATTAATAATCTACTAGGGTGTATATTGCTTAATCTTAATTTTGCATTTCTTAAAAGAGCTGATTTTTCTTTTTTAAGTCTAGTTACTATATATTCTTGAACTCCAATCTTATTGTTTAATATTGTGTATCTCATATATGCATAAACAAATTCTTCAAACAGTTTATTTACACTAATTAAAGAGTCATCTCCTTTTTCCATTCCATCTGAAACATATTCCAAAACACAAAGCTCATCTGCCATGTCTGAGCTGAAATTAATAACTCCACCTGATTTATTTATACTAAACGTAGGGTTTTGATTAGCAGTCTCTGTGTTAAGTCCATATCTTCCACCTATTGGATATTCAAAATACCATACACCGTTAGAAAAATAACCTTCTTGTCCGTTATAAGGGCTTTGCTGGTTTAAATATATTGATTTTTTACCTCCTGTAATTCTTTGTAAATCTATTGTAGAAGTAGAAGGTTTAAGTATATTCCCATCATGATCAAATAATATTCTACAATTATTGTCCTGCAAATAAGCATCACTCCAATTTGTTTGAATATTTTCACTAAGAGGCATTAGTGTACCATTCTTGTACAAAGATATTCTTACCCAATTTACATAATCAGAAGGCAATACAAATCTTAATGTGTCACATACTTGTAATTCAAGTATTTTTATTTCTTTTAAAGAATCGTAATTTAATTCTTGTATAGCTCTTTTTGCGTGAAAAAGTATATTATATCTTTCAACATTATTTATAAGTTTATCGTTACCAACATACATTAACATGAAGTTGTTTACAATATCCTCTAATGGTATATATTGATATGAACCCCAATTCTCATCTTCTGTGTTTGGGTTTCCTGTATTCTCGTAGTAAGTATAATCGTTTATATATGCCATAATTATTGTCCTTCTTGGTTATTTGCTTCCTGTTCTTCTACTTTCCCAAATTTAGCTACATCCATCTCTCTAACTGAAACCCCTGCATACTGAAGTATTTTGTTTATCAAGTTTGTCTCATCTGAAGCAGGTAGCTCAAAATCTTGGTAATCCGCAGCTGTCTCATCAAACGATGGCTCACCTCCAGGGAATTGAGCATATGTCCAATTAGGATCATTGGGGTATCTTACATATTGAGAAACAACTGTGCCTGTGTTGTTTATTGATTCAGGATAAACTGTAATCGTGTTTCCTGTATTTATATTATTTGCACCACCTAAAACATAAGCTGGATACATTAAACTTGGAGATGTAAGATGTGAAGAGTTTAAATAAAATATTTTATTCTGAGAAACTCTTTCTATTTCTTTTATTCCTTTTGTACTTGAAATAGAATAAGAAGAACCTATATATCCTCCTGTAAAAAAATCATTAGTTGATATTGTCAATTGAGTCTCACTATCTACACTTACTACAAAAGCACTTCCTCCAGAATATAACTCTCCTCCTGTAGTATTTACTATTAACTGACCTGCAGCTACTTGACCTCCAGATACAAAATTTGCAGAAGCATCTATTAAAGTGTTTCCTATCGAACCAAAAGTTAATGTACCTGTTGCTGTGATATTTGGATAATAGTTTATTTTATCTATTAAATAGTAATCATTAGGTAAATCAAATAAATTTATACCTACATTAATTAATCCTTTAGTAGAAGAAAAACTATCTATTACTTCAATTAAACCTTTTACTAGATCAGCATATTCGCTTCCAGAAATTCTTTTGTTTTGTTTTACTATCTGTGAATTATATTGATAGAAGTAATCTTCAAATAAATCTAACTGTGCTTGTTTTGCGTATAGGTTGAAATCATTTGGAGTAATATATCCAAAATTATTTTTATTTACAATAGAAAGAACAGTTGCTCTGACTGTATTTATTAATGATGCCATTCTTTATTTTTCTTTGAACAAAGATACAAAAAAAAAAGAGGCCTCATTTCTGAAAGCCTCTTCTTGTTTAACACCTATTTAGGTTTGTTTTTAATCTATTTTATCTTCTAATATTCTTAGAACTTCTAAGCCTTCATCACTTTGAAGAAATGATGCTAAAATAAATAAAGGATCTTCACCATAAGGAACTGTAAGTAATTTCTTTTTGTTTCCTTTTAAGTTATAATAAACATCTTTTTTATTTTTTAACAATAATAAACCTTCACTGAAAAATTTAGAACATTTGTTTTGAAGAGATAATAAAGGGTCGTTAATAGACTCTAAAAAATCCTCAGGATATCTACTCGCAAACAATCTAACATCACGCTTTAATTCTGCAGACGTCATTCTATCTACTTTCACGCCCATTACTACTCTAGCTATTGTTTCTAACATTTCAATATCTAATTCTTTAGCTGCAATCATTGCGTCTAAAGCTAAATCCATGCTATCTACATCTACACTAGCGTCTTTTTCTTTATCAACTTCAATAAAATCATTTCCATTCCCAGGATGATGTGCTAGAAATTTTTGTAAAATTTGGTTTTGTTTTGGAACTCTTAAAAATCCATCTTCAAAAATAATTGGTTCTAAAAGAACATTTCCATCTTGCTCATCCTCAAAAATAGTTTTTTGATTCTTAGCATATCGCATAGATCTGTTTTGTCCAGTTTCTTCGTCAAAATAAAGTAAACTACTTCTTTTAGTATTTCTTGATGGAATTGTGTAGCTCAATGGAGCTTTGTCTCTGGTGAGTTTGTAGCTTTTGTCAACAAAAGCCTCTTTGTTTTTTTTCATTTGATTACGATTTAATTTTAATAAAAAAAAGGGGTGAGGTTAATCACCCCTTTTATTGTAATTATCTATATCTTATTTAAAGATAAAGAAGTTGTTAGCACCTAAAGTACATAAAGCTCTTTCAGATAAGAAGTTTACTTCCATAGCATCTAAGCTAGAAGTAGAAGCTCCACCTGCTGAACCTGTAATCCAAGTCTTATAACGTCTGTCTTCAGTTTCTGAAGCTCTATAACGAACGTGTAAGAATGGTCTCTTAGCGTTTTTGCCAAGAACTTGATCGTAAACTGTAGTAGAACCTGCTGGAACTAATACTCCGTTTACAGCACCACCTACAATATCACCACGCATAGTTGGATCGTTTAAGTATTTCCAGTCTGTTTTGTAGAAGTCATAACCTCTTCGGAATCCAGAGAATCCTAAGTTTAAAGCCATTTCTTCATCATTGTCAAAAAGACCAAATGAAGTACCACCTGCATATCCTGCATTTTGAGCAGCTAACATATCGTCAATATCAAATCCAAACTCACGATTCACAAAAAGAACATTCTCTTCAATAGAACCTTGCTTGTCTAATCTTTGAATGATAGCGTCAAAATCTCCAAGAGTTGTTGGGTTACCACCACTCCATACATTTCCTCGCTCTTCAACAACATAGAAAAGACCTTCTGATCCTTTGTTACCTACGCCTGATGCAACTCCTTCAACAATTGCTGCTGCTCCTGAACCACCTTCTGCTGGTACTGCTTCAACCATTGCTGTTTCTAAGTAATCTTCAAAACGTAAACGAGTTTCATGCTCTGATTTTAAATACCATAAGAAACCAGTTGCTCCGTTTTCAGTAGTAACCTCAATCCATCCAATTTGAGCCATGTCAGAACCACTTACTGCGTAGTGATCTTTAATGATAATTGGTGAGTTAGAGAAAATGCTATCATCAGCTTCTAACTGCCCTTGCATTCCAACAGATCCCTTTTGGAATTCTGAACCATAAATAAATAGAGAACATACTACTCCTGCAGCAACCCCTTGACCTGCTAATTCATAATAAGCAACATCAATTGTTCCGTTAGCAATATCAACTGCAGTAACAATAGCTTTGTTACTAAGAGTTGAAGCTGCTGTGCTGTCAGAAATCATAATTGTTTGACCAACTCTAATTGCAATAGCGCCAGTTCCTGGAACTAAAACATCTCCAATTGTTAAAGTAGCAACTCCTGCTCCTGCTACTGCTGCTGAAGTAACATCTGTATACTTCGTGTGTAGTCTTCCTTGCTCTGCCCATTTAATAAGGTCTGAGTTAGAAGGCATTTCAGCGCCTACCATTCTTAAGAATGATGCTACTGTTCTGTTTCCATAACGTTCGAATTCTTTTTCATAAGTATCTGGAAGATACTGATTTAAGAAATCAAAGTTAGTAATGTAATTTGTCTGTAATAAAACCTGTTCTGAACTTGGTTGTAAGTCAAACCCAGGTACTGCATCTACTGCCATAATTTTTGTTTTTTAGTTAACACTAAGTGTTAATTATTTTTATTTTTTACTTCTAATTTTCAATCCTCTACCACTTGAGTCTGAAACTTGACGAGCCTTAAAGCCTGTATCTCCAATCGCTTGAGGAGCTTGCCTAGTCGACATGTTAATGTTTTTACTTTTTTTAGAAACATCACTTATCGCATCTGCTTTCCCTTGGTCATAAAAATAACTAGCAAACTTTTGAGGATTCATTGCAGCACTTAAAGCTGTATGCCATCCCTTTGCATCACTTATTAAACCATCTTCACCAACATACCTGCCGACTAGATTATTTAAATCACTTTGCTTTGTCTTCATTTCAGTAACATCACCATAAGAATAATTTACAATTTTATCTCCAACATTAAACTCAAAACCTTTGAATTCTGGATTAAAAACTTCATTTGTCTTTTTTACAAAAAAATCATTTTTCTTTGCATTGGCTTCTTCAGCTGATTTAGAATTTTTAATATAACTTCTATATGCTTCAACTTCTCTCTCCTGTTCTTCAGAAAAAGAACTCCCACTTGACTCAAGAGGAACTCTGTATTTTTCTTTTAAATCGTTAAGATATGTTTTAGCTTTTGAAAGTTCTCTTTTTTTAGCAATGTTCTTTTTCTTTATTTCTTTTTCATCATCAATGTCTTCATCATATGAAAACTTTTCATCCATTAAATAATGAATGTCTTCACTATCTAAATCAGATTCAGTTAAAGAATAGTACTCTGCTAACACTTGTTCGTCATCTAAATCATCGTATTGTTTATTTACTTTTACGAAATCTTCAAAACCACGCCCTGTGTTCTTTTTATAATCTAAATATTTAGACACCTCTTCTGGCAAATCATTTGTCTCTTCTCTTTGAGCAAACAAATCATCAACAGATGAAATATCTTTATTATATCTATTTTTAATATATGAAAGAACGTCTTCGTCTTTTATAGTTGGACTTTCAACTGCCAATTCTTCGGCTTCTTGTTCTAAAGGTTGCTCTTCAACAACATCATTAGGTTTATCGTTAAACTCAGCTTCATGCTTTTGTAATAACTTCTCTTCTACTTCCTGTACAGATTTTTCCGCTACAGAATCTAGTGATTTTACTTTAATTTCCATTTGATTTAATTTTTTACAAAGTTAATATTTAATTTAATAAAGTATTTAAGGTTTATCTAGGTTCAAATTCAGCTAAATCAAAACCATCTAAACTATCTTCATTTGATTCAAAACTTACAGGAGCTAAGTTGTTTTTTCTTTGCTCTATTAATTTTGATTGCTCTGTGTTAGCTTGACTTATTCTTTTAGACTTAGCTTCTTCACGTTGATTTTCTCTCATTTTCAACCCCTCAATTTCAACACCTTTTAATTTCATTTGTAACTGAAACTCTAGTTGCATTAACTCAGCTTTTATAGCAGCCTCTCCCTTCATTTTTTCTATTGAAAAAGTTGCTTTTCCTTTCTCAATTTCCATAGAAGCTTGAGTTTCCATTTGTAATTTTTGCATTGCTGTTTGAGCTGCTAGTTGTTGTGACTGCATATTTATCTGACCTTGTTGTTGGGCAGCAGCAGCTTTTGCTTGTTTTTCAGAGTCTTCTTTTGCTTTACGCCTAACCTTAAGCATCTGATTAGCAAGTTTAACATTTCTTATTTCTCTAATGTCAATTGCATCTTCTAAGTTTATACTATCCCTGCTTAAAGCGGTTTGTATATTTTGCTCTAAAAGTTTTTGTTGCTCTTCATCTGGAGCTACTTCTATGAAGATGCCAAAATCACTTAAATATAATTCAGATATTTCTTCTAAAATTCCAACATTATACTTACCTACCTGATTAATAAATTCTTCTCTAAAATCTGCATACTCTAACAAATCAGCTACTCTACTAGATAATGCTGTACAAAGCCTTTCTGTCATTGCTATTCCAGAGTCTAATATGTGTCTAGTTGCAGTATTACTGCTTAAAGCTGCTAGTTTTTGAAGACCGACTAAAGAATAAGAATCTGGTGTTGCTCCATCTCTAGCTTCATTTAAACCTGTTACATCTCTAAGCATAGACATATAATGATTATACGTACCTACAAGACTTTGTATTTTTCCTTGCCCTGAACTACTGTTCAATTGTTGGATAGGTACTTTTGCTTGATTATAATCTCCGTCTTGAGTATAACTTCTACCAATAACACTTCCTGTTTGGAAAAACATTCTAAGTGCATCTTCTGGATTGTATGCTTGACCTGTTCCTAAATCTACTTCACTTAATCCATCAGCATCTATGTAAACACCATCTGGTACAACTCTTGAAATAACTTGTTGTAATTTTAAATGGGTCATTTGAATTAGATCAGCAAATGTAATCATTCTTCGTACTAAAGATTCTAAAACTCCTTTATACATTCTTGGAGCAGCAGCTAAAAACTCTGGATACACTTCTTGTGATGCAGAAGCTGGTCTAGCCATGTTCTCAGCCATCTCCCATTTAAGCATAATACTTGTACCCATAATCATAACTCCCTCATACCAAACATCAATTGTTTTAGATACTTTTTCATAATTACCTTCATCTTGCATTTCTGGAGTTGGATTAAAGCTGTCATCTTTTTCAATAACTTTTGAAGCTCCTGATGAATTTGTTTTTTTCTTATAAGTAAATGTATGGGTTGTTTTATAATTAAAGAATAAAACAGTGGCACTGTCTTTACTGAATAAACTATTATTGTAATACTGTGCTGTATTATTGTAATCATACCAACTTTGACTATATTTTGATATTTCTTCCATATCAACCCTAGTTAAACTTGTGTCAATTTTAAGCAATTCACTTATTGGTAAAGTTTTAATTTCACCCCAATAAAAACAATCTTTAAAATAAGGGTCTTCTGTATAACTATAAACTACATTTGCAGGATCAACATATTCAACTTCAATTCCTGAACCAGGTTTAAAACTATGTTTGCACATTTGAATACCTAAGACCATTTGGTCATAGTAAAGTCTTTTTTGCAAATCATGGTATCTGCTTTCAGCTAAAACGGTATTTATTGCTTCTTCCTCTGCAATTTCAATAGATGGCTTGTATTTTAATTGCATATGCAAAGCAAGCTGCTCATCGTTTTCAGGAACTTCTTCAGCACTCATTCGAAAAGTATTGACATCAAAATCTTTTTGAACTTGCTTCATTAGATCTTTAGAGATCATATCTTTTTCTAGTTGTCTTTGATATTTACTTTTTTTATCAAGAGACATACCATCCTGGGCATAAGCGTTAATTTTAAATACTCTGTCAGCCATTCCATTAACAACTATGTCCACAAACTTTGGTATAATTGGGACAGGAGTCCAGTCTAAATTTAAATAACTTAAATCCCCATCAATTGCTAATTCATTTTTATATTTAGCTATTGACTGCTCTCCACGAGCATATAATCGAAGTCTATGAAAGTCAGCCCATTGATTATAAAACCTACTTTGTCCTCCGTCTTTTCTGAACCACTCATATTGAATGGCTTGTCCTATTTGCAACCCAAACTCAACGCTGTCTTTTTCTTTGTCAGACACGAATTGACTTGGGAAACCCTGAGGGTTTATTGCTATTTTTACATCCTCCATTTATTTTATAATTTGGCTATAACTTCCCTTATTGTCATATCTTGCAAAGTTAAGTTTTATTTTTGATTTATTTTTAATGGGCTGGTAAAGGTTCTTCTGTATAGCCATGATAGCTAAACCAGAACTAATTGAAGCATCAAACTTTGTTCTTTTGTTTATATCAAACCTAGCCCAATCTTCTAAAGTTCTAATAAAATACATCGAACCTATAAGATCTTTCTCTCTAAAAGTACCTGATAAATCAAATCCAACATTCTTTTCAATATAAGATTCTATTGCGGCTGCATGAGCTTGTTTTATATCTTCAGAGCTATTAGGCATACCTCCTAATTCTTTTTCAGTTTGTGACAATTTATTATAAACCTTATCAGGCCTATTCATTGAAAAACCTCTATAACCTCTGTTTTTAAAATGATACAACAATCTTGGTTTATTATTTTCTATTAATATTGGCATACCATAAAACACACAAGCCATTAATACATCTTCAAAAAACATTTCCGCTGTTTGTGGTCTAGCAATATATTCTAAAAAAAATTCATTAGTAGGTCCTTCATCCATGTGAAACTTAGTAACGCCATGTAAAGCACCATTAGATCCTCCACCACCTACAGTCCCAGATATATCATAACTATCACATCCAAAAGCACCTATGTGGTCGTTTTTTGGGTATTTAACTCCATTCTTTAAGTAGTATTGATTTTGTAATTGTTTTTTTGGTGTCCATGTTACATAAAATCGTCCTCTATCATTTGGAGAAAAAATAACTTCTGTATCTTTAATTCCATTTTTCCATGAAAACGAACCTCTTGTTACAAATCTATCTTTTATTAATGAATCATTGTAATCTATTTGCTGATAAAGTTTTTGAAGATTAAATAACGATTGTTTACTTTCATCTCTAAAAGCGTGAGATTCCGTACGAGGGAACTGTCTGTAATACTCGTTTAATCCATCAGGATCTGATTTAAGACCCTCAACCTCATTGTTCCAGTGATTGATAACACCTTGCTCGATTACATCTCCTAAAGGCCCTTCTATCTCTTTCCCTGGATCATCAAATACAGGATATCCGTAAACATCTATAAATCCTTCATAGTTCCATTCCATAGGGATGAAAAGTGAATATAATCCACTTTTAGTTTGACCATTCTTGTTTCTTTTGTTTACATTAGAATCTGAATATAATTTTTTAAAATTACCACCTCCTTTTTCAATAGAATTAGAAGTACTTCCCATCATACATTTTCCAATAATCTTAGATCCTAATCTAAGACAGGTCTTAGTAACTCGCCAATTGTTTAATATGTTATCAGGTCTTTCCCATTTCCCACTTTCATCATGAGCTAATATTTTTAATTTTTCTCCATCGTAAGAGTTGTCACCTGTGTTTTTCCAATCTATTGTCGTGTCAAGCCCTTCAAGTTCTGTAGCGGCTTCATTGGCATCAAGCTTTTTTCTGGTAAGCTTGGAGGCTGGTACTCTATAGGCAAGTTCGGTCTTGGGCCTGTCCATACCATCTTGGATCGGTTTGAAAAAGAAGGGGTAGTTGAGCGATATCGGTACGACTTTATCGGTAAACATCTTCTTAGCATCTGACCCAGTTTTTGACAATATTCCAAAACGTGAATCTCGTGATGTGGTAGCTTCATGCACGAGTTCTGATGAGGACATAAACGAAAAGCCTGATCGTCTGTTCTTAAGATAACACATTCCATATGACCGTATGTCTGCTTTGCAAGCTTCCCAGAATATGTAGAATAATCTATTTGATTCCCTAAAGTTTGGCTGCCCAACATCAATTTTGGTCCAGCACAAGTACATGTAGTGAGAACCAGTAATAAAAGTAGAAACCCCTTTGTTATTAAACCAAAAACCTTTTTCACGTCTTTCAAATTCTTTGTCAATATAGTCATACCATTTCTCTTTAAAGTTATCTGGATGTTTGTCCCAATCAAATACATTTTTAATTTTACTTAATTCTTTTGGATAATCTAATTTACCCCAGTAATTTTTTTTAAATTTATAAACATCTTCTTCTTTTGGTAAAGCTATTTTTAAATTTTGTATTTCATATATATCACCAATCATACCACTTTTGGATATAACAACAATATCATATTCTTTATTATACCCATAATCCCACAATCTTTTTTTATTGTTAGATTTTAGAACCTTTTCAGGAACAATGTTATTTAGTATTTTATATAAAGTTTGTTCGTACATTATTTTGATCTACCTTCAGCAAAACCTTTAAATGATGCTGCTTTTGTTTCTACATTACTTTTGTCTATCATATTGTTTTCTTCTTCAATTTTGCTTAAAATTTCAAACGCATCAAATATAGCTAACTTCTTAGATGCTGCTGCATTTTTTAATCTATCAGCTGCAATATCAGGAGACAATCCATCAAGGTCTTTTTTTAAAATACCTTCATTAGCAACTTTTATAAGCTCTTGAACAGCTTTTTTACCTGCCTTAATTATTTCTAATTTTAATTCAATATTGTTCATAGACAGTATTTTTTTTTAAAAAACAAACGTGTATTAATCTTGATTCATTATCTTCATCACCAAAGTTTTCAAAAATATTTCTTGAATGTTCTAAATGAGAAGGAAAAACAATTAACCTATTTAGTTTTGATTTTAATATACAACTTTTTTCTCCTTTATAATATAAAGTAGTTCCATCTTCTTTTGGTGGATTATAATTTAAATAAAGAATTGCAGTCAAATCACCCATCATTTCATCTGTATGAATAAAATTAGGTTCTATTTGATGTTCTGGAGATTTTCTTACAAAATTTAAAGATGAATAAAAATTAGGGTATTTTTCCAAAAGAAAAAGAACCAACTCATCTTCACCCCTTTGTCTAACATTTTTAAATAAATCTTCACCAATTTGAATATCTTCAAAACCTTTGTTAATTACATCACAAACATAACTATCAATATCTTTTATTACATTTTCATATAAGCTTACATTCATAAAGTCATTGTTATGTTTTTATCAAACATTCGATAAAGTTTTTCACCATCTATAGTATACTCATATTCACTGTCTGGTTGGAAATAAACAACAGTTCCTTTAATAATACCTTTACTAATTAAGTATTCATTAGGATACTTAACTAAACCCATTAATGGCTCTTCTTCTTGGTGGGTCTTAAGATAATGATTTTTTTTAGGAATAGGCTTTATCATGCAATATTTAGAATGACAAAACCATTCATCATTCTGTTTATACATATAAAACTGATCGTAATCAATAAAAAACAAGTCATCTTGAAAGAAACTTTTACCGCTTCTTTCTTTTCCTTTCATGTCATTATAATATTTAAAAACATTATGATGAACCAGCAAGGTATCTCCTGGTTTAATATTACCCTTGTAATCTATAGGGGTTTGTTGTACAATTGCGTACCTATTGGAAACGGTATGATCTTCTTTGGAGTTGCTTATTATAAAATCAACATCTCCAATTTTTTTTGTATTATCATACCTTTTTCCATTGCAAGGTTTTACAATGAAGTAAAAAGGTGATTTCATTCAAAATTTATATTATATTCAATTGATACTGGCATATTAGAATTGAATTCTTTCCAAAGAAATATTTCTCCTTGTTTATTTTCAATCCAAACTTTTATAGAGTTGCTTTCGCTTATATGCTTTATTAAATGAATATAATAATTTCCGTTAAAAATTTCCTGATTCACTATGTAGTGCATGGCGCTGGATTTATAATCAGCGCCAACTGATATTTTTCTTATATCCATTATATTTAATTTTATTTATATTTTTATACGTCTTTAAGAAATCTAATGTACGCAGCACGCTGTGCGCCATTTGCACCGTCAAAACCTGAAATTAGGAAAGGGTCTACTGCACCAACAGACCAATATCTTAGAACATCCCAGTTTCCTGATTGTGATATAGTGCTTGTCCAGATGTATTCTCTAGCTGTATCTTCAATGAAGAAAACTTGATTAGATGCTAACGCACCACCCCCATATCCATTAAGGTTGAAATCAGCATCTCCTAATTCGGTTGTATCGGTTAATCCAGCCCAAATTCCTGGGTTAGAACCATATCTATTTTGATTAGGAGAACTATCATTACATGGGACGTTTGATATTATGGTCCACTCTTGCGAAGTCGGAAGTCTAAATCCTGTTGGTGGCTGTATTTGTCTTGCTGCAAATTGATTATATAAAAGACCTCTTTCGCTGTTATTAAAATCAAAGTCCCAGTATGCAGCTACTGGAAGTCCAGCGTTATGCTGAGCATAGAATTCAGTAGCATTTGTAGCAATAGGAATAGCCCCACCTGATATTGTATCGGTTATAGTTGAATTTTCATCAGTAAATACAAAATCACAAACTGTAGTTTCACCTGGCGTCTGGTCTTGCTGAATTTCTCCAGTTAAGACTCCGTTAGCTATACCTCCTCCAGCAGGTATTGTTCCGCTTGGGTTAGTAGATGTGAACGCAGTAACTAAGCTGTATCCTGGATTTAATTGAAGTCCAGTAGAAAAGCTATAAGGAGTAACGCCTCCCACTCCTGTTTGAGTTGCACCATCTAAGTCTCCTGTAAGAGTGTATCCTGCAGCTGGGCCAATAATATTATTTTCAATATCGTATGTTATTGTGCTATTAGCACCTGCTATTGATTCTTCAAAATATAAACAAATCGCAAGCTCACCATCATTTGGTCCTACAACACCTGTCTCTACTCCTACTACAGCAGTGTTTGCAAACTGGTTAATTGTAATTCCGAATGATGAAACATCTGCTTGACCTGCAGCGTATGTGCCAGAATCAAATCCGTCTAGTCTAAATAAATCTCCAGAAAGATTTAGTGGATTGTAATTACCTATAGTAGATGACAATCCATCTGGTATTGTTCCAATGGTAAAACCTATGCTATCTCCAGCAGGTATATTTAAAGGAGAACTTCCCATCCATACCCAAGTAACAAGTTTTAACTTAAGTGGCAATGGTGTTCTCCATAAAGGAATTTGAGTAGGTTGAGTAACATTAGATGTCCACTCCATAAAGTCATACCCTTGAGTCTGACTTCCTAGGTTATTTATTAAACCAGTCATTATAAATGTTGGAGTAACTACGTCAGGAGTTTCAATGACCCTTCCGTTAGCATCAACAGATAAATTATAAGTTGCAGTACCTGCTACCTGACCAGCTCCATATGTGTTTAGCTTAAGTTCTCCGTCTTTTCTAATTTCTAAAGCGTTAGAGTCAAATCCTGGACCTGTTCCGTTTCCTATTATAAATAAGTTGTCTGTTGTATTCCATGAGTTTACACTTCCTGGACCTACAACTGAATTGTAAGAACCTAGAACTGTTTGTCTAAAGTCTGTAACCTCTAGTCCAGAACCGAATGCGTAAGCAAAGCTTCCTGTTAATGAGTTATCTAATCCAATACCTGTTGACCTTTGAGAAGATGAAAACGCTGTATTTGAAATTCCAATTAACGTTGACTCAGCTGAGTCTGTAAGGTTTCCTGAACCAAATATATAACTTAAAACTCCTACAGATTCGTTTCCTGTTCCAATAGATACTGATTGTATCCCTGAAGCTGTATTTGGTTGCCCCCCTATAGATATAGAGTCTTGAGCAGATGCTTCTTGACTATTACCAATTGTTACTGAGCGAAGTCCTGATGATATATTTCCTTTACCAAATGAGGATGAATCAATTCCACTTGCTGTAGATTGATTACCAATCGCTGTAGATTGATCGCCACTAGCTGTTGTTTGACTTCCCATTGCTGTAGAAGCTTGCCCACTCGATTCTGTTGAAAGTCCTGATGCAAAAGATGCAGCACCACTTGCTATTGTTGTATTATTTAATGCTGTAGAGTAATTACCACTTGCTGTTGTGTTTGCTCCCATTGCTACAGAACCCTCTCCTGAAGCTTCAGTTTGTAAACCCATTGTTGTAGAGTAATTACCACTTGCTTCTGTTAGAGTTCCTGTTGCTAAAGATTGACTACCACTTGCTTCTGAATTAACTCCAATCGCTATAGAGGCATTTCCACTTGCTTCTGCGCCATCTCCTATTGCAAAAGACTTACCTCCACTTGCAATTGTGTTTTGTCCCATTGCGGTAGAGTTATTTCCACTTGCTTCTGTGTTTTGTCCCATTGCAAAAGATTGACTGCCACTTGCAATTGTGTTTTGTCCCATGGCTACAGACCTATTTCCACTTGCTTCTGTGTTACCTCCTATTGATGTAGAAGCATCTCCACTTGCTGTCGTGCCATTTCCTATTGCTACTGAATGGCTTCCACTTGCTTCTGTTGAAAGTCCCATTGCGGTAGAGTTATCTCCACTTGCTAATGTTGAAAGTCCCATTGCAAAAGATTGAGCGCTACTTGCTGTTGTGTTTTGTCCCATGGCTACAGACCTACCTCCACTTGCTATTGTATTAAGTCCTGACGCAAAAGATGTACCACCACTAGCTGTTGTGCCATCTCCCATTGACGTAGAAGCATTTCCACTTGCTGTTGTATTTAAACTTAATGCTGTAGAAGCAATTCCAGTAGCTGTTGTGCCATCTCCCATTGCGGTTGCGGCTTCACCATCTGCAACAGTAAGAACACCCATTGCGGTTGCGTTATCGTCATTTGCCTGTGTGCCTCGTCCTAAAGCCACAGACGCATCACCAGAAGCAACTGTATTAAGTCCAAGTGAAATAGAATACGCTCCAGAAGCAAGTGCGTTATCTCCCATGGCTATAGAGCCATTTCCAAATGCAATGGTGTTTAAACCTACTGAAATAGAATTATTTCCATCAGTCTGAGCATTTGTTCCTATGGCAATACTAGCTGTTCCATTGGCGTTTGAGTTATCTCCTAAAGCATTAGAATAATCTCCATCAGCTGTACTAGAGTTGTTGAATATTAAAGATACATTTCCTGCTCCTAGTTTTACTGGAGCATCTCCCAACTCACTATCTGTTGTCCATATAGCTAAGTTCCCTGGAGTCCCCTGACCTGTTAGTACAGAAGAGTTATCAATCTTATCCCAAAATATGTTATCGTTTAAATCTTCAGAAATAATAGCCCAATCTCCAACTTCCCAATCAGTAATTGTTCCACCACCCTGTGTGTTTAAAGGAGTTGTTCCTTCAACAGAAACTATCCAATACTTTCCAGTGTTGTCAGGTATTAAAGATATAGCCTGTAAGTCAGGTATATTTGTGTCAGCATTCCATGCTCCTTGAAATTCAAGGCCTGAGCCTTGATAGTTCTGCCATTCGACAGTACCATCGGTTTGAGAAACTAAAACTTGCTCTCCTGTACCAACAGTGTTACTAGCGTCATAAACTTCAGAAGCAAAATAAATTCCTCCGTTTACATTTACTAATCCATTTGCAATTGTTTGTTTTCCAATAGTTACATTTTCAGCAACAATTAAGCTACCTATTCCGCTTCCGTCATCTAAATAAACTATTGAGCCTGCAGGAGTTTCACATGGATCTTTTGAATCTGTAGTAGCTGTATCTTGATAAAATAAAGAATTAACTAACTTAAAAGATTCCTCTCCTGATGTTGGAGCTGTAAATATAGGAAGCCTATAAGAACAACCATCAAAGGCCTCGTCAATAACAAATTCAGCAATACCTTGTAGGGTAAAAGTTTTTGTCTGCCTATCAATTGGTGTTGAGTTAGCAGCAGTTCCTATTAAATAATCCGCACCTTCAATTGGTGATTGATTGGGGTACGATAAAGTATTGCTAATTTTTGCCATTTTTTTTTATTTTTCTGGTTCTTTTTCGGTGATTTCTCCTGATTGTAAATTAATCACAGAGTTTTCACCGTATTTTTTTATTAAGCTTTTTTCTAAATCTGCAAAATCACTTTTAATAAAAGAAACTTGTTCAATTACTAATTGTTTTTGAAGTTCTAAATCTCCCAATTGGGTTTTAAGTTTTACAAAATTTGAGTTTAATTCTTGCAAGTTTTGTAATTCTTTCGTTTCTAAATTTTTCATTATTTTTTATTTAAGTTTATAACGCAAAGGTAATCAATTATTATTTATCTTTTTGTTTGGTTTTTTCCCAGGTTCTACCTACGAAATAAGCTCCATAAGTAGTTACAAGAAGTGTTTGAAAAATAGGTATATACTCCTTAGATATTTTAAACTCACCTATGTTGCCGTCAGTAAAACATAAAGCTGTAAAAATTACGGTCAAATAGATTAAAACCATAGGGCGTATATTCTTTGACAAAAAAGAATCGCTCTGCATGTCGAACTTCCAACGCTCAGTCACCTGCTCTTGCGCTTTGCTGTCTGCGTCTTCTAATATTTTTTGAACTTGTTTTTTTATTATAAGCTTTTCTTCTTCAGTAGTAGTAAGCTTATCAATAACGTCCCCAATTTCTTTTATAACATTTCCTGATAACCATGCAAATAGTTTTTTCATAATCCTTTATATTCTTTAGTTGCGTCAAAACTTGGACAAGCTTTGGGTGAAAAATCCCTATGACCATGTATAATAGCTTTAGGGAATGTATTTTTAAGAAATCTAAGCAGCAAAAGAAAACTTGCTATCTGCTCACTTGTTCTATTGTCTTCTGGACACATTTTAGAATCTACGCCACCTGCATAACAAACACCTATACTATTTTGGTTATGACCTTTGGTGTGCGCTCCTGATTGGTCTAATGGTCTTCCAAACTCTATTTTACCATCTCTTTTAATAAAAAAATGGTAGCCAATACCTGACCACCCTCTTTGCTTATGCCATTCATCAATTGTATTTGCATCCACATCCATTGAAGGAGTAGTTGCTGAACAATGAATGATTATTTTATTTATTTTTCTTTTCATTATAATTAATCCATATTCTTTGAGCCGTATACACAATCGAGGCTGATAATAGAATTAATTTTAAAGCCATTTCAATTTGCGTAAATGACACAACCAGACTTAAAAAGTTTATAACATATATTTTTATATCCTGCATTGTCATTATTCTCTTACAAGTGTATATTCAAATGTGATGTCTAAAAGGGCGCTATTGGTCTGAGTGTACCCTACCATAATGCTACAATTTCTCCTGCGGTAGTTCCTGATGCGAATACCTGCAAGACATTTACTGGAAAAAATTGTCCTGCATAAACACCTGTAAAGATAACATCGTCACCTCCTACAGTTTTTACTCTAACATTTCCAGGTGTGCCTATATATAAAGCACATCCATTATTTGTTCCTCCTGATACACTTGGAATTAAATCAGTGTCACTTGGAGTAACCAGCGCAGCTCTACCTGCTTGTAATTTTTGATAAGCCATTTTTTATTTGTTATAAGGGAAATTTCTGTTTAAACTGTCTTTTCTTTTAGAACAGCCACAAGATTTTCCTGTTACTTTTTCATATACTTTAGCTACTTTGTCTGCTCCAACTGCTTTAGCTACTTTTTCTACAGTGTCTCCGAATCCTTTTGATTTCATTTTACGTCTTCTTTTTTATGAGAACAAGAACAAAATTTATAAGAACATTCTTGAATTTCTTTAAAACTTATAGATTTTAACAAATTGTTCCAACTGCATTGAAATTTGCACCAAACTTTTTGTATCCATAAACCTAATTTTATAAAAGCTTTACCCATTTTTATTTTTTCTTGTTTTTAAGTATTTTATCAATAGCTACATTCTTTATGTTGATAGTATCATAAGAAGGTACATTTGTCAAATTTGGATGAGTATTACTTTTTTGATACTTAGCCAAACCCTTATCAATTTTTTCTTGAAAATTTTTTTTACCCTTTAAACATTTTTTTAATGCATCTCCGATTAATCCTTTACAACTCATAACTTAAAATTTATTCTACAAATATACTAATATTTTCCTTGTCTAGTTTTAGGACTAGACTTTGTTGAACCACCCTTCCCAGCCCATAGGTTTTTACACGCCCAGTATCTTGCAGTTAACTTTGATTTTGCTGTTCCACATTTATGACGTGCCTTGAAGCTCTTTCGTGCAGCTGCTGAATAATTATGTCCATATCCTTTTGCTCCAAAGTGAATAAGCTTTTCTTTTCCTGACTCACAACCTTTAACCATTTTCTTTTTACCTGCTCTATCAGAAGCAGTAGGCTTATTGCAAGCCATCTTTTTCTTATCTGCCATTTCATTATTTCTTACCGCACTTTGAATATGCACTATTTTTAATAGTTTTTTCAGAAGGTAATCCATTTTTTTCAGGATTAACTCCGCTTTTCTTTGCTGCTGTAAAATAAGGTTTTAATGATTTTTTCATTATTTAGTATATTTTTTAGTTACTTTTGCTTTTTTTGTATTTGACACAAACTGCTTTTTACCGCCTGACGCCTTCTTTTTTCTTGCTGTCTTAGCCCTTTCTGCTTTACTTAAACTCTTAGCCTTAGCCAAAGGCAGACACCTGTCTGGGTTTTTCTTGTTCTTGCTAGTACCGCATGCGCCCATTATAGACCCATCTGTACCTATGCGAACCCACTTCTCATTTCTCCATTTAGCAAGCTCACCCATTATTTCTTTTTTCCTTTACCGTAGTTAGGATCTTTACAATACTTACTAGCAGCCATATTAGCATAGGCAGAAGGATATTTGTCAAAAGTTTTTTTTGCCCAAGATATTCCTGCTGCACAAATTTTATTACCTTTTTTCTTAACCTTCTTTGCCATTATTATAAGTTTATTTCAAAAACTAAATACAACTCCATTTCTGCATCATCTGTTCCTATCGCTCCGTTTTCTACTCCACTAATATTTATAATTTCTCCTGCTGCTAGACTTACATTTCCGTCCCATTTTTTAGTTGGGAAAGTGCCAGTATCAGAAGCTGTTAAAGATAAAGTAGGTAATGCCGCTTTAAATTGATAACTAGACGTCTGTGTTGTAGAAAGTGCAGTGTTTGTCATAGAATAAACATTTACATCCCATGTACTATTTGCTAATGGAATATCAACAGGTGTTGCATGTATCCATTTCATTTGAGCCTTTATAAGCTTACCATCAAATGGCATTTGAAATACAGAACTATTTGACGCTACAGGCGAAGCTGATGCTGCAAACTCTAATGTATCTCCAAATATTCCAGGGGACCCACCAAATAAATTCTTCCAAATTCCAACTACAGACAATAAAGCTCCTTGCGATCTTGATATATTAACCTCACTACCAGTCCCTTGACTTATTAAAATACCTGCCTCCCCAATTAAAACAACATTGTCAGATGTAGAATCACTTCCAGTTAAGGTAATAGTAAATTCATTGGTATCAGTTTCTGTTCCTGATAAATCATATTTAGTTCCAACTAAGTTAGGGTCTATCTTTATGTTGTCTAATCCATCGTATCCAACTAAAGCCTCTACTTGAGCTTGATTTGTTCTTAATTCAAATTGTGAAAATTTTAAATTTGCCATTGTTTTTTTTTTATATATTATTCGCAGAGTTCTGGTATCATTCTACTATCTTCGATTACTGTTTCTTGTTCACAGAACTCATCAAGCTCCGTTATTATAAAGCATAGTTCTGGTATGTCTTCATTTCTTTTGTCTTGAAATGGTATGCCATTTCCTATTGCTGATCCTAATCCCATTATACTTTCTTCTTTAACGCTGGAGGCGTTGGGTTTAATGATTCTCGTTTTGCTTTTTGATAAGAAAGCATTTCAAAATTTTTATTATTAAAATTACTTTCAGATCTTTCTTTAGCCACATGTGTTTTTAGTAGCTTATTAGCTTCTTCACATTTAGCTCTTTTTTTTGTATCTTTTATTGATTCGCAACCCATAATTTTATTTTTTAGTTTTTATTTACCTCCAGTATTACCTTTGTTTCTTCTTCCTGCTCCTTTTTTACCTCTCGCTCTTCTGTCTCCTGCTGTATTACTTTTACTTCCTCTATTCTTAGAGGCCTTTTCTAATACAACTTTACCGTTTTTATGGGACACATCTAGTCCATCGTAGTTCCCATATGTTCCAAATTGACGATTTTTTCTATTATCATCAACTCTTTGCTTAATAGACTTACGTTTTTTGTTGTATTTAGCCTGATATTTACGATGTTTCTTACGTGCTTCAGGGTTATCTCTATAAAATTTAGCAGTTCTGCTTAATGCCATAATAAAAAAGTTATCTTTGCAAAGATACAAATTTAATCTAATGAAATTTTCGCCACAAAACGACTACCTGAAATACTGGAAAGTTGTAAGACAATGGGCTAGGTCCAAATATAACCTCTCTACATCTGAAATAGAGATGATGCTATTCTTATATAGCGAAGGATACTTTACAAGAAAACAATTTGAAGAGTATAATGAAATAATGTCCTGGGACAAAAGGAGATTTGAAAACTTGCTAAGAGAAAAATGGATAATCGTATGGAGAAAACGAAAAGGCAGGGAGTCTACTTTATATGAACTTGGATTTAGTGGGAAGCGCTTATGCGCTTCGATTTATAAAAAGCTAAATAAAAAAGAAATGGTGTCAGAACACGAAAGAACTAACCCCATTTTTAATTTAGATGCTGATTATAGCAAAAAAGTATACAGAAAGATTATAAAAAAAATGAATAAAGAAATGAAACTATAGCACTACAACTATATCTCTTTCAGATATTATAGTTACTACCTCATCTTCTAACATCATCTTGTGACCTGCATTCTTATCGTAATAAATGAAGTCACCTTCATTTACAACATAAACATCAGTCCCTGGAATCTTTATCAAACCTTTTTTGTATCTTAGCTGGTTGCTATCGTCTGACGTTAGTAATATTCCTGACTGTGTTTTTTGTTCTGATTGAACTTCTGTAATAACAATGTACTTACCTACTGCTTTCATTTTATTTAAGTTTAATTTCTTTTCATTGTTACAATCGCATTAGTACTTAGTATCGTTGTAGCGACACTTACTGCGTTTCTTAGTGCATTCTTAGTGACTTTAGCAGGATCAATGATTCCCATTGCGTACATATCTCCATACTTTTTATTCTTAACATCATATCCATGATTATAAGGAACATCTGCACACTCGCAAATAATATCTCTTACTTCTTTTACATTTTCACCTGCATTAATTAATATCTGCTCTAAAGGCGCAATTAAAGCTCCATATAAAATATCTTCAGCCCATCCTTCTCCTAATGATTCTGCACATCTTAACAAAGCCAAGCCTCCACCAGGAAGAATTCCTTCTTCAACTGCAGAACGCACAGCGCAAACTGCGTCTTCTACTCTATCAAATTTTTCTTTTTGCTCAATATCAGAGTTTCCTCCTACATAAATGACTCCAACTCCACCTGACAACAAAGCAATACGATTACTTATGAAGTCTCTTTCGTTTTTGTTCTTATTATTTTCTCTTTGAGTCTTAAGTTCTTGTATTCTCTTTGATGTCTCTGAATTGTCAGAGCCTTCTTTTAGAATAACACTAGATGAATTTCCAATAATAATCTTGTTAGCATGACCTAAGTCTTCCATTGTTAGACTTCCTAAGTTATCACCTTGTGATTCGCTGAAATATTTTGCTCCTGTAGAAAGAGCTATGTCTGAAAGTAATTCATTGGTCTTATATCCAAATGATGGTGGGATAATATTACATAACTTCAAATTATTCTGAACTACATTGGCAGCAAGAGTGTTTACTACGTTTTGAGCGCAGTTACCTATAATCAATAGTTTCTTGTTATTGTTTATAACAGGTTTTAATATTGATTCAATTTGAAGAATGTTTGTAATCTCCATGTCAGTAATCAAAATCTCTACATCATCTAATATACATTCATCGTTTCTGTGGTTGTTTACAAATAACTTTGAAGTATAACCTCTATCAATCTTAATACCCTTAGTAATGTCGTAGTAAGTCTGCTCAGTCTTGCTGTTCTCAACAGTTAAAACTCCGTCTTTCCCCAAATCCTTATAAGCAGATGAAATCATCTTACCAATATCTGGATCATTGTTAGCTGAAATAGTAGCAACATCCTTAAGAGTCTTTCCTGTAACTTTCTTTGAAGTCTTGTCAAGTGTCTCAATAACCTTTTCAGATAATTTATTTATATCCCTAATTAATTGAGTCGTGTTTACGTTGTCCTCTCTTTTTAATAACTGCATTCCCTCTTTTACAAGAGATTCAGTTAAAACAATAGCAGTAGTTGTTCCGTCTCCTGCTGAGGTCGCTGTTCTTTCAGCCGCCTCTTTCATCATACGCACAGCCAGGTTCTCGACTGGGTCTTCTAAGTCTATTGATTTTGCAACCGTTACTCCGTCTTTAGTAACCGTTATGCCATGTGTATGGTTAGGAGACTCAATAAGTACAGTCCTACCTAAAGGACCTAAAGTACTTTTTACCGCTTTTGAAATTTTAGTTATTCCATTAAGCAATTTATCTCTTCCCTCTTGCTCAAATGCTAGTTCTTTTGGATTCATATTTTAATTGATTTAATTTAAAGCAAATATACAACTATTTTAACATTATACAAATGCTTGTTTTATGTCTCTATATATATATATAGCGAAAACTATAATATATACTTTTTACTATCTCTATAAATACTATAAAAATCAACATAATTAACATATTAATATAAATAGATATAAAAGTAACTGTAAATCAATGAATTAAACTATGACCGTTTTATTTTAAAAACAACATTGGTCAGCATTAAATTAACATCCTAGCCGCATAAATGCGGTAAGCACAAAAAAAGAGGAAACAAATAAATGATCCTCTCTTTTCTGAAACACAAATTAACTATTGGGAAGAAAGTTATCTGTAAATACTGTAAAAATCTTTTTTAGCTTCTGCAAGTTCAATGCCTTCTGCTATCATATTAATCTTCTTAGCACGATGTTTAGCTTTTTTAAAACTTGCTAATTTTTTAATGCCCATTTCATAATACTGCCCATGACCGTCAAGCTCATGCTTGTTACGACTTGACATATACTCTTTCATGATTGGTTTTTTAATGTCCATATTGTTGCCATTTAATGTTTATACTTATTATACCTAGATAAATTACTAATTCATCATAAGGGTACTCCTCAATTGCTACGTAGTATCCCCAACCTAATGCAAATCCTACCGAAAGCCTTTCTTGTATTTCAATGACAACTCCTTCCATGTAGCAAATATACAAAAAAAATTTGACTAATCGCATATATATAGTGTTTGGGTAATATTATATTATACGCACAACATAGCTCAT
>Ga0115564_10000247_pt1 | contig 54317 bp, 59 predicted proteins | sample COGITO_mtgs_1105_7_FD_88680 | JGI IMG/M metagenome (GOLD analysis project Ga0115564, IMG submission 88680) | Pelagic marine microbial communities from North Sea - COGITO_mtgs_110523 | ecosystem: Environmental > Aquatic > Marine > Epipelagic | place: Germany:Helgoland, sampling site Kabeltonne...
AACTTTGACGTTCTATTTTGGAACCAAATCGAAGAGGCTCGATTTCCTCATATGTAGGGAATATATTTACGGAAACATCGAATTTCTGGTTTGGTGTTTCCGTAAATATATTCCCTACATATGAGGAAATCCGGGGGTTTGGACAAACTCCAAAAAAAGTATTCAAGTTTTTCGCAAAGTTTTTTTTTTTATTCTTTAATTGAGTTATCTCTGCTTATATTCATACTTAAGCAATCCCATTCGTAGAAGCTTTACCATTTAAAGTTGAGTTGGAGTTCTTTATCTGATAAATTTTTGGGGAGGTTGATTGTTGTTGGACACATTTCTTTATTATTTCTTCATAAGTGATTTAACGTTATTTTTTTTTGGAATATTGGATTTCTAAATATATGTTACCCATATGATTTTTTTGAATAATATAGTGTGAAAAGAGAATATAAAGTCAATATGTCAAATTCATATATGGAGCCGTTAGCATCTTGGGGTTTCAATTCTCACACTAAAGTTACAGAAAATTTTTCTGAAGGCGATATCCAAGACTATGTTGTCTATGAAATCCCACGTAATATGTTTCGTGCTGCCGGTTCGTTATTTTCAGATGTTCGTCATACTAGTAGCGAGGCTAGATATGACGAAATGACCCTACAAACTTTCTTACAGATGATTGCTATGTCTGCTGATCTTGATAAGGATGACGTGCCTGGTGATGTTTTTCCATATGTCAAAGCCTGGTTAGAATGGGTGCCTAAAGCATCTCACCCTGACCAAGCAGTAGCTTACCGTCTCCATGCTGTTTCCTTATCTGAAAAAGTATGTTTTGGAGCTCAGCTCTCTAAAATGCTTTATGATTCATCGGTACTTCATAAAGAGTCGATGAACCGTAAAATGAATTCTCGTAAAGTCGATCCACTTTCTGGATTACATCCTTATCAAAAGTGGATGAGAGTTTCTGGTTTAGAGATGTATACCCGTACTATTTGTGACCGTTATGCTCAAAGTCAGGAATATACTAGTCAATTAGATATTATATTAAACCCCTCTTCCCATTTGGACAAGGAGGGTATCAATCCAGTCAATCCAACCGACGTGTTTACAATTGATCGTGCATTAGGACGTACACCGGACTCTGCCGACCCACGTTTTACAGTACGTGAAAATTACACTTGCAATCCTACAGTAGGTACTCGTGTCAGTAAATTGACATTTCCTTCTTTTGAACATGTCTTAAAGTTAACGCCGGGTCAACTACGTCCTAAAGTCTTTTGTTCTAAATATCTGCCTGAATACCAGTATTGGAGAAATAAACAGATGGAGAAACCAGACCCGGACGATGCTACGTTTGATCCGGATGCCTGTACTGAATATGACATCCGAACCCCGGCTGATATTGAAAGAGAACGAATTCAAGGTCTTTCCGATCGTTCTGCTTTTACTTCGCTTAGTTTACAGACTAGAGAAAAATTTCGTACTGACTGTGTTCCCTATGAGAAAACCGCGGAATTCCCGGCTGCTTATGCTGCTTACCAGCTTTGGGCTATTCGTGAAATGAAAACTCAATGTTTAGATCCGGATGCTTGTATTTCCGAAGTTGTTTCTAAAATGTTAACTTGGCACGAAAATAAGAAAGTGCCTACTATAATTAAGCATCGTTTAACAGATCCTACGTTATCTGTCTTTGCCAATCGTGTTTTAACATTGATGGAAGGTTATGAACAATATTATCTTATATCGACTGCACATCGTATGATGTTTTTAATTCAACATGCTCGTTATGATTCTTTTCGTCGTGCTTTTGGTCTTCACTTCAATTGTTTTCAAGCCGGTGAAAGTGCCTGTTCGAAGTCGTTTTTATTTGATCAAATGAGTGCTCAAAGTATTCCCGGCACTATCGAAGTCTTAACTTATCAAACTGGTAAAGCAGATGCGGTTGATGGCAATCGTAATGATATTACAACTGTTTGTCATGAAGCACCACCGGGTATGTTTCGTACTGCCAAGAATCCTAATGCTGATTCTACTCAAGAAGCAATGTTTAAAGAAAAACTTACTTCCCAACAAGTCACCGCTAAAATTTGGTGCCAAGACGAAGGTACTGGTCGTCGATCTGCCCGTTTAACTAAATCGGAATGTATTGGAGTTTGGATGGGAGCTACTAATGATCCACCTTCTGAAGTTGAAGAAGCCTTAGCTACTCGTTTTTTCTGGGGTAACTTTGAACAAATGCAGCGTAGAGGTCGTGACATTGATGATTGTATGAATGGTCAACGTATGATGACGAATGAAGATAAAAAAATGACACAAGCATTGAATTTTGAAGCACAAGAAGAACAATTCAGAGTAATGCTAGTAGAAAAAGCAATATGGGCAGGTGTTATCCGTGATGTTAATACCCAAGCTGCTAATATTTTACTGCCACGTTTAAAAGCTAAAATGACTAAGAATAGCATTGTTAAAGCAGGGCCTCGAGATTGGGAACGGGTGAAGATCTTTGCTCGTAATATGGCTATTGTGACTGCTATAGAACAAGTCTTTAATTTACCCGGTGGTGCTTGCTATGGTCTTCCCTTTTCGGTGGATGAATTACCCAAATTAGAACCACATCTCATCGTTACTGAAGAAATGGTTATTTTTACGTTGTCGATGCTCTCCGATCAATTTCGTTCACCGGTTGAACATAAGATTTTGAATACTATTTGGAATATGGAGAAATTTAGTCCAAACTTTGGAGAACCAGGAGATGAAAATTCGGTTGACTATATTAAACTACCCCGACTTCCACAACTAAGCAAAAAAATAAATTCACGGATTCCGTTAGCTCAAGGTAGAACATCGGGTAATAATATTATGAACTTTATTAGTAATATGTGTCGCCATACAATTCGAGCACCTAAATATACTTTGCAGGTCAGTGTGGGCAGTGAAGCAGCGCCCCTCTTCCCAGTACCAGTTCAAGGTGTCAACGGTCGTGCATCAACTCCACAACCGAAACAGTCCGCTTATATTACAAATGAAGGGGTTTTCATTCATGTCAGTCATATATTAGGCCATTGTGAAGATATAAGTGACAGTGTTTTTCAAATTTTAGCCTCCGAAACCCATGCCAAGTCAGACAAAAAAAGAATTTTGACAGCAGTGCCTTACAATAAAGATTGTTTTCATGTTTTCAAAGTAATTGAGAGAGAACCAGGGGGTCAAGGGTTATGGTATGATAATGTACTGGCCAATTCTTCGATTTCTCGTTGGATTACTTCTACCTCTGAAGTGGCAGCTATTAGTCGAACTCGAGATGGTTATGGTATCTCTCGAGACATTGACCTTGAAGTGGCAGCAAATGCCGGTCATAGTTTGGGTAAAAAAACGATGACACCTCGCCAAGTCATTGATAATATTATTACCGCGGAAATGAATGAAGATTATGTGAGACCACTCATTAGTTATCCATCAGGCTTAGTTAACAGTTGGCAAAAGGTAACAAAGAGCAACACTAAACGAAAAAGGTGCTCCCCTCATCCTAATGAAGCTACTGAACTTAGTAAGAAACAAAAACAAGTAGAATGATCTCAAAAAATATAACAGAGACATTAATAAAAATATTAACAAATAAAAAAATTGAATTCTAACTTTTAAATCCTTCGTTGTATAGGAAAAAGAGGTATTTACTAACACAAAAAGATGTTTTATTATGCAGAAACAGGATTGGATGGTAAAGATGAGTTCTTCATTAGATAATGGACATATCTTTTCGGAAACGGTCAAGACCAAGACCCCGGCTACCTTACTATTTGCTTGCGATGCTTGGAGACGTCGTAACCATGATGTTGTTATCAGCATTGAAGCAAATCAGAGCGGTGAATCTTCACTATCTGTTGTTATCCATCCAAAGAAGTCTTCGATTGATTTGACAATTCGACGTACTGAAACCTCGGAAGATATTTTGAAGTCTATTCGTCAGACAACGAAAAAAATTAGAATTCGTGGTTGTGGAAGTGTTGTTAATACAGTATACCAAGTGATTGATAGTCTTATTAACCAGGGATGGTATTTAGAACAGACAATGTTGAATTCATCCACTCATAAACACAGTGTACATAATCAGGTCAATACCACCTTACAAGCGGTATTAAGACGGGGTTAGGTTGATGTATTGACTACATTTTGATAGTATATAAAGAGAAGTTATATATAAAAAAAAATGGCAACCAGTAATTCACAGAAGAAAATGATTGACGATACAGCAATGATCGACGATACAGCAGTCCCCACTAATTTTTGTGGATGTGGCCCTTGTTGTCAGACATCCGGTGATACATCCGGTAGAGACACGGTTAATACATGTGATAACTGTCCAGTCGCCTTTTTCGGCTGTTGTGGTCTTTTTAACATTACTACTGGTAAAGGCAAAAAATGCTGTGATAGTTTGACTGGCATTCTTCGTTCAATTGTAACAGTAGCAATTATAGTTTTTAGTTTATTAACACTTATGCAATTTGGAGTCATGATGGATGAGTCTCAATTTCCAGGCTCAGAGATCGCATTAGAAAGATGGGATGCTAATAAACCCTTTAAAAACGGTACTATTATTGATGATTTAAGGGATGGATATGTACTAGAATATCCCAGAAATGCGGGACTTAATACTACCAATGTCTCTGAATGTAGCAATTTTGTCATACCAGAAGAAGTGCATTTGTGCCAAGGGACAGGCAATCAAACACAAGTCTGGTCATCGGGATGGATTTCTGCCTACAAATGTGCCAAAACAGTGAATGTCGAGGACTGCCCCGGTTGGTCAGGTCTTATTTCCATTTTAGGAATGATAACTTTTTATCTGTTTGCGGCAAATATTGCCTTGTTTTTGATGTCAACCTGGATTGGACTTAATAATGGAGATCTAGTGTCCAGTATGACTTATGGGGATAGGTTTAGTTGTATACCAAGTAAACGTAGAACAGGTAAAAATCAACAAAAAGCCTGTGGTTGGTGGTGTACATGTATTAATTATAATAAGACTAGGGATAATACCAGTTCTCGTAATATCGCATTAGTCACTATAATTTGGGCAGCAGGGGGAATTTATTTGGCTGTACAAGCAGCAGGCAGTTGGGTAACAATGTGTGATAAAATTGACACTGGACTTGGACGTGTGATCGATGTTGAATTTGATTTAAATAATCATATAGCAGCAGGAACAGCATGGCCAGCTTGTTCTTCGGTGGAATGCGAACAGAGCTTTGGTAGTTTATTCATGTGGTACGCATTGGCTGTTGCAGTCTTATTATTGCCGGATATCTTCATGTTTTACTTTCCATCCGTAGTTTCTACTTCAGAGAGTGATGGAACTGCCATTGCGAGTGCCCCAGTAGTTGAAGGTCGATACTCCGATAAATCCTCCAATATAAAATATGTTTAATTGTTATATTTGCTTCAAAGTATCTGCCAAATTCCCCGTTAAGAATAATCGGAGGAAACCGATTTGGTTATATTGTTTTCTTACCAATGATTGGTGCTGAACAACTAACAAAGGTTGAGAAACAGAAATTATATCAATGTGTGCATGCTGTTGATTCAGAAAACGCATAGTGTTTTCAACTCTCAAACAGCTTAATACAGCATGCTTATGGTAAATAAGCACACATTTATCAACATAGGGAAGTAGAGATTCGGATAAGGTGAGTAATATCGGGTGCATACAAGCAATCCAAAACTGCTTATTATTATATTGAAACTTTTGGATAGAGTTGGATATATTCAACTCAATACCGATTTCTTGGAAGACAGAGGCGGTTAATTCAATGGTCATAGTGGAGACAATAAAGATATGTTCATTCATTCAAGATCATAGTTGACAGGTTTAAATAATATCTGTAACAGAATTGCCATTTTTTTTTTGGGATTTAAATTGAGGAGTGCCGATCCCATATAAGCAGTCATTAGTAATTAATCACAATGAGCACTAAAAAAAGAAAAGCAGTCTCTTCAAAAGGTAAGCCAAGAAGAAAAGAAAAAAAGAAAAGAATTGATGTAGATGCATTACTTGTTCCTGCGACCAAAAGACCATTACCAGAGTTTACCCTACAAAATGTAGTGGCCACCTTTAATTTGGGAGTAGATCATTTAGATTTGCGTGCTATTGCTTTAAATAAGCCTTTTGTTGAATACAATCCTCAAAAATTTGCTGCCGCTAGTCTAAGAATTAGAGAACCGCGAACTACGGCGTTAGCCTTTGCATCGGGTAATATGGTCTGTACTGGGGCCAGGACAGAATTAGAATCTCGATTTGCTGGAAGAAAATATGTCCGTATTTTACAAAAGCATGGTATTCCTGTTAGTTTCCGAAATTTCAAAATACAAAATATTGTGGCTTCCTCCGAAATACCTCATGCATTGAAATTGGTAGAATTGAGTAAGGCGTATGGCCCATATGTTTCATATGAGCCCGATTTATTTCCCGGACTAGTGTTTAGAACATCCTCTCCCAAACTAGTTTTTTTAATATTTCGATCAGGAAAAGTAGTAATAACAGGCGCAAAATGTAGAGAGGAAATCGCCAGCACTTGGAGTCTATTGTTTTATGGTATTATTCAGAAATTTATTGACTACGAAGATAACAATGTGAGTTCAAGTGATTATAGAACAGCAATGCGCCGTAAAAACCATCCCATTAAAGATATAAAAAAAAAATAAATATGATTTTTATTAGGAAAAAAACTGATGTACAAATAGTTTGGCTGAATTTACATCTACAGGGCTCCAATTGGGTGGGGCTTCTACGACAGGATCGAATGTTACTCGTTCTTTAACCTCTTTTAGTATAGTTTGAAAATGATCAGAACCATTCGATTTCAACCATTCCATACATTCCGTTGGAGCGACTTCATTCAAACGGTGTAAAACCATATACTGTCCCTCGGCTGAATTCAGTACAAATGGTTGGGTTTCACTTAACTCTACTGTGATCGGCTCCGGTTCTTTGGGAATAATCGATGCTATTGGTATGGTTTTACCGGGGTGATTTGTGACAAACCATTGTTCCCAGAGTCTAACTTGTGATTGTGTCTGTTCAACCAAGTCAGTTAAGGCGGCAATCTGTTCATATAACGAACAATTTATCTCAGAGACCGGTTCCTTTCCTAGTTTCTTCTCTTGTAGATGTTTGTAAATTATTTCCATAGGTTGATCTAATCTCTCATGTCTTACACGCTTCCAAGAACTGTATCGGGTATGATATTCATCCAGACATTCTTGTATACAAGTTTCAGTCCAATCAGTTAAACTTTCGAAAGTTTTGATATATGGTCTACCATCAAGTGTGGCTGTATTACGAAAAAGCGGAGTCACTGTACTACTCCCTGGTTTTTGCCAACTACATTTCCACAAAAGACCCCCAGACGTTATTTCACAAGAGAAACGATTTTTCTTGAAAAAAAAATAAAGAACATCATTAGTACAGACTAAATTAGATTGTAGTAATTGCTCTAAACGTCTCATCGATATTAAACTTAAATAAATGATAGATAAAAACAAAATATGTGTAGAACATTTTTTTTTGGGATTTTTTGTAGTCGTTACATCTGTATAAATTAGCCAAGAGAGAAAACAAAATGCACTGTAGTTTATGTTCAGAAACTTCTGGTTTACTTACTAAAACGCGCTGTAATCACAGCTTTCATCTTCATTGTCTCCAGCAGAAATGGAAAGAAACCTCTACTTTTTATTGCCCTACCTGTCATAATAATATTGGGTTAGTTATTACTGAGAAAAAAGACTCCTATATTGTTTTTGAAACGTCGCGAAGCGCGTATCAGGCAGTCTATAGGGTCTCGAATAATGCTATAGTTCAGCCAATAGATAAGATTATTTATAAATGGAAACGGGAGTGTAACCGCCTAACAAAGAGGGTACCGAGCATCTTAAAAAGACCTATTATCGTGAATTAGTTTCTTGGAATATTTGACACATATATAGTAATTGTATATATTACTATATAGTCAACTGTCGTAAAAAACAAATGACCAATATTGCAAGTATTCAAAATAGTGCTTATTTTGTATTCGATCTCGAATTTATCGGTCAAGTACAAGATCTACAAAATTGTCAAATTTGGGAAATTGCAGTGCTCTGTAAAGACACGGGACAGTACTTTGTAGAAGTGATTGATCCAGATCCGAATATCTCTGTTTTTCCACCACCACCAGTCCCGTTTTTACCACAACTAACACGAGAGTTTTTAGAAGAAGAAAAGGCACAAACATTTGATCTGGTATTAGAGAAACTAAGAAAATGGGTACAAGAACAGACAAATGGTCTACCTATCTTTATATCACATAATACATTTAAAGCAGATAAACCGATTCTAGAATTGGAAGCAGCGCGATATTTACAGACCTTACCTTTGCATTGGTTCTTTTTTGATTCATTACATTTTTGTAGAGACCATTTTAAAAGCAAAGATGATAATTTCTCTCTGGCAGGACTAAATCAACATTTGTTTAATCGTCCGATAGAAGCAGCACATCGAGCCAAAAATGATGTCATTGCATGCGATGCCATTTTAGATAAAATTACAGGAGGGAGCTGGCAGTTAGTAGGCCCCATTTACAGTTCATACACTACCAGCCTAAGATCAATACGATGGATAGGACAGAAAGCAGAAATATTATTACTTCAACATCAGATCTGTTCTGTAGAAAACTTATTACAACTTTTGAAAAGAAATTGTATTGCAGATTATATACAACAATCTCTTACGCATTCCGAGAGTGTTTCCAAAACAATGCAGGTGTTATTAGGGTCAAGTTTACCACCAGAAAATATTGTTAATATTGTCAATGTTATACTTACTACAGTGTTTACATCCTATTTAGTACCAAGTAGCGAAATACAAAGCTAATAATTAAAAATTTAGTTTTTTTTATCTTTTTTCTGTGTTTATCAGTATATAAATCATATTCCTTGTATATAAATGACATTTGAGATGTCCTCCTTATATGAGACAACCTTAATCAATCTACGTATATTACGTAGTATAGAACCCGGATATCGTTTAGATACAACCCATCGTCTTTTCAGAGTTCATCAAAAACGTTCACAATTCGTTCCTGTTTGGCTACAACGGTGGTGGCAACAACAGGATCGTCAAAGCGATATCAGCCGAATACAAGAAACATATCATCAAGCAATACAGTGCATACAAACTTGCGACCCGATCGGTCAAAAAAGAATGTCCGAATATATTAGAAACTCGGTGGGAGGTCTTAAAAACTTACAGACTACATACCGATTAGATTTAACAATGATGGCATTAATCGATGTTATATTAGATCAAATTGAACAACAACAGGGAGAGATTGAACAGGAAGATCAAGAAGATCGAGAAGACGCTTAATCCATATTTAAATAATTGACACGGAGAAAGTAAGGGCCAGCTTTCTTAGAACGTCGAGCAACAATAAAAGCTTCATAGTCCTCTTTATTTACTTGCAGTGACTCCATTTCAAGTTGGATATTGTTTCTCATTGTTAATTTTCCTTGACCGTCGAAGAGAGTTTTAGCATTCATTTTAGATAATTTACATGTATTACTTAACATTGGAATACCTTTTGGTTCGACAAAATGTACCATTAATCCCTTTTTGTCCACAAATCTACCCGACTTTTTGGATAAAAGATCACGGTATGATAAAATAGTACCTTGCTCTGGAGTGCGGATTTTATTTTGAAGGGAGAGACCAGATAGAATTGTAGATGGCGCCATCGGAATCTGCGCTTGAGGCGCTGGAGTCGCAATAACCTGCGGCCCCGACGATAAATGGTCAAAGAGACTCATTAATCGTCGGGTAACAGGAATCCCTTCCGATTTCTTGGCTTTATGCAAATTACACATAAATTTAGTGTAGACACTGTCGTTTTTGGGTAAACAGGTACCATGTAAAGCATTAAACTCTTCAAATGTAGTTGTTTTTTGCTTTTGACGGTGGAATTTTTCGAACATTTTACAAGATTCCTTTAAAGTCAGAGGCATTTTAAACAGAGTCAACGTTATTTATATACCACTATTCAACAAAACTTATAACAAGCTAGGCTGTGAAAAGTATTTTGAAAAAACATTGGAAGATTTGCGGGTTTGAAAATATTTTTCATAAGGAACAGGTTTTTGAAACAGAGGATTTCGTTCCAATCTCTTTTGATACGTTTTGTTTCGGTGACAGTCAGGACAGAGTGCTTGGAGATTTGAAGCAATATCACAACCACCATCTTGTAATTCATGGATATGGTCAATTTCGAATGTAGGCGGTATTGGAAATGTTTTACAAATGTTGCATTTATATTCTTGCCGATACGCAATTTCAATTCTTAATGATCTGCTTAATTTACGTTTATTCTTCTTCTTAGTATACTGTACCAATCCATGTAATAACTGAACCAATTCTGACTGTAATGTAGGAGATTTGTCAATATAATACTGTAGAAAATGTATAACCGACGTAATATGGATATTATCACCATCAAAACGCATCTTTTTACAATTAAGGTCATATTGCTCTAACTCTTGTTCAAAATCTACTAACGATAACGACATTGTTTTAAATAAAACACATTTTGCAACAAAATATTCTTTATTAATTAATAATAGTTCCATTTATAATTGATCACAGACACTTATATATCAGATCGTGAATAAAAAAAATGGACTTCTTAGCCAGAGAACCACAGATGTTCGTACAAGAGAAAAAAAAAAGGAATCAAAGGCACGTATGATATTTGTTGCTCTTTGTTCTCTCTTTGTTTAACATTTTGATTGAATTAAGTTATTTTTGGAGTATATACAAAGTTCGAGATAAAGTAAATGTCAACTGCGGATGATGCCTCAGTGGTTTGCCCACTATGTACCAATCATGCATACCAATGGATGCTAGATATACATTCCAACCGTTGTAACCATTGCGACTTCCAAATATTTATTGGAAATCTGCCTAAAAAAGTGTTATGCAACGATTGGAACAGTGTCGGTTGTGGCTGTAAATTACCACCAGGATATTGTGTCAAATGTTGTACAAAATTAAGACCAATTGCCAATAGACGAGCCAATGGTGTTATACACCATAAAGATTGGAACAGTAGAAAATTCCACAAGAATTGTTGGAAACAGATGAAGAAATATGACTACTAGAATATTAACATGTAGTTTAGTGACTGTATTGGTGGTTATTTTTCTAGTATATTAGTTTCAGATAATATTCGGTAGAATATGGTAGGAATATGGTAGGAATATTTTGTATTTTTTCGATTTGGCATTGAAAAATAATAACAAAAATGGAGTATAAAGGACGGGTAATCTCACCCATCAATACCATGATTTCTACAAATAAAAGAAAACCTGCTGATATGCATACTACAATTTCCAAAAAGAAATCAAAAAAAGAATTAACTCACTTTAATTTCACTAAAGAATATCAAGTCAAACGTCAAATCACCGAATATCCAGATTGTTGGATGAAACTAAGAGATATTACAAAGGATGACTTTGAAGAATACGGTATTGAAATAGACAAAGACAACTGTTGGACTTGCCAGGGACATGAACTACATCGCATGAGTGATTGGTCTTGCTACGAGTGGCGTTCTGGAATATTACCATCCACCTGGTGGTTTCACATGGGATTAAACGACCATGTCAATAGTTTAGCAATGGAATCCGATCATGGCTTAGCCAAGTTATTTTTTATTTACGAAGGACACAACATTAAAACTGTAGATGATAACGGTACTGGATATTATTGGAATGAAAATACATTGCTATGGGAAGAAATGGCTAAAAACAAACTTAGAAACAAAATTGGTCATTTTTTTGAAGTATTGTTTAGCAAACAAGTCCAATGGTGTATGGATAACTACACATTTCTACAGGGTTTATTAGCTGCAATCGATGAAAACAAAGATAAGGAATATCACAAATCGGAATCTTCTAAACTCGAAGCCTTACATAACGAATTAGAACAAACCAAAAGAATATTGAAACTAATAGGTTCTTGGAACGGACTGGGTGGAATCTTTCAAATGATTTGTGCTGATGCTTTTGACCCAGAATTTGAAGAAGTTGTCAATATGTCCAGCACAGAATTGCCAACAAAAGGTGGTAATGTCATTGATTTCAAAACGTTGCAAGTACGTCCTCGTTGTCATTCTGATTATTGGTCTTACGAATTGAACACCGAATACATTCCAATCCCGTCGAGTGCAGCAACAACGGATATTGACAAAGAAAAAGTCGAAGAACGCCGTTTTGTTATTGAAATGTTGACAACCTTTTGCAACGACGATATTGAAATGTTGAATTATCTTCAACGTCTGGCTGGCGTGATGTGCACTCGCGAGGCAGTAATTATGAAAAAAATCTTCATTTTTGTCGGGAAAACGGATACGGGTAAATCTGAAACGTTCAAATGGATCAGAAATGTACTCATTGATCAACGCAACTACGTGACAATTGGTGAAGAAGTGCTCATGCAAACTGGAAAAGAAAGAAAAGGTCGCTGTACCACTGAATTGATGAACATGCCCAGAGCAAGAGCATGTGTTGCTTCTGAACTCAGTCCGAATTGTGTTTTTAACAATACACTTGTCAAAAGACTTACTGGTGGTGACCCACAAACGATTCGCGGTCTACGAAAAGCTGAAACTCAGTTTGTTATGAAGGCGGTCTTGGCATTGTTTACAAATGATATACCGCAATTATCTTTATTGGAAGAGGCAATGAATCGTAGAGTTGTTGTGATCCCCTGCGAGGGTAAAATTGTTAAAAACGAAGAGAACAATCAAAAATGCATTCGCATGCTTTCTCAAGATTCGCAAAACGCATTGTTTTCTTGGATGGCCGAAGGTGCCAACATGTTCTTAGAAAATCATTCATTGGGTCAGATTCCAAGAGTTGTTTCTGAAGCAAGCAATAGCTATGTCGAACAACAAGACTCAGCATCAGAATGGGTCAGAGAAATGTGCACAACAGGTGTTAAAATCGATAACAATATCGTATTGAAAAAAAGCACTGTTAAAAACATGAAACATAGCACCCCAAGAGGCGATCTTTACGATCCATATTCGGACTGGTGTGAAGAAGCGGGCAAACCCGCAATGAATAAACCCGATTTCTTGAAACAAATGGTGGAAATTCAATCAAAATTTGGGTTTCTCTTTAAAAGATCAAACGGGATCAGAGCTTTTGGACTACGCATTGATACAAAATGTGATTGTGATAACGAGTCAAAAAATTAAAACAACAAAAATATAAAATAGTAACAATAATAAAATAACAAATGTAATAATACAATACTTTTTTCAAATAATTTTGGGCATTTGGGCAACGAAAGGGCCTTAACTTTCTACACAGAATTTTGGACAAATGGACAAACGAAAACCGTTAACAGAACTCACAAATAATAATAATAATAATATAAATATAAAAAAAAAGTAATTTTTCGATACTATATTATAATATATGTCCAAATTCTGTGAGTTCTGTTAACGGTTTTCGTTTGTCCATTTGTCCAAAATTCTGGGGGCAGATGTCAATGAGTCTTCAAAAGAACATTTCGATATATATTAAGAATATTCTGAAATTCATTTGTGACAATAACCAAAAACCACAGTATATAAATGAACCTTATTGGACAAATGTCTGCTTTAGAACAAAAGGATGTGGTTCGTTGCGAGCTAATTGATAATATTTTTCAAGCTATGGGTTTAATTAATGGTGAATGGGTACACAAAGATGTGATTGAAAAAAGTTATCCATATATTCTGGAAAATAGGGAATTGATTGAAAAGTCACTACCATGTAAAACAGTTAAACCCGATAAAAATTCAAATATGTGGGAAATGTTGGGAAAGGGTGAAGGTGAGAAGTCAATAAGAAGTTTGCTGGCATTTGCTAGGAGATTAGCACGTTATCGCCATTTTGCTATAGTTTGGAAACGAAAAACGATTAGAATAAACAAATCAAAAACAAAAGAAGAAGCGTATTACAAACTACTTAGAAATTAATTATATGTTTAATCAAAGGCACGTATGTTATATACGATAGTATATAACCTTTTTTATAATTTGTCGAATGGAGACAAAACTACCAATTGTTATTTATCCAACAATGACGAAGAAAGAGGCTGAAAAAGTAGTAGAATACATCACGACCGGATTAATCCCATCCCAAGAACAATGGGTTACAATATTAACGACATTGCATGTTCGAATTGCTTTACAATGTATTCTCAATATAAAGGAAATGGAGTCCTATTGTTTAGTACCAGTCATCAAAAGGCAGCATCAACGCTTATTCCAAGAAGTTGTACGCAAAATAAAGCAAATACCACTTAATACTATTAATATTCTGATGACTGTTAATGCGTTTTATCTTTATACCTGTTTAAATCAGGGTCTAGACCCAAATGGGGTAATGACCAATGGACAATGTCCATTAAGTTTTGCCTGTAGGTATAATCGTCTTCAACATATTCAGACTTTACTTGGTAATTCTAAAATAATAGTATCTAAAAATCTCTGTCGTTTCATGTTACGACACCGGCCTCAGCATCGCTTTGTCAGCAGAGCTATTCAACTCTGTACTGATATTACACCGGACTTAATACTAGAAGCTCTAGAAGCAAATAGCAGTGGGGCTTTAATAATTATTATGAAAAAACTAGAAGAAAAATTTAAAGGAAATTCAATTTGGATTGAAATGGGACATCTACTTCGATGTCCCATTTCATTAGAATTTACCACAGATTTAGTACAAACACCGTCTAAACATATCTTTGATAGAGTTTGTTTATTAACCTGGGTTAATTCACATTCTAGTAATCCGATGACGCGGGAGCAACTTCATGAATCAGATTTTATAAAAAGAAGAGAGTTTTTACCAGTACTAATAGAAGAGTTACAACAAAAAATACAACAGTTATAATCTATATTTTGATAGTATAAATACAAATATAGATTCTAATAATTTAATGGACTGGAATTTAATTTCAATCTTATCTGCTTCCTGCATTTTTGTGGGAATTGGTTTAACATTCTCTTATATTACTACCTTTTACTTAACACCCTATAACGAGCTGTATCTAGCTGGTGAATCCGGAATGGACGAGCAGGACATCCCATACACCATTGCTATTATCGAAACAGTTGTTGCGGGCTTAACTGTCATCATCGGAATGCTCGCTGTTGCAGTGCCACATAAAATCGACAGAAATGTTATCAGTATTGTTCTCATTTATTTTATAGTTGCTTCAATTGGAGAATCAGTTTTTATGACAACCCGTCTTTCCTCATTAGGGATGATCGGTACCGATGTCGAAAGGACTTGTTCCGATACGGGAGTTGCAACTGGATGTCCTACAACACGCTTTGAAGCCGTTCATGACAGACCAATCATCTATACTTCACCATTAGGAGGTGATTGTCAATTCTTTTTCTGGGATGAAATGCGATCCCGATCTATGGGTAATACTTGTCAATTAACTGCTCCGTCCCAATCAGAAGAAGTGAAATGTGAATATAATGTAGAGACCTTTATGGATTGGTCATCTCCTAAATCGTATGGATGGAGAGATGATCCGGCAACAGTGATGAGTTTAGATGATAGTGCAGGGCCTCTCACAAGTGTAACAAAAGTGCATAATATGCAGCAGCTCGATTTTATTCAAACAAATGCCTCGAACATTATCAATAAATTCGAAAGTCAACCGGCCCTGGCATATTGCTATTATTGGGGTTGTAATGCGGTTTGTAATAAACATCGACATTTAATTAATCGACAGTGGATGTGGTCATCCGTTGCCATGTTAATTACACATCTTATTTTCGCGATGTCCTCCGCCTTACTGTGTAGACGAGCAGGGCATAGTTCAGATCTTCCCAAATATCACAAAGTAGAACCCGCAATAGCCATCGCTACACCAGTATCAATGTCAAAACAACTATTTGATATGCCGGAATTAGGTAGGCGAAAGCGAAAACTGAACCTGAGCGGATTGATATTTTAAATCCAATTACTTATGGGTTTAAGGTATAACCATTGTATTCAAGTGAAGTAAAATGATCGCCAATAAGAAACTAACGAATATAACTATGCTTGCGCATAATAGAACTATTAAGAATAAAGTACTATACTCCAAAATTGAAATTGAAGGGAAACAATATCGATGTGTTAGTTTTTTTGTAGATAGTCCAGCTAAAGCAAAGGAAGAAGATTGGTCAGTCTTTACTATGGAGAATAAGAATAAAATTTTGATTGATAAACTTACATTGGCAGTCATGGCCGAGTGTGAATGTGAATTTTTAACCAGAGAATCTGATAAAAATATGAGCGAACCACCAATTGTTGCCGTTGAACTTCAAGTTATTAATACAGACGAAGCAGAAATAAAAGAAATAAAAGAAGAAAAAACAGACCAACCCGGCAACACAAAGACCGAGAACATAACACCAACCGAGGACTTAACAAAGCTCGAGGACATCAACGCACCGTAACCGAGTAACAAAGTCGATCAACGTAGAAAAAAAGAATGATTGAAGCAATGATTTAGTTATTAGTACAGAAGAAAAATAGAAAATACATTTTTTTTTTTAAATTTCAGATGTGAATGTTGTTTATTGGTGACATTGTTTCCGTTTTATTAAATTTTGGAGTAGATATTTAGCCTATAAAAGAAATAGCCTATAAAAGAAAGAAAACAGTAAATATACCCCAAGTGTCCTCGACGGTGAATCAGCTTCTACCGAAAACGAATTCGCATTTACATGTGCAACTGATTACACGGCGTCAGGCGTTGCCGTCTGCACTAACGGTGGTAATCGTGACTGTGGAAATTCGGGGACAAGATATGATACATGTATTGACAGTGGAGCGTCTTGGAACTCACCAACTTGTGTTGCAGATTAAAAAATAAAATAAGAAAATAATACACTATTTATGTACAATTAACAATTTTTAAAATGTATACTGCATTGCTAACCGTGCAATTAATACTCGGAAATTTTGTTGTGGGAAGTTACATTTGGTTAGCTTTTTTTTCTAATATTTCATCCGAAGAACTGGAAGCTTTTTGGGCAGGTCTGTCTCCAACAAATCATAGGACTATTTTCTACTTCTGGTTTGGTTCTATGGTTTTGACAGTGGTTTCTTTTCTCTATATGACTTACATGTTCATTTTTCAATCCGAAGACTGGTTTGTGTTTGATGAAAATTTTGATACGAACCGTGCCTATTTGTTGGCATGTTACGTCGTATTTTTGGTTTCGGCATCGGCTTGGGCTCCTTTAACGTTGTTATCGATTAGAAATGGCGGAAGCTATAAAAATTTGGTGATATTATCGTTATGGGCAACTGCCATTTCGTGTGTTGGATTTGCGGTGTTTATTTTCAATTCGGCTGCAAATACGATTGATTTCACCACGCTAACATTATTGAAAATCGGTGTAGTGATTATCGTATCACATCACGTGTTTTTGGATGCTATCTACTGGAGTTACACATTTAACCCCACCGAAGGCACAGCACTACTTTCAATTGACCACAATTACAAACCACCATTTACTGCAGTCATCGAAGAAAGAAAAAGAGCAGATCTCAGTTTTATATAGTTTTATACTTTTTTTGGAGTTTGTCCAAACAGCCCGATTTCCTCATATGTAGGGAATATATTTACGGAAACACCAAACAAGAAATTCGATGTTTCCGTAAATATATTCCCTACATATGAGGAAATGGAGCCTCTTCGATTTGGTTCCAAAATAGAACATCAAAGTTTTAAGACGCTTCGTGATTTTTTAAAAAATTTTCTGACGACATAAAGGGCAAGTCTTTTTTGGTGCCCACTTCGTAAAACAAGATTGATGAAAAACGTGGGAACATTGCAATTTATACAAACCATTTCCTTCTTTTTCTAAACAAATTGCACATGTTTCTACTAATTCAACTTTATTATAGATCTGAATCTCGAGGGTTTTAGATGTTTGATCGGAACAACATTTATCAACTAAATTAGATATAAGACTATGAACTACGATCACTAAAAATAGAACTACGATCACTGTGAGAATTTTACTCACCAAATCAAAGAGTGCTGCTCCAATAGATTCGATAAAAACGACTCCCGGTTTACTAGAGACCAACATTCTACCAATCATTATATCAAATTGACCGGGGTAGGGGGTAGAAAAAATGATGGGGATAGAGTAGTGCTACTGTATAAAAGTAATATATGTTGTGAATATTCTATATACTATACAATTTGTTTAGGAGCCAGCCACAAAGTTATATAAATCTATATTAGGGTAAAATTTTTTAAAACAAGGAGCGCAATAGTTAGCCAGATTTTGTGATTTTAACGGCTCTAAAATAATGCAGGTAAGTTTACGTCGATTACAGAGACTATTAACACAGTTTCCATTGGGAATTCGACGAGAAGAAAGTCGAGATAAACAAAATACTCTTCTTTTTTGTCTCTCTCTATATTTGGTTAGTTTCCATTTTTTAGTTGTACGTAGTAAAACAATAGTATCCGATAGTTGTAAAAAGGTGGAGACGTGATCAACGATATCGAGAGGTAGGAATTCCATTTTCGATAAATCGAAAGGTTTTATACTATATGTTAGTTAATAAATCCATTTATTTAACTTTCCCCCCCCTTTTTTGATATGTCAAACTATTCTGGAGTTACTTTTCTATAAGTATAAAGGTGTTGTAGGTTCTGCAATAGAATGATTATTCTGGGTATTGATCCGGGAATCAGAAATCTAGGTTGGGCCGTGTATGATACGTCAACAAATGCTTTTCTAAAATTTGGTAAATATGATCTAACAGAAGGGGTTGAGAAAAAACAGAAAACAAAATATGCAGAACTTGTCCAAAAATTTATAAGTGAAAGATCTGACATTTTTGGGAATTTTGATCAAATATGTATAGAGACACAGATGGTAGCCAAGTTCAAAGTCATTGCCACTGCGTTTCAATGTCTTTTATGGGGGAAGAGTCATTTAATTTCACCACGATCGGTCAGGTGCCATTTCAAAATATCTACCGGCAATTATAAAAAAAATAAGAAAGCTTCGATTGATATCATTCCAAAACTACCGATAAGCAATGCAAATATTGAGCTATTTAACTCATACCCATCATCCAAGAAAGATGACGCAGCAGACGCAATGTTGATAGCACTCTATTACGCACAGAAGCAGGAAGAACCACAGAGACCCCGTAAACGTAGAAAAACTTAGCAAAATGCTAAAAATAACAATACTTAAAATCGATATAAAAGTAATAGTTATTAAAAAAAAATGGTTGATTATGTATATTATATACCACAACTAATAGCTTTATTTTGTTTTTTATGGTTTCTAAAGTTATGGTCACGTGTTTGGAAATGGTTCTCATATTTTTGGAAACTTTTTTATGAAAGTATGAAGAATTTGTTTTATTTATCTATAATACTTATTTTTGCCCTAATCCAGCTGGGTCAATACCTCTATTTACAGCTCAAAATTAAGATGGGGCACAGAGACGTTAAGATGGGCCACAGAGACGAGTCAAACACACGGATTATTCGCGATCCAAATTACGTGGCAAAAGTCTCAAACATATAAGTGGTAAAAGATCGCTGAAATGACAGATCAGCATTAATTTCCATAGGGAGGTAAAATTAGTAGCGGTTATACCAAACATCGAGGTCAACATTGAGCCTAACTCAGTTCCAACGATTCCTCCTAAATTAGTTAGACTCATTAATAATGCATATAAGGTGCCTTCCACACCGATTGGACATAATCGCGCACCAAGTACTACAATAGGCATTGTAATAAATTGTCCTGCTAATGTAATTGCGATTCGTTCTACTAACGCAAAGAGATAATCGGGAATGCCCATTTCTCGGTTGACGTGGAACACTAGAATTAAAAGAGTATTTTCTAATATGAATGAGCCTATCAATGAATAACAAAATATTGTCCGTAATTTAACTTGTCGTAGAAATCTTTTGTAAATCCAAGTACCTAAAATAGCGACAATATGTCCCATAACATCGAGTACGCCAAATTCATCGGGGGTAAATTCCAATTCTTTTTGGTAAAAAAAGGTCATGACACTACTATAACTGGGTGTAGTACAGATAAGAAAGAGAAAGAGCGCTGGACGGTAGATCTGAGGCTGTTGAATAGCAGTTAGAAGTTTACCTGTTGTTTGTTTCAAATTTGTGGGAGGTACTATCTCTTCGGGGATGAAAATCGCCAGTAACGCGATACAGCAAGGAATCAGCGAATTGAGATGAAAAACACCAGCAGAACCAAGTTTATCATAGGCTACGGCACCAAAGATGGACGCGAACAAAGCACCACAAAACCGAAACATCCAGCTGTAACTTTGTACAATGCCTTTATTTTTCTCGTTCTCTTTTCTCGCAGCCTCTACTAATAACGAATCAGCCATGACATCGGCAATACACAGACCCAGCGAAGCCGATGTCATCACCAGTGAAACGATTAGTTCATCCTTTTGACAAAAGGGTAGAATAATCCACATTATAGCTGAAAATAAGGCACCCATCATCATGAATGGTTTACGACGGTAGCCATTGATAGGATAGGTGTCAGAAATGAAACCATAGACCGGTTTAAATATCCAAGGGACTGACATTATACCCATCATGGCACTCATTTGTGCTGGAGTAGTAAAATCCATTAAGAAGTAACGTAGACTGATAGCAGGGAAACTAAACGAAATTCCAAGAATAAAATAAAAGGACAGTAATGGTACATTTTGTTTAATAATAGCAAGCTCACCCATATTTGAGAAATAGACAGAAAAGATATACGTATTTCCTACTTATTAATGCTGGATTTTCAGGGTTAGACATATTAACTATTCGGAAATATTTTCAACATCAAAAAGACCATACGAAAAAAAAGTGAATATTGAATACTAAAATATTGGTAGAATAAAAAAAAAATAACTTTTTTACATTAAATTTAATCTATATTTTATTAAAGCTATTTCTCTTTGTAATTGATTATTTTTGTTAACAACTTTGTTGTAGGCAGTTAAAATTGTTTTATTGTTAGAGACTAATTGTTTTTTTGCTTCCATTTCTTGTTGTAATAACTGGTGTACTTCCAAAATATGGGAGGATTTAGCAGAGTTAAGATCGACTTCTTGGGTGTAAAGACTTCGCAATTCCTGAATATGGGGTAACAAAAATGCAATTGCTTCCTCAGCGGATGGTTTGCTATATCGCATCCGTTTGCGGAGATTTTCTTCAATTGTTGAACTACCCACCCTTTTCAATGTTTCTAGATAGCGTTGTTTCTTTTGTTGTGTATTTCCTTCATCTTCTCTCAGTCTTTTTAAATTGTATGGACGACCAATCGGTAAATATGGACGGTCAGGACATAGTCTTTTCAAGACCTGAGTTGAAGAAAAATCATCTCTCGATCTTTTCGACATCTTTGAACACTTAGCGATGTACTATATACCAGTTATCGAAAAAATATAGAAATATGCATAACATATTGACGCGGAGCGCCGACTTTTACATGCGTAGATGTTGTCTGTGCATATATGTTAAATATATATTTATTACCACTAACATAGATAATAGTCCAAAATAAAATGGCTGTTACACTCGATATTGGTTGGTTTTCAGAGGCGTTGATTGGTATGGTAGATGAACATCATACTCCCGCTACATTAATTGTGGAGAAGAATGTAGTTAGTGTTATGACATTTCCTTTTACTCAAAATAGCATTTGTGTCAAATCGGTCACTGTCAACACTTCCCAAAATATGTGTATCTTTATTTCAAATACTATTCGTCAATTTGTTAAACAATGTATCAATATGTTTTCTACAATAACACTTAAATTAGAGAAAAAAGATATTATTATTTCCTGTGAAAATGAAACACAAGCGTTAAAATATAGATTACCAATAATGACGACACCGGTCGTTGACGTTTTAGGTACAGAAGAAGATATTAAGCTTGATTTGGTGGGTAGCGGGTTTCTCCATAGTTGGAAGTTGTTTAAAGAAACTGTTACAATTAGCTGTTTTGCTGGTCAGAAAACAGTTCAAATGGAATGCAATACTACTCTTAAATTGGTAACCTTATTTTCTTGTAAAAATATCCCCAAGAAAGGAGCCAGTTTTACCTGCGAAGCAGATTCTATGAAAATCTTGGATTTCTTATCGCAAAATGAAGATATTTCTGTGGTTTTTATGAGTAATGGTGTCTTTGCAGTACATACTAAACAGGACAAAGTCTTTATCGCCCCCATAGTTGGTAAATAATATACTTATTTCTTTATTTTTTTTTACCTCTCATTTCATTTCAAATATGATTTTAATTATTTGGAGATTAGATGCGAACACTTATTCGTTTGGGTGTTTTAGATCGAGTAGATTTACCTTGACTAGATTTACGTTGAGTAGATTTACCTTGACCTCGTTTAGGCGTTTTATCTGGAATTCCACGGTCTTCCCCGTCTTCCAGTCGTAGATGGTCTTCCAGTTGACGGTCTTCCAGTTGACGGTCTTCCAGTCGACGTTCTTCCAGTTCTAGAAGGGCTTCCAGTCGTAGATTTGTACGATCTTGAAGACGATTATTGTTGTTGCGTTTACCTTTCATCGCGCAATATATTACACCCAAAACGGTCAGCAAGCCGCCAGCAAAGCCAGCACCAACGACGGTAATAGCTGTTTGAGTTACTGTCGTTATAAAATTTTGCAACTTCTCCTTTAGCTCATCTAACAAAGTCAGCTGTGGTTCGCTATCTTTATCCTGTGCTTTTCTCCCCCTGTTAAACGTCGCACCGTCGCGCTCTTTCTTTAAAGAGTCAAATTCATCCAAAAGATACCGAGATGTCTCATCAAGAAGACCTCTAATATCATCTGCCATCTCGAAAATATCATCCACCCTATTTTCCATATTTTCCCGTAATAGTCTTTGTAAAAGAAAATGGTTGTCGTTTGGAAAATCATATAAAAGCCAGTGCTGCAATACAATTTTCGATTCTTCGATTGTTGGATTCGTATATTGTAGACCATGTGCTTTTGTCCTCTCTGGCCCGTCTTTGTGCAGCTTCATGAGAATTTCTTGGGAATTAGCAGCCAAATATAACGCAGCTACTTTTCTAATATTTCCTTGTGCAGAGCCCTTGAGAATATCTTTCATATGCTTTCCTATTACACCCCGCATTTTTTCGAGCAATTGATCCTTTGTAACTTTGCCATCTTTTGTATCTTCGTCGTAACTAAAAAACGGAAGATCTAAGAGAAATGTCTTGGTTTCTTGTTTCACATAATTAGTTGCCCTTTTCACTATCTCTTTTCTGTCAGGCTCTGTTAGACCAGCTAGTTGATCCGATAATTGAATCACCGTAGTTTTTATAATGTCATCTACTGGTTGATTATACTCAACTCGGTTTAAAAATTCCGGATTAATTCTTAAAGAGTCCAACGTGACTTCTGTAAGAGGTATTATCTGAACTAGATTATAAGTATCTTTCCTAAATTTATCCTTTCCAAAAAGCCCTTGAAGTAAGCCTTTATATCTGTTTTGTTCTTTGCGATGATACTCCCTTATATCTTCTGGTGATACTTTATGACTGTATATGTACGTATGCAGCAATCGACTCTGCATCGATCGATCCTCTGCTAATTGACGCTCTACTGATCCAGCAAGTCGTTGTCTAGCTTGAATTAATTGCTCGTGGATCTCTTGCTTTTGGTCAAGTGATACTGTGTAGGAACTCGATGGCATATCAGTAGGCGGACAACTCGATGGCGGATCGTGGTAAAGAGGTGTACCAGAAGGTGTACCAGAAGGCGAACACCCTTTTCCAAGACAAAGTGTCGATGGCGGTTGTACAGTAATGGTAGGTGTACCAGAAGGCGGACACCGTTCTCCAATACAAATATTACCAGAAGGTGTTGTTCCTCCCTCTGCGGCAATCAATGCAAGTAACGCCATGATAATCTGCAACAGTGTCTTTCCACCCCAACCGCCGGGTTCAGCTCTTTGAAAGTCAAACTTTGGTTCTGCTCTTTGAAAAACACCGGCTATATGTTTGGCGAGTAACTGTGGGTGAGACTGTTTAAGTTCTGGTTCTAACTTATGATAGATCTTCATAAGTTTTTCAATTAACTCCTTTTCAGACATTTTCATTATTTCTCGTTTGGTAGGTAATACTAGTGTTGAAAACATTTTAAATTATTCTTTAGTTTTATATATAGTATCATTTTTCAGTTTTATTTTAATTATGATATATCTGATCGTACGCTGTCAAAATCTTATAATCGACATGACTCAAATAATGTTGTGTTCCTTTTTGTGTAATAGCGATATAAAAAGAACCGTGACTTGGTACTGCTGCAGACTGTTCTGCGGCAACACGTAATTCGGCAATCTTGTTACCGTTTGAATCGGGGTTGGTTGCAATTAAGCGAGTCAATGTCTCTGAAGATAATGCCATACATGTTGTATTTGAATGTTTGCCTGGTCTATTAAAATTAACTCTCAAGGTAAGATCGGCTGATCTCAAAGTTTCGATGATATTCTCAATACTCATTGAGGTACCATACGTTTCGGTTGTTTGGTAAAGTGTTGTACTTGCACTGGTGACTTGTCTTGTTTCATTATAGTCAAAAATATCTTTGCCGTTTTTTCTTAACTGTTGTAGAACTGTTCCCTGTTCCTCTACTCTGTTCTTCTGATATTTGTTAGACCCTACCGGTTGCATAGTTGCTTCAATTACAATATGGTGGTGAGTTGTCGGTACTATTACTGATGTAATCTCTTGAATAGGAGAAGGTGCTCGAAACGCCAATCGTGACATTTTTGTTATGTATTGAGGGATGATTATATAGTGTGTTTTTTTTAACATCTAATAAACTTCTTAAAAAAATAATAACCCCGTCCGGGGCAGCGAAGCAGACTTTTCTATTTTGTTGTGTTGTGAAAAGTTGTTTTTCTTACAAAAATAGGCCAAAATTAATGAGAGTTCAAACAAACAGAGCGATGGCAGAGATATCCCCATTTTTGATAACTGATCTGCTCTCATTCTCTCTATAATAATAATATAACTAATACAAATAGAGAAAAGAAGAAAAAATTGTCGCCATCTGTTCATGGATTTAGGCCCACAACATGTTTTGGTTTCCATTTTTTCTGTTTCTGCGTAAAGAGTTAACCCCGCTAAAATAATAAAATGCCACCAAAACATAGTTATAAAAATTTTACGCCATTCTTTATCGTCTTCATCCACTAAATCATATAACATCACCGATAAATAGAGCCAGAAGACCCCTAAAAAAAGGTCATGGACTAGATAAACTGACATTATGTTGCGATAACGAAGGATAGCGGGTGTTGATTGTGCGGCTGCACACTGTAACAGGCTAATTACACGTGGTATTAATGCTACAAACCAACAAAGACAGACTACAACCCAATAGGCGGAGATTAGTTGAACCTGATTTGCAAAGTCCTCTTTCAAGAAAAAGGTAACACAGAGAGAGACCATCGCAAAGATGCCAGTTATTAATCTTAGATTCAATGTATATATTTTAATTAGTTTGGGGTTTTGGAAACAGCTTAGATTACAACAGGGTGTTGTTTTCATCTTTTGTAGACCTTCTTGGATATCAGCAGAAGTCATATAAGTGTCATTATCATATTTGGTTAGGGCTATAGTGGCAACCAGAACAGAGACAAACCACAGGGTGACATCAGCATTAAACCAAAAGAAACCACTTAACATGCTTGATAGCACGAATATTTCTAACATCTCTATTACAAATATTGATTATTTAAATAGGCTATAATTATTACATAAACATGTTCTCGGAATCCCCAGTTGAAAACGAACTACCACGCACTTCTTTTGTAGTGTCCAGTGATACTTATTCTGATTACTGGCGAAATAGCTTGTTGGTATCACCAACACGTCAAAACTGGGAGCAAGACTCTAATGTACAACGGTGGTTAGAAGCAAGATATAGTGCTTCAAGGGGCAATAATGATTTAAAGGATTCTGTCGCTATTTGGTTACAAACGACAGAAATAGGCACATGGGGGATAGATGAAAATTTGCCTAATAATTGTGAACAGGCTATTCAATATATCAAATCTTCGAAGCCAACTAATACTTGGAGTTGGCACTTGGATGAAACTTTAAATGAAAAAAAAAGAACAGTGTCAACAGAAATGTATGTACATTGGTGGTGTTATTGTCGAGAATATGTACATAATAACAATGGACAGCGTTATATCTATCCAACATTAAATTACTTAGATCATTATATTAGATCTCATTTGGATAGATCACTTTTTTCTGCAGAAATGCAAGTACTCATACTATTGTCAGGTTGGTTGGTCACTCTAAATAATGATCGATTAATACATTTAGACGCAGATGAATCTCCGGGAGTTCCGAGAATACAAACAGATCGCAATGGCCGTGTTCGCATTGGGTTTGTGGAAGATCAGGGTTGGAAAACAGGTACCAGAGATGCCACAGGTCAGTACATTATGAAACAGGGAGAGTTACTTAGTCAAGAACGTGGAGGAAGTGCGGACTATTGGTATAAAAGCACTGTTGATATTGATTGGTATACAGAGAGATAGTCTTGGGTAGTGTAGAACTGATAGAAGGTACTTTTTTATTTGTATTTCTACAATTTAATTGTTTTGTCGATGGGAAACATTTTCGCATCTAAGCGTCCCAGCTGAGCTCGTTGTGCGTCCATTTCTTGCAGTAACCTGGCAAACAAAGGATCCAATACGACACCGTTAATTCTAGTTTCGGCTTCTTCGGTAAAATCTGCTTCAGACGTTGTCATTTGGAAAATAAGCGCAGCTAAAGCACCACCCACAAGCGGGCCCAAAAAATATAATCCTGCGTCTTCTGTTACCCCGTGAATCAATGGCAATGCCAATCCCACCGCAGGGTTGTAAGCTCCACCAGAAATTGATCCTCCAGCAATTGCACCAAAAGTTACAGTAAGACCAATCGCAAGACCATAGAAAGAGTTACTTCCAGTTCCTTTGGATGTAGCAGTGTTGAGGACGACAAGTGCCAAGGCTAATGTAAAGAGCAATTCTATATAAAAAGCGGCCAACCAACTAACATTTGCATCAGGTGAGGGGTACCCAGAGATACACGATCTATCCAAGATGATGACGTCGTCGGCGTCCTTGCACCAATCTTCAATAACAAGTTTTTGGATAAATGCTGCTAAGAAACCACCTGCCATTTGAGCAATGACATACGCAAGAGCCGTTACCATGGGGAGTTTTCCACGAAGAAAGATAGCAAGACTGACGGCAGGGTTGAAATTTGCACCACTTATATGCCCCAGGGCAAACACCATGCACCCGAGGGAAAGACCAATGCCCAATGCAGCCATGTCAGCACCGACCCCGACACTTAAAGCTACTGTTGAGCACAAGAAAAACGTACCTATGAATTCACATGCACATTTTTGGATTAACCCCGGCGTGTTGGACTTGGGTTCCTTTGCTTTTAATAAAGATGACGTTTTAGCTTCTGTTGGTTGGAAATTAAATTGTACAGTATGATGTCTACCCATTTGTTTGTTTATGGTTACACAGTTATATACTACAAAATTATTGAAAATAGTTGTAGAGAAATATTATGAAAAACACCCCAAAACAACAAACTCATTTGATGAGTTTGAAACATGGAAGCAAATAGCAAATTATTTGCTGTAGGGAAATATGCACCAAAGGAAAAAGATGTAGATTATAAAAAGATTATAAAGTATGATTTGCTTTAGTAAGTGTTATAGTAGAATCTAATAAATGTAAAGCAAGCATAAATCCCGAGAGACAGCCGGTAAAAAATAGAATACTTAATAGTAAGATAACCCGCATCTCATTGTGTGCATTACAAAGAATCATGAGTGCACACAAGACTACATAGGCAGAGATACCTACACTGGATAAGATATTTTCAGCCATAAATACATCTTTAAAAGTTCCATCGGATAAAACCATAGCAAGCACAACACCAATAGCTAAAAAACACATGATCACAAGCCAATATATTTTGGTGATAAATGACTGAAGTTCTCGTAATTTCATTAATTCATAAATACTATCTGTTTTACCTTTACAAGCTTCAATATCGTTATCTAATAAATTATCCTCATCGCCTTTAGCAGTGTTGGCTCGACGTGACATTTTATTTTCTTTGATATTACTTATATATCTATTTTTCCATTACATTCGGATTTGTTATTTTTTTTTTTGGTTTGTCAAGGTGGCGTTGGTTTCTCGTTGTGGTTTTTGTTCGGGCATTTTTTGGTGTGGTAATGCGTGACCGGATTGGGTATGATGTACCATAGTATCCCAATTTATAATACCTCTCTCATAATGACTGTAAAGACCATCCATATCCACAAAGGGAGAAAGTGGGAAAGTAATCTCAACCTGAAGTTTCTTTTTTAAAGCATAAACCTCAGCTATTGTATCGGATCCCTTCTTACGTTTTCTTTTGCCGAGTGCCGTTAAGACTTTGGCAGACATCTCTTCAGCGTAGATTAAACTAAAGATCTGTTGACATGCCGCTTGGATACCATGTTTCCAGGACATTATTGTTTTTTGGAAAATATCATGCGAACCTTCAGAATCAGATTTATGGGGAGTATCGGACATAAATAAAGCTCGTGGAACTCCAAAAACTCCGCAAATAATATCTTCTTGCATTTTAAGTTGCGCAACTAAATCAGAACGTCCTGTCTGTGAGGGTAAATTGACTAATTTCTGGCCAAGTGGTAAGGCTACTACATTATCAAGTACATTACCACCAGAAGAAATACCACCTTGATTACCGAAAAAATTATCATACATCTGCTGTTGATGAGCTAACTGTTCCACATTTGAACGGTTTCTTTGGAATTTATTACGAACACTGTCATCCTGCATGTCACCGTCGGCATAATAATCATATTGGATACCTTCAATATTATCAGATTTGAGATCAACCGACTCAGTAAGGATGATTGGATTGGCACGGGATTGTTCCATAGAAACGGAAGTTCCCATTAGTGCATTCATATAACGAACTGTTGGTAATAGATTACAAACAATGGAACAAAGACGACCCTTTGAAGTAGGCGAATAACCAAAACTGTCCAAGACCACAGTATCGGGAATAATGTTATTCTCATGGTCTTTTACAAAGTATTCACGAATTCCTAGTTCATATTTGAAATAGATATTGACAGCTGTTGCTTCGACCACTATTGGGACACAGAGGTCGTCAGCCATTGTTACTAGACGTACAACAGCAAAACCTTGGGATAAGACAGCGTCAAGTAAGTCTTTACAGAATGGTAACCAGAAGTCATTCATTATTTCCTGCATATGTACATCAGCTGAAACCTTACCAGGTCGATCGTTGAATGTAATACCATTAGAGAACAATTGTTGTTGAATTATATTGCGACAGGTGTTGATAGTGGGGGTTTGACGAAGAAAAAGAGTACCGTTTTGTAGATCTTGACGATTTAAAAGTATAGCAGATTCCATTTTAAGAGTAAGGGTTTATCTTTATATACTAAAAATGCAAGGTTACCTTATTCCCATTTAGATTGGATAACATCGATAGCATGTAAAATTGTACAGGCGTTTTGAGCAGTTCGAATCACTTTGGTTTGTTGTTGGAATTGTTCAGCGTCGATATATTTAAGAGAAAAAGGATATTGTCTTATTACTGTCTTAGAAACCTCGCCATAGGATTCCTTACAACGTACCGTTTTGGTATTAGAAGAAGTGGAGACAACTATTCTAGCGTTAATCATAGATTGGATGTTAGAGATAGGAGTACACAAATAGATATAGTTTTCAGTCATACGGACATTGTCCGACTGAATATTCTTATTAGTTAAAACCATGTAGTTTTCATGCTGACAGACATCAGATAATAAACCATTAATATGACGGATAGAGACACGCCAATATACATTGTCAATAGTGGCACTGTTTACGAAATCAGATTGTGGCAATAACATGTCAGCAATAGTAGGACTGACAAAGACGACAGGAGTGGTATCTCGTAGAAACAAAATCAGAAACAATAATAGTAGGCATAGTAGGCAACCGTAGAAGCCAAAAGAATAGGGAGATGAAGACTGATCCCGAAAAGGATTAGTTCGACGGGGTCGACAAAGAAACATGTTTCTTTACAAAACAATACTATATATACTGCATCGACAAAATTAATTACAGTGGATGTCAAAATATAATATTACAAATGGGAAAAAAAAGGCGATTCTTAAACTATTATTAAATTTACAAACGATACAAGAAGAAAGGTCAGAAAAAAAGAATTGGGGAGAATATACAGTTGGAGATAGTCCCCAAACCAAACAGGATAAGATTGACCTCGAACAGGATAAGATTGACGTCAAACAGGATAAGATTGACCTCGAACAGGATAAGATTGACCTCGAACAGGATAAGATTGGCGTCAAACATGATAAGATCAGAGATGATGGAAAGTACTATTACAATATCAGAACCAAACAAATAAAATACGAAAGACCGGAGATAATGAAAACAACATATCAAGAATACGAATATATAGAGATGATTGCAAAAACACAAATTCTAAGTTTTATTGAAAACTTAAATTTTGATGAGTTAAAAGTTATATCGAAAGATATTCAAAAAGAAATTGACAGAAGGATAAAAAATCAAAAAAAGCTTTTCACGCCATTCTCAATTGAAATTGACAAAGAAGATGAGGAAAATTTTGAAACACTATTAAAAACACAATTAGAAACACTATTAAAAACACAATTAGAAACACGAAGAAAAATTAAGGCCAATGATTCAAGGAAAGAAAAAGAAGAAAAAGAAGAAAAACCGAAAAAAGAAGAACCACCAACTATATATTTTCAAAAATCAAATAAAATAATTGGAATAAATCGGGAATTAAAACCGGGTGAGGTATGGGAATCACTTGGAAACGGTATGTTTGGTGGAAAAAAATGGGAGAAAGTGTTTACCAAACAAGTTTCAGATGTCACTGCCGAAAAGGTTATGGTCAATGAGGGGCATATTCGTCTAAGGAACGAGGATGCCATTTCAAATGACAAGAATGCCATTTCAAATGAACTTAATATTGATAGAGAAATTAGACGTAATTTACAGATAGTGCAACAGAAAATATATAAACTTGATACACAGAAAAATGATGGGAAAAAGAGATTAGAAGATATTCAGAAAACAATTTGGGAAGAAATGCAAAGAATATTGAAACCAGGTACCCAAATAAAGTTAGGTAAAGGAACAGAGGGGGATATCTCAAAGAAGGTGGCCAAATTACTTGGAGATACACATTGGAATTTGTTTAGACCACGTCTAGAAGAGGAGTTGTCAGAACAGGAGTTATTACAGTTGAAGCGGATGATTAATTACGTTAATCCAGAATTACTTATTGATAAAGACGAACAGACACAAGATATATTAAAAATTAAGAAAGGATTTCAAATATCAAGTTCAGGAGTTGCACGAGCAGCTACACAACAGTATACACTACCGCATACATCTGGACAAAATGAAACAAAAGAAAGAGGTATGGGTACAGCTAGAGTAGTACTTCTTGAAGCACCCAATACACAGGGACGTCTGGAAATTGGGCGTCGGGAACAAGAACAAGAACAGGAACGTCTGGAGCGTCTTCGTCAGAAGCGTCTGGAACAAGAACAAGAACAGGAACGTCTGGAGCGTCTTCGTCAGAAGCGTCTGGAACAAGAACAAGAACTGGAACGTCAGGAGCGTCTTCGTCAGAAGCGTCTGGAACTTGAGGAACAGGAACATCGGGAACAAGAACAGGAAACACTAGAACGTCGGGATCGGCGTCAGACAATATTTGATTCTAAATTAAATGAGGCAGGTCTAACACTAGGTATGTCCTTTCCTTACTTTGACTTAGATGACAACAAATTTGTAGAAGAGGTTCAAATAATTGGGAAGGAGTACGATGAGAAAGAACAAAAGTGGAAACTTAAATTAAGTTTGGATACAGATTTTGATATATTCGAAGACATTGATTACGTTATCGCTGGTTTTTTGGAGGGTAGAACAAGAAAACAGAAACTGGAGTTATTTAACTCTGAATTCAAACGAGCAAATCTGAAACTAAATGAACCCTTTCCTTACTATGACACTTATCAATTAGGATTTCAAAAAAATGTCGAATTGACAGAGAAGTACTACAGTAGCACAGAACGAAAGTGGAAGCTTGTTTTAACATTTTATAATGAAGAAGGCTATATTATTGAAAAATACGAAGCGGTAGTAGAAGACATTGCTAATGTTATTGAAGGAAAAAAGAAGGGTAGTGAAATAGAGCAAAAAAAAGAGGAGTTTCTGGAGGAGGTCTATGAAAATGATCTTCAGATAGGTGCTAAAGTTTCTTTTGACGTCGAAAATGAAACACTAGAGGGAAAAGTTGATGGATTCGTATGGGACGAAGAAAAATGGAAACTAAGATTAGTTGATGACGTTAATAATCCGGTAGAGTATAAAACAACAATTGAAAGAATATTGGAGATGAGAAAGGACATAGAGGAGCGTCTGAAACAAGAACAGGAACAAGAACAGGAACGTCAGGAAAGGGACATTCAGCGTCAGGCACGCGAAGAGGCATTTGATTCTAAATTAAAGAAAGCAGGTCTAACAATAGACGATACGGAATATGATGAGCCCTTTCCTGATGAGCCCTTTCCTTACTTTGACTCTTATTACGACAAATTTGAAAAAGAGGTTCGAATAACTGGGAAGGAGTACAATGAAAAAGAACAAAAGTGGAAGCTTGTTTTAACATTTTATGGTGAAAAAGAGAATGTGGAGGTAGTAGAAGACATTGCTGTGGTTATTGCAGGAAAAGAGAAGGGTAGTGAAATGGCGCCTTCAGCCCCACCAGCGGACGATGAGGAAGATCTCTTTGATCAGAACAACGAATGGGACAATGAGGATGATGATGATGATTATGTGTCTTCAAATGTTGGAGAGGATCATGATGGAGAGGATCTCTTTGGTTGGGACGACAATGGCGATTCTGTTAAATATGTGGGTGAAGAAACACTCGACACTCGATTGGATCAAGGTGCAAAAGATGCAATTGATTTGACAGGTAAAGATCTCGACGCCTGGGATGACGATGACGATGGAGTTCTCGGCGCCTGGGATGGGCAAACACGTGACGATTTCTTGGATCAAATTTCAAAAGATGCAATTGAGTTGAGTAGTGATGACGATGAAGCAACTGATGATTCTGAGGTTGAAATACAGGAACAGGATCAGGACGACTTGGAGTCTCGGTATCCCTGGGACGATGAGCTGTCGTTAAATGGGGACGATGAACCGGAATATAAGGAACAGGACGGGGACGATAGTATTTTGTCATTGTCAGATAATGATTCTGAGGTTGAAATTGTTGATGAACGAAAACGTGAAGACGAACTTAGAAGAGGTGCAGCAACTGCAATTATATTGAGTGATGATGAAGAGGTTGAAATTGTTGATGATGCGTTGCCCGATGGTGTGTCGTCAAGAAATGCAGTTGATTTGACAGGTGAAGGTCAAGGATTACAAGCATTAACTTTCGGTTTACCAGGATATAACACGAAAATTATCAGGTATATCGGTAAAGTACCAAGATTCCAGGGTGAGACAGGTAAAATAAATTATATGAAAAAACGATCAAGAAAACCATTTATACAGTGGTACGCATCCCCCGAGATTCCTGGTTTAAAATACTCGGGTCGAGTAATTAGAATTCATTTCAAGGTTACATGGGATAATGCTCAACTCCGAGAAAGTGACCAAAGCCAATTTAATAGAGAAGAGTTTGATTATCTTATGGCAAACCTCTCGGAAGAAATGTTAGAACTTAAAGCAGGTTCTGAAGCGCGATCCTCTCGTAAGAGCAGACTTATTCCAATTGACGAATTGAATTTTCAAAAAGAGATGTATAATAAAGACACGTCAACATTGGTTGTTGCAGAAGCTTCTGCAAGTAAACCGTCTCCTGTCTCAATCCCTTCTGGGGAATTATCGGCAATGTTAGCTGAGCTATCTTCAATGGATAATACTGAATCTGAATATGCCTCTGAATCTGAAGTGGAAGAGCCCTTAGAAACAGGCTGGAAATCGGATGATTTTGCCTCCTCTGATTTTGCCTCTGAATCTGGAGATAACTCCTCCGAGCTGAGTAACTGAGTTAACCACATAGTAATTGTAGAAAAGACATATAAATAGACTAAAATTACATATTAAAATGAGCCATCAAATAATGTTGTGTTTTGTAAGAAGTGATTCTGATATTTTGCAATCATCTTGGTTAAACCGTGCTGCCTCTAGTCTTGCCTCAAATGAGGATGGTTCCGCACCATTTATTCATAGTGAACTTCTTTTTTGTCCACCGGGTGCTTCCACTGGAACAGACAGCGTAGCTGGACTTGCGTGTAGTATAGTCTACGGTGGTGCTGTTCATTTGGAAACGAAACGCTTTTCTCGAAAAGAATGGTTTTTCAGGTCGATGAAATGTAGTCAAGGTCAATATAATTCAATGATGGATTTCTGTAAATCGGTCAAGGGCAACGGTTTCAATCATATGGGGTATTTTTTATATTGGTCTCCGATCTCTCCATCACCAATGTCTTACACATACTTGGGAATGTCCCCGCGTTATTTCTGTAGTGAGGTAGTTATTGCTGCTTTGAAATCCGGTGCTATTCTCGACGAAACTGTCGAAACTTCAATGCATCCAAATGATCTATACAAACTAGTAAAAAATTCAAGCATGGCCAACTGTGCTCGGGATATTAATAGACTAACATTAAGTTTTGTATAAAAAAACCAGCTAATAATTTCTTTTTGTTATTATTTTTTTTTTAATGTATTATATTATCTTTTGTCTCTGCATGTACACGTGCCAATGTTATAACACCAAAAATCGCTGTACCGATACCTAATAGAAAAAACGCCCACTTAGACATCGAAAGTGAATCATTATTATCATAAACAACTATACCGCAAATAATTGTAAAAAGACACCAGGTTGATTGATATACAATAATACAATAGTAGGCTGCAAATTTTTTCAAACCCTTATTTAACCAAACTATATGAACCACAATAGATGCAATACACAGACAAACAGCAGCTACTAGACAGTCTCCTCTAACTGTTAATTTGCCTTTCTCTATCATTTCTGTTACGGCGAATGCTATATATTTGCCCATACAGACGTTTTGTGCCCCTAACCCGCCCGCTATGAGAGGAAACCCCACTTGTTCAAGCCACAACGGTAATGACTGTGAATAATCAAGAAAAATGGAACTGAATATGAAGAACATCCAATTAAAAACAATGAAAAGGCCAGATTTCCACCGATCTAACAACTGTGGAGGTGTTTGTTCAGAAAAATTCTCGGAAGATGAAACGAGTGCGATACTACATCCAATAAAAACAAAGGATATTGGCAGTAATTCGCTCATTTTAGGACTTTCGAACAAAACTATGCGTGTTACCATCAGATTTATAACAATCGATAAAGTGGCAAATATACCCACTACAGAGGTCGGTAAAAACGCCAAAGCAACAAAATCAAGGACACTGGCGCTGGCGCTGAGTATTAGAGCTATCAGAAACATCGGCCGTGAACAGACATTGGTGGTTAATGCAATTGGACGTTTTTGAAGACATGTTCTTGGGTCATAATACAAAGTCTGACTTTGTGCTAATTTTTGGAAATTCATCGATAATGAAGAGGAAACTGCAGCAAGTATCAATAATGTAAACCCAGCAATAGCAGTTAGAATCATTTATATCTATTCTAATTGGTATTAAATACAAATTATAAAAAAGTAATTAAATCCCGTCGAATTTGTACATAATAAATGTAATAATAACTTTATTCAAATTTTTTATAAAAAAAATCGGGACACAGTTCAAAAAAAACTTAGCGAAAAACTTGAATACTTTTTTTGGAGTTTGTCAAAACACCCGGATTTCCTCATATGTAGGGAATATATTTACGGAAACATCGAATTTCTCGTTTGGTGTTTCGGTAAATATATTCTCTACATATGAGGAAATGGAGCCTATTCGATTTGGAAAACAAAGTTTTTAGAAAAAAAAAAATCGGGACACAGTTCAAAAAAAACTTAGCGAAAAACTTGAATACTTTTTTTGGAGTTTGTCAAAACACCCGGATTTCCTCATATGTAGAGAATATATTTACGGAAACATCGAATTTCTCGTTTGGTGTTTCGGTAAATATATTCCCTACATATGAGGAAATCGACCTCTTTTCATTTTGTTCAAAAAAAGAACGTCAAAGTTTTTAGAAAAAAAAATTTCTTTAAATATATTCTAACCTTATTTTTTTTATATTCAATTGTATGAGTATAAAAGCACAGCAAAAAACTTCAAACCCCACGTCTCCCACAAAATGGAATACTACAGTGATGCCAGTTATGATTCTGATTCTGATTCTGAAGAAGAAGAAGAAGAACTATACACACCAAGAGAGCTGGACTATATGGAACTAGAAAAATTATTAGATTCGAGAGGCCCACCTGAGTTTATTGCCTATTGTGCCACTATCGGTGTAGTTACTTTGCGTTGGGCAGTTGTTGATACTGCAAAAAAGAAAATTGAAAATGTGTTGGATCCTCTTGCTATACATAGCTGGAACAATTTTTTTAGAAAGAAACCGATTGATAAAAAGTCATTCTTTAGTGCAGAAGATTTTAATTCTCTTGGTGAGTTTGCATTGCAATTGGCAGTAGCTTGTAATTTTAACAATCCTACTCAAGCACATATTCGAAACATTATGTTAAACTTGCTCAGTTATGGTAATTTTAAATATCCTAAAAATTGATAAGTTCAACACATATATTTTTTTAATTTTCTAATTATAAATAGAAGAGTAACTTGAAAAACATGGCTTCTAGTTTAGCTAAAATGATTGCAGAAAACCTTATAGTAAGAGCCTCGTTGTATTACCCGGCTTATTCCTCCTCTGTATTTGTCTATAATAATCAGCCTTTTTTTTTAAATATTGTTCAAAGTCCCAGTGATAGAAAACCAATATTAAAATTATATTCTAATAGTCAGACTGACTATTATCTTTATAGTCCTAGTCGACATACTAAAGCAATTGTCAAAAACGACACTTTAGTAGGAGCACTAGGTGGTAATATGAGATGTCAACAAAAATTAGAACAAATAGTAGAAACGATAATAACTAGTTATTAATTATTCATTTATTCACTATCACTATCAGAGGATTCTTCTAAACCGGTAGGTAACCATTCTTCATCCTTTTCTTCGTCCTCTTCTGTATCTGCTTCTGAAAAAACATGGATCCAATCTTCTTTTTGCCAATTATTTTTTTGGGCTATGGTTGACAGTTTTTGCCAATTTTCGGGATCTTGACCAATATTGATAATAGGACATTGTACTGTGTTGAGGATTGGGTGTAATGCTGTTTGAGAGATCGTCACTATTACTGGTTTATTTTTGCTATTGACTATGATTATTTCACAGGTTTTTAATTTAGAACTAACACGTTCTATTGCAATAAAATAAAGATCAGCATATATTGTATCAACTATTTTCACATTATTATTGTCATCAAATAAGAAATTGATTTGTTTTGTACCGATTGTTCCAGATGTTCCAGACATTTCATTTGGGAAATAGCTTAGATATAATCATTTCTGATCGTGTTATACTGGATTTTTATGACGCGCCGGGTACAATCTCAAACTTATATTAACACGTATTCGCATTGCCTCCGCCCGAGGCGCATCCACAGCAATTTGTTTCTGCTAAAATGTCTACATTTGCTGCATCAATGTCCAAAGTAGTTGTTTTCGTGATATCGCCCCATGAATTACCCGCAGAAATGGCATCTATTCCTGTGCGCAATTCTAACAAAGTGGGATTAGTAGAGACAATATTGCTTCCAGAGGTCAAATCGTACATTAATCCTGGCTGATCGTTGCGGGAAGAAGATGAAAAGAAAGAACCCGTCGCAAAAACCCAGTCGTTTTCATTCGCGGCGTTTGTTTGAGTAAAGGCACATAACCCAGAGGGTATCCAAGAAGTTCTTCCACCAGCTGATGCACAGCGATCAGGATATATTTCATTTGTGCAGAAATAACGATGTCTGTTAATACTATTGCTGTCGAGACAATTACCAGTGGCCGAATTGCCATTAGCAAACGTCGTACAGGTACACGTGCCTTGTTTCCGTACCAATCTACCAAAATAAACATATAATCCATTGTATAATGCAGTTGTACTTACTAAATAATTTTCCACGGGGTCAAATGACGATTGTAGTTCATAGAGACCGTCATATACTATGGGTGAAGTAGGTGTACTGCCAATTACTCTAATTCTTTCTTCGTCCGAACATAAACTATCACGGTAATCCACACAAGTCCTGCTTTGACTATCAGACCACGCATTTCCACTGGCCAACAAATCTGTACATAGTTCACAGCAAACACTGGTTGCCATTGTACAATCATCTAAATCAGTACAAAGGGTATTGGAAGAACCACAGTAACACTCGGCACCGTTTGCACCTTCACTACACACTTTTTTGCATGTTGAATCCGCCCCATTTTTGCATTGTTCCAATGCGTAAGTAACGCTGGCATAACTGACGCCAGAAGTTTCACACAATATTCGTAAAGCCCGTTTCTCGTCAGAATCGTTGGATTCAGCATAGCCCGAGACCATTTTGTTGCCATGCACTGTAAATGTATCAACAGCGTTCGCATTTTTCAAGTGACCGACTAAATTTCGGTGGGAAGCTTGAAACATTTGTATTGAACCGTCGTCGTTTTCATGAAGAATTTCTGATGTCACAACTTGTAGAAATATTAAAATAAAATATAGCATTGTAATTTAATAATTTATACTATTTATATATGTTCTTTTGTCGAATATACCTATGTTTTTTAAATTATTATTTTTTGTAACAATACCATTTACACTCTCATTCGATTTGACACAAGAAAAAAATGGAGACGTTCATCTCTTCAAATTGGGAAATGCTAATTCGGCTGACAAATTTATAGTGAACGGTAATGAATTGGTCACTGGGTACTTAGAAAGTACCGATAGTGATGATAAGAGGGCTCTACGAATACTCGCAATGAGTCTTGGTTACGATTTTACGGCATTAGCGAACGGTGTATCCGCTTGTAAAGACAATGACGCCAGTACGTGCCTAAAATTATGTTCTTCTGGTGTGAATACGGCACCGTGCTACTGTGGAGAGAGTGCAACGGGGTGTAGCGCAGGGCAAACCTGTACCATATCGAGTAGTTCTTGCAGTTAATATAAAAAGAGTATTCATTTTGACTATATTGTCTAAATTATGTGTATTTGTCGAAGGCGGAAGTGATGGTATATAAAGCGATTCTATATTTTGGAATGAGTCAAGGCAAATCACGATTGGATCAAAATTTTTTATTTGATAATGTCAGTCAATTTTTTGGTTCTCAATTGTTTACGGGAGATAAATCGTTACAAGAACTACATACCCGACCATGGTGGGAATGGTTGTACATTGCGGGTTTTAATGGCTATAATATAGATCAATATATTTCAGATTCCAATGATTCGTCGGAACATTTAAAATTTAAGATTGGAATTACCATGAACAAACAACAGCGTTTCGATCAGCTATCTTTATCAAGCCAAAGCACTGGCAAGAAACAATATTCCGCATGTATTATTTATGCATGGTCAATACCAAAAGCAGAAATGTTTGAAACAAGAATCAAACAGTTTTTAAAGGCATTCATCATGCCAGATGCTATAGAGAATGTCAAAGGAAAAACTGAAATTACTTGGGGAATCAAACTCATTCCCCTCATCAAAATCATGCAACTATGTATTTCCGAGGTATGTTTAAGGGAACAATATATACGCGAGGCTTCAAATTTTTATCGGCTATTACACAGTAGGATGGAGCAACCCCCTGATATTTTGATTGAAAATGGTCAAAGAATGTATGGGCAAGAGCAAGGTATTCGCCCGTCGCCATTTAATATTGGGAAAGAATTTCAACTCATTCAAAAATGGAGTCAAAAACCCATAGTGACTTATCCAAAGGGATTTAACTCGCAAGGAGGACGATCCAAATTTATACAATATATATTGGGTACCACCCCTGACTATCGAAAGCCAAACTTAAAATTTCCAGAAATGGGTGATTTAAATAATATGGTCTATACTACTGACATTGCTGAGGCAAATATGCCGTGGGCCAAGTCTATATTCCACACTGGGGATGTTGTATATGCACCGTGGAGACATAAAAGCGAGAAATCGAAAAAAAAATATTGGCCTTGTCAAATCCAAGGATATGGTATTGGGAGATATCGTGGATATTACCTGGTGTATTGGTTGGCTTATCGAAGCGCTTTGTTGCAGAAAAAAAAGAAAGATATTCAACTCATAATTCCGATTAAGGAAAACGGCTCCTATAAACCACATTTGTCTCAAATAACAGGCGGGCCTACATATCAATTTCTTAAAGAAGTAACAACATTGTACGCATTGTTCAATCGTACATGGATTAAAAAGCTTGACATTGACACCGATGATTTCCCAACTGCCTCAGAACGATCTGTAAATATAAATTCAGATGTGTCCGAGGATTCAGATGATGATGTGTCCGAGGATTCAGATGATAATGTGTCCGAGGATGTGGGAAATGTGACACGTGGAAAGCGGAAAACACGTGGACGCAAGCGGAAAACACGCGGACGCAAACGGAAAAGTAAATTTGTACAACAACAACAGTTGCTTGCACAATGGGGCAACAGGTGGCTTCCTGTTACGATTGTGGACGTATTGCCCGACAACAATTACAATGTACATTGGACAAATTCCGATGAAATAACTTCGGTTCGCGAAGATGAATTAAAACCTCGGGGATGAGTGCGGGCTCGTATTTATGTTTTTTTCTGGCGCTCCGCGTCAGGCCGACCATTCAACACGACTCATATTCAATGCAACAAAATAATATACTATAAACAGACCGTTTTTTCTGAAATATGTTTCAACAGTTTGTAACAAACAAAACTGGTGATAAATTGAAAGAGTTTGAAATGGCGGAAGATGATGCGGAAAAAGAACAACTGATAAAACCAGTACAAATTGTTATCAAAGAGAATAATGAAAAAATACGGTGCGACATAACGGATTGGATTGTCATTTTTATATTTTGGAGTGCTCTTCTTTTGAACTCGTCGGCGCAACTCTTCGTCAACTCGGAAGAAATGTTGACGATTAATAACGAAACAAACAATGAATCAAAAATCAGGGGAGTTTTGGAAGCCATAGCCACTGTTTTGTATGGCGTGAATATCTTTTTTTTGATTTACCAAGGAATTCCCTGTATAAATGACAGCGTTTTACGTGGCCGGTGCTGCAGTTGCAGTTGCAGGTCGCGAGAATACGCTATATGCAGTGGTGTTTTCTTTGCGTTTTCAATCGGAAGTACGATCACTTCTTTTGTTTATTTAGGTTGACAAAGGTGCGTTATGTGTTAACTGTAAAAAAAGAAACTTTTATTTTTTGATAATTTGCACTATTTTTCTATTTTGTATCTCCTTTTTAGGTTTGTTTGTTCTTATATTGTCGTCTTCTCTTCGTCGCTTTTTGCTTGTTTGACTCTGTATATTTTTCGATTGCATATCTTTCCAGTGAGAATGTAATTGTTGCATATTAGTCCAAACTGTTGACATTTTGGAATATAAAAAATAGCTTTAAATACTTGATACCACGTGTTTATTACGTATTCTTTCAAAGTACGGAGATTCAGTTATGAAAAAACGCTTTGAAAGATGGGTTAAGAACGGATGTGAAACTAATAACTGAACAATTAACATTGTAGATATAACATCCACTGTATTTTGAAATAGAACTAATCCTATAAAAACCACGAACAAAAAGAAATAGATTAATCCCTTCATTACAAATGACTGTACCATTTTAACAAGAATTGCAATAAATAAAACTAATTGAGCTGGTAGGTTTATATTGAACCCACACTCGGGCCATCCAAACAAAAGACTGTGATTTGGTATTCCTTTACAAGGTTGAGGGGAAATATCTAACAGTTGTATAGCACCAAACAGAACCAGACAAAGCTCTACAGTTAATACTGTGGCTATATGGTGGGGGTCGCGACTATTAGCCACCCAGTAAAGAACTGTAAATAGAATTGAAGAACAGATTGTCGTTGGAATAATCCAATCTAGGCCTGGATCCATCGTCCCGATTACATCTATAGTTGTATTGTGTGGTAATCTTACCAAAGACTGTTGATATTCTCTAATATTAGCGATTATCATTTTCAAGTACAATACAAATATAAACAGTATAATACAACGAACGGTTTTTAAAGTTGCCATTGTACAACTTCAAACAATAAGTTTATAGTCCGCTGGAATTAAATGAGCAACGGTGTTCATTTTTTTTTTGTTTAATTATTCAAATATATATACAAATGCTTAATTTTTATAGAAACGCGTATATACTTTGAATATAAACAAGTCATAATGTCAGAAGTTTGGCAAGAAAGTGGGGCTATAACATATGTCGCAATTACTGTGGTAGTGTTTGTATTTATAGCTATGTGTGTTGTTTGGTTTATAACCAAAAACCCCAACCCACAGTATACTAGTGTGGGTAAAACGTCGAACGAAGATATCGAACTCGTCCCTGAAGATTCCTTTACAATTGATTCCGAATCTTCAGAAGAAGACATCGAACTTTATAATGAAGATGATACAACACGATTGCAAGAACAACCAACACCATCGAAAGAAGCAACACAATTAGATGCTGTATAATATGTACAGAATAATTTATAGAAAAGAAATATTTTTTTATTTACTCACAGCATACATGAAAAATTTCATTGAAACCGTTTTTTTCTAATTTGATGTGAGAATTACACCTGCTTAAACAGGTGTTTGAATCGGTAAATTTATTCTCACAAGTACTACAGTGATCTTTACTTGACAAATCTTTACTTGACAAGTTCGGTTTACTTGCCAATAGTCTACGAGAATCACTCTCTTCAGCAGCGTACAAATCTACTGTTCCGTAAGTTTCGAATGAGTCCATGACTTTTAACGAGTTGAGTACAAGGTGGTCTGGTAAAGTGACGCTGCCATCTATACCATCTCTACCATTTTTTCCATCGGTTCCGTCTTTGCCGTCTTTGCCAGTCTCTATATTTTGGAACATAACGAGTATAGTGACATTGAGGATTAAACTGAGAATCACTAATGCCCCTAATGTCCAAATCAAATAAAACCGTGTGGGCGATTTTTTGTCAAATCTGTTTTTTCGTCCGCTCATTTTCGTAAATACGTTGACTATAAATAGTTCATATATGTCAATGTGTCAACGTGTGTATGACATCAAAATAATGAGGTATATAATGTAACATTTTTTGAATAACAAAAATGAAATTCTCCACTTTATTACTTCTATCTACGTTTACGGGCAGTAATGCATTTTACAATAGTCACGACATTATCACACACGACGATGGCTCTGTGCATCTGTTTGAGAAAACGCAACATCGTAGATTAACTACCAAAAATTTGAAAGTCAATTCAGACACTACAAATACAAAATTCACAGTTCACGGTTCAGAATATATTACTATGAATTTACATGTAGATGGCTACACTACTCTGGGCGGATTGGAATTCGAAGACGCTGGTGCTTTTTTTGGAGACCACTGTCTGACTGCGTTGGCTGGCCCAGGTATCACAGTTGATAATGGTAAGTTGACCGCAATTGCACTCGGTACTACCTCAGGTACTGCATTGGTTGGGTCTACTACTACTATTTCTACGACTCAATCTGACGCAATCATTGCAAACACTGCCAAAACAGGGATTACGACGACTCAATCTGACGCAATTACGGCGAATACTAACGCAATTGCTACAAATACCGCGAATATTAATACAAATATCGCGGATATTTCAACAAACACCGCGAATATTAATCATAATACCGGAATGATTGCTTCAGTTGCTTCTACTACTATTACTCCTGCTCAAGCCTCGGAAATCACTGCAAACAATGCCAAAACAGGGATTACGACGGTTCAATCTGACGCAATCGCTGCGAATACCGCTAAATTAGTATTAACAGCTGCTGCTGATTCGGGTATCGCTATCGATGTTGCTGGAGCCATTTCGGCAAACGTAGCAACTGGTGTGATTAAAGATGCATTGGATGCAATTGAAGCCGCAGATACTGTCACAGCAGTTCAAAAAGAGTATCGGTTAGAAAGAATGGTATTACTCCTTTGTAACACGCTCGGAATTAAATATGAGCACTTGGTCAGAGCCGTCGATGAGGTGACGTTCAATCCGTACGAACGTTTTAGTGCAATTCAGGTAAATGATGACGATTTATATTCAACCGACAGTAATAGTAAACTGGTGGATGTTACCGCGGTAAGCACTGCTTTGTGTAGTACTAAAACCGACGTGGCTTGTCCTACTGGATATTCGAACAAGCACGCACTCGCAATGTGTGCAACTGGCACATGTGCGTCTTCCGACTTCACAGCCTCAGGGTTGTGTTGTGTCCCAAATTAAATGAGTAAAATAACAATATAAGTAAAATAATAATATAAGTAATAATATTCATATGTCTATATTATATATCAAAATCTGCGCGAATTCTTACAAATGTCGGAAATCTTGGCCGACCTGAGTTTGTGACTTCGAAATATCGGTAAGTTATCGTCGCACCAATTGCAGGTGGGTTTTCTCTGTCACTTTGTGTCATACCAGAACCGCATTTGAAAGTCTGTCCCGATGGCATTTTACAGAGTAAAGCACCACACAACCCTGCATTTTTCCCTTTGCCAATGTTATAGCCAATTACTGTTGCTTCGGCGTCGTGGAACTGCTTGACTTTGAGCAATGAAGCTGTTCTTTTGTAATGATATTTATCATCAGCTTTTCTTAACATCAAACCTTCACCATTTAATTTCATAATATCATCAAATGCTTCTTTGACTTGTTCAATGGATTCGATTTTAGTTTGTTCCAAAACTACAATGTGTTTTTTCCCAGCCAACATAACTTTCAATTTTTCAATTCTTTCTGAAAAATTTCCAGCTAAAAGTGGCGCATCAAAAACAGAATATACCAAACCGTCGGCCAAATATCTTTCGTATGTAGCATTGTGATTTTTCACCAACGAAATGGATTCTTTAAATTTGCCGCGGCCACAGCACAATTCACCGTCTAAAACCAAATCTGGCCATTCGGCCATAAACTCTTCGGGGACATGAAACTTATTCTTAGAACGAGAATACAGCGCGTTTCCTGAGTAGACCGCTCTCAAACCGTCCAATTTCTCACTCATCATCCACCCTATAACTTGATTTCTTTGTTTACTATTTTCGATACCATTTAACGTGTCAAATGACTTGGCTAACATGCAACTATCAATCGGGAATCTGTTTGGATCTACTGCAATTCCTGTACCATCTTGTACTGTGTCTGCAACAAAGGTCATTTGTTCAAGAATCGATTGTTCACTCACAATAATACAAGTCTGTCTTTCTATCGCCTTTTGAACCATGGTCGAAGATCCCGGATTCGATGGATTACTACATATTAAATGGGTAACATCACAAGTCAACGAATTCTTAATTTTAGTTGCACCATTCAATAATAATTGCTTGGTAAGCTCTCGTTTATTTTGAAAATATATAGTTTTCCCGGTAATACAAAAGATCATATTTGTAAACGGTAAACGTGTTTTTTTAGAGCTCTTCTCATTTACCGATGTCGAGGCCGATCTTTTAACCGCTCTTTTTACTTGAACAGACATTTTATTCTAATTCTAACATTATCCAAATAAAAACAACATATGTGTCACACATTCATGTCTAAGCGCAATCGTCAAAATCATCGTCATTTGTTAGAACTATAACATCTTCATTCTTTTTCTGTTGACTGATCTGTTGACTGATCTGTTGACTTTTCTTGACCTACAAAAAATAAGAATGAGAAAACAGTGAGCACAAATACGCCGGTTGCAATAGTAATTATTTTGGAGCTTTGCATTTATAACAAAAAGATAACATTAAATATGTCAATTTTGTTAAATCTGTAGCGTGTCCAAAGCAAAATGTGTCCTCGTAAAAGACCGATACAGATTAACAACCTACCAACGGTAAGTGCAAACGGGCATTGACCCCCCCCCAATATGTAGAGATATTGACTTCGCGCCGCTAGTTGAAAAAATATAGATATATTCTAACCTTATTTTATAATTTTTTTTGAACTGTGTTGAAAGGTGTCCTCGTAATTTAGAAAACCTATACAAAAGATATTATTATGTCTAGTTTCAACAATCTACCCCCTACTTCTGTTGTTTTGAGTACATCAAACCCAACAAAACGTAAAAGTGAAAAGAAACAGGTAAAAACCAACAAACGCCCCAAAAAAATTATTCCAAACCATTTCCGTGTAGGGACTTTTATAAATATGACTCAGGAAGAGCAATCTAAAGTAATAGGGTTCAATACAATGGACATCGTGAATAATTTACACTCTTATCATTTTCAAGAAAAAGGGTTTGATTTAAATAAGATTGCATTACGTATAACTGATGCATTACATGAGAGAAAAAAATTTGTTCAATTTGTCGAATGTGATCGTGAAACTGCTTTGTTACATGAATACAATGGCTATTCTTCTTGTTGTGGTGATAATAACTATTTCTATTTGAATCGTGTTACTGAATGTTCTTTGAGTAATGAAAAATTTAGCAAATCAGAAATGGCAATGATTCAAGATAATCTTTTCTGTTGTTATACATATGGTCAACCTTGTAATCATGAAAATGAAATGTGTGAATGTCAAATGGCAGCTGCAACTGGTGATCATGAGATTGTTCTTGGTATTGATGAAACGACTATTGAAGATGAACAAAATATTGGACTGATACCTCCAATGTTTCAAATCTATACTAAAACGTTAATTAATCTCCAAACGCAAGAGTATGTGGTTTTAGATGGCGAAATTCCAGAGAACATATATTGTATAAGTAAATTGGCTCAAGAAATTGAAAATTATCCAAGTTCAGCATCTGAAAAGTTATTAATTAATAACTTCTGGTCTTGCGGAATGAGAAATGATTTAGATTTGAAAAAAATAAAAATTAGGGTTAGTAAGATGTAGTAAAAATGTAAAAATAATTTTTTTATCCATAAAGATATATATATGTTAAGAATATTCTCACTACCTACTATGAACTACAAATACCAACAAAGAAATGTATAGATGTAATCTAGAAGATCAAAAACATCTCTCTTATTTGAAAAATGTAACAAAGTATACCTCTGATTATGTACAGAATTGCTATACAGCTGTGGTCGATCAACTCAACACAACGGATTGTACCTTCGATGGAGAGTTGACAATGCCTCTAGAAACAGTAAAATGCCTAGTAAATAATTTACCAGTACATCGTCAGGAAAAGATTAAAGCACAGCGTAACCAATTCGCTGACGTACGACATTTGTGTCATGAGTTGGCGTACGTAATTACTGATGTGGTCAGCAACAGAACAAAAAAAAGAAAGGAACAACAGGCCAAACGTAATGCCAAAAACAATGCCAAATACAAGGCCAATGGCAACAGAAAGAGATGGAACGCCAAATACAATGCCAAAGCCAAGGCCAACGGCAACGCAAAGAGATGGGCCGCCAAATTCAGCGCCAAAGCCAAGGCCAATGGCAACCAAAAGAGATGGAACGCCAAAACCAATGCCAAATACAACGCCAAAACAAGCGCAGCTAGAGTTGCAGCCAACGTGGCTGCTCTTGAAGCCTGTAAAGACCATCCGGAACCAACCTATAATCCCGAAACATTGGATGCTATTGTGAATAAAGCCGGAAATCTCATTCAGGACTTTTATGGTGGAAATGGAATTGGGTTTCTCCATGTCTTTGTCGGGAACTATGCAAAAGATGGTAAAGAGTGGACTGGAGATGCTATGAGATTGGAATCGATGTTATCATCATCAAGATGTTATGGAGGAAGACCGTCTGTAGTGACAGAAGACGGCCAATCCATCTCCTACAAAAAACTGTTGAAACTGGTTGGGTCTGATAACCTTCAAGTGCTTCCCATTTACACCGGGTTCAACCCTCTAAACTGTGACACTATTGAGAAGATGCTGCAGACAAAATTTATGGGACTTACTGAGGAACAACGTCTATTTCGAAGAGCAGGGGCGGGTAGTTGTAAGGGCAGACGGTTGGTAACAACGCCATTCCCATATTACTGTGGTCTGTTACTTTGTAAATTGAGTATGTCCGAAGTAGGTCTTCGCCCTGGCACGGAGTCTGATAGAAATAGGAAACGCAAAAGATAAATAATTTTGTTTATCCTAAAATTCCTATAAATTTTTTCTGTTGTTTTTTCTGTTGTTCCATCGCCAATACATAAAACATACTTGAAATAGCGGAGATCTGTAACCCGGTAAAATTCATCCAACTAAAATCATATGTCGTTACCAATCCAATCCCAATTCCACATATAGCATCTTTAAAGCTACCTGCAACAGCTAGAGTTAGAGCTGAATTCTTTTCAATAGTCATTGTCGCATAGTAATTGATCAAGAAGCCTAAACACAGTGATAGGCAAAATGCAAGTCGGAATCCGCCATTCCCCCAATATTGGAATTTACTCGGATTTTGACAAGTTATACCAAAGAGTATAGTTGCGACTACCGCAGACCAGAATAATATGGATGTCTTACAGTAGACTACCAGTGCTTTTTGAGTTACTATCTGTGAACTTGTGGTAAGTATATTGGCTATCATTACCAAAATATAACCAGCTAAATTAAAGGTCATATCATTGCCAGCAGCAATAAATGAACCTAAAATCATTAAGACAACGCTATAAATAACCGGTTTTGTCGGTTTCACATCTAAAAAACGATATTGAGCAATCAATGTGAAAAGTATAGAAAACCGTCGCAACGAGGAGAACATAGCAATATTGAGTTCTGATGCTGCACTAACCCCGAAAAATACATTGGCCACATTTAACAGACAACTTGAAAGAATTTCCATTGATGGTTTTTGAATTTTCTTTCGGAATTTAGGATAGATTAACATTAGAAAAACTGTACAAACAGATTGACAAAGAAGAAAAAATGCAATATTCTTAAATCCATATATATTCACTACTGTGTTATTACTGAATACAATAATAACTGACAATGCCATGTATGTCATAATTGATTGCCAATGCATGACACAGTATTGAATTTTTGACAAAGTATTTGTAATTTATAGTCAATTTAAAAATTTGATTAGATTCAAACTGACACACCTTTCTGGCGCTCGGCGTCAAGTCTTTATTTCCTCATATGTAGAGAATATATTTACGGAAACACCAAACGAGAAATTCGATGTTTCCGTAAATATATTCTCTACATATGAGGAAATTGGGGTGTTTCGACAAACTCCAAAAAAAGTATTCAATTTTTTTTTGGAAGATTTTTTTTCCCAATTGGAACTGTCAATTAGTCAGCATTCTCTTTCTCTTTCTCTTTCTCTTTCTCTACTACTTCTTCTTCTTCCTCCATTTCTCTCATATTACCCATTTCAAAGAGTTTGTCCAATAACGGCTTTAGTTGTGGGATTGTATAAGTTTCTTTCAAAAATATACCAATAACTATACCTAACAGTAAAAAAAGGAACATATTTGTAATTACTTAATTCCTCTTTAAATACTATTATTTATATTTTTGCTTTTTACTCTGTCTCTTTTTTCTCTGTCTCTATACGAGTCATTTCGATATCCTTGGGCATTTTTCCAGTAAAGACTTCTGTTTTCTTTGGTGTTTCTTCATCTGGAGTAATAGTGACCGGACTGTTTCTAGACACTATCCAAGTAGAGACAGTGTTTTGTAGATTCGGGAGAACACAATTCTGAGCCAGATAAATACCTACTAAACTTCCAATAATAAATTCCAACATATTTTCTGTTATGGTGAAGAGGTTATATATGAAGAAAACGAGATATATTTGATGGCCCGCAGGGTCGAAAAACTAAAAAGATCATATTTTAGTATATAACTTCAATCTATAGATCAAGCATATGCGTAAAACCACCAATTCACCGACATTGTCGCTATTACAAATAAGTGATCAACTAGAGACATCTCGATCAAATCTTTCTTCTCCAATCTCCAACGCAAGTCAAAGTCCACATGGTACGCAGAGTTATAACCTATCAACGGAGTCTATTCGCCGATCACAACTGAAACGAGTGTCAACTAGGTCTGAACCAGTTCGACGGCGGTCAAAGCCGATTAACGATGAGCTCGAGTTAAAAGGGTGCTGTGTGCCGGTTAACCTTGTTTTCTCTAATCTTTGTGACAAACTGTCTGATCACCTACTCTTAGGTGAACAAACCAGGAAAATCGGTATATCAAATAAACAAACACAGCCCCTAGAAGAACAAGTCAGCGATACTGAAAAGACCGAAATAGTACTCCTTGATCCTAAATTTGGCTTGTTTAGTTTGTTTCTCTGGCACGTAAATGGTCAGCAGAATAAAACAAAACATAGTCTAAATCGTTTCTTTTGTTCCCATGTCTTTTCTTTGACGTTTGCACTACCTTTACTACTATTTGTCACGCAGTGGGTCTTATATATAGCACTAATTTCGCACGAAGTAAACACATTTGATGGTAATTTTTGTCCAAATAAGGGAACAATGGAAACCAAACTAATGATGTTTGGAATCGGTATGATTTATTTTATTCGGAGTTTCTTTATTTGGGATTCGCTGACAGTACAATCCAGTGTTCAAAAAATGAACCGAATGGACAATATCTCTGCTATAATGGATACATTTCAGGAATTCCTTTTTAACATACTGGTTTATGGTGCCAATCTAATCTTAATTTATCTGGAAGATGATTTACAGAATATGATTTTAAACAGTTTGGCGATGGAATTTTTAATGAGTTTGGATAATAATTTTGAAGAAATGTATTTTGCAAATGTACCAACTGCGGCTGTTAATATTTACGATACAATGTACGTTTCCAGAAAAGAAAACCGAAGATTAGTTTCGAGAAAACGAGATCAATCCTTTTTCTATAATAGTGCATCCTGTGTTTTAGTTTTGTTGTACAAGCTGCTTATTTTAGTCATCTTCCTTTTCCCAGTGTTTTGTTTAACAGTTACGATAGCTGGGACATATTGTAAATAATACATTGTATATAAAACATAATGTCTATTAACATCTTATTATATGTTAATCATATATTATTATATGTTAATCATATATTATTTTAGTGTAGTTTAGTAATAGAAAAATAGATGTGTGAACCTAAATAGATGTGTGAACCAATCTATCAATTGGAGGGAATAACACTGTGGACATGTCCAACTGTAATTCGATGTCATAGCGTCTTTAATTTAACTGATATATATAGAAATAACTCCAATAATACTCCAATTACAGAAGCAATCTCCCCCAACCACACTCAAGTACAAAATGAATCGAGTCTATATCGTCGCGAAGCGCCAACGTCGAACTCTACCACGAACTCTACCACGAACCCTACCACAAACTCTACCACGAACCCTACCACGAACTCTACCACGAACTCTACCACGAACTCTACCACGAACTCTACCACGAACCCTACCACGAATCAATCCGATCCAACCGATCCCATTCTCCCGAAGCCATCCACACCGTCGCCAATTTATCTCCGACATAATATTTATAATAATTCAAATACTAGTCTTGGTAATACAACGTGTCTTTGTGATCTCTCTCAACTAGCGTGGCTTCATTCCTTATGGGTTGTACCAGTCTTGTTTGTAATATTGTTAGTTCTCATTCGTAAATATCGACGTCCTCAACAAATTAAAAATATCTATATCCCCCGTGTCACTACCGGGTTGACTCGTTCGCGCTCTTGGCCTCAAATGAGAGAAGCGGAACCAGTACACATTGTCCCAGCATCAGATCCGGGCAATATCTCGGAAAGAGATGTTTTTCTTACTGGTATTTTATAGCCCGAAGGGTAAAATAAAAAATAATTTCTTTTTCTAATTAAAAAAAATGTATAGCTACCGTAAGTACTAATAGTATAATGATATCCACGATTGATCTATAGATCCCATATTCTACAAATGTCCATTTGCGCCGTAAATATAACCCGGCCATTAATAATAGTAGTGTTAAATAAATAATGATAATGATAGGGGCAGTGGGAGTTTTTGTTTGACCAAAAACTCCCAAACTTGTAATTAACACAAACTGTATTACAGCGCCGGTCACTAAGGGGGTAAAGGTTACCCTTTGTAGAACATGTTCTTTTTGGAACTGGTGTAAAGGTTCTAATAGTAATTGGTTGTTAGTATCCACAAACTTTGTCTCTGTTGAGATATCATATTGGTTTTGATTTTCAGATAATCCAGTCTGCAATTCGCTAATTATCGCAAGCATAGTACAGAACAGAATAGTCAACGGTTCGGTGACCTGTAATTCCATAGCATAAATTACAAATAAAAGAGGTGTAATGACTAATCTTAGTGTGGTTCGAATAGTATTAAAGCCTCTAACAATCATTATTTTGACATCGCACCAGAATTTACCCTTATCATTGCCCCAGCCGTTTGACAGTAGATTTGCATAGATACAACCGTGTTGTATCAAAGTAAGTAAAGAACAAAGTAGTACTAAGAAGCGTGTCTCATACCATTGTTCTACCGGCCAGACTTTCAGAAAAACAGCACCAATCAAAGTTACAAGGCCCGCCATAATTGTAGCAAAGCGCGTGAATTCTCGAAATATTAATTGTGTTGAATTGAACCGTAACGGTATTCCGAATAGAAGAATTGGTTGTTCATTATCAATATTTATCTCTGTATCTTCCATATTTTTAGGACATTGTTTAAACCTATTTATAGAACGGATTCGGTAGCTTTCTTGTGGTTGACTTAAATCCTATTCTGTTCAAGAGTAGAATAAAGTGAATTGGGGGTGCAGTGTTCAGCATCCACATTGTCGATATGTCCGATCCTTTGTAAAGCGGTAGCACAAAATTCAGAACAGAAATAGGATTTTTGCTGCCTCTTGTGATGATTCGAGGTAAATGGTAACCATGAAAATAAAGCCCCTGATTGATTATAGTCCTTACCTAATTCTTCTATAGCGAATGAAATAGTTTCTGTCAAATGCTCCGGTGTTTCATAAGGAAGCTTAATAATATTAGCAGTACTATCCGTTGATTCGGGGATTTTAAACCAAGAATCGCGTGAGGTCGGTGTTAAGACACGTACTGACATCGGTGAACCCCATAATAATGAAAATGAGAGTGTGATTGTATCGCTCGATTGTATACTATCTCTGAAATGGGTTGCAAAAAAAAACTTCTCAATCTGTCCTAATATACGGTTACAGTCTTTTTCTTCATATTCACCTTTACTAGCCTTTGCATATACCCTTTTAACTACTGTCATCAGGTCATCGGGTTTGGAGGTCACCACTAATTCACAATGGCAATACTCACCTGCCGTCATCCAGGTTACAATCTTATTGAAAGTCCCACTAAAATATTCTCGTGGTTTATAGAACGAAACTGCCAGCATTTTTCTGACCAGTTGGAACGAGTATAAATACTATAATATTGGAAATAATATGTATGGGAAATTTCTTTGGGAAAAGTAAGGCCATACAAATAGTAGAATCAATACAATCTTTACAGAATGTTGAACAGACATTACAATGTTTAATTGATAAATATCAAAAACAAATAGATGAACAGAGATCGGAAGCGAAAAAGAAGATGAACTGTAAATCCGAATCCATTCGACATGTCAAAAGAATTCTGCTGATTCGGCATCATCAAAAGCAACTCGAAAATCGGATGCTGTCTTTATTGAATAAGAGATATACATTGGAATCTTTAAATGTTACAAAAATGCATCTGAACGCCATCAAACTTACAACAAAGACATTTAAACAATTTTTAAAGGCAAATGATATTGATAAAGTGGAAGATATGCAGGAAACATTGTCGGAAATGATTAGTGATGCTTGTGAACTGAATGAAGTTATTAGTTCAACAGATTTGATTGATGGAATTGATGCAGATG
>Ga0115564_10000253_pt1 | contig 53840 bp, 49 predicted proteins | sample COGITO_mtgs_1105_7_FD_88680 | JGI IMG/M metagenome (GOLD analysis project Ga0115564, IMG submission 88680) | Pelagic marine microbial communities from North Sea - COGITO_mtgs_110523 | ecosystem: Environmental > Aquatic > Marine > Epipelagic | place: Germany:Helgoland, sampling site Kabeltonne...
ATCAATGGCTTCTACAATCCGCGTCGCCGCCACTCATCGCTAGGCGGCAAAAGTCCCTTGGCATTTGAACGAAAGGCCGCATAAATGAGTTCAGAGACCGGAACGTAAGCGTGACAAGACCAGGGTGGAGCAAGACGAGTTGGAGGTTGGCGTTGATTTCGATGTGGATTTCACGACTGGCTTGGTGACGTTCAAGCATCCGCCCGATCCCGAGATGGAGATCTACGCAGGGTTCGAGTTCGATGTGCCTGTGCGGTTTGATACGGACCGGATTTTGGCTTCGGTTGCCAGCTTTGATGCGGGGCAGGTGCCGGATGTGCCGGTGATCGAGGTGCGGGTATGAGTGCGGCGTTGGAGGCGCATTTGGCGTCGGGGCATACGACTGTGTGTCATGCGTGGCGGATCACGCGCAGGGATGGGGTGACGTTTGCGTTTACCGATCACGATGGCGATCTGGTGATTGAGGGGCAGGTGTTTCGAGCGGATTCTGGGTTGAGCGCCAATGCGATTGCGCAATCGACGGGGTTGTCGGTGGACAACACCGAGGCGATCGGGGCGTTGAGTGACGCGGCCATTCGTGAGGACGAGATCGAGCAGGGGCGGTTTGACGGGGCCGAGGTTGTGTCTTGGTTGGTGAACTGGGCTGATCCCGCGCAGAATTGGGTGCAGTTTCGCGGCTCGATTGGGGAGTTGCATCGTGCGGATGGGGTGTTTCGCGCGGAGTTGCGTGGGTTGACGGAGGCGTTGAACAGGCCTTTGGGGCGGGTGTTTCAGAAGCCTTGTACAGCGGTGCTGGGTGATCGGGCTTGTGGGTTTGATATGGGTGCACCGGGGTATTCAGTGACGTTGGATGTGGTCGAGAGTGATGCGGGGCGGACGTTTATCTGGCCCGCGTTGACGGGATTCGAGAAAGGCTGGTTCACGCGGGGGCGGCTGGATGTGCTGACGGGACCAGCCAAGGGGCTTTGGTCGATGGTCAAGCATGACCGGATTGGTAAGCGCGGTGTGCGGGTGATTGAGTTGTGGGAGCCTGTGCGTGGAGATGTTGGCGCTGGGATCAGCGTCAAGCTGACAGCGGGGTGTGACAAGCGAGCGGAGACCTGTCGCGTGAAGTTTGACAATTTTCTGAACTTTCAGGGATTTCCCGATTTGCCTGGTGAGGATTGGGTTATGGCGGTGCCGAAGTCCAAAGGCACCAACACGGGCGGATCGCGGCGATGAGTGCGGTGATTGACGCCGCAAGGGGCTGGATCGGGACGCCATATGTGCATCAGGCGGCTGTGCGCGGGGCGGGGTGCGACTGTCTGGGGTTGTTGCGCGGGGTGTGGCGCGAGGTTTCGGGTGAGGAGCCTGAAGTGGTGCCTGCGTATTCGATGGATTGGTCGGAGCCGCAAGGCGATGAGCGGTTATGGCGGGCGGCGGCGCGGCATTTGCGGGCCAAGGCAGTTGGTGAGGCTGCAGTTGGCGATGTGCTGTTGTTTCGGATGCGCAGTAGTGGGGTGGCCAAGCATCTGGGATTGCAGGCACGTGTCGGTGACACCCCGAGTTTTATTCATGCCTTTAGCGGGCATGGCGTGGTTGAGAGCCCGTTGAGTGCACCATGGCTGCGGCGTGTGGTGGCACGGTTTGAATTTCCTTAAAGGGAGGCCTTGCTGATGGCTACGATACTTCTTTCTGCGGCTGGGGCTGCGATTGGTGGCTCTGTTGGGGGCACGGTGGCGGGATTGTCGTCTGTGGCGATTGGGCGAGCTGTTGGCGCGACCTTTGAGCGTGTGGTGGACCAGAAGCTGCTTGGGCAAGGTTCGCAGGCGGTTGAGACGGGCAAGGTGGACCGGTTCCGGCTGACCAATGCCGGTGAGGGCGACCCGATTGCGCGGTTGTTTGAGCGGATGCGCTTGGGCGGGCATGTGATCTGGGCGTCGGATTTTCTGGAGACGACCAGTACCACGGGTGGCGGCGGCAAGGGGAGCCGGAGTACGCCGAAGACGACGGAGTACAGTTATTCGGTGTCGGTTGCGATTGCGATTTGTGAGGGTGAGATTACCCATATCGGGCGTGTTTGGGCGGACGGGGACGAGGTTGCCGTCGATGATCTGAACATGCGGATTTACAAGGGGTCACGCCACCAGTTGCCCGATCCTGTGATTGAGGCGATTGAGGGTGCGGGGACCGTGCCTGCGTATCGTGGGACGGCTTATGTGGTAATGGAGGACTTGCCGCTGGGTCAGTTTGGCAACCGCGTGCCGCAGTTTTCGTTCGAGGTGGTGCGGCCAGAGCAGCCCGGTGCGCCGGGGTGGGAACATACGCCGTCGTTTGGTATTAAGGGTGTGGCGTTGATACCCGGAACGGGCGAATACGCATTGGCGACGACGCCGGTCAACTATCTGGTGGGGGAAACACGGTACAGTGCGAACATCTCGACGCCTGCGGCAAAGCCTGATTTTTCGGCATCGCTGGGTAGTTTGACAGAGGAGCTGCCGAACCTAGAGGCGGCATCGTTGGTCGTGTCGTGGTTCGGGGATGATTTGCGGTGCGGAGAGTGTACGGTTCGTCCCAAGGTCGAGGACCGTGCCGTGGACGGTGAAAACATGCCTTGGACCGTGTCAGGCTTGGTCCGTGCGGATGCGATGGAAATCGTGCAGGATGAGGGGCGCCCTGTGTATGGGGGGACGCCAACAGACCAGTCTGTGATTGAGGCGATACAGGCGCTGAATGTTGCTGGCAAAAAGGTGATGTATTATTCTTTTATCCTGATGGATCCGTTTAAGGGGAATACCTTGCCTGATCCGTATAGCGATAATGCGTTTCAGCCGAACCTGCCTTGGCGGGGGCGGATTAACTTGTCCGAGGCACCCGGGCGCACGGGAAGCCCTGATGGAACTGCGGTTGCGGATGCGGAAGTGGCTGCATTTTTTGGGACGGTGAGGGCCGCGCATTTTGTGGTTGGTGAAGGCGAGGTTACTTACTCTGGGCCGGATGAATGGTCGTTGACGCGGTTCATTTTGCATAATGCAGCGCTATGTGCGGCGGCGGGAGGCGTTGAGGCTTATTGTATCAGCACCGAGATGCGGGGGCTGACGTGGATACGCGGGGCGGGCGGTGCATTTCCTGCTGTGGCGCGTTTACGCAGTCTTGCGGCGGAGGTGCGCGTCCTTTTGGGCCCCGAGACAAAGATCAGCTATGCGGCGGATTGGTCTGAGTATTTCGGCTATGCCCCGCAGGACGGGTCGGGGGACCGGTTCTTTCATCTTGATCCGCTGTGGGCTGATGAGAACATCAATTTTATCGGCATTGACAACTACATGCCGCTGTCGGATTGGCGCGATGAAGAAGGGCATCTGGATGGGGAAACAACGGATGCGATCTATGATCTGGATTACCTGAAGTCGAATGTAGAGGGCGGAGAGGGCTATGATTGGTATTATCATTCTCCAGAGGCGCGTGCGGCCCAGATCAGAACGCCGATTACGGATGGGGAGCACGGAGAGCCTTGGGTGTACCGCTATAAGGATCTTAAGAATTGGTGGCTGAATGTGCACCATAACCGGATTGGCGGGGTGCGTCAGGCGGGTGCTACGGCTTGGGAGCCGCAGTCGAAACCGATCTGGTTTACCGAGTACGGTTGCGCAGCAATCGACAAGGGGACGAACCAGCCGAACAAGTTTCTGGACGCCAAGAGTTCAGAAAGCCTGTTGCCGCGTCATTCGACGGGTGCTCGCGACGGGTTGATCCAGATGCAGTATTTGCGTGCGATGTCAGAGTATTGGGCTGATCCAGCGAATAACCCGATGTCCGAGGAATACGAGGGACGCATGCTCGACGTGGGGCGCGCGTTCGTGTGGACATGGGACACGCGGCCCTATCCGTTTTTCCCAAACAATGTGGGGAAATGGAGTGACGGGGAGAATTACGCGCGTGGGCATTGGATCAATGGACGCACGTCGTCGCGGTCGCTGGCATCGGTTGTGCGCGAAGTCTGCGTGGACGCGGGGCTGACGGAGTTTTGCACGGAAGGTTTGTATGGATATTTGCGCGGCTATGCCGTTGAGCAGGTGTCTGAGGCGCGGGCAGTGCTACAGCCTTTGATGATCCGCTATGGATTTGATGCTGTTGAGCGTGATGGCATACTGCGGTTCCGTATGCGGGACGGGTTGGCAGAGACCCGGCTTGATCCCGCGTTGTTGGCGGTCAGTTCAGATTTGAACGGCGTCATCGAGCAGGTGCGGGAAGCAGATGCAGAGGTTTCGGGGCGCGTGCGGGTCCGGTTTGTGCAGTCGGATGCGGATTTTGACGTGATTGCAGAGGAAGCGATACTGGCCGATGAGGCGACCCATGCGGTTGCCGCGTCCGAGTTGAATATGGCGTTAACACGTGGCGAGGGGCGCCAGGTGGCGGAGCGGTGGCTGACCGAGGCGCGGGTGGCGCGTGAAAGCGTGCGGTTGGCCTTGCCGCCCTCGCAGTGGTCTTTGGGCGCGGGCGATGTGATTGAATTGCCGGGTGAGGGTGGTGAGCGCGCCGGGCGATACCGCATCGATAATGTAGAGCAGACCGACATTCGGATCGTTGACGCTGTGCGCATTGATCCGGAGGTCTATGATCTGGCGGATATTAATGAGGAGCCGGTGGCCGTGCGACCCTTCGTGGTGCCACTGCCGGTGAGCGCGTATTTCCTTGATCTGCCATTGATCCGCGGGGACGAGGTGCCGTATGCGCCCCATGTTGCTGTTTCGGCGGACCCCTGGCCCGGCGCGGTCGCTGTTTATCAATCCAGTACGGATGAAAACTATCAGCTCAATACGATTATTTCCCGACCTTCCACGCTTGGTGTGACACAAACGGTGATGTCGCGAGCGTCAGCGGGTTTGATCGACAAGGGCCCGGTCTTGGAAGTTCGGTTGGCCCATGGTGCGTTGGAGACGATCAGTGATGAAGCGCTGTTGAGCGGTGGCAATTTTGCGGCGATCGGGGACGGGTCGACGGATCAGTGGGAGGTGTTCCAGTTCGGGCGCGCAGAATTGGTTGACACCCAGACTTATCATCTGAGCCACCGTTTGCGCGGGCAGGTGGGGTCGGACGGATTGATGCCGACTGCTTGGCCTGCGGGATCGGTCTTTATCTTGCTTAACGGCTCGCCGGAGCAGATTGATTTTAGTCCGAACCTGCGCCGATTGCTGCAGCACTTTCGCATTGGGCCCGCGCAGCGGCCCGTCGATGATGCGTCTTACAGCCATCGCCAAGAAGCCTTCGCCGGTAACGGATCGCGTCCCTTTAGCCCCGCACATCTGCGGCTTGCGCGTTGGGACGGGGACGACATGGTTTTCAACTGGATACGCCGTACGCGGGTCGATGGGGATGGCTGGGATATGCCGGACGTGCCCTTGGGTGAGGAACGTGAGCAGTATTTGCTGCGGGTGCGATCAGCGGGTGCATTGCTGCGTGAAGAGATGATCGCGACGCCGGAATGGACCTATACTGGGCAGGCGCGCACCGCTGATGGCGCGCTGGGCAACTTTGATCTATCGGTGTCGCAAGTGTCAGCTGCTTTCGGTGCGGGGTTGGCGCAAGTCTTGCGAGTTGAAGCATAATGCGGCCCGTCATGCTGAGTGATCTCACTACAGCCGCCCGTGCGTTATTGCGGGTCCCTATGGCAGAGCGGCGGGCATTGTGCGAGCGGATCGTATGTGAGGCCAAGATGGCCGACCGCTTTACCCGTCGCTTACAAAAACAACATCCTGAATGGGGGAACGGCACGCTGGTCTCGGCCAGCAGCAAACGCATGTTGGCGGCAGAGCGTGCCTGCGATGATCCTGAATATTGTGCCTGTCTAACGATGGTTTTGCATGCAATCTCTGGAAAGGAGTTTGTTGCTGTTGTGTAAGCTGTGCTTGCAGATGCGAATTTTGTTTTTGCCCGATCACGCCATTGGAATTGGCATTCTTCGACGTCTTGCCCTAAATAAAGGTGAGTAGAGGAGAATACACATGGCCAAAGTACGCACAAATGTGGCCCCGTTTGACCCGGTTTGGGATCAGATCACGCGGGAAGCCGAGCAAGCTGTTCAGGATGAACCGCTGATTGGTGGGTTTTTGCACGCCTGTATTCTGCATCACAAATCTATCGAAAAGGCGTTGTCCTACCGCATCGCGGCCAAACTGGCGTCCAATGAGATGTCGATGGTCGTCGTGCGTGAAATTGTTGAAGACGCCTATCTGGATGAGCCTAGTCTGATCGAAGCAGCCCGTGCTGATTTGATGGCGATTTATGAGCGTGATCCGGCATGCCACCGGTTGTTGCAGCCAATATTGTATTTTAAGGGCTATCAGGCGGTGCAAGCCTACCGAGTAGCGCATTATCTGTGGTCGCAGGGGCGCCGGGACTTGGCGTATTTCGTTCAGATGCGTGTAAGCGAGATCTTTGGCGTTGATATTCATCCCGGCGCGCGTATGGGCAAAGGGATCATGATTGATCATGCACATTCGGTGGTTATTGGCGAGACTGCGGTAGTGGGAGACAATGTATCTATGCTGCATTCAGTGACACTTGGCGGCACGGGCAAAGAAGAAGAGGACCGTCATCCGAAGATCGGTGATGGTGTGCTGATCGGTGCCGGTGCGAAGGTTCTTGGGAACATCAAAGTTGGCAATTGCAGCCGAATTGCCGCCGGATCAGTTGTTTTGGAAGAAGTTCCGCCCTGCAAGACTGTTGCAGGTATTCCGGCCCGCATTGTGGGCGAGGCGGGGTGTGACCAACCTTCGATCTCCATGAATCATATGTTTGGTCCAAAAGACACCTAAGCAGCGTTAGTCGAAAGTTGTTGACAAAAAGAGGGGCCAGCGGCCCCTCAAATTTTGTGTCCGGTTAGGGTGTTTTGCGCTCTAGGCGAGCATGGTCATCGGCGCCTCAAGGTTATCCTTGATCGCGTTCAACAATTCAGCCCCAAGCGCACCGTCAATCACACGGTGGTCGACGGACAGCGTCACTGACATCACTGTTGCAATGCCTAATTCCCCATCTTTGCCAACGACAGGTTTCTTTACCCCCGCACCAACTGCCAGGATCGCGCCATGGGGCGGGTTGATCACGGCGTCAAAGTTGTCGATGCCGAACATCCCGAGGTTGGAGATGGCAAAACTACCGCCTTGATATTCGTGTGGTGCCAATTTGCGGTCGCGTGCACGTGCAGCGAGGTCTTTCATCTCGGCCGACAGGGCGGAGAGCGATTTCATCTCTGCATCTTTGAGAACAGGCGTGAACAGGCCCCCTTCAATCGCCACGGCGACTGCGACATCGGACGGCTTCAGTTTCAATGTACGGTCGCCTGCCCAAACGGAATTGGCGTCCGGCACTTGCTGCAAGGCCAGCGCGCAGGCTTTGATGATGAAATCATTCACGCTGAGCTTGATGCCGCGCGTTTCTAGCTGCTTGTTCAATTGTCCCCGGAAGGCCAAGAGCGCGTCCAGTTCGATGTCACGGCGCAGGTAGAAATGCGGGATGCTCTGTTTCGCTTCGGTCAACCGTGCGGCAATTGTCTTGCGCATGCCGTCCAGTTTCACTTCCTCGAATGCACGGCCTTCGTACATTTTGAGAACAGTCTCTGTTGAGGGCCCTGTCGCTGCTGTTGCAGGTTTGGCAGTTGCCGCTGCTGGCGCGCTGGATGGTTGCGACGCCGTAGCAGGTGCCGCAGTCGCGTTTTCAACATCCGCCTTTACGATACGACCGTGCGGGCCGGACCCCGTGATCTGCCCAAGATCAAGGCCCTTGTCGGCTGCGATGCGACGTGCAAGCGGTGAGGCGAAGACACGCGTCCCGCCCGGTGCCTTTGCTTTGGTCTGTTCGGTTTTTACTTCAGCGGTTTTTTCAGGAGGTGCTTCTGGCGCTTTGGCTGTTGATGCAGCGGGTGCGGCAGCGCTTATGTCATCTGCGCTTTCGCCATCTTCCAGCAAAACAGCTATCGCGGTGTTCACTTTCACCGCTTCGGTGCCTTCTGTCACAAGAATTTTGCCGATCACGCCTTCGTCAACGGCCTCGAACTCCATCGTGGCTTTGTCGGTTTCGATCTCGCACATCACGTCACCCGACGCGACGCTATCGCCTTCTTTGACGAGCCATTTGGCAAGCGTGCCTTCTTCCATCGTGGGCGACAGGGCGGGCATGAGGATTTCTATTGGCATCGTATCCGCTCCTTATTTGTAGGTGACTTTTTTGACGGCGGCGATGACCTCGTCAACCGTCAGCAGTGCGTGTTTCTCTAGGTTTGCAGCATATGGCATGGGTACGTCCTTGCCGGTGCAGTTGATCACTGGCGCGTCAAGGTAATCGAACGCCTCCTGCATCACCACGCTCGAGATGTAATTGCCGACCGACCCTTGCGGCCAGCCTTCCTCGACCGTGACAAGACGGTTGGTTTTCATCACGGATTTGATGATCGCGGGCGTGTCCATCGGGCGCAGTGTGCGCAGGTCTATGACCTCGGCGCTTATCCCGTCTTCTGCAAGCTTTTCAGCGGCTTGCAAGGCATAGCTCATGCCGATGCCAAAGCTGACGATGGTCACATCGGTGCCTTCACGCCAGATGCGCGCCTTGCCAAACGGAACGGTGTAATCGTCCAGATCCGGCACGTCAAAGCTGCGACCATACAGGATTTCGTTTTCCAGAAAGATCACCGGGTTCGGATCGCGAATCGCGGTTTTCATCAACCCTTTATAGTCCGACGCAGAATAGGGCATCGCAACCTTGAGGCCCGGTATCTGCATGTACCATGCGGCGTAGTCTTGGGAATGCTGTGCGCCTACACGGGCCGCGGCCCCGTTCGGACCTCGGAACACCATGGGCGCACCCATTTGACCGCCCGACATATAAAGTGTCTTGGCCGCAGAGTTGATAATATGATCAATGGCTTGCATGGCGAAGTTAAACGTCATGAACTCCACAATCGGGCGCAACCCACCAAAGGCAGCACCGACACCGATACCGGCAAAACCGTGTTCAGTAATAGGTGTATCGATGACCCGCTTGGGGCCAAATTCATCCAGCATCCCTTGCGAGATTTTGTAGGCGCCTTGGTATTCCGCGACCTCTTCACCCATCAGGAACACACTGTCGTCGCGGCGCATCTCTTCTGACATACCATCGCGCAACGCTTCACGGACGGTTTGCTGTTTCAGCTTTGTGCCTTCGGGCCAATCTGGCGTCACGTCAACGGTCGGCTCCGGATGGCTCATTCCTGCGGCTGGTGCATCTTCGGACGATTGCGCCTTGTCCGCAGGGACCGGCGCTGTTGCCGGGCTGGATGCGGCGGATGCAATATCATCTGCGGTTTCGCCCTCTTCCAGCAGCACTGCAATAACGGTGTTTACTTTGACGCCTTCTGTGCCCTCAGGCACCAGAATCTTGCCGATCTTGCCTTCGTCGACAGCTTCGAACTCCATCGTTGCTTTATCGGTTTCGATCTCGGCCATGATATCGCCGGACGAAACAGTGTCGCCTTCTTTGACCAACCATCTGGTAAGCGTGCCTTCTTCCATGGTCGGGCTGAGGGCGGGCATAAGAATTTCTGTCGCCATGATTTAAGCCTCCAGCTCTGCGTAGATGTCGGTCCAAAGCTCGTCCAAATGCGGCTCTGGCGAGGTTTTCGCAAATTCTGCGCTTTCGTTCACGATCTTCTTGATGTCTTTGTCGATCGCCTTCAGATCGTCTTCGGTTGCGTGTTTGCCGGTCAACAGCAGGGTGCGCACAGCTTCAATCGGATCGCGTTCGTCGCGCATTTTTTGCACTTCTTCGCGGGTCCGGTATTTCGCCGGATCGGACATGGAATGCCCCCGGTACCGGTATGTTTTGATCTCAAGGATATAGGGGCCCTTGCCAGAACGGCAGTGTGCCACCGCAGTCTCGCCAGCCGCTTTCACGGCCAGAACATCCATGCCGTCTACAGGTTCGCCGGGGATACCAAAGGCGTTGCCACGTTCGTAGATTTCCGCAGATGAGGTAGAGCGTTGCTGCGATGTACCCATGGCGTACTGGTTGTTTTCAATGACAAAAATACACGGGAGTTTCCACAAAGCGGCCATGTTGAACGCCTCATACACCTGACCTTGGTTCGCGGCACCATCACCGAAATAGGTAAAGGTCACGCGCCCGTTCTCTTTGTATTTATCGGCGAAAGCCAGACCTGCACCAAGCGGCACCTGTGCCGCGACAATCCCGTGGCCACCATAAAAATTCTTCTCTTTCGAGAACATGTGCATGGAGCCGCCCTTGCCCTTGGAATAACCGCCTTCGCGGCCGGTCAATTCGGCCATGACGCCGTTAGGGTCCATACCACAAGCCAGCATATGGCCGTGATCGCGGTAGGATGTGATGCGTTTGTCGCCTTCTTCGGCAGCGGCCTCAAGGCCGACAACGACCGCTTCTTGGCCGATGTAGAGATGGCAGAACCCGCCAATCAAACCCATTCCATAAAGCTGGCCCGCTTTTTCCTCAAAGCGCCGGATCAGCAACATATCTTTGTAATACGCCTTCAACTCATCGGCTGAGACATTGGGGGTCTTGGTCGGTTTCTTGGCCGCCATGGGCTTCTCCTCGGGTTCGTGAAAACGGATTTCACCAAAGTAGTTTAGCATTAAACTAATCCATACCGGATTCGAACGGGGATGGGTAGGGCGTTTTGGCCCCTTGACCTATGGCGCGATCAGCGAATGACAATTTCGTCGGGGCGCACCATGCCAAGGACCTTGCGCGCACGTTCGTCAAGCAGGTCCAGATCAAGGTAATCATCCGACATCCGCCGCGTCAGGTTTTCCATCAACGCGACTTCGGTCTGCACTTGGGTCAGTTGTTTGCGCAAATCCTGACTTTCGGCGACGATTTCAGTCCGGCGAAACAGGCCAAAGTCACCCTGCACAGCGGCAAAAGTGAAATACAGGCTGAGGGCAAAGGCGATTGCGAAAAAGAACAATGTGCCAAATGCGGGGCGCGCGGTGCGGTTCATGGTGATCTGCCTCGATGCGTCTCTTTGCGGACGTAATGTCATCATGTCATAGGTGATTCGCATTGTGAATCCCCCCGAGCGGGGCAACTGTCGAAAAAGCGCAGATTTGCAACAGGTCGGCCCGGGTATTGAACCGCTCACGCAGACAGGGCGGCAACTCCGGGCAAGGTTTTACCTTCCATCCATTCCAGGAACGCGCCGCCAGCGGTCGAAATATAGGTAAAATCATCCGCAACGCCCGCTTGGTTTAGGGCTGCGACCGTGTCACCACCACCCGCGACGCTGATAAGGCGGCCATCACGTGTCAGCGCTGCCGCTACCTGTGCCGCCGCGACTGTCGCTGTGTCAAAGGGCGGGATTTCAAACGCGCCCATCGGGCCGTTCCAGATCAGCGTTTTGAGCCCCTCAAAGGCGGCGCGCAGGGTCGCTATGCTTTCTGGTCCTGCATCCAAAACCATCTGACCGGGCGCAAGCACCGTATCGGGACCAAACTGCACCACCTCGTGGCCCGCACCTTTTGCAAATTCTGTTGCCACCAGCCCGTCAACCGGCAGGATCACGCGGCACCCGGCCTTGTCAGCTTGCGTCATAATGTCTTTGGCGGTCTCATAAAAATCAGGCTCTTGCAGGGATGCGCCCATATCGGCCCCAAGGGCTGCCAAAAATGTGTTGGCCATACCACCACCAATCACCAGCAAGTCCAACCGGTTGACCAGATTTTCCAGCAGGGCAATCTTGGTCGATACTTTCGCACCGCCGACAACGGCACCGACAGGGCGTTCGGGGGCTGCCAATGCCGCTTCCAGCGCGCGCAACTCTGCCTGCATCAAACGACCGGCACAGGATGGCAAATGATGCGCCAACCCTTCGGTCGAGGCATGCGCGCGGTGCGCCGCTGAAAACGCATCATTGCAATAGACATCCCCCAATGTGGCCAGACGCGCCGCGAATGCAGGGTCATTGGCTTCTTCGCCTGGGTGAAAGCGGATATTTTCCAGCAAAAGGACAGGCGCGCTCTTGGCTTCTTCGGTTGGACGCTCCGCCCCCTCAAGGGTTTCGATCAGATGAACCTTTTCACCAATTGCATCTGACAGGGCCGGCACAATCTGCTCAAGGCTCAGATCAAGGTTCACTTTGCCCTTGGGCCGTCCGAAATGCGCAATCAGCGTAGGTTTGCCGCCTTTGGCAAGGATATCGCGAACAGTGGGAACGATGCGGTCGATGCGGGTGGTGTCGGTAATGCAGCCATTTTCCACAGGCACATTGATATCGACCCGCAGCAAGACCCGTTTGCCTTGCAGGTCCATCTCGTCAAGTGTTTTCCACGCCATTTTCCGCCCTCGCACCGCTGTTGTTTGGCCCGTGTTTTGCCGTTCTGGCCCACAAGGTCAATCCGCTTGCTTGGCAATCTGTGAAAACGTGCCTAGGTAGGGGTAAATATCGCATTAAAGGAGCGCCACATGGCCGAGATCAAAGACCCCGAGAACACCATCCTGATGGAACTGACAGGCGGCACCGTCGCTATTCAACTGCTGCCCGAGATTGCACCCAAGCATGTCGCGCGGATGAAAGAGCTCGCGCGCGCGGGCAAATACGACAACGTCGCCTTTCACCGCGTGATCCCGGGCTTCATGGCCCAGACCGGTGATGTGGAACATGGCAACATGGAAGGTGATTTCAACATCCGTGCTGCCGGTACCGGCGGCTCTGATCTGGGCAATGTGCCTGCTGAATTCTCGAAAATCCCGCATGCCCGCGGCTCGCTGGGTGCGGCACGTTCTGCCAACCCTGATTCCGCCAACAGCCAGTTCTTTATCAACTTCAAAGACAACGATTTCCTGAACGGTCAGTACACCGTCTATGGTCAGGTTATTTCGGGTATGGCACATGTGGACGCGCTTGCAGTGGGTGAACCACCAGCCGCCCCCGACCGCATGATCAGCGTCAAGGTTGCCGCAGATGCGTAGCCATATTGCAGCGGGATTTTTCGCGGCACTCGTCGGTACGACTGCTGCGGCGTCGGGCATCCAGATCGAAATTGCGGGTGAGGCCAATGGCACCGTCACAATCGACTTGCTTGAGGACATCGCACCCCAGCACGTAGAGCGGATTACAGCGCTTGCTGCTGCAGGGGCCTACGACGGCGTGGTGTTTCACCGCGTCATCGACGGCTTTATGGCGCAAACCGGCGACGTCCAGCATGGCAAAGACCCCAGCGATCTGCGCCGTGCAGGCACCGGTGGTTCCGACATGCCTGACCTGCCAGCCGAGTTTTCGGATGTACCTTATGACAAAGGTGTCGTGGGCATGGCGCGTTCACAAAACCCGAATTCCGCGAACAGCCAGTTCTTTATCATGTTCGATGAAGGCTATTTCCTGAACGGGCAATACACTGTCGTCGGTCATGTGACCGAAGGGCAGGATGTTATTGATGCGATCAAGCGGGGCGAGGGTGGCAACGGCGCGATGATCGGCACGCCGGACGTCATGCAGACCGTCACTGTGGTCGACTGATCCTTTCAGCCGGAACACTATTTATTATTCGGGGCGCGCTGTTGAGCGTGCCCCTTTTTGTTGGACTGGGGGATAGCAACACTTCACACGAGATTTGTCGCTAGACCGGCCGCCACTATAAAAAACGGCACCACAGTTCCCTGCGATGCCGCTCTAAATTCTACCTTATCACAGCGCTTAGCTGGACGCAGGGTTCGCCTTTGGCACGGGCGACGTTTTGGATCCGGGGTTCAACGGGTCGTCCTGACGCTGCACAGAGCCTTCGAAATGGGCGCCGCTTTCGATCGCGATGGTCTTGTGGATGATGTCACCCTCAACCCGCGCTGTTGATGTCAGACGTACTTTCAGACCGCGCACACGGCCCACGATGCGGCCATTGATCACGACGTCGTCTGCAATCACTTCGCCCTTGATCGTTGCGGTCTCACCGATGGTCAACAAATGCGCGCGGATGTCGCCCTCGACCGTGCCTTCGACATTGATGTCGCCGGTGGTCTTCATATTGCCTGTGACATGTAGGTCAGAGGATAACATAGATGCCGGTGGCTTTGCTTTGGGTGCGCTTGCCTTGAATTCGCTTGGCGACGGTTGTGTCGATGCGGAAGGCATGGAGGGCACAGAAGAAGCGCCTGAGGTGTCGCCATCTCTGGCGGGTGCGGGGTCGTTGATTTTGCTCTTAGAAAACATCGTTTGCAGCCTTGATATAGATCATGGGGTTAACAGCCTTGCCGCCCACGCGCACCTCGTAGTGAAGATGCACGCCGGTCACACGTCCAGATGCTCCCATATCACCAATTCGTTGCCCGCGCGAGACCCTTTGCCCAACTTTCACGCCAAAGCGGGACAAATGGGCGTAACGTGTCTCGATCCCGAACTCATGCTGGATCTTGACGAGACGGCCATAGCCGGAACTCCAGCCCGCGTGGGTTACGACACCGTCGGCAGTTGAATACAAAGGTGTGCCTAGCCCCGCGGCGAAATCAACGCCAGAGTGCATGCGCCGTCCACCCGTTTTGGGGTCACGGCGATAGCCAAATTGGCTGGTGAAACGGAAAGCAGATTTGAGCGGGCTCGCAAACGGCGCTTTTTGGGCGGCGATGCGGTAGAGGTTCAGCCGGTCCATCTGGTTCAACAGACGGTTGGCACGCAGTGTATCGGTCGTAGGTTCTTCACCCCGCGTGGTAAACGACAGTGGTGCCAGCGGGCCACCCTGACCCGAATACCCGCGCCGCACGGTTGCCAGAATGCGGTCAGTTGGCATGCCTGCATTGCGGAACATCTTGTCGAGCGGTGCTACAGAAACCGTCATCGCCTCTTCGAGCTGGCGAAAGATTGTGTCGTTCTGATCCTGCATCAATGCGATTTTCTGCTGCATCTCGTCTGCTTGCAGCAGCGCGTCCTGCGCATCCAGAATAACCTGATCACGTTCTTTTGCGGTGCGCGATAGCGCCTCTGCCAGAAAATCCATCGGCGCGGAATTTGACGCGGTCTGCACAAAACCGCTGCCGCCATTGTCCAACGACCCTTGCAAATCTGCCAATTGTGTACGGGCCGTTTCGCGGTCCTTCATCGTGTTGCGCAGGGTCGTCTGGATCACTTCAATCCCGGTTTCAAGCTCGCGGCGGCGGGTCTCGGACTGCAACAACTCTGACTGCATCGCCGAGATTTGCTTGAGCGCGGCGTTAAACCGTTCCTGCGCGGCAAGCGCTTCGGTTGCGCGGGTGTCGCGTTGGCCAGATAGATCGTTCAGTCGTGCTTGATACGTGTTTTGGTCGCGCTTGGCCTGTTCGCGGAAATTACCGGAACCGATGCTGTCCATCAAAATAACGGCGGTTGCTACGATGGCCCAAGCCACCAGCGCGGAACAGCCTGCAAAGGCGACCAATTGAGTACCGGGTCGCAGGCGGATAAAACGGGTGTCGTTGTCGGATTTCAGGAACACGCGCCGCTCTGGGAAATACCGCTCCAGAAACGCGTCAATTTTGATACCTGCCCGTGTCCGCACGTTTACCTACCCTTGTCAGTGTCTCTGAAAGCACACCAACCTCCGTTGATAAACTTTGCTTCAAATGCATTATCCAGTGGGGGACGCTGGGGCAACCCTGTTGAACACAGACCGGCGGTGAAACCCGCAAGCTGTGCTCAATGGGCAAAAATCCGCCGATAACAACGACTTGGCGTACAGTGAATTGTCTACCCTGCTTGTGCAGCAATGACGCAAATGGTCTCTATTGTGCCGTAAGTGGCCAATAGAAATCCGGCGGGATCCCAGCCTCGGCGCGCTTTTCCTCATTGAAGGGCGGCTTCAACATGCCGTGAAAATACTTTCTGACCAGCATATGGAACTGCTCTTTTGGATCCTCGTCAAAACGACCGCACAGAAAATGAAACCATTTGCTGCCATAGGCAACATGCGCGACCTCTTCGCTATAGATCGTTTCGAGGGCATCTACGGCGCTTTGGGCTTTGGCCTGTTTGAAAATCTTGATCATGCCGGGGGTCACATCCAAACCACGTGCCTCCAGAACCATAGGAACCACGGCCAAACGGCCCATCAGATCATCTGCGGTATCTTCGGCCGCGCGCCACATGCCGGCATGCGCGGGCAGGGCGCCATAAAAGCTGCCAACCTCCTCAAGGCAATCGGCCATCAGATTGAAATGTTTGGATTCCTCATCCGCCGCCTTGACCCAATCATCGTAAAACCCCATCGGCAGCTTTGTGTCGGTGAACCGCGCAATAACGTCCCAGTGCAGATCAACGGCGTTCAATTCGATATGCGCCACAGCATGCAGCAACGCGATGCGGCCCTCGGGCGTGCCGGGCTTGCGGCTGGGCACGTCGCGCGGGCTAAGCAGTTCGGGTGCATCGGGGCGCGCAGGATGCATTGGCGGGGTTGCGTGGCCAATTTCCGGGATCTCCCCGGCCTCACGCGCCTGTTTCCACTCCGCAGCATAGCGCCGCGACAGGGCGGTCTTGTCGCGCCCGTCCGCGCAACGCAGCACGGCTTCTGCCATCTGGGCAAGCGGGATCACAACGCGCGCACGGCCTCAAGGACGTCCTCGACATGGCCCGGAACTTTGACCTTGCGCCAAACTTGGGCGACTGTGCCGTCCGCCGCGATCAGGTAAGTTGCGCGCTCGATACCCATCGACTTCTTGCCGTACATGTTTTTCTCGACCCAAACGCCAAACCCTTCGGTGATGTCGCCTGCCTCGTCAGAAATTAATGGCACTGTCAAATCATGCTTTGCAGCGAACTTGTCGTGCTTGGCCATCGTGTCGCGTGAAATGCCATAGACCTTGGCACCAGCGGCCTCAAAATCGGCAAGGCTGTGGGAAAAGCCGATGCTTTCTTTGGTGCAGCCCGGTGTATCGTCGCGCGGATAAAAGAACAAAACAACCGGCGCTCCTTTCAGCGCGCTTAGGCTGACGTTGCCGCCGCCGGTGACGGGGGCGTTAAAATCCGGCGCGATATCGCCGACTGCGGGGCCTTGGGGGGTATCGGTCATCTGTCACGTCTCTTTCACTTGGAAGCTATGTAGTTGACTGCCATACTAGGGCGAATTTGGCCCGTGCCAAGCCTGCAACCCCGGATGATGATGCAAGACGACACTGTCCCCGCACCGAAAACCCGCGCGCCTTTCTGGCGCCGGTTTGGGATATGGGCAGGCTCCACCATGTTTACCGTGCTGTTGCTGCTAGGGCTTGGCGTGTCTGGTGGCGCGATGGTCCTCAAGGACAGGCCACTGACCGCGCCCCCGTGGCTGCAATCGCGCATCGAAGAAAGGCTTGCACAGGCAATCCCCCAAGCGCGGGTCAGTTTCGGCGAAATGGTCTTGGTGATCGAACAGGACTGGGCACCCCGCATCCGTCTGCGCGACCTGGCGGTCACGACCCCTGACGGCGCAGGGATTATCCGGTTCAATGAGGTCAAGGCAACCTTTGCTGCCGCCCCCCTGCTTGACGGTGTGGTGCAGCCAAAGTCGGTTCTGCTGTCGGGTATCTTTGCAACGCTCCAGCGGACAGAAACCGGGGCGTTCCGCATCAGTGCGGGCCTTGATCCGGTCGCACCTTCGCGTCAGGCCGCGACTTTGCCGGAACTGATTGGCCAGATGGACACGGTATTGCAGCGCCCCGAACTGAGCGCGCTGCGCGAGGTTGATGTGCGGGCGTTGACCCTGCGCTACGAGGACATCGCCGTTGACCGCGCATGGACCGTTGATGGCGGACGTTTGCGCGCGCAACGTGACGGGACGGCCCTGTCCCTGTCAGCCGATCTGGCGGTTCTGAGCGGCGGGGCAAGCGTGGCTACATTGGCGGCAAACTACGCCAGTGAAATTGGCCAGACCCAAGCCGAGTTCGGGATCAGCTTTGATGGTGTGGATGCCCGCGATATTGCCGCACAAGGCCCTGTATTCGCGTGGCTGGACGTGCTGCGCGCGCCGATTGCTGGCTCTGTCCGGTCGGGGCTGTTGCCCGATGGCCGGTTCGAGCAGTTGAATGCAACGCTGCAGATCGGGGCTGGCGTGGTTCAGCCCAATGACAGCACAACGCCGATCCCGTTTGAGGGGGTGCGCAGTTATTTTAGCTATATTCCTGAACAACGCCTGCTGCGGTTTGACGAATTCACGGTGCAAAGCGCTTGGGTTACCGGCCAAGCGTCTGGGACCGCGCAACTGGGCCTGACAGAGGACCGCCGCAAGCTGACGGATCTGGTTGCGCAAATCCGGCTGCAAAACCTGAGCGCGAACCCCAACGGGCTTTATGCGCAGCCCGTTGATCTGTCTGGCGCTGACGCTGATTTCCGGTTGGAACTGGACCCTTTCCGAATGCAGTTGGGTCGCTTGCAGATCAATGATCAGGGGCGCACATTGCTGATGGACGGGCATCTGCGCGCTGACCCCGACGGATGGGATCTGGCGCTGGACGGCCAGATGGATGCGCTGGACCCTGACCGGTTGCTGGCCCTCTGGCCCGAGGGGCTTGTCGAAAAGACGCGACTCTGGCTATCGCAAAACCTGCTTGATGGGATCGTGCGGGATGTTGATCTGGCACTGCGCCGCGCGCCGGGCCATGCGCCACAGACTTATGTGGCGTTCGATTATGACGGCGCAGAGGTGAAATTCCTCAAGGACATGCCGCCCGTCAAAAATGCCGAAGGGCATTTCACGCTATCTGACACGCGGCTGGTCGTAAGCGTGGATGCAGGTCAGGTGACGCCAGACCAAGGCGACGCGATTGAATTGACAGGATCGTCGTTCATTTTGCCGGATATCACTGTCAAGGACGGCTCTCCGGCTGTGATCCGGCTACAAACCCGATCAAGCGTCACTGCGGCCTTGTCACTGCTGAATGTTCCGCCGTTAAGCGTGATGGACAAGGCAGGTCTGGGCGTTGCAATTGCCGATGGTCGCGCGGTCTTGGAAGGGACGCTGGCTGTACCGCTCAAGCGCGGCGATGGCCTTAAGAACCTGCAGTACCACATGTCGGGTGATTTGACGGCGGTCGCATCTGAGACGCTGGTCAAGGGGCGGACCTTGCGTGCGCCAAAGATGCGCGTGACGGCGACAAATACCGGTGTCACGATTGCAGGCGCAGGCGAAATTGACGGTGTGCCCTTTGATGCCACATGGGCACAGCCGATTGGCGAAGGTGCCGACAAAAGCACGTTGCGCGGGCAGGTGCGCTTGTCAAACAACGCGCTTGAGACCTTTGGGGGGCGCCTGCCGCAGGGGACAGTTTCGGGCACCGCACCTGCCCAGCTTGCGGTTGATTTCCAGCGCGGTCGTGCGCCGCGTTTCAGCGTGAACTCGCAACTGCGCGGGATCGGTCTGCGTGTGCCGCAAATATCGTGGTCCAAGCCTGCAAATCGAACTGCGCAATTGTCCGTCGCGGGCGCTTTGGGCGCCATACCGGTTGTGGATACATTGCGCCTCGAGGCACCCGGATTGACCGCGTCCGGTGGTGTCGCGCTCAACCCCGGTGGCACACTTGAACGGGTCCGCTTTGACACGCTGAAAGTTGGCGGTTGGCTGAATGCGCCGGTCGACATCTTGGGGCAGGGCGCGGGCAAGCCTGTTCAAATCGCCCTGCGCGGCGGGTCTGTTGATCTGCGCGCAATGGGCGAGGCGAGCGGTGGTGGGGGCGGTAACACAAGTGCATCTGCCGGGCCGCCGATGCAGGTGCGGCTGGACCGTTTACAGATCACAGACACGATTGCCCTGACCGACTTGCAAGGCAGCTTTGGCACAGCAGGCGGGCTTGACGGGGCGTTTCGCGCGCGCATGAACGGCGGCACTGCTGTCGAAGGGCGCGTCGTGCCGCAAGCGGGCCGGTCAGCCGTGCGCCTCATTTCCAGCGATGCGGGCGGGGTGCTGCGTTCAGCGGGACTGCTCAAGCAGATCGAGGGGGGGCAGTTGCAATTGTTGCTGACGCCGGTCGGGAATGCGGGCGCATTCGACGGCACGCTGACGGTTGGTGCGGTGCGGGTGCAAAATGCGCCCGGTATCGCGGGGCTGGTGAACGCGATCTCGGTGGTTGGCTTGGTTAACGAGCTAAACGGCGACGGTATCTATTTCGAGGATGTCGAGGCGCAGTTCAGCCTCACGCCCAACCGCCTGACATTGCGCCAAGGCAGTGCTGTTGGCGCGTCAATGGGCCTGTCGATGGACGGGGTCTATGCCCTTGATAGCGGTCAACTCGCCATGCAGGGCGTGATCACGCCTGTGTATCTTTTGAACGGGATCGGATCGGTTTTGACCCGCAAGGGCGAGGGGCTGTTTGGCTTTAACTACACCCTTGGCGGTGATGCCAAGGCCCCTGCGGTGTCCGTCAATCCGCTGTCGGCACTGGCACCGGGCATGTTCCGCGACATCCTGCGCAGCGCACCGCGCCAACCCACCACGGGCACGCGCAGTGGCCTGCCGGATGCACTTGCCGATACGCCAACGGGTGCGCCCGATACTGCAGCGCAGAAACCGGTTGCTCAGGGCTATGAAGGGCGCTAGGCGGCGCGCATGAAACTGTCTGACTTTGATTTTGACCTGCCCGAAGCATTGATCGCGACCCGTCCGGCGTCGCCGCGGTCTTCTGCGCGCCTGTTGGTGGCGGATGGCGGCATTATTCACGACCGCATTGTGACGGATTTGACCGATTGGCTGCAGGCTGGCGACCGTCTGGTGCTGAATGACACCCGCGTGATCCCGGCGCGCTTGTCCGGCACACGTACCCGCGACAGTGCGCAGGGCCGTGTCAGCGCAGGCATCGAAGTCACTTTGCTGGAACCGCGCGGCGATGGCACATGGAGCGCGTTGATCAAGCCCTTGCGCAAAGTAAAAGCGGGCGAGCAGATCATTTTCAGTGATAGCCTATCTGCAACGCTTGAGGGTATCGCAGATGGACAGGGCCATCTGCGCTTTAATTGCAGTGGCGATGATTTTGACGCCGCATTGAATGCTGCCGGTGCTATGCCACTGCCGCCCTATATTGCCGCCAAACGTCCGGCGGATGCGCGCGATTTGACGGACTATCAGACCGTTTGGGCGCGCGCCTCTGGTGCGGTTGCTGCACCGACAGCGTCTTTGCATTTTGATGCGCCGCTGCTGGAGGCCCTTGCCGCCAAGGGGGTGACATTCAGCTACGTGACCTTGCATGTCGGCGCAGGAACGTTTCTGCCGGTAAAGGTCGACGACATTGCGGATCACAAAATGCACGCCGAATGGGGGCTGGTCACAGAACAAGCCGCCCGTGAAATCGCCGCGACCAAGGCGGCGGGCGGTCGTGTGATCCCCGTCGGCACAACCGCCCTGCGCCTGATAGAGACCGCAGGCCGCGCGGGTGCGATTGCACCATGGGAAGGCGACACCGACATCTTTATCACGCCGGGGTTCACATTTCAGGTGGCGGATGCGTTGATGACCAATTTTCATCTGCCGAAATCCACGCTGATGATGCTGGTCTCTGCTATGATGGGCACGCAAACCGTCAAAGACATCTACGCCCACGCCATCGCACAGGAATACAGGTTCTTTTCTTACGGTGATGCGTCTTTGTTAATACCAACGTCGCAAAAAGACGCTAAAGACCCCAAATAGTCGCCTGTCGTTACGACCCACGCTGTCGCGGATGCCACTACCGACAAGACATCAAAAGGAATCGGATCATGCTTCAGGTACTTTCCAGCGCGTGGGCGCTGCTTCTGGGCATGGGGTTGCTGATGATCGGCAACGGCATGCAGGGCACGCTGCTGGGTATTCGCGGCGCACTTGAGGATTTTTCCACATTTCAGATGTCGATCGTGATGTCGTGCTATTTTGTCGGTTTTCTGGGCGGGTCGCGGATGGCGCCGGGGATGATCCGGCGGGTCGGACATGTGCGGGTCTTTGCGGCGCTGGCCTCGCTGATCTCTGCGGTGATGATCCTCTATCCCACTTTTCCCAATATCGTGATGTGGTCGCTTGGGCGTATCCTGATCGGATTTTGCTTTTCTGCAGTGTATGTGACTGCCGAAAGTTGGCTGAACAACGCGGCCACTAACGAAAACCGGGGCCAAGCATTGTCGCTTTATATGATCGTCCAGACTTTGGGCATCGTGATATCGCAGGCGCTTTTGCTGACGGCTGACCCATCTGGCTATGTGCTGTTTGTGATCCCTTCGGTATTGGTCAGCCTCGCGATTACGCCGATCCTGCTGTCGATCAGCCCGACACCGGCGTTTGACACCACCAAACCCATGAGCCTGCGTGAACTTCTGGGCTTTTCGCCGCTCGGTTGCGTCGGCATGTTCCTGATGGGGGGCATCTTTTCTGCGCAATTCGGCATGGCATCGGTTTATGGCGCCGAAGCGGGGCTAAGCGTGGCCCAGATTTCGACCTTTGTGGCGACCTTCTTTGTTGGTGCTGTGATGTTACAGTACCCTATCGGCTGGATTTCGGACCGGATGGACCGGCGCGCCTTGGTTGTGGTGGTTTCTGCAATCGGTGCTGCGGGCTCAGCGGTCGGGATGCTGTTGGGGCATCAGTTCATCATGCTGCTGGTTTCTGCCTTTGTCGTGGGCGGTATGGCGAACCCGCTCTATTCCTTGCTGATCGCGCATACCAACGACTTTCTTGAACATGAAGACATGGCAGCAGCGTCGGGCGGTATGATATTTATCAATGGCTTAGGCGCTATTTTGGGTCCGGTGATCACGGGCTGGATGATGGGCACCTCACTTGGGCCGGGGGGGTTCTATCTCTTTACCGGGATCCTCTTTGTTATTCTGGCCTTTTATGCGGCTTACCGCTCTGCGCGCGGTGCCGTCATCCCTGTTGAAGACAAAGGCAGCTATGTGCCGATCAGTGCCGCAGCAACCGGCGTTGCGTTGGAATATGCGCAGGAACTTGCCATTGAGGCGGATCAGGAAAACGAAAACGCCGCTTGATAGCGATAACCATGTCGCTTTTGATACAATTCGTGAGTGGTTATTCAGGTTAACCTGTTCTTAACTAATGTGAATAGCATAGCGCCCGTGTCCGGAGAGTTGTCATGGTAAAGCCTGAAGATATTTTGGAATTCTGGTTGGATGAAACCGGGCCTTCCGGTTGGTACGATGCCAGTGATCCGCTTGATGAAACCATCCGCACCCGTTTCCTGACGGCCTGGGAGGAAGCCTGCCAAGGCAAGTTCTCGCTTTGGCTGACCTATCCTTCGGGCGCGCTGGCCTACATTATCTTGACAGACCAGTTCTCTCGCAACATGTTCCGCGGCTCTGACAAGGCATTCGCCTCTGACAAACTGGCCTTTGCGGTTGCCAAACTGTCGATCCAGCGCAACTGGGACATGAAGATCGACGAACCTGCGCGGCAGTTCTTTTACCTTCCTTTGATGCATTCTGAAAACCTGTGTGATCAAGATCGCTGTGTGCGACTGATGTGCGAGCGGATGCCAGAAACCCGGCAGAACAATCTGCTGCACGCCCGCGCCCACCGCGACGTGATCCGGCAGTTCGGGCGCTTCCCCTATCGCAATGCCGCACTTGGGCGCAAAGTCACACCGCTTGAGCAGACCTATCTTGACGGTGGCGGGTACGGCAGCACACTGCGGACCTTGCAGGCAGCCGCATAAGAACATCCCACGCCTTGCTTGCTGAGGTTGTAGCCCTGCGGTATGTAGTTTAACGGTAAACTATATTTGTAACACCTACCCGCGAGGTTTCCGTCATGGCTGCACAATCCTTTGATCTTATTGTCATCGGGGCTGGTCCGGGGGGCTATGTTGCAGCCATCCGTGGCGCGCAATTGGGCATGAAAGTCGCCATCATCGAACGCGAAAACTTGGGCGGTATCTGTTTGAATTGGGGGTGTATCCCGACCAAGGCGATGCTGCGGTCCTCCGAAGTGTTCCATCTGATGCAGCGTGCCAAGGAATTCGGCCTTAAGGCGGATGGCATCGACTATGATCTGGACGCGGTGGTGAAACGGTCGCGCAAAGTTGCCGGTCAACTGTCTGGCGGCATCGGTCATTTGATGAAAAAGAACAAAATCACCGTCTTTATGGGTGAGGCGCGCATTCCGGCCAAAGGCAAGGTCAGCGTCAAAACCGACAAAGGCACCGAAGAACTGACGGCAAAGAACATCGTTTTGGCCACCGGGGCGCGTGCCCGCGAACTGCCGGGGCTTGAGGCCGATGGCAAGCTGGTCTGGACCTACCGCCACGCCTTGCAGCCCGTGCACATGCCCAAAAAACTGCTGGTGATCGGATCAGGTGCTATCGGCATCGAATTTGCCAGCTTTTACAACACGCTGGGCGCGGATACGACAGTGGTTGAAGTTATGGACCGTGTTCTGCCGGTAGAAGACGCAGAGATTTCCGCATTTGCCAAGAAAGCGTTTGAAAAGCAGGGCATGAAGATCATGCAAAAGGCGATGGTCAAGAAGTTGGACCGCGCAGGCGACAAAGTGACGGCCCATATCGAAGTCGGCGGCAAGACCGAGACCCACGCGTTCGATACGGTCATTTCTGCCGTTGGCATCGTCGGTAACATCGAAAACCTGGGCCTTGAAGAATTGGGCGTCAAAATCGACCGCACCCATGTCGTAACGGACGAATATTGCCGCACCGGCGTCGACGGGCTTTATGCCATTGGCGACATCGCAGGCGCACCATGGCTTGCGCACAAGGCCAGTCACGAGGGCGTCATGGTCGCCGATCTGATCGCCGGAAAACACGCGCATCCCGTCAAACCCGAAAGCATCGCTGGCTGCACCTATTGCCATCCGCAGGTCGCATCGGTCGGCTACACTGAGGCCAAGGCAAAAGAGCTGGGCTATGACATCAAGGTCGGGCGCTTTCCGTTTATCGGCAACGGCAAAGCCATCGCTTTGGGCGAAGAGAACGGCATGATCAAAACCATCTTTGACGCCAAGACGGGCGAGCTGCTGGGCGCGCATATGATCGGTGCAGAAGTAACGGAACTGATTCAGGGCTATGTCGTGGGCCGCCAGTTGGAAACTACCGAAGAAGACCTGATGAACACCGTCTTCCCGCATCCGACCTTGAGCGAAATGATGCACGAGTCGGTTCTCGACGCCTACGACCGCGTTATTCACATGTGATACATCACGCGGTGGCGTGCGCGGCGTTGGACTTGTAGGCTGGCCAGGAATATCCGCAACAGGAGCAGTCCCTTGGTCAGTCTGAACCGCGTCGTGATGCAGCCCAAAAGCCGACGGATGATACAGGCGCTTGGCCCCAAAACGCTGGACGTCGCCGAGGTGTCAGGCAAATGGGGGCAGATGTTCAACTTCAAAAGCTACGAACAGTTCTGGTATCCCGCCCATGATATTTGTCTTGGGCCTTACAGGGATGCGGCGGGTCAGACCCGCGCGTTTGATCTGATCCTTGCAAATCAGGTCTGGGAACATCTGGACCGACCCTATGCCGCCACCCGCCATGTCTATGACATGCTGCGCCCGCTCGGCTATTTCTGGCTGGCCGTGCCTTTTTTTGTACCATGGCACGCAGCGCCCCAAGACAATTCCCGTTGGAGCGCGCGGGGCCTCAAGAACCTGTTGATCGAATGCGGCTTTGACGAAGAAGCGATCTATGCCGAGCAATGGGGCAACCGCCACGTCGCGCTGCGTAACATGGAAGAGGTCTGGCCGCCGGTCTACGATGAGGCTACCGATACCCTCAAGAACGATCCGAACATGCCTGTGTGTTCTTGGGCATTGGCGCAAAAGGTCTGAATGGAACAGAAAACCTCTTTCCCCCTCGTTTTTGCGTTGTGGGGCGCCGGTTTGGGCGCTGCCGCGCAATACGGCAAAATGTCTGTTATCTTTGACATGCTGCCGGGGGCCTATCCTGACGCAGGGGCAAACATCGGCTGGATCGTGTCACTTGTGGGCGGTGTTGGCATCCTGTTCGGTGTGATTGCTGGTGTTTTGGTGGCGCGCATTCGCTACCGCCGCGCGCTGCTGTGGGCGTTGTGGTTGGGCGCTGCGGTTTCTTTCATCCAAGCGTTTTTGCCGTCGCTGTCGTGGATGCTGTTCAGCCGGATTGCCGAAGGTGCGTCGCATCTGGTTATTGTCGTGGCGGCCCCGACATTGATTGCGCAACTCAGTACGCCACGCCATCGCGGGTTTACCCTGACGCTATGGGGCACGTTCTTTGGTGTCGCCTTTGCAATTCTGGCCTTTGCGGGCAGACCTTTGGCAGAAAGTTACGGACTGCCTGCGTTGTTCGCCGCGCATGGGATTTATATGGCTATCTTTGCGCTGTACCTGTCTGCACGGCTGCGCGCCTTACCGCCCGAGGATGCGCAACCCGTTTTGTCACTGCCTGCGGTGCTGCGCAGCCACGTCACAATCTACACCTCTGCGCGCCTTGCCGCACCGGCTGCGGGCTGGTTGTTTTACACCTTTAGCTTTGTTTCCATTCTGACCGTTTTACCGCCCTTTCTGGACCCGGGTCTGCGCCACATAATTATGGGCGCAATGCCCATCGTCAGCATCATTGTCTCAATGACCTTTGGCGTATTTCTGCTGCGCTATATCTCGGCTGTTCAGGTGATCGAATTTGGCTTTGCTTTATCCTTTCTCTGCGCGCTCTGGCTTTGGTTCATGCCGGGTTTCCCCATTGCTTGTCTTGCTCTTGCAGGCGCCATGGGATTGATCCAAGGGGCCAGCTTTGCAGCGGTGCCGCAACTGAACGCGACCCCGTCGGGGCAGTCACAAGCCAATGGTGCGATGGCCCAGATGGGCAACATCGGTAATACGTTGGGCACGCCGGTGATGGCCGCAGCGTTGGTTGGCATGGGATATGCGGCCCTGCCGGTCCTTGCTGGTGTGGCCTTTGCGGCCGGGCTTGTCCTGCATGTCTGGCTTGGGGCATTGCGCCGCGATTGACGCCGTTCTCCTTTCGTACTCAATTTTCCGTTGGAGAATCCTACACGCACGACTATGTACAAAGGCTTAACGGGGGTTTATCATGGCTGAGCTGAAATACATCGAAGTGCGCGGCGCGCGCGAGCACAATCTCAAGAATATCGATGTGGACATCCCGCGCGATCAGCTTGTTGTTATTACAGGACTTTCCGGGTCAGGAAAGTCGTCTTTGGCCTTTGACACGATCTATGCGGAAGGCCAACGCAGGTACGTCGAATCGCTGTCGGCTTATGCGCGCCAGTTTCTTGATATGATGCAAAAACCGGATGTGGACCACATTTCCGGTCTCAGCCCCGCGATTTCGATTGAACAAAAGACAACGTCAAAAAACCCGCGCTCAACCGTCGGCACTGTCACGGAAATTTATGACTACATGCGTCTGCTTTTTGCGCGCGTCGGCACGCCTTATTCACCTGCGACCGGAAAACCGATTGAAGCGCAACAGGTGCAGGACATGGTGGACCGCACCATGACCATGGAGGAGGGGACGCGCGGCTATCTGCTTGCCCCGATTATCCGGGACCGCAAAGGCGAATACCGTAAGGAATTCATTGAGTTGCGCAAACAGGGCTTCCAACGCGTCAAGGTTGACGGTGCCTTTTATGTTCTGGATGAGCCGCCAACGCTGGACAAGAAGTTCCGGCACGATATCGACGTCGTCGTTGACCGTATAGTGGTCCGCGCAGGTCTGGAAACGCGTCTGGCCGACAGCCTGCGCACGGCGCTTGATCTTGCCGACGGCATCGCAATTCTGGAAACTGCACCAGCCGAAGGCGAACCGGAGCGGTATACATTCTCGGAGAAATTTGCATGTCCCGTGAGTGGTTTCACCATCCCGGAAATCGAACCCCGGCTTTTTTCATTCAATGCGCCGTTTGGAGCATGCCCGTCCTGTGACGGCCTTGGTGTCGAGTTGTTTTTTGACGAACGGCTGGTTGTGCCCGATCAGAACCTCAAAATCTACGATGGTGCGCTCGCCCCATGGCGCAAGGGAAAAAGCCCCTATTTCAAACAGACAATCGAAGCGATCGCCAAGCATTACAAGTTCAACCAGAACACCAAGTGGAAAGATCTCGATCCGGATGTACAGAAGGTTTTTCTATATGGCTCGGGTAAAGAAGAGATTAAGTTCCGCTATGACGAAGGGGGCCGCGTCTACGAAGTAAGCCGCGTGTTCGAAGGTGTCATTCCAAACATGGAGCGCCGGTACCGCGAGACTGACAGCAACTGGATTCGTGAAGAATTCGAGCGCTATCAGAACAACCGGTCCTGCGGAACTTGCGAAGGCTACCGGCTGCGCCCCGAGGCTTTGGCAGTCAGGATTGCTGACCTGCATGCGGGACAAGTCGTCCAGATGTCGATCAAGGATGCCTTTGACTGGTGTGAGACCGTACCAAGCCGTCTGACAGTGCAGAAAAACGAGATTGCCAAGGCGATTTTGAAAGAAATCAGAGAGCGCCTTGGATTTCTGAATAACGTTGGATTAGAGTATCTTACGCTAGCACGCTCAAGTGGTACATTAAGTGGAGGGGAGAGCCAGCGCATTCGACTTGCCTCTCAAATCGGGTCTGGCCTGACAGGCGTGCTGTATGTGCTGGATGAGCCTTCCATCGGCCTGCACCAACGCGACAATGACCGCTTGCTTTTGACTCTCAAGAACCTGCGTGATCAGGGCAATACAGTCATCGTGGTAGAACACGACGAAGAGGCCATTCGCGAGGCGGATTACGTCTTTGATATTGGACCGGGCGCGGGTGTACATGGCGGTCGGGTTGTCAGTCACGGCAAGCCGGAACAGATTGCGGCGGACCCGAATTCCGTGACCGGCCAATACCTGACGGGCGCGCGTGAAATCCCCATTCCGCCCAAGCGCCGCAAAGGGAATAAGAAGAAAATTCAAGTGGTTAAGGCAACGGGGAACAACCTCCAGAACGTAACGGTAGATTTTCCTTTGGCCAAATTCGTCTGTGTCACAGGTGTTTCCGGTGGCGGCAAATCAACGCTGACGATTGAGACACTGTTCAAAACAGCGTCGATGAATTTGAACGGAGCCCGGCAAACCCCCGCGCCTTGCCAGACGATCAAAGGGTTGGAACACCTCGATAAAGTCATTGATATTGACCAGCGCCCGATTGGCCGTACACCCCGCTCTAACCCGGCGACTTACACCGGTGCATTCACACCGATCCGAGATTGGTTCGCGGGACTTCCTGAAGCAAAAGCAAGAGGTTACAAGCCTGGGCGGTTTTCCTTTAACGTCAAGGGGGGGCGCTGCGAAGCCTGCCAGGGCGATGGTGTAATCAAAATCGAAATGCATTTTCTGCCGGATGTTTATGTCGAATGCGAGACCTGCAAAGGTGCCCGTTACAACCGTGAAACACTGGAGATCAAATTCAAGGGTAAGAGCATCGCGGATGTGCTTGATATGACAGTAGAAGATGCGCAAACTTTCTTTCAGGCGGTGCCGTCGATCCGGGAAAAAATGGACGCGCTGATGCGGGTCGGTCTTGGCTATATCAAAGTTGGTCAGCAGGCGACGACACTGTCGGGTGGCGAGGCGCAGCGCGTAAAACTCTCAAAGGAATTGAGCAAACGCTCAACGGGACGCACGCTTTATATTCTGGATGAACCCACCACGGGTCTACACTTTGAAGATGTTCGTAAGTTACTGGAAGTGCTGCACGAATTGGTAGATCAGGGCAATTCGGTGATCGTTATTGAACACAATCTTGATGTGGTGAAAACCGCCGATTACATCATTGATATTGGTCCCGAAGGCGGCGATGGCGGTGGCTGTGTTGTGGCCACAGGTACGCCCGAACAGGTTGCAGATGTGGTCGAGAGCTATACGGGTAGGTACCTGAAGCCGATGTTGGAAAAGCGCGCGAAAGTTGCCGCCGAGTAGGGGCGAAATATCTGATTTCTGCTATCTGGCAGAAAGGCATAGATCCAGGAGCCGACTGAAATCTTTTGGCGGCAGGCTGTCGAACTGACCGCATAGGGTTTCTATTTCATCTGCTCGACGTGCGCCGACAACAGGATCGGCAAAAAGGTGAAACTTTTCAGATATTTCCGCATCTGAAAGGGGCAGATCACTGTCACCCTTTGGCGTCCTTGGTTCGTCCTGAAAACGGCGACCATCATGCGTATGCAAAGTAACTTGCGCCCAGCGCTTTCCTTGAGAGATTTTCGTAAAATGCGGATCATCTATAAGGCGGATGTTGTCGCTTACCCGGATTATTTCAGGATCTGTTAAGGTTTCTTTGCCAAGCTCGGGTACACCGATCTGACCGCGCACGATCATGGTGGCAACGGGAAAGGCGATGCCATAGGCAAATTCGTCCGGTGTCGTCGGTCTGTGGCCTGCAAGGCGCGTCGCGTTATGGAAGGTTGCGATATCGACACCTGAAATGTCTGTGTGATGCAGGTGGTGAACTTTCATCAGATGCGCGACAGAATCAATGCTGGGATGGGCCCAGCGACAACAGGGGTAGGGTTTGTAGCTGGTGTCTTCAACTGTGCGCCACGCAGTGCCAAGATCGGCCCAGAACTCTGGTGCGTCTTCACAGGTCAGGGCCGGTGCACCGGTAAAGCCTTCGCTGGCGAGGAAAGCTGCAACAACGCCAGAAGGAGCGCCCCAGCCAACCCCGTCGCGCACATTTGTGGGATGATCAATGCACCGCATCATTTGGCTGCGGGGGCCGTGATATTCTCCGATGCCGGCGGCATGACGAATTTGCTCGGCACTCAGGCCCATCATGCGTGCGGCTGCCGCTGCGACACCGACGGCAGTCCATGCACCAGAGGTGTGGTAGTCGGCACAAGTCGCATGTTGCGCAAGGCCCGCACGATAGCTGATTTCGTATCCTACAGCGATATGGCTGGCGAACGCGGCACCATCCAGGGGCTCTTCAGCGCAATCAGCCATGGCCATCAACGCCGGAAAGACAGCTGATCCCGCATGCCCCTTACAAGGCGACGTCGAATCGTGCGCGTCAACAGCATCTACCGTAAACGCACCTGCCATCGCAGCACCGGCGGGCGACAGTCGGACACCGGTCATCAAAACGCGTGATGCACCTGCAGTGCCTATGCCGAAAGTAGCACGCGCCGCGCGTACGGCGGATTGTGCCATTTCCGTGGTTGAGGCCACTGCCGCGACGCCCATAGTGTCCAAAAAAGACCGGCGCAGGATGACGAGCAAGGATTCAGGAAGATCCGAATATTTCAGGTCTGCCGAAAAGGTATGGAAAGGCACAGTCATCGCATTGCTCCAAACTAGTCGCTGACGTCAGCCTACTGTCGCAAAGCCTGGGCGATTGCCTGAAAACGACGTCAGTCGTCGCGGCCGCGTGCTGCAAACCGCGGCAACATCGCAGAGAAATCGCGACCGCGGCCGTTTTCGTCTTCGACAAATGTGCGATAAAGTTCCAATGCGCGCGCGCCCATGGGCGTATCTGCATCAACCAGTTCGGCCGCCTGTTGACTAAGGCCAAGGTCCTTCAGCATCAATTCCGCTGCAAAACCAGGCGTATAGCCGTTGTCTGCGGGAGAGGTCGGCCCGACACCCGGGGCGGGGCAATAGGCATTCATCGACCAGCTATAGCCGGATGAGGTGCTCACGACATCAAACATCTTCTGCCGCTCAAGTCCCAGTTTGTCAGCAAGCGCAAAAGCTTCGCAAGTGGCGATCATGGTAGCGCCAAGGATCATGTTGTTGCAGATTTTGGCTGCTTGACCGGCACCCGCATCGCCGCAATGGACGGCTTTTTGTCCCATAATCTCAAACAAGGGCGCTGCGGTTGCGAACGCCTCTGCGGTGCCACCGGCCATGAACGTCAGCGTCCCTGCCGCAGCCCCGCCGATGCCACCCGATACCGGCGCATCCACGCATAATATGTTTTTGTCTGTTGCGGCTTGCGCGACATTGCGCGCGCTTTCGACATCGACCGTTGAGCAGTCAATCAAAGTCGCCCCCGCACGCATGTGATCAAGCGCGAGTGCGGCAACCTCGCGCAGAATCGTGCCGTTTGGTAACATGGTAATCACGACATCCGCGCCCTCAACAGCCTCCGGAATGCTGCCAACCGATGTGACGCCGACAGCCGCTGTGCCCGCCACGTCGTAGCCACGCAAAATATGACCCGCTGCCGCGAGGTTCGCAGCCATAGGGGACCCCATATTGCCCAGTCCAATAAAACCAATTGTGAGTGTGGTCATGGTGATCTCCTAAAGTTTCAAGGCGTTTTTGCCCAAGGGTTGCAGCATCTTGGATACCGCCGCAAGTGGAACCTGCATGTCTGGATATTGCCATTCGGGGGTGCGGTCCTTGTCGATAATCGCCGCACGAATCCCTTCAAGAAAATCGCCATGCTCCATGGCGCGGTACGTAAACCGGTACTCCAGATCGAGCGCTTTTTCCATGTTCAGCGAAGGACCGCGCAGCCTGTGCATCATTTCGACGGTGCAAGCGGCAGAAAGCGGGCTAACCCGCGAGAGCTTTTTCAAGGCATCAATAGCAAATGCGCTGCTTTCGGCGTTCAAGAGTGTCAGAATATCGCTCAACGTTTCACCCGCAAAAAGCGCATCTATTTGTGCGCTCGACGCGCGTAACTCCCCTTCAGGGGCCGCTCCGCTCGCCGCTTCAATACTGTCGGTTACGCCACTTTCCTCCAGAGCCTTGATCACCTCGGACCACTTTAGCTCTGGAATGTAAGTGTCTGCAAAACCTGCATATATAGCATCATCTGCATTCATCCTCGTGGCTGTTGTGCCAAGGTATTCGCCCAGCCGTCCAGGCGCGAGCGCCAGCATCAGCGTTCCACCAACATCCGGGACCAGACCAATGCCGCATTCGGGCATTGCGATCTGACTGCTCTCCCCCACGATGCGGTGAGATCCGTGGCAGCCAATCCCCACACCGCCGCCCATCGTAAAGCCCTGAAGAAAGGACACGACAGGTTTGGGATAGGTGAAAATCTTGTGGTTCAGTCGGTATTCATCGGCCCAGAATGTCTGACCGTAGGCAAAATCACCTGCTCTGCCAGTGGCATAAAGCTCTGCAATGTCGCCGCCCGAACAAAAGGCGCGGTCGCCTTCGGCGTCGATCACAATCAGTGCAACGGCATCATCGTCGCGCCATGCGTCAAATGCGGCTTCGATGGCCATACACATTTCATAGGTCATGGCGTTCAAGGCTTGGGGGCGCTGCAATGTGATGCGTCCGGCGCGCCCGGTGATGCGGATGTTGATATCGCTCATCGGTGCGCCAACAGATCACGGGCAACGATCACGCGCATGATCTCGTTTGTTCCCTCAAGAATCTGGTGCACACGCAAATCACGTACCAGCTTTTCGATCCCGTAATCCGCAAGATACCCGTACCCGCCATGCAGTTGTAGACACTGGTCGACAACTTTGCTGCCGGTTTCGGTGACAAACTTCTTGGCCATTGCACAGAATTTGGTGGCATCGGGCGCGCCTGTGTCCAATTTCCACGCGGCATGCCGCAAGAACGTCCGTGCAGCCTGCAATTCGATCTCCATATCCGCAAGCCGGAATTGCAGCCCTTGGAACTGGTCAATCGGTTTGCCGAATGCCTTGCGCTCGCCCATATACGCCAGCGTTTTGGTCAGCGCGATCTGTGCTGCACCCAAGGAACAAGCGGCGATGTTCAGGCGCCCGCCGTCTAGCCCGATCATTGCATATTTGAAACCATCGCCCTCGGTTCCCACCAGATTGGTTGCAGAAATATTGCAATTGTCAAACTGGACCTGAGCGGTGGGTTGACTGCGCCAGCCCATCTTGTCTTCCAACCCGCCAAAGCTGAGGCCTTCGGTTCCCGCTTCTATATAGACCGTCGAGACACCGCGCGCGCCTTCATCCGCGGTGCGGACCATTGCGACATAGGCATCGGAATAGCCCCCGCCTGAAATGAACGCCTTGGTTCCGTTCAGCGTGTAGCCTTCATTTGTGCGCTCAGCACGCGTCTTGAGGGCTGCGGCGTCCGACCCGGAACCGGGCTCGGTCAGGCAATAGCTTAGAACGGTGTTCATGGCGATGATGTCGGGCATAATACGCGACTTCAATTCGTCGCTGCCAAAGCTGTCTAGCATCTTGGCGCACATGTTGTGGATCGACAAAAAGGACGCGACAGACGGGCAAGCCATCGACAGGGCTTCAAACACAAGCGTCGCATCAAGGCGCGATAGCCCCGCACCGCCTCCATCTTCGGTGACGTAAAGCCCGCCAAACCCAAGTGCGCCGACCTCGGGCCAAAGCGTCTTTGGGATGGTTCCGGCCTTTTCCCAAGTCTGCGCATGGGGCGCGATGTGCTCCTGACCGAATGCATAGGCCATATCAAAAATGGCCGTTTGTTCTTCACTTAGCGCAAAATCCATTTCGCTTCCTCCCTGAAACTCATCACCAGCTACGCACCAAACCTTGCAGGAATTTGTCGAGACCAGATCCTGTTTCAATTTTCCAAATAAACCTCCCCCCGGAGGGCCGGGAAGAGGTCAGGTGCAAAGAGTGCGATTTTACTCCATGACGGGGATTGAGAATTCGCCACCTTCCTTTATGCCCGAGGGCCAGCGCGCTGTCACAGTTTTGGTGCGCGTATAGAATTTGAAAGCATCAGGGCCATGTTGGTTCAGATCGCCAAACACGGATTTCTTCCAGCCACCAAAGGTGTGATAGGCCAGCGGCACCGGGATCGGCACGTTAATACCGATCATACCCACGTTGATCCGGTTGGCAAAGTCACGCGCCGCATCGCCGTCGCGGGTAAAGATCGCGGTGCCATTGCCATATTCGTGATCCATGGCTAGGCCGATGGCCTCTTCATAGGTTTGGGCGCGCACACAGGTCAAAACAGGGCCAAAGATCTCTTGCTTGTAGATATCCATGTCCTTCGTCGCGTGATCAAACAGATGCGGACCAACGAAAAAGCCGTCTTCATAGCCTTGCAGCTTGAAATTCCGGCCATCGACAACCAGTTCGGCGCCCTGGTCGATGCCTGTCTGGACCAGACGTTCAATGTTTGCCTTGGCCGCGGCGGTCACAACGGGCCCGTAATCAACGTCCTTGCCGGATGTATAGGGGCCGACTTTCAGGCTCTCGATGCGCGGCACCAGCTCTTTGATCAGCCTGTCGGCTGTGTCATCGCCCACGGGCACGGCGACAGAGATCGCCATGCAACGTTCGCCCGCAGCACCGTAACCTGCGCCAATCAGCGCATCGGCCGCTTGGGCCATGTCTGCGTCAGGCATGATGATCATGTGGTTTTTCGCGCCGCCGAAACACTGGACGCGTTTGCCCTGCGCACAGCCTGTGCCGTAGATATATTCTGCGATCGGTGTAGAGCCAACGAAGCCGACAGATTGGATCGCGTCGTTGTAAAGGATTGCGTCAACTGCCTCCTTGTCACCGTTGACCACCTGCAGGATGCCTTTGGGCAGGCCTGCTTCTTCGGCCAGTTCAGCCAGCATCAGGGGCACGGAAGGGTCACGCTCTGATGGTTTCAGGATGAACGCGTTGCCGCAGGCGATTGCGGGCGCAAACATCCACATCGGGATCATCGCAGGGAAGTTGAAGGGGGTAATTCCTGCTGTGACACCAAGAGCTTGGCGCATGGAGTACATGTCGATGCCCGGGCCCGCAGAATCGGTGTATTCACCTTTCAAAAGCTGCGGTGCGCCGATGCAATATTCGACGACCTCAAGGCCGCGCTGCACATCGCCTGCGGCATCGGGCAGGGTTTTACCATGTTCGCGAGATAAGGCTTCGGCGAGTTTGTCCATATCGCGGTTCAGCAAATCGACGAGCTTCATCAACACGCGTGCGCGGCGTTGCGGGTTTGTGGCGGCCCAGGCAGGTTGCGCCGCAGCGGCATAGGCGACCGCTTGTTCAAGTTCTTCCTTGGATGCGAGCGGGCATTTTGCCTGCACGTCGCCTGTCGCGGGGTTCATGACGTTGGCAAAGCGGCCTGAGGTGCCTTTGACGTGGGCGCCGTTGATGTAGTGGGTAAGTTCTTGCATGGATGCCTCCCTGAATGCGTTGTGACAAGGATAGGCTTGCATTTGGGCAAGATAAAGAGGCAGTTGGGCAAAGTCGTTTTGCATTTTTGCAAGACGGCGATTGGCAGGCCATTGGGGAGGGGGCCAGCCCCCGATGCTGCAAGCAGCATCCCCCCGGAGGTTTATTTGGAAAATTGAAAGGGATTGGTGGTGCAAAACTGGGATGATTTGCGTTTGTTTCTGGCTGTTGCACGGGAGCAGAGCCTGTCAGGGGCTGGCAAAGTCTTGCGGCTGGATCCTGCGACTTTAGGTCGGCGCGTGGCACGGTTGGAGCTGGCACTTGACGTCGCTCTGTTTGTAAAATCGCCGCAAGGTTATGCATTGACCGATGCTGGCGCAGCGTTACTTGCACGCGCCGAGACGGTCGAGCAGGGCATGCGGCAAGCGGTGGCGGGTGTGACCGGCGCGGCGGACCGTTTGACCGGGCAAATCCGCATCGGGGCGCCGGATGGGGCCGCGAATTTTCTTTTGCCGCAGGTTTGTGTGCAGATGGCGGGACGGCATCCCGATCTTGATATTCAGGTGGTTGCCTTGCCGCGGGTGTTTAACCTGTCCCGGCGCGAGGCGGATATGGCGATCGGTGTCAGTGCGCCAACCGGCAGTCGCCTGATCGTTCAAAAGGTTGCGGATTATCATTTGCATCTTGCAGGTTCCGAGGCCTACTTGGCCGGGCATCCGCCATTGAAGAGTGCCGTCGGCCTGAAAGAACACCGGATGGTAGGTTATATTCCTGATATGATCTTTGACCGGGAACTGGATTATCTGGCGGATCTGGGGATCGACCGTGTCCCGCTCGCGTCGAATTCCGTTTCCGTACAATTGCAGATGATCGCACGCGGCGGTGGTCTGGGGGTGGTGCATGACTTTGTCTTGCCATTTGCGCCGGGGGTCCGGCGCGTCTTAGCGGGTGACGTTCATTTGAAGCGGGCTTTCTATCTGATCCGACATGCGGATGACCGGAGCAACCGGAGGCTGACAGTCTTTGCCCAAGAACTGAGCGCGGCGTTGAAGGCGGAAGTGGGGCGTTTGGAAGCATTGGCTTGACAGATGGCGGGATTCTGGCGGACGCTAACGGGACACATAGGCGCAAAAGGGGAGGACCTTCGATGCTGGTTTCACAAATTTTGAAGTCGAAATCCGATGATGCTGTGGTCACATCGCTACCGAGTTTGAAAGTATCACAAGCGGCGCGGATACTGTCTGACAAGCGCATTGGCACCTTGGTGATCTCGGATGATGGTAAAACCCCGTTGGGTATATTGTCAGAACGCGACATCGTGCGCGAGCTTGGCAAGCAAGGGGGTGGTTGTCTGGACCTGACCGTTGATCAGCTGATGACCAAGAAACTTGTGACCTGTAGTTTGGATGACCGCACAGACGCGATTTTGCAGAAGATGACCGATGGGCGTTTCCGCCATATGCCGGTGCTGAAAGACGGCGCTTTGGTCGGGCTTATCTCGCTTGGCGATGTGGTCAAGGCGCGGATGTCACAGCTGGCGATGGAGAAAGATGCCCTTGAGGGTATGATCATGGGCCACTAACCTGCTTGCACGCCACCGCGTGGCATGTATTCCTGCGCGCACCTGAAACGACAGATCGAGGATCAGCCTTATGCGCGTTGGCCTTTACCCCGGCACTTTTGACCCCATTACATTGGGTCATATTGATATTATCCGCCGTGCGGCCACTTTGGTCGACAAGCTGGTCATCGGTGTTGCGATTAACCGTGACAAGGGCCCCTTGTTTCGCCTCGAAGAACGGGTCGAGATGATCGAGGTCGAATGTGCAGCGCTGAGTCTGCAGACCGGTGTCGAGATTGTCGTGCACCCGTTCGAGAACCTGCTGATCAACTGCGCGCGTGATGTGGGCGCCCAGATGATTGTGCGTGGGCTGCGGGCAGTTGCGGATTTTGAGTATGAATACCAGATGGTTGGCATGAATCGCCAATTGGATGACAGCATCGAGACGGTTTTTCTGATGGCCGAAGCGCAGCATCAGGCGATTGCCAGCAAACTGGTTAAGGAAATCGCACGGCTGGGTGGTGACATTACGAAATTTGTAACACCGCGCGTTGCCAACGAACTGCTGCAGCGCTTTCCAAGATAGGCGGATGCGCCGGGCAGGGTCCGGCGCATGGGGTGTCTAAAGGCAGCGGGCCATAACGCCTGCCGTATCCAGCATGCGGTTAGAGAACGCCCACTCATTGTCATACCACGCCAGCACACGCAGCAGATTGCCTTGCTGTAGTGACGTTTGGTCGCTCGCAAAAATCGCGCTGTGGGGATCATGGTTGAAGTCTATCGACACCAGTTTGCGATCTGTGATGCCCAGCACACCCTTCAACAGCCCGTCGGCTGCGTCTTGCATGGTTTGATTGACGTCGTCTGGGGTGACGTTTTTGACGGTCTCGACCACCAGATCAACGCAAGAGACGTTCGGCGTGGGGACGCGGATCGCGGTGCCTGTGATCCGCCCGTCCAGATGCGGCAGGACAACGCCAAGGGTCTCGGCCGCACCGGTGGTGGTCGGAATCATCGACATCGCGGCGGCTCGCGCACGGTAGAGGTCTTTGTGCGCACGGTCATGCACCGGTTGTGTGCCAGTGTAGGAATGCACCGTGGTCATATGGCCGCGCGTGATCCCGAAAGCCTCGTGCAGGACATGTGCCACCGGCACCAGACAGTTTGTTGTGCACGACGCATTGCTGATGATCCGGTCGTCACCGGTGATGATTTCGTGGTTCACGCCGTAGACTATGGTTTTCACGTCTCCTTTGCCGGGGGCCGAAATGAGGACACGCTTTGCACCGCTTGCCAGATGCAGTGCAGCCTTTTCGGGGCTGCGAAAGAACCCTGTGCATTCCAGCACGATGTCCACGTCACCCCACGGCAGGGCATCGGGTTCGCGGATTGCAGTTACACGGATCGCGCCACGGCCAACATCAATCGTGTTCGCGCCAAGCGTGACGGGCCTGCCATATCGCCCGTGTACGGAATCGAATTCAAAAAGATGCGCGTTGGTTTCCAGAGGGGCCAGATCATTGATCGCGACTACTTGCAGATCGGCCTCGGGCCGCTCCATAAGGGCGCGCAGAATGTTGCGGCCGATGCGGCCAAAGCCATTGATCGCCAGTTTTACAGTCATGTCAGCACCTTTTGATCAAATTATAGGTATGACCAAAATGCGTGTCAGCGGCGGCTTGTCAACGGGAGCAAGGGGCGGAAAAAAGTACCGATACAATAAAACCCAATTTCCGCAACTGGCCTTATTGGGGAATTCAGCTTAGCGCCAAACGGCAAGCCACTCAAGAAGTTCCAGCATCTTGCGGCCCAAGAACACCACGTTCGCAGATCCAAAAAAGATCACATCCACGCAGACCAACAGACCAATCAACAGAGTTAGGAAGGCGGCGAGCGAATTTGTCATGAAATAGCGCATCCTCAACGGGTCGTCCCGATATGACAGGACGCCGCGTATGAGGCAAGCCTGAGGCGGTACTTGGGTTAACCGAGTTTGCCCATTGCAACAGCAACATCGGCCATGCGCACAGAGAACGCCCATTCGTTGTCGTACCAACCCAACACACGCACGGTGCGCCCGGCGACAACGATGGTCTGATCCGGGGCAAAAATGCAGCTTTCCTCGGTGTGGTTAAAGTCGATGCTTACCTTTTGCTCCGGATCATAACCCAGCACACCTTTCATGGGGCCTTCGGCAGCGGCGCGGGCGGCTGCGTTGACTTCTTCCACGGTGACATCCCGCGAGGCGGTAAAGGTCAAATCCACCGCAGAGACATTGGGTGTGGGTACGCGCATGGCCGTACCGTCAAGCTTGCCTTTGAGGGCAGGCAGCACCTCACCCAGCGCCTTTGCAGCGCCGGTAGACGTGGGGATCAGCGCCATCGCGGCAGCGCGCGCGCGGTAAAGGTCAGAGTGGCGGCGGTCCAGCGTTGGCTGATCGCCGGTATAGCTGTGGATCGTGGTCATCAGACCGCTCTCGATGCCGATGGCCTCGTGCATCACTTTGGCCAGCGGGGCGAGGCAATTTGTGGTGCAAGATCCGTTTGAGATCATCTTGTCCGATTTCTGGAGTGTCTCATGGTTCACCCCGTAAACCACTGTGCGGTCGACATTTTTACCGGGTGCCGACAGCAGAACACGCTTTGCACCCTGTTCCAGATGTACGCGGGCCTTGTTGCCGTCGTTGAACTTGCCGGTACATTCCAGAACCACATCACATCCGGTCCAGTCCAGCTCTTCTAGGTTGTAGGTGGACATCACCTCGATGTCGTTCTGGCCAAGGTTTAGGTAGCCGTCGTCCACAATGACATCACCCGGAAAACGGCCATGCACCGAATCGTATTTCAACAGATGCGCCGCTGTCGTCAGCGGCCCGGTTGCATTGATTTTGACCACTTCGATATCGTCCCGGCCCGAGGCAGCAATATGACTGAGCGTGCAGCGACCGATGCGGCCAAATCCGTTGATACCAACTTTGATGGTCATGTCTGGGGTGTCCTTATGCGCGGTGATTTACGCGCTCTATATCGGCGGCCCGAGGGCTGGCGAAAGAGGGAATGCACGTGTTTTCCATATGTTAGCGATAAACCTTGATGTTAGCGGTAAAGTGTTGCTCAAAGCGTGGTTGCTATGGTGCGCTGGGTCGTTACTGTCGCTGATCAAGAAACAGGAGTTTGATATGAGCGGTTTGCTGGCCCTTCTCGACGATGTTGCAGCGATTGCCAAAGTGGCGGCGTCTTCTTTGGATGATGTGATCGGGCAGGCGGCCAAGGCGGGCAGTAAGGCGGCAGGTGCCGTGATTGATGATGCGGCGGTGACGCCAAAGTACGTGCACGGGTTTGAGGCCAGTCGGGAATTGCCGATCATCTGGCGGATCACAAAGGGATCTCTGCGCAACAAGTTGGTGTTTTTATTGCCGGCAGGCTTGGCGCTGAATGAATTTGCACCTTGGGCGATTGCGCCTTTGTTGATGCTGGGCGGCTGCTATTTGTGCTTTGAAGGGGCCGAAAAAGTCGCACACGCGCTGGGGTTTGGCCATGGCCACGAGGATTATCCGGGCGCGGAGGCGGTCATTGAGGACCCCGCGCATCTGGAGGAACAGAAAGCCGCTGGCGCCATCAAGACCGATTTCATTCTGTCGGCAGAGATCATGACAATCTCGCTGGCCGCCATCCCGACCAGCAACTTCTGGATGGAGGCGGCAACGCTTGCCACGGTCGCGGTCATGATAACGGTGGCTGTTTACGGGTCTGTTGCGCTGATTGTGAAAATGGACGATCTGGGGCTGGCTATGGCCTACAAACGGCGTCTGTCGCTAACGCGGGCAATCGGGCGCGGTTTGGTCAAGGGGATGCCCGGTTTTCTCAGGCTGCTGACGCTGGTGGGCACGGCTGCGATGCTGTGGGTCGGCGGGTCGATCATTATTCACGGGTTCGAAGAACTTGGGTTTGGCGCCTTGGGCGATTTTGTCCATGATATCGCCTATGCCATTAGACATGCGATGCCAGTGTCGATCCAGGGTGCATCCGAGTGGTTTGCAAAAGCAGCAATGGACGGGGTGTTTGGTCTGATGCTAGGGCTAGTTTTGATCCCCATCGGGACAAAAATCGTCACACCGATCTGGCGCGCGGTTACGCGCCTTTCGCCGGTGTGATGTTCAGGTAATACCAGTGAAAACGCGATTTTTGGTAAAATCCTATTGGTAAAATCCTAGTCGTCTGAGCCAAAATATGACTTTGCGAACATCGCGGCCATCACAAGGTGTCCTGTCATCATGTAAACACCAAAGGCACCCAACGCTGTGCCACCAGTTGCCAGCCAAACGCCTGATCCGATCAAACCAGATAGCATTGCGGCAAGAAGATAAGAGGCAAGCATTGTCTTTCCTTTTCGCGTGGCGCTTTCCGGATCAGTTAAACCGGAGAGCGTGAATAATGTATTAACGTACCACGACAACCAGAAGTTATCCCGAACAGTTTCTTATATACGAGCGAAAAGTGGCCATCCTTCGGCATGCTTGGCCATTTGCTGCCACATTTTGCCAAAAGTTTTGAATTTATTGCGGCAGAAAAGCAAAACCCCGCCCAATCTGGGGGCGGGGTCTCATATTGTTTCCTGCAAGTGGCTTTGGATCAGAGCATGGCTTTGGCCTTGTCCGCCACGTTCTGTGCTGTGATTCCGTATTTCACAAACAGTTCTTCTGCCGGAGCAGAGGCACCAAAGCTGTCCATACCGACGAAATCGGCTTTGCCGAACTTGCCGCGCTCGCCCAGCAGCCACTGGTCCCAGCCCTGACGCACACCGGCCTCGATGCCGACACGCACTGCGCCGCCGGGCAATACGCGCTTGCGATATGCTTCATCCTGCGCGGCGAACAATTCCATGCAAGGCATTGACACCACACGCACGCCAATGCCCTCGGCCTGCAACAAGTCGCGGGCTTGCAACGCAACGCTGACCTCGGAACCGGTTGCGATCAGGATGACCTGACGTTTGCCTTCGGCATCGACCAGCGTGTAGGCGCCTTTTTCGGTCAGGTTGGTGTTCTTGTGCTCTGTCCGCACAGTTGGCAGGCCCTGACGGGTCAGCGACAGCACCGATGGCGTCTTCTTGGAACTCAACGCGATTTCCCATGCCTCGGCGGTTTCAATCGTGTCGGCGGGCCGGAATACATAGGTGTTCGGCGTTGCGCGGCTGATCGCCAGATGTTCGACCGGCTGATGTGTCGGTCCGTCTTCGCCCAGTCCGATGCTGTCGTGGGTCATGACGAACACGGTCGGGATCTGCATCAGTGCGGCGAGCCGCATAGCGGGGCGGGCATAGTCTGTGAAACACATGAATGTGCCGCCGTAAGGACGCACACCACCGTGCAGCGCCATGCCGTTCATTGCAGAGGACATGCCATGTTCGCGCACCCCCCAATAGACGTAGCGGCCCGCGCGGTTGTCGATGTCGAACACGCCCAGATCAGCCGTCTTGGTGTTGTTCGATCCGGTCAGGTCAGCAGAGCCGCCTACGGTTTCGGGCATGATCGGATTGATGACCTCAAGCACCTTTTCCGAAGACGCACGGGTGGCGAGCTTTGGTGCGGTCTCGGAGATTTGTTTTTTGAACGCTTTGATTGTGGCGCTCAGCTTTTTGGGCACGTCCAGCGCCAGCGCACGATTGAATGTCTCGCGCTTGGAACGCGGCATTTTGTCGAAACGCTCTTCCCATGCTTGGCGCTCGGATGCGCCACGTTTGCCGATGGTTTCCCATGCGGATTTGACACCTTCGGGCACCTCGAACGGGCCGGTGGTCCAGCCGTAGGCGGCTTTTGCGGCGGCCATCTGGTCGGCATCGGTCAACGCGCCGTGGCCTTTGGAAGTGTCCTGTGCCGCGTGGCCCAGTGCGATGTGGGTTTTGCAGGCAATCATTGTGGGTTTGTCGGATTTACGCGCTTCTGTAAGGGCCGCGTCGATTTCATTGGGGTTGTGGCCGTCAATCTCGATTGTGTGCCACTGCGCCGCCTTAAAGCGTGCCACCTGATCGGTGTGATCTGACAGCGAAACGGGGCCGTCGATGGTGATGTTGTTGTTGTCCCACATCACAATGAGTTTGCTCAACTTGTGGCGGCCTGCCAGCGTGATCGCCTCTTGGGAGACGCCCTCCATCAAACAGCCATCACCTGCGATGACATAGGTGTGGTGGTCAACGACTTTGGCGCCATAGGTCGCGCGCTGGATTTCCTCGGCCATGGCAAAACCCACGGAATTGGCGATGCCTTGGCCCAAAGGACCTGTGGTTGTCTCAATCGCATCGGCCAGAAAATTCTCGGGGTGGCCTGCGGTGCGGGCGCCCATCTGGCGGAAGTTCTTCAGTTCTTCGATGGGAAACTGCACGTCGCCCACAAGGTGCAGCAGCGCGTAGATCAGCATAGAGCCGTGGCCCGCCGACAGGATAAAGCGGTCACGATCCGGCCAGAGCGGGTTGGCCGCGTCGAACTTTAGATGACGTTCAAAAAGCACGGTCGCAACGTCGGCCATGCCCATCGGCATGCCGGAGTGGCCGGAATTTGCCGCAGCAACAGCATCCAGTGTCAGGGCGCGGATGGCGGTTGCTTTGGACCAATGATCGGGATGGGCGGTGCGCAGGGCTGTCAAATCCACGGGATATATCTCTTCCTATAGGGGGTATTCGGGTCAAAAAGGTGCATATCAGCCAAGAAACAAAGTGCAAGCCAAAGGCGGCATGACACATTGAGCCCGCTTCATCAGGTGCATGAAGAGTGCCGTTCAAGTCGCTGATCTGAAAGGGGGGCGCAATTGCGGATATGATATCGTAGAATCATGAAAATCGCACGGCGGGGTTGATTCGCATGGCCTTGCCGCGACAATGGATAGAGATGACACCCGTTAATGATGACATCGGTTAAAGATGAATGACCGGGGCTGAGGAGATCACCACCGCCATGAGCAACATTGAAGAACTGCAGCGCCGCATCACGGCAGCTTTGGACCGCGTCGCGGTCGGGCTGGAAAATGTATCTGCCGCGCCTGCAGGTGCAGACCCTGAAATGCTCCAGGCGCTTGAGGACGAGCGCACCGCAAACGCACAACTGACCGAACGCGTTCGCGCGCTCAAGACCAAGTCGGATGCCGAGATGGCGGGTTTGCGCACGCAAGTCGAAGAGAGTAACGCGCGGATGGCGCAGCTGGATGTCGAATTGCAGCGGGTGCGCCGCGCCAATGCGGCCTTGTCAGATGCCTGCACAGCCCTGCGCGATGCCAATGCAGAAGGCGTTGGTGATGCGCATTTGATCAACAAAACCATGCTGGTCGAACTTGAAGCCCTGCGCGCAGCCCGCGCCGCAGATGTCGCAGAAACAAGCGCCATTCTGGCCGCGCTCACGCCATTGGTTGATGCTGCCGCCCCAAAAGAGGAGAGCCCGGATGCCTGAGGTACATATCACGATCGGTGGCCGTCAGTTTGAAGTGGCGTGTCAGGAGGGCGAGGAAAGCTATCTGCATTCCGCTGCCAAAATGCTGGATGACGAAGCGCAGGTGCTCAGCGATCAGGTGGGCCGCATGCCGGAGGCGCGGATGCTGCTGATGGCGGGTCTGCTGTTGGCCGACAAAACCGCGAGAGTCGAGGACAAGATTGCCGAAGTGCGCGCCGAACTCGCCGAGCGCGAAGCGGAGCTGGCTGGGTTGCGAAATGTCGTGATCGAGCCTGAACGCATCGAGGTGCCGGTCGTCCCGCAAGCGGTCACTGATACCTTGGCAGAGCTTGCTGCCCGTGCCGAAGCCTTGGCCGCCGAGGTCGAGGAAAAAACGGGCAAGTAGGTTTGGCTGGTCACGCTGCGCGAGGTTTCAGGTCAGATTGTTGGGCAGCATCGAAGGCGGCGCGTTCGGAAAACTTACCGCCAGCTTGCGTGCGATGTCTTTGTTCAGCAACACGGAGACTGCATTGGCCATGGTGGGTGAGGTTTCCATCATATAGCGCAGCGCGCCCAACTCCCACGCGACATAGCTGGTGCCACGAGTCGCACTGACTGTTGCGGTTGCTGGCCCGCCCAGAAGAAACGATATCTCGCCCAGAAAATTGCCCGGTCCCAGTTCCGCATTGCGTCCGTCACGTTCCAGAATAAATCCGTCTGTGATCGTGAGATAAAGATGCGTCGGGATGACCCCTTGTTGAAGAAGGGGCTTTGTTTCGCTGGCATTGATGATCTGCGCCCGTTTCATCATTTTGCGAAACTGGCCCGGATTGAACGTGGGAAAAGAACGGTAAAGTGTGAGCATGTCGTCGCTCATCCCGAAGGTCGAGCGTTCGCGAAAAATGCGGTAGATGACAGGCAAGCTGGATGCGCCGATCAGCACACTTGCGATGATCGCCTCCCACAGGGGGCTTTCCGCGATAAAGTAATAATAGAGTATGTAGAAACCGGTCCCACATAGCAGTAAGACCCGCAACAACAGCTCACGCCGCGTGAGCAGACCAAAGACGTAGCACACTGTAGCCAAATGCACGAAGACTTTGGCGGACGTGAGATATGCGATGTAATCCAATGAACTGACCTAGAAATTGATTGGCGGAAACGGTAGCCGGATTGGATCAAAACACAAGGCGCAATCAGGTTGTAACCCCAGGCGCCGGATCGAAATGCCGCACCGCATGATTTGAACGTGAAAACGCCCCGGACCGGTGGCCGGGGCGTATTCTATTTGGACCGGAATAGCCGGGTCGAAAAAGAGACTTATCCGTTGGCTTCGCGGATCTTATCGGCTGCGTCTTTGTCATATGTCACGCCGTTTTCCTCGAACAAGGTGTCCAACTCGCCCGACAGGGTCATCTCTGTGATGATGTCACAGCCGCCGACAAATTCGCCTTTGACGTAAAGCTGTGGGATGGTTGGCCAGTCGGAAAAATCCTTGATGCCTTGGCGCACGGTTTCATCGGCCAGTACATTCACATCGGCAAAATCGACGCCCATATAGTTCAGCACACCTGCCACGCGCGAGGAAAACCCGCATTGCGGCATCTCTTTTGTGCCCTTCATAAAGAGCACAACATTGTTGGTCGTGATTTTCTCTTGGATTACTGATTTTGCGTCGGTCATAGGGTTAATCCTTTGTTTTAGCTTTTAGAAATGCAGCGTGATAGCGCGCCGCATAAGTTTCATCATCTGATAGCGGGGCGACATCGGTGTCCGCTGATCCCGCAAGAAAACCGCCCTTGCGCGAGGTCCAGTTGGTATTGCCCCGCTCAAGGCTTTCGTTGCGCCGTGTTGTGGCGCGAATATGGTCAAGGTCCAGTTCCTCCATGCCCAAGGGGATGGTGCGGGTGTCTGGTCGTTCAGGTTGCCGCTGGGCCAATGGGCGGTACATGCCTTTTTGGCCACGGTACTGCTGTAGGCAGATCGCGGCAAAACCCACACCAATTACGCCAAGAAACCACAGCAACATTTCGATCAATCCGGCGCGCGCGTGGTCAGGGCAAGCGCGTGCAATGCGCCATTGGCACCGTCCATCCTGCCTTTGAGGGCTGCGTAAACGGCGCGCTGTTGTTGGACGCGGTTCATGCCTTTAAAGGAGGCGTCGACCACCATTGCGGCCATATGCACACCGTCGTCACCCTGAACGGTGATTTCAGCGTCTGGAAACGAGGCGCGGATCAGCTCTTCGATCTCGTGGGCTTGCATCGGCATGGCGGGCATTCCTTATCATATCGCGTTGCCTCAGATGTAGGGTGTGCGGCAAGCCTCTGCAAGCGATCTACGGTTGTTTTCGAGCGTCGATTTGATCGAAGCTGTGCTTGGCCGCCGCGTGCCCCTTGCAGCGCGCGCATCCGAATTCCACTTGCCAATTGGCGCTGCCTTTGCCTCACTGTGGACAACAGCAGCAGCACGAGACTGAAAAGGGGATCGTTATGCAGACCGTCGAGAATGTACTGGAACAGGCGTTGGCTTGGGTCAGGGCGGGCAAAGGCGTCGCCTTGGCCACAGTGATTGAGACATGGGGGTCTGCGCCGCGCCGTGTTGGGGCACAATTGGTGGTGTCGGAAGCGGGCGCGATGGAGGGGTCCGTGTCGGGCGGCTGCGTCGAAGGTGCTGTTGTTGTGGAGGCGCTTGAGGTCATCGAGGAGGGCGGCACGCGCGTTCTGGAATATGGCGTTAGTGACGGGGATGCCTTTGCCGTGGGTCTGGCCTGTGGGGGCAATATCCGGGTTCTGGTCGAACCTGTGGGGCCACATGGCATGCCCGTTGACATGTTGGAGGCGCTGGTTGCTGCGCGGGCCGCACGCCAGCAGATCGCCTATGAGGTGGTGCTGGACGGATCATCGCGAAAGCTGTCTGGTGAGGGACATGTCGACCGGTTTCGCATGGATCGCTCGGGGTTAAGTGATGACGGGCAAACTTTTATTGCCATACACAACCCGCCTTTGCGATTGATCATTGTGGGCGGGGTTCACATCGCCCAGCATTTGGCGGCGATGGCGCAAGCAACCGGCTTTGATGCGTGGATCGTGGACCCCCGCGAGGCATTTGGATCGCAGGCGCGTTTCCCTGACGCCCACGTTGTGAACGCCTGGCCTGATGCGGCATTGGCGCAGATTGGCGTCGATGCGCGCACTGCCGTTGTATTGTTGACCCATGACCCCAAGCTGGATGATCCGGCGCTCAAAATCGCGCTCGGATCGGATGCGTTTTATATCGGAGCTTTGGGCAGTCGCCGGACCCATGGCACCCGCGTGGCGCGCATGGGCGACGCTGGATTTGATGCGCCCACCATTGCCCGCGTCCACGGCCCGGTCGGTTTGAACATCGGCGCTGCCGGTCCTGCGGAAATTGCCATTTCGGTCCTTGCTCAGATGATCCAGACGCTGAGGGTCGCGTGAAGTTTGGGCCCGTTCCGGTAGCTGAAGCCGAGGGTGCTGTGTTGGCGCATTCGGTCGGCGTGCCGTCCGGTCGGTTGCGTAAGGGCCGCGTCCTGAGTGCGGCCGATGTTTCGGCATTGTTGGCAGGCGGGGTCCTCGATGTGATTGTCGCGCGGCTGGAACCCGGCGATGTGGGCGAAGATGTCGCCGCCGCCGCACTTGCCCATGCGGTTTTTGGTACCGGCCAAGGGTTGGACGTAACGACAGCATTCACGGGCCGGGTGAACCTGATCGCACAGACGGCTGGCGTGGCGGTTCTGGATGTTGCTGCACTTGAGGCGATCAATGCAGTGCACCCGATGATCACAATCGCGACCGTGCCCCCGCATCAGCAAATGGCCAAAGGGGGTATGGTCGCGACGATCAAGATTATTTCCTATGCGGTGCCCGAAGCAGACTTGGCGCGTGCGGTTTCTTTGGCCGGGTCCGGCGCGATAACGCTGGCGCGGCCCGTGGTGAAAACGGCGCTGTTGATCATCACCGAAATTCCCGGTGGCGCAGGGGAAAAAGGGCGCGATGCAATCGAGGGCCGGTTGCAGGCTCTGGGTGTCACACTCAGCGATGTGGTGCTTGTGCCGCATCAGACAGACAGCCTTGCCGCGGCAATAGCGGCGTCGACATCCGATATTGTCTTGATTCTGACCGGATCAGCGACGTCTGACATTGATGATGTGGCACCCTCGGCTCTGCGCGGGGCGGGCGGACAGGTGCGACACTTTGGCATGCCTGTTGATCCCGGAAACCTGCTGTTTCTGGGTACACTGGGTCATCGCACCGTGATCGGCTTGCCGGGATGCGCCCGCGCGCCTGCGCTAAACGGTGCGGATTGGGTGTTATCGCGTGAAATTTGCGGTTTGAGCGTCTCGTCGCAAGACATTGCTGGCATGGGGGTCGGTGGCCTGCTCAAGGAGATCCCGACGCGCCCGCAACCGCGACGGGGCAGGTAGCCATCTGCGCCACAAGGCAGAATAGTGCTAATTCAACCATTTGCGAAAATTGTGGTTCTCAACTTGGGATTGGCATGATTAACTCGGATCAGACAAAAGACAAAAAGGGAGGATACTATGGCACAGGTCAAAATGACAGTGAACGGCAAAACCGCGTCCGGCGAGGTTGAGGGGCGTACGCTGCTTGCTCAATTCCTGCGCGATGATCAGGGGCTTACCGGCACACATGTCGGCTGTGACACCAGCCAGTGCGGCGCTTGTGTGGTCCATGTGAACGGTGAGGCGGTCAAATCCTGCACAATGCTGGCTGTTGAGGCGAATGGCGCAACGGTGGACACGATCGAGGGTCAGGCCAATGCAGATGGGTCACTGAATGTGATCCAGCAGGCGTTTCAGGATCACCACGGGCTTCAGTGCGGTTTCTGCACACCCGGTATGGTGATGTCAGCCTCCGCGCTGCTGAAAGAAAACCCCAAGCCGACAGAGGCCGAGGTGCGTCATTATCTGGACGGCAACATCTGCCGCTGCACCGGCTATCACAACATCGTCAAGGCGATCATGGCCGCATCCGGTCAAGACGTCAGCGCGATTGCGGCCGAGTAATACATCGAAAATTCAGGGTATCGCGCGGGGAGGCGCGGCACCCTTATCTGTAGGATATGAAGGTGTGCCATGCGCATGCCCCACCCATGGGAGGAATGAATATGCCTAAGGACGGCGGAATTGGTGCCAGCAGCAAGCGGCGCGAAGACGTCCGGTTTTTAACCGGCAATGGAAATTATACGGATGACATCAACAAGCGCGGACAGGCGCATGTGTTTTTCCTGCGCTCTGATGTCGCGCACGGGGTTCTGAAATCGGTTGACACCGCAGCGGCTGCCGCGATGGACGGCGTCGTGCAGATATTTACCGGTGCGGATTTCGAGGCCATCGGCGGCATGCCGTGCGGCTGGCAAGTCACCGATAAAAACGGCGAAGTGATGCAAGAGCCCAAGCACCCCGTGCTCGCGCATGGCAAAGTACGTCATGTGGGCGAACCGATTGCTGCTGTTGTGGCCGATACTTTGGCACAGGCCCGCGACGCGGCTGAGGCAATCGTGGTCGAGATTGATGATCTGCCTGCCGTGATCAATATGAAGAACGCGGTCAAAGAGGGCGCGACGAAGGTCCATGACGATCTGACGTCTAACCTTTGTTATGACTGGGCGTTGGGGGCGGAAAATAAAGACGCAGTGGATGCGGCGTTCAAGAACGCGGCCCATGTCACAACGCTTGAGTTGGTCAACAACCGTTTGGTCGCCAACCCGATGGAGCCGCGCGTGGCCCTGGGTGATTACAACCGTTCGGACGATCAGCACACGCTTTATACAACATCACAGAACCCGCATGTGATCCGTCTTTTGATGGGTGCTTTTGTTTTGGGTATTCCAGAGCACAAGCTGCGGGTCGTTGCCCCTGACGTCGGCGGCGGATTCGGAACCAAAATCTTTCACTATCAGGAAGAGGCGTTCTGCACATTTGCTGCCAAAGCCTGCAATCGTCCAGTCAAATGGACGTCAAGCCGGTCAGAGGCGTTTATCTCTGACGCGCATGGTCGCGATCATGTGAGCAAGATCGAGCTGGCGCTTGATGCGGACAACAACTTTACCGCGCTGCGCACTGATACCTACGCCAACATGGGCGCGTATCTGAGCACCTTTGCACCGTCCGTCCCAACTTGGTTGCATGGAATCCTGATGGCCGGCAATTACAAGACGCCGGTGATCTATGTGAACGTCAAGGCGGTGTTTACCAATACGGTTCCCGTAGATGCGTATCGTGGCGCTGGACGCCCCGAGGCCACCTATCAGCTGGAACGGCTGGTCGATAAGGCGGCACATGAGTTGAAGGTCGATCCGATTGCTTTGCGGCGTCAGAACTTTATCACCGAGTTTCCCTATGCCACACCCGTCGCGGTCGAGTATGACACCGGCGATTATGTTGCGACGATGGACAAGCTTGAAGAGATCTCTGACCTGGCCGGTTTCGCGGCGCGTCGCAAAGCGTCCGAGGCCAAGGGCAAGCTGCGTGGTTTTGGCGTGAACTGCTACATTGAGGCCTGCGGCATTGCGCCGTCGAATTTGGTGGGTCAGTTGGGTGCGCGTGCGGGGCTTTACGAATCTGCGACCGTGCGGGTGAACGCGACAGGTGGTCTGGTTGTGATGACCGGCTCACACTCACACGGGCAGGGGCACGAGACATCTTTTGCGCAGGTCGTTGCCGAGATGATCGGCATTGACGAGAACATGATCGAGATCGTGCATGGTGATACGTCCAAAGTGCCGATGGGCATGGGGACATATGGCTCGCGCTCTATCGCGGTTGGCGGATCTGCGATGGTCCGCGCGACTGAAAAGATCATCGCCAAGGCCAAAAAGATCGCGTCGCACCTGCTGGAAGCGTCGGAAAGTGACATCGAGTTGAAGGATGGCGCGTTCAGTGTCGCGGGTACGGACAAATCCGTGGCGTGGGGCGATGTGACATTGGCGGCCTATGTGCCGCACAATTACCCGCTGGAGGACATTGAACCCGGTCTGGAAGAAACCGCGTTTTATGATCCGTCGAACTTTACCTATCCATCGGGTGCCTATGCCTGCGAGGTGGAGTTGGACCCCGAGACCGGTCAGGTGACCATCGAGCGTTTCTCTGCCGCAGATGACTTTGGCAATATCATCAACCCGATGATTGTGACCGGTCAGGTGCATGGTGGTTTGGCGCAGGGCATTGGCCAGGCGTTGTTGGAAAACTGCGTCTATGATGATGAAGGTCAGTTGTTGAGCGCGTCCTACATGGATTATGCGATGCCGCGGGCATCGGATCTACCGATGTATGATGTGGACCATTCGTGCCAGACGCCGTGTACGCATAACCCGCTGGGTGTGAAGGGCTGCGGCGAGGCCGGTGCGATTGGATCGCCACCATCGGTTGTGAATGCCGTGTTGGATGCGATGCGGTCGGGCGGCCATGACATCGGGCATATTGATATGCCTGTGTCACCGTCGCGCGTCTGGGCAGCGATGCAGAAGGGTTGATAGCTTGCGCAGGTTCGGGGCGTCGCCATTGGGCTTGAACCAATGGCGCACAATGGCGACCCCCGGACCCCGGAGGTTTATTTTGAAAGATGAAAGGGATTTTGGGCGCATGTGCGGCTGAGGTTCTGACCGAAAGGAACAATGATGTATAATTTCGATGTAGAGATGCCGTCTACGGTGGCCGATGCGGTCAAGGCGATGGCGCGAGACGAGGCACAGCCGATGTCAGGTGGGCAGACGTTGATCCCGACGTTGAAGGCGCGGTTGGCCGCACCTTCGGTGTTGGTGTCGCTGACCGGCATTGACGAGATGAAGGGGGTTTGCATGGATGATGCGGGTCGCCTTTGTATTGGTGGTGCGACAACGCATGCGCGTGTGGCAGCAGAGGCAGCAGCGCATTATCCGGCACTGGCGTCGCTTGCGGCGCGCATTGGTGATCCGGCGGTGCGCAACCGTGGCACGATTGGTGGCTCGATTGCCAACAACGATCCATCGGCGTGCTATCCGGCAGGGGCGTTGGGCAGTGGTGCAACGATCACCACCAACAAGCGCGAGATTGCGGCGGATGATTATTTTCAGGGGATGTTCGAAACTGCCCTTGAAGAAGGCGAGATTGTCACCGAGGTGAAATTCCCTGTGCCGACAGCCGCGCATTACGAGAAGTTTTTGCAGCCTGCGTCGCGATTCCCGCTTGTGGCGGCCTTTGTTGCAAAGTTTGAGGATGGCGTGCGTGTTGCGATTACGGGTGCCTCCAACAATGGTGTGTTCCGTTGGGGTGAGGCCGAAGCCGCGCTTGGCGCGAATTTCGCGGCAGATGCGGTTGCGGGTCTTGCTGTGGATGCGACTGATATGATCAGCGACTTGCACGGCACTGCGGAATACCGTGCACATCTGATCGGTGTGATGACCAAACGGGCAGTCGCGGCGATCATCTGATGCGTTGTTTCTAAAGCTTATTAAAACCGCGTTCAGATGAGCGCGGTTTTTTTTGGTTTCAGGGGATTGGGTTGGCCATGCGGGTGTAAGCACCCCCACCAATTGCTTGAGAATAACGTTCGGGTGGTTCGGGGCTACATTTGTATCGGGGCGTTACGGCGAGCCGACAGGGTAGCCGACAGAGCGGCGCGTATCTTTTTGCAAGGCTGCCGTTTTTGGTCAGTCAGCAGCTATTTGCTGCTTGGCCGCGCGCTAGTTCTGTTTGGTCTGCATAAACCGCATTGCGTATTCTGGGCCGGGTTTCGGTTAGAATTGCACCTGATTTACTTTCCACCTAATGGATTTAAGCCACCGGCTTCTAGCCGGTCCGCTTCAGCGAATCTGTCTCTGATCTTCTCTCCTGAACTTTGAAACCCGCTGAGGCGGTATGGTTTCAAAGTTCAGG
>Ga0115564_10000261_pt1 | contig 52962 bp, 51 predicted proteins | sample COGITO_mtgs_1105_7_FD_88680 | JGI IMG/M metagenome (GOLD analysis project Ga0115564, IMG submission 88680) | Pelagic marine microbial communities from North Sea - COGITO_mtgs_110523 | ecosystem: Environmental > Aquatic > Marine > Epipelagic | place: Germany:Helgoland, sampling site Kabeltonne...
AATCATGAAAGAGAACCAAACCTAGCTCCCAAAGAATCAGCTGTCTTAATAGCGCTGGTACACGCGCCTGCTGCGTGGCACCTAACGAATGGCACCAGCCCTTACACAACCACCCCACTATAGCGTGAATTTTCTTTAAAACTCGGCTCCAGAGTAGTGTTACAATACAGGGCATGGGGGCGACTTGGCTTCGACGCTGGTTGCAAAACCTGAAGTGCATGCCGAGAGGGTAGTGACTCTCGTAAATCAATCGCTGTAACTTCTTATAGTTGCCAATGACGAAAACTACGCATTAGCTGCCTAAAAACTCTTTTTTAAGAACTTTTTAGATCAGCTTGACCCGGGGCGAATGTGCCCATGTATTCAAACCGGGTGCGCGACTCATGGGACCGCTGCCAGACCCCGCTTGTGGTTGAAGCAGTTAAACTTAAAGCAAGCTCGCTTTTCAATCCCTGTTTGTCGGGCCAGTGGAGAGTTAAACAGTAGACAAAATAAGCATGTAGAGCTGAGGGCAGAGGACTGACGGACGCGGGTTCGATTCCCGCCGCCTCCACCATCCTATGCCGTCCTGTACCGTTTAATACGGTCCGGGGCGGTGTCTTTTTGTTGCCTAAATTTAGTTCTCGAATTGCGCTCCCATGGAGAATAAAAAAGACGCATCAATTCAGTGTGCAGCGATCCTACATAGCATTTCAAATCAAAGTCATGCGTCAAATTTTAGAGCTTTTTCTAGATCTACGTGCTCAAAAGCAGTTTCCATTCTATCTATTAGAGTTTTCGATAGACCATTTCGAGACGCGATTGTCCGCCATTTTGAAACGGACTTCGCCACTTTCAATATAATATTTTTTGCATCTTGCTCTTTAATATTAAAGAAGTTGGCTTGATCAAGCGCCAAATCTATCGAACAAGTAGCGTCATCAGGACTGATTGATGTTGTAAGGACCCGTGCGCGAACATCCTCTGGCGTCGGATTGAGGTCGTAGACTGGAGAGAGCATCCAACCATTCTTGCTTTGCAACAAAAAACCATGATTGCGGAGATGGTCATCGACATTTGAAATTAAAATATTGAATACCATGCGTCGAAAAAGTTCGGGCGCATCTGTTTTAACGGATGCACCAATGTTAGTCATTTCATCAATGATTTCAGGGTAGCTAGCACGATCGCCATCCTTAAGCTGCAAAAGAGACATCGCCGATAAGAAAGGAATACGCGCGCCATCCATTCTGTCAAACCGCTTGGAAAGTAAAACCGGACGCTTTGCAACCTTCACTAACTCGTGCTCTGAGCAGTAAATACCTGCCATGTCAGCAAGGGTCAAAGCTATGTGCTCCCAGGTTTCAATACTGTATTCATCCGTGTCCTTCGGGAATTTCGCTATAGCAAGATTGCCGTGCTGATCTATGATGGAAGCTTTGGGGCGAGCGCCACCGAGCGATGAACCTGGTGCAAAAATCATTTGCAGATCGCGATCCGTTTCTATTCCACGCTCAACCCGTTGTGCACTTTCGAGCAACTGACCTAACGCTATAAAGCCTGGCACTCCACTCTTCGTTGGGGCTTGAAATCGCTCATCACTTTCGCGCTTAAGTCTCAATGCTCCCAAACGAGAAACGTCCGAGACCCCCAATAGAAAATCCGTTTCGTGCAGTGTACGAACTTGACGGTCTTCAATCTTCGCCTTCCGCCGTTCCGATCGACGCATGAGTTGTCGCCCCCACGTGTCTGGAGCAGAATCGCCTATTGCGCCAAACATTTCACGACCTTGCTCAGGATAAAAGCGACCTTCGCCGACGGCTAATGCTGGCTCTAAGGCAAATCGACTTGAATGTGCGAGCCAAGAGGGGTGGTACTCAAAACTGATTGTCTCACGATCACGAGAAGGCACGCGAAACAATGTGCCAACACGAATGCTTTCCCGATTCAAATCGATGTATATCTCGATGGGGTCTGACATATATTATCGTCTTGTCTTTTTAGAGCTACGTTTTGCGGCTTCGCTCATCAATCGAAGCCCCACTTCGTCATGACTTGCGTCAGCCAACTCCGACAATCCATCAATCATGCCAAGTGCGTGCAAAACCGAGGCGTAAATTCCAATACTGACTCGATGATCTCCATCCTCCACCTTTGCAAGGGTTTTACGGGATGTAAAGGCACGTTCCGCAAGGACTGTCGCAGAGAGTTTACGGCGTTTACGAGCATCATAGATATCATCTCCCAACTTTGACAGCGACCTTCTAACAGCTAGTGCTGGTGTGTGCGGTGTTGGCATAATGTAACCTTGGCGACTCATTTATGACCCATATTGGGTCGCAAAGGTTACAATATCAAGACTTACTTGGATGATGACGCCTTAATCGGTATATTTGCTATCTACTTACCGCAAAAAATACAGTGCAGCCTCACATTTATCGGATAGCTACGGACAAAACAAGAGCGTAACGAACACTAACAATCTACCTAGGAAAACGGCTGTACATCACACTTTATTATTGGGGGTATCTCTGGGGGTATATTAATATCGGTTGAATTTTTCATTATATTTTTCAATATCTTACATGATAAATCGACTCCCCCCCGCCGCCACCATTTAAAGATAACGCCCCCTGTTCTACGGGGGTTTTTGTCTATAGTTTTCAATTGAAGTCACTTTCGCACGCAAAATGTCACACAAGGTGTCACACCATGGGAAAGATATCAGTTTGCTATCGGTCAAATTTTGGGAGTTTTGCGAACAGGGCGGCCGATACGATCATAAAAGCTGCCGCGATGAACAGCGATGCTGTGTAGGTGCCAGTGGCGTCACGAACCGCCCCAAGAATGACTGGGCTAAGGCCCGTTGCGATTAAAAAGGCCGAGTATTGCCGACCATAAATTTGGCCATACGCATGTATCCCAAAATACCTAGCGACGAGATAACCAATCAGATCAACTTCTGCGCCCACGGAAAACCCGATGACAAAGGCAGCCGGTACAGCGACAGTAGAACCCAGAAGCGCCAAAGCCAAAACACCGCAGATACAGGTGAATAGAATGGCAATAGCCACCCACGGCGCAAATATGCGATCAACAGCAAAACCCACTAAGAGACGCCCGAGCACAACAGCAATACCAATAACACCGGCGATCTTGACTGCGGCACTTGTAGGGAGGCCCAAATCCAGCAGTATAGGCACGAAATGAATCATCAATCCGCCAAGTCCGAGTGATAGGCAGAATATTGCAGCCATGATGGTCCAGTAGGTGCGACTTGCCTTCGCGATTTTGAAGTCCTTACTCGCTGCCTCTGTGTCGATATTCTCTGGGGTTTTGGCGCCATTGAGACGGGATAAAACAATCACAATGACAGCACCTACTACCAGAGTGAACAAGGCCATTGCAAAGTAAGCGCCCCGCCAGCCGAACGCGTCGATAGCGTTACTGATCAAAGTTGGTCCAAATGTGGCTGCCACTCCTGCACCCGACAATGCCACGCCAATCGCCAGGCCTCGCTGTTTGTTAAACACGGTATTGATCGCGCGCGTGTACGCCAATGGGGACGATGCACTACCAAGTATGGCCTGCAGCATTGCCAGTATTACAAAGGTGGCGATGGAATGAACGAACAGGCCCAATAATACGTAGGCGGCTGACAAACCTAGTAAAGAAATCATGACGGGCGTTACCAGGCCGTAGCGATCAACTATCGAGCCTATAAATGGCAATACTGCAGCGAGCGCCAGGGTCGACCCCAAAATGCCAAGAGACGCTTGAGCCCGCGTCCAACCAAAGTCGGCGATCCAGGCTTCAATAAATAGTCCTTGGGTGTAAAAGGGCAACGCGGATACACCCACGCCGATGCCTGCGGCACAGACCAACACTAATAGCCAATGACGGGAGAATTCGCCGCCGGTGTTGTGATCATTAATAATTTGATTCTGTCGATTACTCATTGACACTAATCCCTTATAACTTTGTTGCAGATGACACCTATTTTTTCGACTTCAAGCTCGACAATGTCGCCATTGTTTAAAAATCGCAGATGCTCTAAACCACATCCAAAGCCCACCGTACCAGAGCCAATCACTTCGCCAGGATAAAGGGTCTCGCTCTTACTGATATGCGCAATCATATCCTCGAACTTCCAGTGCATTGTGTTGCTATTGCTATCGCACCAAGTCTCTCCATTGACCCGAGCCTGCATGCGTAAGTTGTAAGGATCATCAAGTTCATCCCTGGTGACGATAACCGGCCCAAGAATAATTGAATCGTCAAAGTCTTTACTTTTCGCTGGCCCCAGCATTCCTGGAGACTCAAGCATTTGAACGTCGCGTGCAGAGAAGTCGTTATAAATTGTGTACCCAAAGATATGGTCTTGAGCGTTGCCTTTGCTGATGTCTTTGCCTTTTTTGCCAAAAATACAGGCGATTTCTAATTCGAAATCCATGATCTCTGAATACGCTGGCCACACAACGTCTTTGCCACTTTGTGCTACCGAGAAACGGTTTGCTTTGTAATAGAGGGGCTGTCGATACCAGACCTCTGGGACTGCAAATCGACCACTAGCACGCAATTCTTGTTCAGTTTTTACGGGGTCATCCGCAGCCATAGCGCTCAATTTAATGGCGCTTTCAAACGAATTTTTCAGATGCTCCTCGAAGCCCAAGCAGTCACGTATTTGAGTGGGTAATGGGAGCGGGGCTAACCAATCCACCTGGTCAGATGGTATTGCGGCTAAGCTAGACGCAAGTATTTCATAGGCACGATCAAGGGCAGGTTGGCCTGCCTCTATAAAGTGTTGCATTGATGAAAAAGCAGGGTCCTCCGCCGCAGCAACACTCAGATTGATGATGCCAGTGTCAGTGAAAGCGCCCAAGTATTCTGCGCCTTGCTGTTTGAACGTGAGTAACTTCATTTATATAACTCGCTATCCTTTGAGGCTGCGCCTGATAAGTTAGCGGTGCCCAGTATCGACTTTATTTTGGGTAAGTGACTTTAAATGAACGTCGGTCAGTATATAAATGAACGGTGGTCATTGCAATATTGAAATGGTTAAATCGGTAACAACAGAGAAATTGACCACCGAAATATTTTTTGCAGGCAATCAGCACTAAGCACTAAGCACTAAGCACTAAGCACTAAGCACTAAGCACTAAAACCAAATTAGGAGTTAAACAGGATGTCCGTTTATATCATTGCTCGATTCAAGATACATGATCGTGGGGAATACGATAAATACTCTGCTGGTTTCTCCGAGGTGTTCAAAAAGTTCGATGGCAAGATGTTGAGTGTTGATGAAGATCCGACGGTATTGGCAGGCACCTGGGATGATACAAGGTCGGTAATTATTGAGTTTCCATCAAAAAAATCCGCGTTAGCTTGGATGACATCTGATGACTATCAAGCCATAGCGAAGCATCGTAATGCCGGAAGCACCGTAAACTCTATATTGGTGGAGGGCCTAGAATAATAGAAAATAGAAAATAGAAAATAGAAAATAGAGCCATCATGCTGTTCCCAGACTGCGTTGTGCGGACAAGACATTTATCCAGAACGGCCAAGGTTCATATCAGGTTTCTTACCGGTTAGTTCTGCCACTCATTCGCCTAGATGGCATAGGCAACAAAAACCGATATTTGGGTAGTCAAATTAGGTAGCTAAATGTGACCAACGCGCACTTTAAAACTCACTAAATCCATATTAGTCGATAGATTACTGTCCAAGTGCAGTCCCTGCCGCCGCCACCAAAAAAGATAGCCCCCTGTTTATACAGGGAGTTTTATTTTTCCAAGCTTCGATTTGGCAGATTTTCTCACCCAATGAGAAAGTTACCAGTCACTTATTACATCACAAGAAAGAGATTGAAATGACCGGTGGTCAGCTATATAGTATCTTTGTCATCAGTCAATGACCGGAAGCTGTCAATCAATCCTGGCCAAGCGTCCAAGCAAAAAACAGTATGGAGATACTCATGAGTTCAATCGTTGCGATTAATCAGAGAGCGAGAAGCGCAGAACAAAAGGCGCTGCGGCGACGCGCAGTGCTAGAGGCTGCCGAAACGTACTTCCTTGAGGTTGGGTATGAAGCATTCTCCATGTCTAAACTTGCCAAGAGCATTGGTTTAGCCAAGGGCACGCTTTACCTTTACTTCCAAACTAGGGAAGAGCTTTTTCTGACCCTTTATGAGCAAAGCCTGATTCGATGGAGTCAGGTTTTCATCAATGATTTATCTGATTCCATGACGAGCAAGGCGTATTCCCAAAAACTATTTAGCACTGCCTCGGCAGATGGCACCTTCTTACCTTTACTTATCAGGCTTGAACATATGATTGAACACAATGTTGCCATCCCTCGGCTCATCAGTTCTAAGCAAGTGTTCATAAATCAGGTGCAGGTGCTCGCTGAGGTCACGTCCATCTCGCTCAGATTGAGTGAAGCGCAAGCGATAGAGGTAGTAAAAACAATGGGCGTCCTCCTGATTGGTGCAACCCAGGGGGACCAGGGTCCATCACTTGAGAACGAAGAGTTGCCTGAAGATGTTCAAAATCTTCTCGTCAGTTTTTCGTCCGAGCCGCTCTTTATTAAGAATGCTGTTCGCATCATAGAGGGCATTCGCGCGGAAGCTGCCTCCAGTATTTAAGCGTTTCAACCCCCTGGGCAATGGCAAAACATAATAAATACAGACCAACCTGAGATACAAATGATGAGCACAGCTAAGCACGAAAACGTTACGAAATTAAATACTCAGAACCTGAAAGCACTAATCGAACTACAGAGAAGCAAGTTCCGTGCTGAGGGCGAAGTCACCTATTCGACACGGATTGACCGTTTAAAGAAACTAAAGGCACTGATTGTTGAAAATAAAACAGCGTTTGCGGAAACGACCAAACGCGAATTTGGTGGTGCACGATCCTATGAATTCAGTTTGTTCTCAGAATTCGCGTCAAAGGTCGAAGCCATCGACTATTCAATGAAACATTTGAAAGCGTGGATGAAACCTGAAAAACGCAAAACCAACAAACCGATGAATTTTTTGGGCGGAAAGAGCCAGGTCAGGCATTTCCCCAAGGGGGTTGTTGGCATCATTTCTCCTTGGAATTTGCCCTTTGGTTTGACTGTTGCGCCTTTAACAAGTGCGCTTGCTGCAGGTAACCGAGCGTTACTAAAGCCTTCTGAGTTCGTTCCTGAAACAGCGGCACTGTTCGCCGAAATTATCCCCAAATATTTTCCAGAAGATGAAGTCGCGGTCGTAACCGGTGGTGCAGAGATTAGCCAAAAATTTGCAGAGCTGCCTTTCGATCACCTTTTGTTTACCGGGTCCACTAATGTCGGCGCAAAAGTAATGCAATCCGCCGCGAAAAACCTGGTTCCCGTCACACTAGAGCTTGGCGGTAAGTCACCTGTGATCATCGGTCGTAGCGCAAAGCTTGATCTGGCGGGAACACGCCTCACATTCGGTAAGCTTTTAAATGGTGGTCAATTATGCCTGTCGCCAGACTATGTTGTCGTGCCGAATGAACTGGAAGAGCAGCTCATTGCGCGGGTAGTTCAGGAGGCACAGGCAATGTATCCGAACATCACCGAAAATGAGGATTACGCGGGTGTTATCAACGAAAGACACTTCGCCAGGTTACAGAGCTACATTGATGACGCCGTTGCTAAGGGCGCCAAGCTCACGATTGTTGGTGCTGATAAGACCCGTGCGTCTGAGGACAATCGTCGTATGCCCTTACACATTTTACAAAACGTCAATGAAGATATGTTGGTGATGCACGAGGAAATATTTGGTCCTATTCTTCCTATGATGACTTATTCTGATATCGCTGAAGTTCCAGATATGATTGAACCCCGCCGAAATCCGCTTGCCATGTATTACTTCGGTAAAGATAAACGTGAGCAGGAGTACTTACTAAGCCATGTGCAAAGTGGTGGTGTTTGTATCAATGATATAACGCTTCACTACGTACAAGAGGATCTTCCCTTTGGTGGCATTGGTGCTTCTGGCATGGGTGCCTATCACGGCCCGGAAGGGTTTAGAAGCATGAGTCACGCCCGCGCAATTTACAGTCAAACTATGATCGATGTCTTGCCTATCATTGGTGCGCGCCCGCCCTTTGGTGAAAAGTTTCGTAAGACTATCAGCAAAGTTCTTGGCCCAATCTAAAGGTAAGGCCAACGGCTTTTTTAAAGGCTAAACGGTTGAGCTTGAACTTCAAAGCCATGAGATTGACTTGGTTTTGCCCAAATGTGAGGTGATAAGTTGCGCAGCTGCCGAATAATCACAGCATTTTCTAGGTAGGAGAAGCAAATATGAAAAAAGCACAGGGAGAGTTATCGTGACCATAAATCGACAATGGCTATTAGCCGAGCGACCTACTGGAATGGTTGGTCCGCATAATTTCAAGTACGCCGAAACGCCGATTCCTGAGCCGAAAAGTGGTGAGGTGCTGGTAAAGAATCTTTTCTTATCATTTGATCCGGCACAACGAAACTGGATGGTTGACCGTAAGGCTTATCTACCGCCAGTGGCCATCGGAGAGCCAATGCGGGCAGGTTCTGTTGGGAAAGTAATAGCGTCGCATCATGCGGAATATCAAGTGGGCGATCTCGTGCAAACGACCGGCTGTTGGCAAGATTATGTGGTTGCAGCCCCTGGTGAAGGCCCAATGGGTTTGGTTAAGTTGCCAGCAGGGGTATCGCCCGAAATGATGCTGTCTGTGTTCGGTATAACCGGGCTCACGGCGTATTTTGGCTTGCTGGAGATCGGTCAGCCTAAAGCCGGTGAAACCGTTCTTATTTCTGGTGCTGCAGGTTCTACTGGATCGTTTGTTGGTCAGATCGCAAAAATTAAGGGTTGCCGTGTCGTAGGTATTGCGGGCGGCCCAGATAAGTGTCGATGGTTAAAAGAGACTGCCGGCTTCGACGCCGTCATCGACTACAAGAATGAGGATGTTAATGCGCAAATTGCTCATCACTGCCCAGACAAGTGGGACGTATTCTTCGATAACGTAGGCGGACCCATCCTCGAGGCAGCCCTAGATCACGTTAATCTGCGCTCTCGCGTTGTTTTATGTGGGAGTATCTCTGGTTATAACGCGACTGGACCGATACCCGGACCCTCGAATTTGTCAAACCTGACCATTAACCGAGCGCGAATGGAAGGATTCGTTATTTTGGATTACATGCCGCGAGCGATGGAAGCCATTGAAGATTTAATGGCGTGGAATTCATCAGGCCAATTAATTTACCAGGTCGACTTACAGGAAGGCTTTGAAAATATCCCTGTCACTTTACAGCGGCTTTATGCAGGGAAAAATCTTGGCAAACAGCTACTCAAAATAGGCTCATAGAAATAACCATCAGGATTGCCATGACGCACATCATACCCAGGCAACGCGAGGAATTACCTGAGTTACAGCCGATGTTGCCAATGGTGGGGGCATCCATAAGGTTTTATCGTTTTGGCACGCTACCGATCCACCCTAGTTCATTTAACAGTAAGAAAGTGGCGTGAAAACACTTCGTTCAAGCGTTGAATACAGGTTGCTGACAAAGCAGATCCTTTGGTCAGGAAACGAACCTAAAACGATACTGGCGGCGGGCTAGAGCGCATTGAGTGCATTCATGGGCACCTTGACAGCGTTTTGTCGTCCCAGTAATTCAATAAGGATTATGGCGCGAGCCTCCGGTTGAGCGCCTTCAAATACGGCCGCCAACCCTGCAAAGGGCCCCTGCAATACCTCTACTGCATCGCCAGCCCGAAAAGGCCAGTTTTGTTCATCCGCCAGGGAACTCTGCGCTGCCTCGGCCTGTTGCAGATAATGCACTACGGCATCGGGCACGGGCCTGACAATCGCACCAAAACGAACCAATCCCGACACGCCCATCGTCGAACGAACAGGCGCCAGACTCTGTTCATTAATATCGACCTGTACGAACAGATAACGGGGAAACAGCGGCTCTATTGACGCTGTCCACGCAGCCCGCTTTCGCTTGCGCAACGTTATCATCGGCAGATAGGCAGTATAGCCTTGGCGCTCGAGTTGTACCTTCGCGGTACCCTCTTGCCGTGGCTTAGACTGCACTGCGAACCACTGTGCGTTCATCAGCGTTGGTTTCCGATGTGATTTATAAGACAGGTAATATTACAGGGTTTAGCCAGGTGCTCATAGGAAGCCCTGCGGTTTTCGCCGCAGGTTGTTCACTCCGCAGACCCCATCACTATCCCATCACTATCCCATCACTATCCCGCAAATAGACTCTTTTGATAACAGTGATTGCTCACTAACATGAAATCAGCACGATCAAACAAAGCATTGTAACGGTATTAAAAAAAACCGGTTCGATAGCTTTTTGTACGGACTACTCCTTCTACAAACCCACTCCGAACCGTCAGCGTTTACGCTGAGCCTTGGAACACGCCCAACCGCCGGCAGGGTCGGACCAGGCCCCTGGAGGCATTGACCCGAGGTCAAGGGCCCTATGCTCGCGAAAACACTTCGGGCGTGTAGAAACCGTGAAATTGATGAGGCAAATGGTGCTGGAGCTTTAACGAACACACCTGGTCACTCACATCATCGGCACGATAGATCTGCAACTCACTCTTGTGCTCGAATCCGTTATAGACAACTTCCATCAGATAGCCGTCATCTTCTTTCGTTGCATTTATCTTTGGCACAAAGACGGGTTCTGACCCATAACACCCCGGGGGCAATGTCACCACAGTTGCATCCCCGTCGTGGGTTACCCGCGAGATACCATTGAAGAAACTGTTCGCACCGTTATCTACTGAACAGGCTGTGTAAGTGACTTCGTTCCTTGATCCTGTCAGCGCCGTATTGAACGTCGGGAATTCACATTCCGTATCCATCACCTGTTCGGATGTTAATTCACCGGTCTTCATATTCAGGTGATAACGCCGATACCAGCCACCGCCAAACCGACCATCAGGATTGAACACATCACTCAGGGTTTCATTTGCACCAAAGTTGTCCTGGAACATCCCATCGATGATCAGATCTTCACCCTCTTCAAAGGCATTGCCGAAGTGGATGATCGCGCCCGGGTCTGTTTCGAAACGCCTTACCTCTGTCAGTGTGTCCAGATCAACGACAACGATTTGCATTGGGATGGATTCATCGAAAGTTACCTGATCGGAAATGGTTTTGGTGCCGATGATAACGGGCATCATGTTGCCGAACACGATAGAACCCAGGAAGAAGACCGCGTACTTATCCGAAAGCGCAAAGTCATGACAGAAAGGGAAGCTCTCCAGCGGAATCTGCGCTTTCTTAAATAATGTTCCCTCAGGGTTAATGCGATACATGTTGATACAGGGCTTTGGTCCCTTTAGGCCAAACCCTGAAACACCTGCACCATAGTTAATATAGTCGCCAGTTCTCGGATGCACTTTGCCATGGGCGCTGAAGACCATGGACGGTTCCAGTTCACCCTGATAGGTGAACTCACCGATCGTATCGAGAGAGCCCGGCTGAAGCTCCCAAGGCTTACCGCCTTCGTTGAGCGCCAGCAAATGACCACCGTGGTAAATGGTATTCGTATTAGCGGGGTTAGCCGGCATTTTCAGAAAGTTTGATAGAAGACCGCCCGGCACCTGTGTCCCAAATCCCCGATAGAGGACTTTTTGCGCGGCGGTCTCTTCTATATATTTGGGCGTCCGCACATAACGATTCCGGAAATGCGCCTTACCTTCATTAAAGGTGAACTGACACAACATGCCGTCACCATCAAACCAGTGGCCATATTTTGAATCGCCAATACGTTGCCTGCCAGGGCCATTCCTGAAGAAAGTACCTTTTATATCAGTGGGTAGCTCACCTTCGATATCTTCAAGGTCGTAGTCATACTCCACGTCCAGGTTTTCCAACCCACCGTGGCAACTTGGAATTTCATTGGCGCCTAACGATTGTACACTCATTGTGTTTATCTCTTTGGTTTGCAATTTGTCTAAAGTCGCTCTCTGTTCCCTCTTAAGCGCCACTAACGCTCTAAGGAGCTGTGTCGTTATACCCGCGGGGTAAGCTAAAAGGATAACCCGAAATTCAGCACTACGCTGCCGCTGGCGGCTTACCATCCAGGATCGAAACGCGCTCGCCGTATCTGGCGAACCCCACATAATCCCTGATTGCCTGGTGCTGAACACAACGGTTATCCCACATCACCAGTGTCTTCGGCGTCCACTTTACCCGACACTGAAGTCGAGCATTCTTCGCAACGAAATCATACAGACCCGACAGCAACATATCACTCTCCCATCGGGGCATGCCCTCAATGTGGGAGGTAAAACTGCCGTTTACAAAGAGCAGCGGCTTGCCGGTTTCCGCATGCCTGGCAATAACCGGGTGACTCGCCTGCGGGTATTGCTGGCCGGCAGGCACCTTAACCCCGTAATTTCGAAGATCGATTTCGCCATCGTGAAACGCCATTTTGCCCATCAGAAGGGTCTTCAGGTCACTCGAGAGCTCGCTAAAGGCTTCGTACATGTTGGCAAACATGGTGTCACCACCACCGTTATCCGGGACCTTCGTCACATATAGCAGTGATGCCATTGGCGGTATCGCCTCGCAGCTGACATCCGAGTGCCAGGCCTCGCCGTTACTTTGTTTAGCGTCGGCAGGGGTGTCGATGACAAAAAAATCGGGGTCAACACCCTTATTTAACCCGCTGCGGTGGGATGGATGCACATGCAGTTCGCCAAAATAACGAGCGAACTGTTTGTGGGCTTCGCGGGAAAGCGACTGATCTCTGAAGACAAGCACAAGATGCCGAAGAAAAAGCTCTCGAAGCCTTGTTATCGTCTTCTCATTGATCGGCTGCGATAGATCGAGTCCAGTGATTTCCGCCCCAATACCCGGCGTAATGGCAGAAACTTCAATCATCATAGGCCGTTAGCGCAAAAAGTAGAATGTGAATTAAACTATAAATCAAAGCCTCAACTGTCAACAAGCTTCAAAAAGTGATATCAATGTTCTACTTTTAAGTTTGCTAGGAATCCGCCATGTCAGAAGCAGCCGCTAGTACCCCGGAAATCAAAATGGACTTCAGCTATCCGCCGGTGTTCGCAACCCCACTAGAAGAACGCAAGGAGCGAAAACGCAAACTAACGGCGGCGCTACGCGTGTTTGGCAAGTTCGGGTTTGATGAAGGCGTCGCTGGACATTTCACCGTCCGAGACCCGGAACGAACCGATCATTTCTGGGTTAATCCATTTGGTCGTTCGTTCAAACAGATGCGAGTCTCTGACCTGATTCTAGTCAACCACAGTGGTGATATCGTCGAAGGCAGCGGACTATTGAACCAGGCGGCTTTCGCGATTCACTCCCAGATTCACCAGAACTTACCGCACGTGACTGCGGCAGCCCACACCCATTCGTTGTACGGCAAAGCATGGGCCTCTTTAGGGCGTTTGCTTGACCCACTAACCCAGGACGCTTGTGCTTTCTACGAGGATCATGTGCTGTTCGATGATTTTACGGGGGTGGTACTAGACACCTCAGAGGGAGAGAGGATTGCCAAGGCCCTTGGCACAAAAAAGGCCGCCATTCTGCAGAATCACGGCCTGCTGACAGTGGGCCAGACGATTGATGAAGTTGCCTGGTGGTATATTAGTATGGAACGAACCTGCCAGGCACAGTTACTTGCTGAAGCTGCCGGGACACCGATTAAAATCCGCCCTGATATCGCAACGCTGACCCAAAAACAGGTAGGTCAACCCAGAGGCGGTTACTTCAGTTTTAAGCCGATCCACGATGTGATCGTGGCAGAGCAGCCGGACATGTTTGACGACGATTAACTTCCCAACCGGTGAATAATTGCCTCACTCAAGGTTAGGGGCAAGAAAAACAAACCAGCGACGTGTCGCCGCCTTTAGAAGCATCGAGCCCATTGCTGCTGACGCGCCGCGATCGCTTTTACATTAAGGATTTAAAGAAATGAGCACTGTCTTCCTAATACTCTCCGTCCTCTACGCCTGGATGGCCTGGAATCTCTACCGCCCCGCCTACGATCACCCCAGGTTGTCAATCCTGAGCTTCGCTTTCGGCCTGCCTACCGGCGAGCTCGGCCTGCATGTCATTTTCTGGCAGGCAATGACGGTGGCGTTTTTCCTCCTGATTGGCGCTGTATCGGGATTTTTCGGTGCGCTCGGCTTTCTGCTCTGTGCTGCCTCATGGGGCGCGATAGCGTTTTACTACTTTGAGTCCACCGCGGCCCAGAAAGAAGTCATTTCTGGACTGGAAGAGGGCCTGGGAGAAGCATTTCAAACCCAGATTAATGAAGCATTACGACAACAATTCGCCGAAGAGCCAGATCGGGCATTAATCCGGCACCCGTTTCAACATCGAGACCCGAATGTGGAACTGATCCGTAATGTGCACTTTGGCGATTTTGGTCAGAGGCTGGACATCAGACGCCCACGAACCAGTGAACCGAACGCTCAAATGCCGGTCTTGTTACACATTCACGGTGGCGCCTGGACTTATGGTAAAAAAGATGACGGTCAAGGTATTCCCCTGATGAACCACATGGCGAAACGGGGCTGGGTTTGTATCTCTAGCGCCTACCGACTTAGTCCATCCGGCACCTTTCCGGACCACATTATCGACTGCAAGCAGGCGATCGTCTGGATAAAAGAAGGCATACAGGCATATGGCGGCAATCCAGATTTCATCATCGTGACAGGCGGGTCAGCTGGCGGGCACTTGTCCTCGTTATTGGCGCTAAGTGATGGTCATAAAGCATTTCAGCCCGGCTTCGAGGAAAAAGATACGGCGGTTCAGGGCGCCGTACCGTTTTATGGTATCTATGACTTTACGGATGAAGAAAACCATTTCCCCCACGATGGCATGGCAAAAATACTTGAAGACTCAATATTCAAAATGGATTTGATTGGTAATGAACAAGTGTTCAAAGAAGCTTCACCGCGCTTTCATATCAGCGAAAAAGCGCCACCGTTTATGATTATTCAGGGTACTCATGACTCACTGGTACCGGTTGAGTCATCACGCTCGTTCAGCAAAATGCTTCGCGAAAAATCGACACACAAGGTCGCTTATGTGGAGCTCAAAGGGGCTCAACACGCCTTTGATGTTTTCCCTTCTCTGCGAAGTGAATACGTTAAATTTGGCGTAGAGAAATTCCTTGCTTGGACTTATTCCCAGTATTTAAAATCTGTTTGAGCCGTGTGTTCGGCCACGTCATCGAGCAACACAAGTTCGAGGCAGTGGCGTTCTTCAACTGAATGCTGTTCCACCATCTCGACTAACTAGGCAGCGACTTTTTCCGCTTGTCCACATTTTTTTGACACTGTTTCCGCCTGACAACACCTTTAGATCCTCTATACTAGATCGCGGTCTCCCAACATACCGGAACTAAAGCAGAGGGCACAGTCATGCAATGGCAAATTGGCAATGTGAAAATCACTCGAATAGAAGAATTAATTGGCCCCCTTTTCGATCCGGTAAGTTTCTTCCCTGACTTTGATTCCGATTACTTTGAGCAGCATCGCGACTGGCTGTTCCCTGATCACGTTGATCCAAAAACAGGAAGAATAATCGCCAGCATGCACTCCTGGCTTATTGAGACCAGCCACCACAAGATCCTTGTTGACACCTGTATCGGCAACAACAAGCAGCGTATGCCGTACCGCGATTGGCATGAAATGAACACACCCTGGTTACAGAACCTTGCTCAGGCGGGCGTCAATCCGGACGACATAGACTTCGTCATGTGCACCCATCTTCACGTTGACCATGTTGGCTGGAACACTCAACTAAAGGACGGCCAATGGGTGCCTACCTTTCCTAATGCGAAATACATTTTTTCAAAGATTGAGCATGAGTTCTGGCGGGAACAGCGGCAAAAAAATAGCGGCGAGTCATTCGCCGCCGTAAACAACCAGACATTCGACGATAGCGTGACGCCCGTCATGCACCTGGCAGAATTGATTGAAGGAGAAACCGAGCTGATCGCCGACCTGCTGAGGATCAAACCAGCACCCGGTCATACGCCGGGCAGCATCACGATAGAGGTTCAAAACAAAGGTGAACTAGGCATCTTCACGGGCGACATATGCCATCACCCCATTCAGGTCGCTATGCCGGCATTAAACAGCGCTTACTGCGAGCTACCTGACGCAGCAAGGGCAACAAGACGAGATGTCCTGACACGATGTTGCAGCAAAGATGCGCTGATGCTTCCTGCTCACTTTGGCCCTGGCTTTGCTGGTCACATCCGCGCCAGCGGTGAAGGGTTTCGCATAGATTTTTAGCGCCCCCTGGATACCTCACTAGCCCTAGCGTTCCACCCAGTCAGGGTCCAGTGCCGCGAAGAACAGATCTATCATCCGGTAGGTAAGGCCCCAGACAATCTCGTCATCAACCGCGTAACCAGGATAATTCACGGTTTTCCCGGCGACGACAAACTCACCCATGGTATGCGAACTGCCTTCGTGCATTGCCCTTAGCGAGCCCCAAAGTACTTCTGCAACCTCATAATTGAGGTTTAAGGAAACGTCTGGCGCGGTGAGTTCATACACGAAAGGCGTGACGATCATATCAAGGTCGCGGCCCCGCGGGTTTGCTCGTACGGGATCAATCTGCCCTACGTATCGCGCTGTCTCCGTCAAGTCCAGACCAATCTCCTCCCAGGTCTCTCTTTCTGACGTGTGCCGCAGAGACTCATCGGAAACCTCATAGTGCCCGCCTGGGAATGCCATATGACCGGACCAGGGATCACCGTCTTTGGTCGCACGGAGGATAAAAAGCGCCTCGGTATCTTTCTTTCCTGGCCGGAGCACGATAGACACTGCCGCCTGCTTCATCTTTTCGTGAACAGGATATTGGATCGGTGAATGGCCGCTGATTGAGCGGCGAATTTGTTCTATTTTTAATAACGCCATCCGCACGATTTTCTAGCATTCGGGCACAATTGCAACCAACCCAACGACACGGTAGGTTGATCACCTGATGACTCTGCACAAAAAGGCAAAAACTCAATGACCACTCACCTTGCACTCGCATTTATTTTCCTGCTAACGCTCGGAGGCTGCTCAACCAACCCTGTGACAGGCAAGAGTGAACTGGCGCTGGTCAGCAAACAAAGCGAAATTGCCATCGGAATTGAACAATACCTGCCTGCACAGCAGTCCGAGGGTGGCCTATACCAAGTCGATACTGACCTGACGGCCTATGTCCAACAGGTCGGGGACCGCCTGGCTGCCGTCAGTGACACGGAATTACCTTATGAGTTTGTCGTCCTGAACAACTCAAGTCCAAACGCTTGGGCACTCCCCGGCGGGAAAATAGCCATCAATCGTGGCTTGCTCGTAACGCTGGACAGTGAAGCGGAGCTGGCAGCTGTGCTCGGACACGAGATCGTTCATGCCGCTGCCCGCCACGGGGCTAAGTCGATGGAACGCAACATGTTGTTACAGGGCGTTGTGCTGGCAACCGCTATCAGCACAAGCGGCTCTGAGTATTCCAACCACATCATGGGCGGCGCCCAGCTCGGATCCCAACTGATCTCACAACGATACGGACGGCAGGCAGAGCTTGAATCTGATTATTACGGTATAGAGTATATGGCGCGCGCCGGATACGATCCTGCGGCGGCGATCTCGCTGCAGGAAAAATTTGTCGAACTGGGTAAAGAACGCGAAGCGTCCTGGGTCGAAGGATTATTCGCCAGCCACCCCCCATCCGAAGAGAGAGTCAGCAGGAACATTGCGTCGAGCAGGACAATTAAGTCGACCCAAGCCAAAGACTGGGAAACCGGCGAACGTGAATTTTTGACAAAATTGGCGTATTTGAGCAGTAAATCCGACGCTTACGCGGCTTACGATCAGGCCATTGCCCTGGCATCCAAGAACGAAACAACGGTTGCGCTAAAACGCGTCGATCGTGCCATCGCACTCGAACCGAAAGAACCGTTGTTTTATGGGCTAAAAGCCGACATCCAGCATAGCAATAAGGCCTACCAAGACGCGCTTAACTCGTATAATTCTGCACTCAAGCGAGACGACAACTATTACCAGTACTATCTGGGCAGAGGCCTGACCTACTCAAAACTTGGAAACAAAGGTAAGGCAAAAGCAGACCTGGAACGTAGCAATCAACTGTTACCCACCTCGGTTGCAAGCAACGAATTAGGAACACTCTCGCTGCAGGCAGGTGATCGAGAGTCCGCTAAAAAATATTTCGCTGCTGTCGCCAGGAGCGAGGGACCGCTCAGAGAAACAGCCACGGACAATTACATCCGGCTGGATATCGCAGACAACCCGTCGAGTTACCTTCAAGCCCAGACCGCGTACCGCAACGACACACTGATGGCGACCATCACTAACACCACGAGAATCCCGATACGGTCCGCTGTGGTGCAGTTTACTGCCGTCATTAATGGTCAGCGTGCCAACAAAAGTCGCAAAATTGGTAACGTTAAGGGCAGCGCCAGCGTCGGTATTTCTTCAGGATGGCGTTTCAGGTCAGATGATGTCGTCGAAAACGTCACTGCACGAGTGATCAGCCTCCAGCTATAAGCACTCGCTGGCCGCGACAGCGTAAAGTCGCTGTTCCATGGCCGGTTTGGAAAGCATGTTACTCTCCGACCGATGAATAACTTTTCCTCCCGATCCCAAAGCCGCCTTCCTAGCACTTTTAGGGCTTTTGAGATCAAAAACTATCGCTGGTTCTTCGTCAGCATGTTCGGGAATTTTGCGTCAATGAACATTCAAATGTTCGTACGCGGCTGGCTGGTGTTCGAGATAACCGGTAGCTATGAAAAACTCGGATGGATGACAGCGGCGGGGGGATTAGTTGGACTGATCGCGGCCCCCTTAGGCGGCGTCGTCGCAGATAGAGTAAGGCAAAAAACGCAGGTCATCCAGGTCTCGGGCGTTTGCAACATGTTCGTTACTCTTTGGGTCGCCTGGCTTATCGCAGAGGGCGCCCTTGTCTTCGAGCATTTACTAGTCGCCTCGATTCTGCAGGGTATTGTCATGAATGCCATGATGCCTTCGAGGCAGGCGCTGACGAAGGATGTGGTGGGTCTGGACCTGATGACCAACGCCATTGCCCTGAGTACATCCGGCATGAATACCGCCCGGCTGCTACTTCCGGGTCTGGCAGGCGGTCTGGTTGCGGCGCTCGGCGGGGGTGACGGCAATATCGATCCGGCCAAATGGATCTATTTGTTGATGTCAGCACTGTATCTTTTCGCCACCCTGACCATGTTCAAAATAAAAGTGGCTGACAACAAGGGAGCAGACGGACCCCGCCTACCAATTTTAATGGAGTTAAAGCATGGTTTTGGCTATGTGTTGAGGACACCCATTATCTTTATGTTGCTTGGCACAAATTTCCTGATGGTCTTCTTTAGCCTGACTTATTTCATGTTACTGCCAGGTTTCGTTAAAGATGTTCTGGATGCCGGCCCGGACAGGCTGGGTATGCTTATCTCTATATCGGGTATCGGTTCCCTGATCGGCTCCCTGCTGGTGGCCTCACTCCCTAATAAGCGGCGCGCCCGTGTCCTGCTTTACGGCGCATTAATGATGGGGATTGCACTGCTCGGGTTCGCCGCATCGACTCACTACTGGCTTTCGGTTTTCTTGCTGACATTCGTCGGGTTCGGGCAGGCTGCACGGATGTCTCTGTCTAACGTGTTAATACAGGCCTATGTCGCAGACGAGTTCAGGGGGCGGGTAATGAGTATCTACATGCTGGAAATGTCGATCCTTAGCATCGCGCTGTACCCTATCAGCGTCGCGGCGGACCGCTTTGGCCCCCAGTGGGCAGTCGGCATTTCTGCAGCCTGCCTGATCGTACTGGTGGTCGCACTGTTCAATGTGCCGGCTTACAGAAGACTGGATTAGCCGATAGCACTATAGGCATAATCACGGGCTTTCCTAACGGACCCTTACATTGACTGAATCTATTCCTGCTGAAGGCTCTATATCCGCTGAAGGCTCTATACCGGCTGAAGGCTCTATACCACCTGAGCAGCGCGTTTGGGACCTGCCTCTGCGCCTGTTCCATTGGTCGCTTGCCCTATTGGTCACCTTTTCGCTCTACACTGGGATCAACGGCGGATTTACGGAAATGGATTATCATATGCTGTCCGGCTATGGGATTCTCACGCTCGTGATCTTTCGAGTGATCTGGGGGTTTATTGGGTCGACTCATTCCAGATTCCGATCCTTCATTAATCTGTCCGGACTGCTCCCCTATATCAGGCATCTAGTGAACAAAGACCAGACCAGCTCTACCGGGCATAACCCGCTTGGCGCCTTAAGTATCGTTATCATGTTATTCGTGCTGGGAACCCAGGCGACAAGCGGGCTGTTTGCCAACGACGATATGTTCATGGAAGGCCCGCTGGTGCACTTAGTCGGTGACGCCACCAGCGACACGCTGACCACGGTGCACCACTTTTGCGCCAAAGCACTCTATGGGCTGATTGGATTGCATCTCGCCGCCATTATTTTCCATGAACTTTACAAAAAGGATCGCCTTGTACTGCCGATGATCTCGGGATACAAAAAAGGCCTGACCACACCTGCAGACAAGCCTTCTTTGATACAAGAATCCGTCAACGCCGCTACACTATTGGCAGTCTGTGTCGGATTTGTTTATTGGTTGGTCCACTACGTATAGCCCGCTGAACGCGCCATACGAAACGTTTTATTCAGCCTTAAAATCGTCGTGACAACCTTTACAGGAACCACCGAGCGCCTGAATAGCCGGGCCGATTTCTGACATATCTTCAGTACCAGCAGCAGAAGCCATACCTTCTGCTGCATCTATAAACCGGTCCATCGCCTGGCTGAACTCCTCTGGGTTTTCCCATACAGCCGGCAACGCTTTTGATTTCTTAGTATTGCTGCCTTCTGGAAACACTTCCGGCGCAATATCCGCCAGACCAGCAAGGCCCCTGGCATGAATGACCAGGTCATCCATGTGAATCTGGTTTTTCAAAATAGTACCCATTGAAGACATGTGACCCCCAATCGATTTCATCACAGATTTTCTGTATTTCGTTTCTGCCGCGCCATCTGCAAGAGCAAACTGCCCAACGCCAAGACACGCCAAAACCAACACACCACTTACAACTCGCTTCATTTAAAACTCCTATTCGAAATCACAAGTCGCGAAGCATAACCCACAGTTCACCCCAGTCACAATTGACCTTCGGCCAGCCGAAACGTAAGGTGCAGGCGTCACCCTATCGAGCCCGTATCATGGCAGCAAAAAAAAGTTACCCCTTTGAGCAATCACTTGAAAAACTAGAACAGCTGGTAGGACGCATGGAAGACGGGGACCTGTCATTGGAAGAGTCTCTAAAAACCTTCGAGGAAGGGATCAAGCTCACGCGGCAATGCCAGCAGGCATTGGTAAAAGCGGAGCAAAAAGTAAAATTACTCATCGAAGAAAATGGCCAGATATCCGAAGAGGATTTCGATAAAATCGACAACGCTTCTTTCGATACCTAGGCCGAACGCCTGATCTCACTAAACCTGTGCCTACTCCAATCAATGTTTAACAAGATCCCAACCGAAAGGCCTGACACCCCTTTACTTGATACCATCGAAGACCCATCCGAGCTTCGAAAGCTGGCGCCAGAACAACTGGTTGACCTTGCCAGCGAGCTTCGTCACTTCGTGTTGTATTCAGTTGGTCAAACCGGCGGACACTTTGGTGCAGGCCTTGGCGTGATTGAGCTCACGATTGCACTTCATTATGCGTACAACACTCCTACCGACCAGCTCATTTGGGATGTCGGCCACCAGACTTACCCCCATAAGATCCTTACCGGGCGGCGAGAGCGCATGCACACCCTCCGGCAGCCTGACGGTCTAGCGCCGTTCCCAAGCCAATCTGAAAGCATCTTTGATGTCTTTGGCACCGGACACTCTTCGACTTCGATCAGCGCTGCACTTGGCATTGAGCTTGCCAACAAAAATGCAGGGCGCCAATCACATACCGTGGTGGTGATCGGCGACGGCGCGATGACAGCAGGCATGGCTTTTGAGGCACTGAACCACGTGGCTGCCTGCCAAGCAAATCTAACGGTCGTACTGAATGACAACGCAATGTCGATTTCAGAGAATGTCGGTGGCCTGGCAAACTATTTCGCGCGCAATATTTCAGCTCACGAATTAGATAACGCTGATCGAGCAAACGACGAAGCGCAAGATCACCATACGACTCCCGGCAGTATCTTTACTGATTTAGGTTTCCGCTACACAGGACCCGTGGACGGTCACGACATTGATGCCCTGCTTGAAAACCTGGAGGCAATGAAAGCCCATGCCGGCCCGAAACTACTGCACCTGATCACGAAGAAGGGCAAAGGTTATGCGCCTGCAGAGACCTCACCGGTATCCAGCCATTCACTCACCAAGCTTGAGAAACAGGGTGAAAACAAGGCAACCACCTACGCAGCGGTATTCGGAGCGTGGATCACACGTAAGGCGATAACGGACAAACGGTTGTTTGCGATCACGCCAGCAATGAAGGAAGGGTCAGGGCTAACCGCGTTTTCCGAGCAGTTCCCGGATCGGTTTCACGACGTCGCCATCGCCGAACAACACGCGGTCACCTTGGCGGCGGGACTCGCAACGGGCGGGGCCAAGCCGGTCGTAGCGATCTATTCGACCTTCCTGCAACGCGCCTTCGATCAACTCATCCATGATGTGGCCATACAGAACCTGGATGTCCTGTTTGCCGTTGATCGAGCGTCCTTACTGGAAGATGGCCCTACGCACTCCGGTATCTTCGACTACTCGTTTGTGCGAGCAATTCCAAATATGGTGATCATGAGCCCATCGAACAGCGTTGTGATGGAACAAATGCTGGACTTCGGCTTTGCGTATAAGGGCCCCTGCGTGGTCAGGTATCCCCGGGGAACTGCAACGAGTGGTAAGCAGGAGCCTCCAGTAGCGTTAGGCAAAGCGCTAATATGCCGCGAAGGAAAACGTGCTGCTATCCTGGCTTTTGGCACCACTAGAAATATCAGTGAATCGGTCGCTAACAAACTGGACTTGACGCTCATCGATATGCGTTTCGTCAAACCTCTGGACACGGGACTAATTACACACCTTGCCGCCAGCCACGAACTGTTAGTGACCATCGAGGAAAACGCTATTGCAGGCGGCGCTGGATCGGCAGTTAACGAATACGTTGTAAGCCAGGGGCTGAATTGCCAGCTACTTAATCTGGGTGTGCCGGATGTCTTTATCGATCAGGATGAACCAGCGAACATGCGGCAAGTGGTGGGATTAACCGCCGCTAACATTGCGTCACAGATCAACTCGCGGCTTTATTTCTGACGTTCACCGAACAAGTGACCAAGCTTGCCTGCCTTCGTTGCTAGATATCTTGCATTATGATCGTTTTGCCCGGTTTCGATCGGCACCCGTTCAACAATTTCAATACCAAGCTTGGTTAATGCCTGCACCTTGACCGGATTGTTTGTCATCAGCCGGACCTTGCTGACCTGCAAGTGGAGAAACATAGATTTACAAATTGTGTAGTCGCGTAAATCCGCATCAAACCCGAGTCTTTCGTTCGCCTCTACCGTGTCTGCACCTTTGTCTTGCAGCGCGTAAGCACGAATCTTGTTGATCAAGCCGATACCACGACCTTCCTGTCGCAGGTAAAGAATCACGCCAGAACCATTTTCAGAAATGGTACGCATCGCAAACTCGAGTTGTGACCCACAATCGCAACGCATACTAAACAGGCAGTCCCCCGTAAGACACTCCGAATGCACACGGCACAGCACCGCATCGCCATTGGCTACATCCCCCAGCACCAGAGCAATGTGCTCCTGTCCGGTGTCCGCATCTTCAAAGCCGTGCATCCAAAACTTCCCAAACGGCGTGGGTAAGCGGCAGGATGCGACAAAAGTAGCAGGCAAAGAAGCCTCCGGTTCAAAAATGGCTGCTCAGTGTAGCAGTTGACCCAAGAATATAAAACGACTCATAGTTTACTGGTTAGCACCATCAACCCTGCCTTTTCACTGATATCAACATGCTGAAGAAAGGACATGCCAAGCAGGATGTCTTTTGGGTTGTCTCCATCGATAATGATTGCCTGCACGTTGTCCCGCTTGATTTCGCCGACGAACATCTCTTTGATCATTACCATTGTCACCAGCAGGTCCTCGCTGGCAGTAGACGCGGTGGTCTTGACGCCTCCTTCGACACTCAGGCCCAACAAGCTTGCGGTGTTCGCATTCATCGCAACAACATTTGCACCGGTGTCTACAAGGTATCGAACAGCACGACCATTGATACTGCCCGTTGTGATGTACTGATGGTTCTCAGCCAACCTAATCAGCACCTGAGCTTTATCTGGTCTTTCAAAAGTCGAGCCGATCCTATCGCTCAGCTGCAATATTCGGGTTTGGCCGTTTATTCGAACAATAGCCTCCCTGGGGTTTGCATCAACCAACTCTACGCCTGACTTGGCGACCTGTCCTTTTTTCAGCAATTGGTCCTGGCCATCAATCACGAACATTGCGGCACCACTAAACAATGCTCGCACTTCGATTTCAATTGCCAGTGATGGAAAAGAAAATAGCAGCAGTAGCACCAGAACTATTTTCATACGGTTCGTCATGTCCGCGATGTCGGTCACCATACCCCCTCTGTCGTTGGTATCCTGCTCACTATACAGCGGCGTCACGTCTGGCCATAACCACTTCAATACTGGTCGCCCAGGGGCCACGTAGGGCAAGTCGTTCCCGGGGTAACGACCCGTTCAGGCAGTCAATTGCTGAAAGCCGAAGTTTAGTAACTGCACAGCCGCTAAAGCATAGACGCCGGCAAAAACGTCATCCAGCATAATGCCGAGCCCACCGGCGAGTTTTTCATCGGCAACGCGAACCGGCCAGGGCTTCCATATATCGAACAGACGAAACAACAGGAAAGCAGGAAGTAACCAGATCAACGAGGGTAACCATAGGAGGGTAATCCACATACCAACGAATTCATCCCAGACGATACCGCCCGGATCTTTGACTTCCATGTGTTTGGCAACGCGATCAGAAATCCAGACGCCCAAAACGAAGCCGATGACAATTATCGCCACCTGCACAGGGAGTGGCGCGTAGAGCGCGGGTATAAAAAGAAGTAGCCCCAGCGCAGAACCAGCGGTACCCGGCGCGATAGGAGCGAGCCCACTTCCCAGGCCAAAGGCAAGGAAGTAGTCCAGTCTTAAAAAGACGGTTTTCCAATCGTCAGGCATCGTTAATCACCCTCTCTAAAAGTGTTCGTAGCCGGGTCTACCAAATTCCATGGGTTCACCTTTGCTATTCCTGATCACTATTTTATCGCTTTCAGTCACCACACCAATTCGCGTCATGGGCACACCAATCGACGCTGATACGGCTTTAATCTTGCCAGAATCTGCTGGGTCTGCTGTGAAACATAGCTCGTAGTCGTCACCCGCAAAAAGCGCCATGCCGATTGCCGCTTCCTGACCGGCACTCTGAACCAGCTCTTTCGATAACGGCAGTTCCCCAGCGGCAATCTCGGCGCCTAACGAATCCGCCTCCCCAAGATGGCCAATCTCTGCGACCAACCCATCGGATATATCGATCAGTGACTTTGCAAGCCCTCGCAGTTGTCTGCCCGCCGCTATCCTTGCTACGGGAAACTGGTATCGACTTACAAGGTACCCATTGACCTCTCCCTTGCGCAAAAGGGCTAGCCCCTGGGCTGCATCACCGAGCGTACCCGTGACATAAATATCATCACCGACCGACGCTCCGCTTCTTTTTAAGGCACTGCCTGCCGGCACTGTTCCCATCACTGTTACCGTTAAACTAAGCGGGCCTTTCGATAAATTACCACCGACCAGGGGCACCTGATATTGCTTGATGATGTCAGACAGGGTGGCTGAAAAATCTTCAAGCCAGTCTTCCCTGGCTTCAGGGAATGTCATTGCAAGCAGAAAAGCGTAAGGGCTTGCCCCCATCGCAGCAAGATCGCTAAGATTCGCCGCCATGGTTCGGGAGGCCACGACCTTTGCCCGTGAATTCGGCAAAAAATGAACGCCTTCGAGCAGCGTGTCAGTCGACACACATACTTCTTGGCCATCGGGGACACGCAGCACCGCGCAATCGTCGCCGGGCCCAATAATAACCGTATTTTCGTGTTGCGACAGGGTGGCTAGCGGCTTGAAATAACGCTCGATGATCGAAAATTCCCGTGTACTCATGGCTACTCTGCCTGTCTTAGCTCTTTTGCCAGGGAATCCAGAATAGAGTTGATGTACTTGTAACTGTCAGTCCCGCCGAACGACTTAGCCAATTCAACGCCTTCATTAATCACCACCCGATACGGCACATCAATCCTTGAACAAAGCTCGAAGACGCCCATCATCAAAATACCTTTCTCAATCGGATCCAGTTCGTCGAGAGGTCGGTCCGCCTTGGTCGTAATCAACGCTTCCAGCTTTTGCTGATCATTTCCGATGCCCCGAAGCACGTCTTTGAAATACCCCATGTCGGCGCGCTTCATGTTGTTTTCTTTCGTGAAAGAATCGATGACCAGCGCAAACTCGGTACCGGTCAATTGAGCCTGATAAAGCGCCTGGACAAGGAACTGTCTTGATCTGCTTCTAGCAGCTGCGTTGGGTTTCATCCAATGTTGCGCAGCAAACTAACCATCTCTAGCGCGGTCATTGCCGCGTCCGCACCCTTGTTGCCTGCCTTGGTCCCAGACCTATCAACGGCTTGTTCAATGGTATCCGTGGTGAGCACACCAAAAGCAATCGGCAGGTCATAATCCAGGGCGACCCTGGCCAACCCGCTTGAACATTCGCCAGCGACAAAGTCAAAATGAGGCGTACCCCCCCGAATCACTGCACCCAGAGCGATGATGGCGTCAGTCTCGCCTTTGGCCGCAACTCTTTTCGCTGCCAGTGGCATTTCATACGCACCAGGTACTCTGACCACAGTAATGTTCGCTGCTGGCACACCCTGCCTTCTGAGCGTATCAATTGCCCCGGCACATAGATTATCTACGATCGCACTGTTGAACCGACCAACGACCAGTGTGAATTTGGCGGTGTTCGCTGAAAAATCGCCTTCGATGACTTTTGTCATTTTTTGTTCCTGAAAAGTTAATTCACGGTTGCGGTGACTTTAATATCCGGACCGATAACCCTGATATTCTTGATGCTTAGCTCCGCAAGGTCCGACATTCTAGCAACTTCTGCAAGGTTCAGTAACGACCTTCCCGAATTACCGATTAGACGCGGCGCAATATAAATGACAATCTCATCTGCCAGTCGCTGATTTATCAGAGAACCTGCCAGCGTGGGACCGCACTCAAAGAGGACTTCGCTATGTTCCCTTGCCGCCAATTCTTGCAGCAGCGCGCTAATATCGACTCTGTTTTCTAACGCTGAAAGCCGTAATACCTCAACGGGTAAATTCGCCTCCCTGTCACTTGTGGTGACCACCACCGTGGAAGGTACCGACATCAACTGAACCGTTTCTGGGATACGCAGACCAGAATCAAGGATATAGACTGGCCGCTCAACACCTGCACACAGTTGCGCATGTTCAACATGAAGTTCTTCACTTCGAATAGAAAGCCTGGGATCGTCGTCGATCACTGTTTGCACGCCGGTTACAATTGCCCCGCTTGCGGCCCGAAGCTTTTGGACATCCGCACGGGATTCGGGGGACGTAATCCACCTGCTCTCCCCGTTTGAGAGCGCTGTCTTGCCATCCAGCGTCATTGCAAGCTTAAGGCGCACAAAGGGTCTATGTTTTGTGTGTCGACTCACATGTCCCCTAACGAGCTCCTGTGCAGCGTCCTGCATAAAAGGAACAACAACCTCTAGCCCCGCTTTTCGAAGTATCTGAATCCCTTTGCCTGCGTTCCGCTCATCTGGATCCAGCATGGCCACCACAACCTTGGTCACGCCCGCATCGACCAACGCGTGTGCACATGATGGAGTTCTGCCATGAAAGCTACACGGCTCCAGTGTGACATAGGCAATCGACCCGCGAGCGTCGATTCCCGCGGAAGCCAGTGCATTGGCTTCCGCGTGACCCTGGCCTGCTAACATATGAAAGCCTTCACCGACCACGTTTCCGCGACGCACAAGTACACATCCAACACAGGGATTAGGGTGAGCCGAGTACCTGCCGTTTTCGGCTAGCCTTAGCGCTTTCGCCATAAAACCTTGGTCTTCCAGAGACATTAACTTTCCTTTTCAGCCTTATGTTTGTCCATGGCCTCAATCTCGAGCCTGAACTCATTCATATCCTGGAAACTTCGATAGACGGAGGCAAACCTCACGTATGCAACGTCATCAAGGTCACGAAGCTCGTCCATGACGAGTTCCCCCACCGCTCTGGTACCCACTTCGCGTTCTCCCGTTTCCCGAAGCCTGTGCTTGATCCTGTCTAGGGTCGCGTCGATTCTCTCAAGATCGACCGGTCTTTTCTCCAGCGCTCTAAGAAGCCCACTTCGCAGTTTTTCTTCGTCAAATGGCTGCCGTGAACCATTGTTCTTGATCACTCTGGGCAGCACCAACTCAGCGGATTCGAAGGTCGTAAATCGTTCTCCACAACTCAGGCACTCACGACGACGACGAACCTGGTTTCCATCTCCTACCAAACGGGAGTCAATTACCTTCGTTTCACTGGTCGAACAAAATGGGCAATACACGGTCACTCCCGGCGGCTAAATTCGACATTCTACTTCATTTTGATCAAGCACTAGATTTATCAAGCACTAGATTTATCGAGCACTAGATTTATCATCCACCAGCACCAGGCTTGCAGTAGAATAACCTTTTTGTTTTCGAGAACCACCATGGCTCAGTATGTATACACCATGTCCCAGGTCGGCAAAGTTGTGCCCCCTAACAAGACTATCCTCAAGGATATTTCCCTGTCGTTTTTTCCGGGAGCCAAGATCGGAGTGCTCGGGTTAAACGGTGCGGGTAAATCAACATTGCTTCGAATCATGGCTGGCGTCGATACCGAGTATCTTGGCGAAGCACGGCCGCAAGCAAACTTGAATGTGGGTTACTTGCCCCAGGAACCCGCACTGGACAATAGCAAAGATGTCCGCGGTAATATTGAAGACGGACTGGGCGAGATCAATGAGTTATTGAAGGAGTTCAACGCCATCAGCGACAGGTTTGCCGAACCCATGCTCGAAGATGAAATGACCCAACTATTGGACAAGCAGGGGGACCTGCAGTTAAGAATTGATTCGTTAGATGGCTGGAATCTGGAGCGCAGGATGGACATCGCCAGCGATGCCCTTCGTTTACCGCCCTGGGATGCGGAAGTTGAGCACCTGTCGGGCGGCGAGAAAAGGCGCGTCGCGTTATGTCGATTGTTGATGTCAAATCCCGATATGTTGCTGCTTGACGAGCCTACCAACCATCTGGATGCAGAGAGTGTCGCATGGCTGGAGCGTTATCTTAAAGATTTCCCCGGCACGGTCGTGGCGATCACGCACGATCGATACTTTCTTGATAACGCAGCCGGCTGGATTCTGGAACTGGATCGAGGTTATGGCATTCCTTACGAGGGCAACTACAGCGATTGGCTTAGCGCAAAAGAGAAACGATTGCAGGTAGATGAAAGTAAAGAAGTTGCCCGACAAAAATCGATCAGGGCAGAGCTGGAATGGGTTCGTACTCAACCAAAAGCAAGGCAAGCAAAAAACAAGGCAAGGCTGGCCCGTTTTGAGGAACTGAACTCACAGGAGTTCCAGACGCGCAACGAAACCCAGGAGCTCTACATACCACCCGGGCCGCGGCTTGGGGACGCCGTCCTGGAGGTCGATAACATCAGCAAAAAGTTTGGTGACACAGTGCTGATCGACGATCTAAGCTTTAGCGTTCCGAGGGGTGCGATCATAGGAATTGTCGGCGGCAATGGCGCGGGTAAATCGACACTGTTCAGAATGATCGCTGGAACCCAACAACCCGATTCAGGCGCCGTGAAGGTTGGGGAGACCGTCACGCTTGGATATGTCGATCAATCTCGAGATAGCCTTGAAGGCCATAAGACGGTGTGGGAGGAGATTTCCGAAGGCAACGAGATTATCAAGATCGGGCGGTATGAAACGCAGTCACGAGGTTATGTCAGCCGGTTCAATTTCAAAGGATCTGATCAGCAAAAATTTGTGAAGGACCTTTCCGGCGGTGAACGTAATCGAGTGCATCTTGCGAAGCTATTGAAGGCTGGGGCTAACCTGCTGTTGTTAGACGAACCCACCAATGACCTGGATGTGGAAACCCTAAGGGCGCTGGAAGGTGCCATCGAGACTTTCCCTGGCAGCATGATGATAATCTCCCACGATCGCTGGTTCCTGGACAGGCTAGCGACCCATATTCTTGCCTTCGAAGGGGACAGTCACGTGGAGTTTTTCCCCGGAAATTACAGCGAATATGAAGAAGACCGCCTAAAGCGTTTGGGCACCAGAGAAGTCGTTCCAACCCGGTTAAAATACAAAAAACTGGCTTGAGGCCTCAGCTTTTATCCTGAATTTTGCGGGGGGTCGTAATCCCCGGATTATTCGGGATTAGAGTTCCTCGACTGCAGCGAGCACGTCGCCAAGCTTTCTCACAGGAATAACTTTCATGCCAGACACTGGCTGCCTGGGTTTATTACCTTCCGGTACAATGGCAATTTTAAATCCATGTTTTGCCGCTTCACGGATTCTTTCCTGACCGTTCGGTACCGGCCTGATTTCGCCAGAGAGCCCAACTTCACCAAAACAGACCAGGTCCAAGGGTAGCGCCCTGTTTCTAAACGACGAGACAACGGCGAGGATTAATGCCAGATCGCTACTGGTTTCATCAATACGAATACCACCGACGGCATTAACGAACACATCCTGATCTCCAACCTGCAAGCCGCCGTGACGATGAAGAATGGCAAGTAACATCGATAAACGGTTGTGCTCAAAACCCACCGCTACACGTCTTGGATTCCCGAGCGCACTCGCATCGACGAGCGCCTGAGCCTCTAGCAGGAGTGGTCGCGTACCTTCCCATACGACCATGACAACGCTGCCCGGCGTGGCTTCCTCAGATTTCGACAGAAAAATGGCAGATGGATTAGAGACTTCCTGCATCCCTTTATCCGTCATGGCGAAAACGCCCAACTCGTTGACCGCGCCAAACCGGTTCTTGGAGCTTCTTAGCGTTCTAAAGCGCGAGTCGCCATCCCCTTCTAGCATGACGAAGGTGTCAATCATGTGTTCGAGAACACGCGGACCGGCAAGTGAACCTTCTTTTGTGACATGCCCGACCAGGAACAATACTGTGCCAGTCTGTTTAGCCTGACGGATTAACAGCGAGGCAGATTCCCTAACCTGGGCAACACCGCCCGGTGACGATTCGTTTACCGAGGTATGCATTACCTGTATCGAGTCGACCACCACAAGCTCAGGCTTCATTTCATTCCACTGCATGATAAGGCGCTCGCAGCTGGTTTCAGACATAACCTCAAGACTTTCCATTGGCAAACCCAGCCTGCGCGCCCGCATCGCTACCTGAGACAAGCTTTCCTCGCCAGTGACGTAAAGTGCCTTTCGCTGAGCAGCCAACTGACACATGACCTGAATGAGCAGGGTGCTTTTTCCTGCGCCCGGATTACCACTAATCAGAATAACCGAGCCTTGAACCAATCCTCCGCCCAGAACACGGTCTAATTCACTGATACCTGTTTGGATACGGGGAAGCTCTTCTGCCGAAACATCAATGAGTTTTCTTGGTGGTTCCAACTGACCGCTGAAGCCACCCCGTGTTGGCGAACCACCGTCAATAGATAGCCTGGAAAGTGTGTTCCATTCCTGGCAGTCATGACACTGGCCCTGCCATTTCACATATTCACTGCCGCAATCAGTACAAACAAAAACAGTCTTTGATTTAGCCACGACGATTGCTCCGGTGCTCTCGATTGACCCTTGCGGTTACGCCGCAAAGCAGGGTGTACGGTATGGTCCCTGCTTTATCCGCGATTTCTTCGATGGGTAAATCGCCTCCCCAGAGGGTCGCCCTATCACCCACTTTTACCGAGTGAGCCTCGTCCAAATGGACACATAGCATGTCCATAGAAACCCTTCCCACCAAAGGATATCGAACGCCATTAACCAGCACCGGTGCACCCTGCCCAATCTCCCGCGGATAACCGTCTGCATAGCCCGCGGCGATCACAGCGATGGTTGAGCGTTTGTCTGCCGTCCAGATACCGCCATAACCCACCGATTCGCCCTGCCGAACAGTCCGAACAGCAATCACCGGTGCATCAAAGGTCATCGCGGGGTGCAGGGAAGGGATCGGCTCGAGGTCATCAAAGGGCGAGGCACCGTAGAGCATAAGGCCGGGTCTTACCCAGCCCGGGGGATAATGATGCTGTGCGAGAACACCGCCGGAATTGGCAATACTAAGCACTGCACTGCCCGGGACATTCAGGCTGTCCGCAAGAGCGGTAATCCTGGCAATTTGCTGGCCTGTCTTGACCGACCTTTTATCGCCGGCGTCGGCAAGATGGGTCATCAACCCCAGCAACCCCTGGTGACCCAGCTTTTGTAACACTGACGGCGTTTCCTCTAAAGAGAAGCCAAGGCGCCCCATCCCCGTGTTGACCTTAACCCAGACATGGCGACGAGCACCTCGCGCGGCCAATAGTTCGAGTTGTTCCCAGTTATGCAGCACCACCTGAAGCTCATAGATACTGGCGAGATTAAGCTCTTCCGGATCATTAACGCCTTCCAACAAACAGATAGGCTGGCCAATACCTGATTCCCGTAGCTTGACCGCTTCACTTACCCGGGCGACACCAAATGCGTCAGCAGCCTCCAGCACCTGTGCGACCTTGCTGGCACCATGGCCATAAGCGTCCGCCTTTACCACGGCCATCACCTTACTGCCCGGCGCTCGTTGCTTTACCTGCTCAAAATTGTGGCGGATGGCATCAAGGTCAATGATCGCAGTCGCTTGCTTGCTCACACTAGCCATACGCCCTGTTAATAATCATCGTACCCTTCATAATTCTCAGAGAGATCCTCGAATCGCGTGTATTCGCCAAAAAACTTTAACCTCACCTTGCCAATGGGTCCATTTCGTTGCTTCAGGATATTGATCTCCGCAATCCCCTTCTCCGCATCCTCGTGATAAACCTCGTCGCGATAGACTGCCATAATGACATCCGCGTCCTGCTCAATAGCGCCCGATTCACGTAGATCAGACATTATGGGTCGCTTATCCGGCCTTTGTTCCAGGCTTCGATTCAGCTGTGAGCCGGCAATGACGGGGCAATCAAATTCCTTGGCAATGCTCTTCAGGGAGCGCGATATTTCCGATATCTCCCCGGTCCTGTTTTCCGTCGTGCCCGCAACCTGCATTAACTGCAAATAGTCAATTACGATCATACCTAAACGCCGTTCGCCGGTTTCATCAGCCTTGCCATGCTCCCGTGCAACACGTCGTGCTCGGGACCGAATTTCACTCGGGGTTAGTGCCGGCGAGTCGTCTATCAAGAGCTTCTTGTCACTTAACATACTGACGGTTGAGGTTAGCCTTGGCCAATCGTCGTCTTTGATATCCCCGGTACGAATATTCGTTTGGTTGATTCGACCAAGAGACGACAGCATTCTAATGACCAACCCATCAGCTGGCATTTCCAGGCTAAACACCAAAACGGGTAGGTCTGATGTTATGGCAGCATATTCCGCGATATTCATCATGAAGGCCGTCTTACCCATAGAGGGTCGACCTGCCACAATGATTAGATCTGATTTTTGTAAGCCTGACGTTTTCTTATCGATATCCCTGAAGCCGCTACTAATCCCCGTGAGTGCGCCTTTCGTCTGGAATAACACATCGATTCGCTCGACGGCCTTGGTCAGCAGCGGTCGAATCGATTGAGGGCCACCACTACTGGGGCGATCATCGGATATCTTGAAAACCTTGGATTCGGCTTCGTCAATGAGCGTTGCGCTATTACGGCCGTCAGGATTAAAACCGCTATCTGCAATTTCGTGGGCAACAGATATCAGGCTTCTAACCGTTGCTCGTTCCCGCACAATTTGGGCATACGCTTTGATATTAGAGGCGGTAGGGGTGCTACTTGCCAGGTCTGAAATGTACGCTAGGCCGCCAACATTCTCTAGCTCGCCAATACCTTCCAGTGCTTCAGAGATTGTAATGATATCGAGGGGGTTGTTTCGTTCGACCAGCCCCCCCATCACTCTATAGATAGTCCGATGGTCAGATCGATAGAAATCTTCAGCGGCAAGAGACCCTGAGATATTATCCCAGGCATTGTCATCTAACATCAGGCCACCGAGTACCGATCGCTCGGCCTCGATGGAATGAGGCGGTAATTTTAGAGGGCTAACTTCATCCAATCGACATCTCGGGACTTAACTACAGCGAATGAACAAGCGTAAATAAATTACGCCTCGGCTACCACTGCCAATTTCAACACCGCGTCAACTTCAGGATGCAGATGAACATCGACCTCAAACTCTCCGAGTTCACGGATGGGGCCTGCGGGTAGTCTGACTTCACTTTTCACCAACTCGACACCAGCAGTCTCACAGGCATCAGCAATATCCCGCACCGAAATCGATCCGAACAGCTTGCCTTCTTCCCCGGCCTTGGCGGTAATCGTGATTGACAATTCCTCTACCTTTTTAGCGCGAGTTTTCGCAATGCCCAGCTTATCGCCGGCCAGCACTTCAAGTTCGGCGCGGCGCTCTTCGAATTGCAGCAGGTTTTCAGCAGTCGCAGGTACCGCCTTTTTCTGCGGAATAAGAAAATTGCGGCCGTAACCTGATTTCACACTGACCTTATCACCCAACTCACCTAGCTTCTGGACACTTTCTAGTAATATCACTTCCATGACTTAATCCTTCTGAATCGTTTTTATTCTGTTTCTAATGTCGAACCAGCTATCCATCAGCGCAAGAGCCGCCAAAAACGGATAAACAATCTGGAACAGCAACACCAAGCTCCCGTAGAACCCAGCAACCCAATTTTTTGATAATTCCCTATTTGCCATCAACCAATGCGCCAACCCGATTGATGCAAACACTAACGGTACCGTTAACAGCGGTAACCAGCGACCCAATAGGTCGCCAAACATGTAACAGACAGCCATTGCCAACACGATAGAGCCACTCACTGCAGGTGATAGCCGCAACTGATGGAATTCCGTCCTGAACCCCCCAGGGTTGTACAAAGCGCTCTGGCACCATCTGGCGATAATCAACATTATCACCATGGAGTACGCCTGACCCAGCGCGAAAAAGCTCATTAACAGCTTCCTTGCGTCCGCTGGATCGACCACTACTGATGCGTCCACTTGCGCAAGGTAGTCAATATAAAACTGCACAAAGCGGTCCAAAATACCCGCCGCACTGAATTCGAATATCAACGCGCCGACGCCAGAGAAGACCACGGACGCAAGCAGTACCAACTCCCAAGACCGCGTCTGCCGCAATAGCATCGCCATGATGCCGGTCCCAAGCAGCGCTATCATTGGCGTGGGATCGCCTACGAAGTAGAAGGCGACGCCGACTGGCAACATGGTCCACAGCAGAATCATTGAACCCGCAGCGATGCCAGTCCTCAAACAAACCAGAGCAACAATCACGGTACTCAACCAACCCAGCAAAGGAAGTGCTGCAGCCACCATACTTAGGGCTGTCGCGTAGGCGCTACCTCGCATTGCAAACTCTGCAATTGCTCGCATGATTTTATCGGCTGGTTACTTGTGAGCGTCCGTATAAGGCACCAATGCTAGATATCGAGCTCTCTTTACCGCTTTTGCGAGCTGACGCTGGTACCTAGCTTTGGTCCCGGTAATCCTGGAAGGTACAATTTTTCCAGTCTCCGAAATGTAAGCTTTTAGCGTTTCTATATCTTTGTAGTCGATTTCCGTTACACCTTCAGCGGTGAAGCGACAGTATTTCCGTCTTCTGTAGAATCTAGACATTTTTTACTCCTCTACCGCTGTTGTGGTGTCTGTTGCTTCGGTATCTGCTGCTTCAGCTTCAAGTTTAACCTTAGCTTCTTCAGCCCTTCTCACAGCCGCGGCTGCGGCGGCTGCCTCTGCTCTCTGCGCAGAAACATCGTCACGGGCTTTCTTTTCCTTGCTCTCGCGCTCAATTTTCATCAGCGGAGATTCTTCCGTATCCGGATTCTTACGCTTCATGATCAGATTTCTGAGCACAGCATCGTTGAATTTAAAAGCTGTTTCAATTTCCTGAAGCGTCTCCAGGGCACATTCGACGTTTAGAAGAATGTAATGCGCTTTGTGAATTTTGTTGATCGGGTACGCCAATTGACGTCTACCCCAGTCCTCAGTTCGATGGATCACACCACCGCCCTGGGAAATCAAACTTGAGTATCGTTCTATCATTCCGGGCACCTGTTCACTTTGATCAGGGTGCACCAAAAACACTATTTCATAATGTCTCATCGAGGCTCCTCTCGGGTTTATGCTTCCTGTCAGGCCGTTTTCCGTACCAGCAGTGAAACAAGGAGAAATTTAGGGACGCGCATTGTATGTAAAGGGCTGCCGGGTTGCAAGCCATCCTATAAAGCCCGCGAAATCAGCGTTGGCGATTGATCTCATAGAGGCAGATGCCCGTGGCCACAGAGACATTAAGGCTTAGATCCGGATACGGACAGGGAATTGACGCTAAAAAATCACACCTTTCACGGGTTTTTTGCCTGATCCCAGACTCTTCAGCCCCCACCACTAAAGCAATGTTGCCTTTTAAGTCAATCTCGGCAAGCGGTTGAGAATCTTCCAAGACCGTTCCTACCACCCAGATGCCGCTTTTTTTCAGGGTATCAAGGCAACGTGCGAGATTCACCACTTGATATATCCTGACAAGGTTAGCCCCGCCACTCGCCGTCTTAATCGCCGCTTCGTTTAGGGGTGCAGAGTGGTCCTTGGCGACAATAACGCCGTCAACCCCAAAGCTGGCTGCGGAACGCAAACATGCGCCAAAGTTCCGTGGATCGGTCACACCATCCAACACAAGAAACAGCAGACTGCCAGAATCACCGGCTAAATGTGCTTCGAGTTCCTGTTCTGAGCGCACGGCCGGGGGCCTGATCTCTAAAGAAACACCCTGACTGGCCAGCGCTTCCCGGTCAGCCTCGCCACGTTCGATACGACAACCGACCCTTAGAGCAAGGTCCACTAACGACTGCTGTCGTGCATTTAATTTCCCCTCACGCAACGTGAGGCAAATACCAGCCCTGGCTTCCAGAGCAAGTTGGACGGCGTGGATTCCGACCACCGTGCTCACTCTTTTTGCCCCGGCTGTTTAGGGCGCTTTTTTTTCGAGGCCTTCTTTTTAGCAGCCTTTGCTTTAGGGGACTTTGCTTTAGGGGACTTCGCTTTAGGGGGCTTTGCTTCAGAAACCTTCGACCTAGAAACCTTTATTTTAGACGCTTTTGTTTTCGAGGCCTTGGTTTTGGACGCCTTGGTTTTGGACGCTGTTTTCTTTGAGACAGCATCCTTAGAACTACCGGGTTTTGCGCCACGGGCTTTGGCCCCAGAGGAGGGTCGTCGCTTGTTGTTTGACGCCGTTTTCTTTCGATCTTTTGGTTTGCGCTTTTTCGATTTCTTTCTTGGGATAGGCGCGTGGCGAAGTAGTTCTAGATCAACCTTGCGCTCATCCACGTCGACTGCCGCGACCTTGACGGTAACAACATCTCCTAAACCAAAAGATTCGTTGCCTCGCTCACCGAAGAGACATTGCTCGCCCCTGTCAAACTGATAGTAGTCACCCACTAATGAGCTGACATGTACGAGTCCCTCGACCAGCACGCCCTCTAACTGAACAAAGAAACCGAATTTCGCGACAGCGGAAATAACGCCTTCGAAGTCATCGCCAACGTGATCACTGAGGTAATCACACTTAACCCAATCGAGCACTTCATAAACGGCATCATCCGCGCGGCGTTCGGCAAACGACGTATGTTCACCCTGCGAAATGACGGCTTCTTCTTCATAAGGATAGAAGTTAATTTTACTCGGCTTTCCAAACCGTCGAACCTCATTACACTCGACAGTTGAGTGGATAGCGGATTTGATCAAACGATGAACCAGCAGGTCAGGATAACGCCTGATTGGAGAGGTAAAGTGTGTGTAATGTGAGTAGCCTAATCCAAAATGGCCCTTGTTCTCTGGGCTGTAAACAGCTTGTTGCATCGACCTGAGCAGCGCTATCTGTAGTACGTGGCCGTTTTTTTTCTCGCGCAATTGCCTGATGGCGCTTTGGTAATCTTGCGGAGTTCCCGCACCAAGATTGATCCCAAAGCTTTCAAGAAACTCCGCCAGATACTCAATCTTTTCTTCTTCAGGCTTTTCATGAACCCGAAAAAGACCCGGTAATTCGAGCTTTGATACAAGCTTCGCCGCACAGACATTTGCACACAACATGCATTCTTCGATTAATCGGTGTGCAAAATTTCGAGTGATGAGATTCACATCTGAAACTCTTCCCTGCGCATTGAAAGCAAAACTGACCTCCCGTGTATCAAAGTCCAAGGCGCCGCGCTCAGTTCTTGTGCTGATCAATATTCTTGCGAGATCAAGCATATTCCCCAAGCTGTCTTCGTGCCGGGGGAATTCTTCGCGCTCGATCCAGTCACCCACGATGGTGTAGGTTAGCCGCTCTTTGGAATGAATCAGCCCCTCGTAGAATTCGTAACTGCCGATACGCCCCTGGTCAGATATCGTCATTTCGCAAACCATCACCAGGCGGTCAACTTCCGGGTTCAGCGAACATAGGCCATTGCTAAGTTTCTCAGGCAACATGGGTACTACATATTGTGGAAAATACACAGAAGTACCGCGCTTGTAGGCCTCCTGATCCAGAGGTGACCCTGGCAGTACATAATTGGCAACATCGGCGATGGCGACAAACAGTCGATATCCACCACGACGCCTTTCACAGTAAACAGCATCGTCGAAATCTCGCGCGTCTTCACCATCAATGGTAACGAAATCCAGATGCGTTAGGTCCTCTCGCTTGCGTTTCTGCGCGGGCGTTACTTCAAAGGGCAACTGGTCAACGTCCGTAAGCACGTCGTCAGAGAATTCTACCGGTATGTCATTATTTCGCAGTGCGACTTCTACTTCCATATCCGGCGTCAGGTGGTCACCAAGAACGGCGACTATTTCAACGGTAGCCATCCCATGGAGGGTCGGTTGTTGGGTGACTCTGGCCACCACAATGCGGCCTTCCTTTATTTCCTCGCTGGGGTCGTCGATTAAAATCTCATGATCGATCCGCCGGTTTAGCGATTCCAGCAATGCGAGATGCTTATCAAAATGAACACGGCCCACCAGTTCGAGCGTGTTGCGGGTGAGCACTTCCACGATCTCACCTTCATCCCTGCCCCGGTGATCCCTGCCGCGGACACGCACCAACGCCTTGTCGCCATGAAATACGGCGCGCATCTGCCGATGGGAAAGAAATATGTCATCTCGTTCATCGTCGCAAATCAGAAAGCCGAAGCCATCAGAGTGGGCCGATACCCTACCCGCAAAAAGTGCCAACTTGTTCGCAATGGCATAGACGTTTCTGCTATCAACGACGACCTGACCATCCCGCACCATCGCTCTCAACCTGAGCGTCAGCGCATCCCGGTCTCGGGCGTTATCAATATCGAGTTCTTTGGCAAGCCGCTTGAACGAAAGAGGCTCACCCGCCTTCTCCATATGACTCAGTATCGCTTCGCGACTGGCAATGGGATACTCGTACCTGCCCTGCTCGCGCTTGGAGTGCGGATCTTTCATTGGCTGACCTCCTTTTCTTTTGGTGTACTTTGTAATTGACAGGTCCCGTCTGGTAATTGTACCCTGCGCTTCCTCTTGCCGAGGTGGTGAAATTGGTAGACACGCTAGCTTCAGGTGCTAGTGGGGGCAACCCCGTGGAGGTTCAAGTCCTCTCCTCGGCACCAACAACTTGTATTAACGTCATTTAATGACACGTTGTTGGATCAGTTCAACTTGTTGATTAGCCCTTTTCGGTTAATCCCTTTCGGTTACCTTATCGGTTAACGCTGGTCGCTAAACTGGGCCCTGTGTTTCTCAGACAAATCACGGACATTTCGCCGTGCTACTGGCTTGGCTGACAATTAACTGGTTTCAGGGCTATCGCGCAGCCTGCAGACACTTAACATGCAACGCTCGCTTAACATGACCACGGCGTTGTGCTGTCGCAATCCACCCAGATACGCCACGTTCCTGCAACGGGCCAAAGCTGGCTATCAGCCCACAATCGGCGGCCTCGCGCTGACCTAGGCGGCGGCAATACTGTCGCTTTTAGCTTAGGAACCGCTTGGATAGGTCGCGTGGTACAAAACCCTTACCTTACGGTTGCATATTTCCGTCCTGACGTTAGCCAAAAGGTTCATTCAGGACAACGGTATCTTCTCGATCGGGGCCCGTAGAAACAAAATCCACTTTCACTTCACAGATCGCTTCGATTCTCTCTAGGTAGGCTCGAGCATTTGCCGGCAAACCCTCCATCGTTTTCACTTTAGCGGTGGCGTCCTGCCAGCCAGGCAACTCTTCATAAATCGGTGTCGGCGAATCGCTGTCAGGGTTTTCATAGCCAACACAGATCGCGACTTTCTCCAGTCCATCCAGGACATCTAGCTTGGTGATGCATAAACCAGAAAGGCTGTTAATGCTGATAACTCTTCGCAGTGCGTGTGCATCAAACCAGCCACACCGCCTGGGCCGGCCCGTGGTTGATCCAAACTCTTTGCCGACGCTAGCAAGGTGACTTCCCACCGCATCGAACAATTCTGTTGGAAAGGGGCCTGAGCCAACCCTCGTGGTGTAAGCCTTCGTAATGCCAAGAATATAGTCCAGGTCAAGCGGACCTACCCCACAGCCACTGCCAATCGCACCAGCCGTTGTATTGGATGACGTGACATACGGATATGTTCCCTGGTCAATATCCAGGAGCGAGCCCTGAGCACCCTCGAACAGAATATTTTCACCGGCCTTTCTGCGCTGGCTCAGTTCGTCGACAACATCTTTCACCATGGGTCGCAGCTGGTCTACATAGGCAAGGGAAGCATCAAGGTTTTCTTGCAGGCTAACGGCTTCCGCATGGAAATAATTCTTGAGGACAAAGTTATGGTAATCCATGATTTCCTCAAGCTTTTCCTTGAAGCTCTCACCGTCAAAGAGGTCAGCGACCCTTAAGCCGCGGCGGGCGACCTTGTCCTCATAAGCCGGCCCTATGCCACGCCCGGTCGTGCCAATTTTCTGGCTCCCACGAGCGCTTTCGCGCATCTTATCCAGCGCGATATGGTGCGGAAGGATCAACGGACAACCACTTGAAATGTAGAGTCGGTCCCTGACATTGACCCCCGCCTCTTCAAGCCCAACGATCTCTTTGAAAAGATCGGGAACGGACAGAACCACACCATTACCGATCATGCAGGTGACATGCGGATGCAGAATACCTGATGGAATCAGGTGAAGAACCGTCTTCTCGCCGCCGACTACCAGCGTATGCCCGGCGTTATGGCCGCCCTGGAAACGAACGACCGCTGACGCCTTCTCGGTCAGAAGGTCAACCACTTTGCCTTTACCCTCGTCACCCCAATGTGTACCGATGATGACTACATTCTTACCCATGGCTATTTATCTCCTGATACCAACTGCCATTGTCCATTTTGAAATTCGAGATGATGATTAAACCCTTCAGGCTGTCCCGACTCCACGACGATATACCCCTTAGCACGCAGTTGTTGTATCTGCTGCCAAAGTGACCCCTCTTCACCCGTCGGCACATTAGGGATCCAAACTGACTTTCTTAAATCCTCCGGGAGCATGACCTTTTCGGTAAGGCTCCTAACATCAATAGAAAACCCTGTGGCACCACGTGCTTCACGACCGAAGACCTGCCCGATGTGGTCGTAACGCCCCCCCTTGGCGACCAGAGAACGACTACCATTCACATAAGCGGCGAAAACTATCCCCGTGTGATAGGCGTAACCACGGAGTTCACTCAAATCAAAATAGATATCGAGGTCAGTGAACCGACCTGCAATGGTATCGGACACCTGCTGCAGGTTATCAATAGAAGCTAAAATGCCTTCGTGTGCCTTGAAAATGGAGCGCGCTCGTTCGAGCACTGAACTATTACCGGTCAGCCCAGGGAGCCGCATCAGCAGCAGCGAATCCTCCTCAGACAAACCAAAAGCAGCACAATGTGTGCTTATTTCTGCCACCGATTTTCGCTGGACCGCCTCAAAAAGTAACTCTTGCTGGTCTGTATCGAGCGTGAGACCGGACATCAACTGGCGAAAAATATCGACATTACCAAGGTCCACATGCACTGCATCAAAGCCAAGAGACTTTAAAGATTCGACCATCAAGCTGACGATCTCGGTGTCTGCTTTACTGGTTGAATCGCCAAACAGTTCCGCACCAACACTCAGCGGCGTTCGATTGGCCAACATGCTGTCCGCCTGCGCCTGAACAACGGTCCCTGCATAGCAAAGTCTGGCCACGCCATCACTATTAAGGCTGTGGGCATCTATTCGAGCCACCTGCGGGGTAATATCCGCCCGAATGCCCATCGTTCTGCCGGTCAAAAAGTCAACGACTTTAAATGTTTTAAGGTCGAGGTCGCGCCCGGTTCCGGTCAGCAGGGATTCCAGATACTCGATCATCGGAGGGATAACGTAGTCATACCCCCAGGTCGAAAACAGGTCCAGCAGCCTTCGCCGAACTTCCTCCAGCCGTTTCGCCTGTGAAGGAAGCATGTCTTCTACACCATCCGGTAAAAGCCATCGGTCCACAATGCCCATCTCAGTTTTCCAAAATCTAGTTAATTAAATACAACAACCCAGTGCCCAGCAACATACTTGCCAAACCTGCAATCCGCATGGTCCTGTCGTTTATTTCAGACAACATCATCACCATCTCTCGCCATCGTCTTGGATAGAGAAAAGGAAGAATGCCTTCTAATACCAGCACAAGACAGAGTGCAATGCCAAGGTCATGCCACATGGTATTTTATGGACGTCTACTGAACGCCTTACCCCTCTTACCTATTGATGGGCCTCAATAAACTGAACCCGAAAGCGATACTCTGGGGGAGCCCCCCGGAGGAGCACCCCGAAGAGGCTTTTCAAGAGACACTTCTGGTCAAAAAAAACGGGTAGCTTGTGACGGCTACCCGATCTTTAAACGCGCAAACTAACTGGTTCGGCGCCTGGGGTCAACGACTCGCGCCGGTGCTATTGTTCAAGTACTTGAAAAACTCGCTATCTGGCTGAATCAGCAGGATATCTCCCTTGTTGGAAAATGTTCGCTGATAGGCTGACATGCTGCGGGAAAATTCATAAAAGTCCTTGTCCTTGGTGTAAGCGGCCGCATATATCCGGGCAGCTAATGCATCACCTTCACCGCGAACCTCTTCTGCCTTACCGTACGCTTCCGCTAGAATCACCTCACGTTGCTTATCAGCATCAGCCCGTATACCCACGGCCAATTCCTGCCCTTTGGCGCGATGTTCACGCGCTTCAATGTCCCGCTCCGTGTTCATACGGTTATAGACCGACTGGCTCACTTCGGGCGGAAGGTCAATTCGCTTAACCCGGACGTCAATGACTGACACACCCAATTCCTCCTGTGCGACCATATTAAGCCGGTCAGTCAGGACTTTCATCAGTTCGTCACGTTCACCAGACACGACCTCGTGCAGGGTTCGCTTACTAATTTCATTTCGCAGACCGTTATTGATTCGTTCCTTCAACAGTTCCTCCGCTCGTCGCTCATCACCTGAGGTCGCGGTATAGTAGGTCTGTACGTTATCAACTTTAAATTTTGCGAATGAATCGACAATGACCGCTTTCTTTTCAAGCGTCAAAAATCGTTCCGAAGGTGCATCAGAAGTTCGCACTCGACCGTCAAACTTTCGCACTTCATTGATAATGGGAAGTTTGATATGCAAGCCTGGCTTGATGTCATCGTTAACGACCCGACCAAACTCAAGCAAAATACCTCGCTCCAACTCAGTCACGACATATAACGAGTTCACGCCCAAAAGACCCAGTAATACTAGGACGAATCCGACAACAAAAGATCGGTTACCCATTAGCGTCTCTCCCTTCGTTCACCAGCTTCAATGTTGTTGCCATAATTCGCTCCACTATTTTCCTCAGTCGAACGGCCGGTTGAAACCTGGCCTGCCTGATTCTGTTCCAAGATCTTATCAAGAGGCAGGTACAAGATGTTGTTTCCACCCTCCACATCAATCATTACCTTGGTAGAATTTGACATGACGCTTTCAAGCGTATCGATATACATCCGACTTTTAGTCACCTCCGGCGCCAGCTTGTATTCCGCATAAAGCTTATTAAAGCGTTCGGCTTCACCCCGTGACTGAGCAGTTACTCTTTCTTTATAACCCTGCGCTTCTTCAGTGTATCGCTGGCCTTGGCCTCGAGCTTCCGGCACAACCTGATTAGCGTAGGCGTCAGCTTCGTTCCTGAGCCGCACTTCGTCTTCTCGGGCCTTGATCACGTCATCGAAGGCCGCTCGAACTGCATCTGGTGGCGCTGTCTCTTCAATGTTGACCTGCGTGACGTTAATGCCAGTCCCGTAGTCAACCATGTGGGTTTGGATTCGGGCCTTAACCGCAATCGCTACGTCAGCACGGCCTTCAGTCAACACTTCATGCATTTCGGTTGAACCAACGACATGTCGCAGCGCGCTCTCTGTAGCCTGGTAAAGGCTCTTGTCCGGCTCTCTAACGTTCAACAGATACGCCGTGATGTCGCTGATAACGTACTGAACCGTCATTTTTACTTTGACGATGTTTTCGTCTTCCGTGAGCATCTCTGAATCATGGGAACTCGATCGAACCCCGGTGACGTTCTCGACCATCACCTGATCAACAAGCGGGGGGTTCCAATGCAATCCTGGCAGCACAACCTCGTCCAGCTTCTTGCCAAAACGCAGCACAACACCACGCTCCTGCTGGTCCACCGTATAAACGCCCATGACGCCATAGATTACCGCGAGCACCAATACGATGAGCCCGATCATGCCCATACTAATAGACTTGGACCCACCGCCGCCTGAGGAATTTGAACCAGAGCCGCCGCCAAACATTTGTGATAGGTTCGCCTGTAACTTTCGGAACGCCTCGTCTAGATCTGGCGGTCCGTCTTTATCTCGATTTCCCCAGGGATCTTTATCGCCCTGATCTCCACCGCCTGGTTCGTTCCAAGCCATACTCTTCTCCTAATAAAAGTGCGCGGGAAAGTCATTGCCCCGCTTTAGTTGTGTAAGTCCTTACGGTTATAAGTCTGCATACCTTGTTGTACGCATTACCTAGGGAACAGATTGTCCCGCCAGCTTGTTCTGGGTAATTTTTCGAAAACTGCTCTCCTGAATCCTGAGATGCATCTCTACAGACCCGTCTTCACAGGGCCTTTCCGCTACAACGGCACCAAGTTCAAAAAACTGGGCCCTAATCCGACCATCCTGTGGTCGAACTTTAACATTAGTTTCTATGACTGCCTCACCTATTCGTTCTGCAATCGCCTCAAGCAACAACGCTTTTCCCGCGCCATCAATACTGGAAACCCAGACTTTAGTGACGACACCTTGGGCATTTCGATCAATTCTTGGCTCCTCCTCCAGCAGATCTACCTTATTGTAAACCATCAACTGGGGGGTCGCTTCTGCTCCGATCTCTTCCAGCACCACGTTGACTTCGCTTATTTGTTCGCCGCGCAGAGGCGACGCTGCATCCACCACATGCAATATCAGGTCGGCCTGGCTAACTTCCTCTAACGTCGCCCTGAATGCATCGACCAGAGAATGCGGGAGCTGGCGGATAAAACCCACCGTGTCCGCCAAAACAGCGTTACCGACTACCGGCAGTTCGAGCTTTCGGAGTGTTGGATCCAGCGTCGCAAACAACTGATTCTCCACTAGAACATCAGCAGCACAGAGCTGGTTGAACAGCGTCGACTTGCCGGCATTAGTATACCCCGCAAGTGAAATTGTTTTCACATCCGACCTAGTCCTGCCCCGTCTGTTGTGCTCGCGTTGAGACTGAACCTTTGCAAGGCGGCCGTTAATTCGCTTAATTCGATCAGAGACCATACGCTGGTCTGACTCAAGTTGGGTCTCACCCGCCCCCCCCAAACCAGATGACGCCCCCGCTCCAGCGCCGCGACCCGAACCGCCTCTCTGGCGATCGAGGTGAGACCAGCCACGCACCAGTCGCGACGATGCATGGTCCAGTTGTGCAAGCTCCACCTGAAGCTTACCCTCGTGAGTTCTTGCTCTTCTTGCAAAGATTTCCAAAATCAACCCGGTACGACCAAGCACTCTTTTGTCCAGGGCCTGTTCAAGGTTTCTTTCCTGGGTGGGCGATAGGTCATCACCAAATATGACGAGATCACATGCCTGGTCAGCTAAGAACGCTGCGATTTCATCGACCTTACCACCGCCTATAAACGTACCCGGATGCGGGTACCTTCGATTGCTTGAGAGACAACCCACGGGAACCAACCCTGCCGAACGCACGAGTTCCTTCAACTCTACAATCGTCGCAAGCTCTGAGTTGTGCTTCTGTATATGGACCAGCAACGCTTTACTGCCGGATTTTGGTCGATCTAAAAACAAGCTTATTCGGTCTCTTCAGTCGGCATCGTCACGGCTCGTGAAGGCACTACTGTTGATATAGAGGACTTGTAAATCATCTGGTTTACGGTGTTTCGTAAAAGGATGACAAACTGATCAAACGATTCTATTTGGCCCTGCAATTTGATCCCACTAACCAAATAGATTGATACAGGGATACGATCTTTTCGCAGCGCATTAAGAAACGGGTCTTGCAGAGATTGCCCTTTTGACATGTTGCTCTCCTGGGATTCCTGCATTCCAGCCGCAATCGAGGTGGAGGAATCGTTAAATGAATAATACTAAGCCAACGTCCTGTACTGTTTGGGCCAACCGGGCTCAAGGTCGACACTCACTTCTTTGACGACTATTCTAATATGGTGCTGTTAATCACGATTTTCAAGGCCTGCTGGGTATTTGGCTCTGCCAGAAGATTGAGGTTTTTCCAGCTCTTTAACCAGGTATGCTGCCGCTTAGCCAGTTGGCGGGTAGCCGCTAAAGCTGAGTTGATCATGGTTTGCTCATCTATTTCAGCCTCAAGAAACGACCAGATCTGGCGATAACCCACCGCTTTTATCGCCGGCAGGTGAGAGTGAATACCCGGGCTTTCACGCAGCATCTGCACTTCTTCTACAAATCCCGCTTTTAACATTTCCATGAAACGACGCTCTATGACCTGGTGCAGCGCCAAACGGTCATCAGGAATAATAGCGATTTCGAGCAGCGGAAAGGGGCATGCTTGAACAGACCGACGATGCAGCGTTGATAATGGAATACCCGTCAGCCGAAAGACCTCTATCGCACGCTGCAGCCTCTGGGGATCTGTAGCCTTGATTCGTTTGGACGATTCAAGGTCAACCCGCGCCAACTCCTGATGCACATGCGCCCAGCCATGCTGTTCTGCCTGACGTAATATTTCAGCCCTAATGCCCGAATCGGCCGCAGGAAGCTCTGCCATACCCTCTTTTAGACCCTTGAGGTACAGCATCGTGCCGCCTGAAATGATCGCTAACTTTCCTTCACGCTGGATCTGTGACACCAGGGCAATACAATCTTTGCGAAATTCAGCGGCAGAATACGGGTCTTTCGGGTCCCGAATATCGATAAGGTGATGCTTTACCTCTGCCTGCGTCGCTGCATCAGGCTTGGCTGAACCGATATCCATACCTTGATATACCTGCGCAGAATCGGCACTGATGATCTCTGCACCGAGATGTCTGGCCAGTTCCAAAGTCAGCAGCGATTTTCCACTGGCGGTTGGACCAGTGATCACGAGTGCACCCCTCAAGCTTACCTACCTCTCAGGAATAGACTGTCAAGCTCTGCCAAACTCAGCTCGCACCAAGTGGGTCGTCCATGATTGCATTGACCAGATCGTTCGGTTTCTTCCATATCTCGCAACAAGGCGTTCATTTCAGGGATCGTTAATCGCCTGTTTGCTCGAACGGAACCATGGCAGGCCATTGTTGAAAGGATTTCGTCCCGGTGCTCCTCAATACGTGTGCTCTGGCCATATTCAGCCAGATCAGAAAGAACATCACGCACCAACTGCTCTACATTGCTCTTCGCCAGCAACGTTGGCACCGCTCGCACAATGATGGATTCTTCACTCACCCGCGCAACGTCGATGCCCAGAGCCGCAAACTCGGCGCCGTGCTCGTCAACCAGATTCGCCTCTTTTTCACTAACAACAACAGAAAGGGGCACCAACATTGGCTGCGTGCGGATTCCTTCAGAGGCGCAGGCTGTTTTCATGTGTTCGTACGTGATTCGCTCGTGCGCCGCATGCATATCAACAAGAATAAGGCCGGTTCTATTTTCCGAAAGAATATAGATACCGTGGAGCTGCGCAGCGGCATAGCCTAGTGGCGGCATGGTGATATCGCCGGTCTCTGGGAGTCCTGCACCAGGGTCTTTCGCGAACATTTCACGGTACACGGACATTTGTGGTTCCCGCACCGCTTGAGAGCCCGACCGCCCACCGAAGGACATCGGTGCCTGCATGGGTAACGCTGCTGCCGGGACGCCGGAGAGACGAGGATTCGATTCACCTGCTAGCGGTTCTTCCGGACGGACATCTGCCAGAACATGATGAATTGTCCGGAAGATGAAATCATGGACATCACGGGTTTCACGGAACCGAACCTCATGCTTGGTCGGATGCACGTTGACATCAACCAGCCGGGGATTAATCGAGAGAAACAGGCAATAAACAGGGTTTCGGCCGTGATACAGGACATCTGAATAGCCTTGCTTCACCGCGTGGGTAACCACCTTGTCTCTAATGATCCGTCCATTAACGAAAAAGAACTGCTGGTCCGCCTGACTTCGTGAATAGGTTGGCAGCCCAATCCAGCCTCGGAGCTCCATCCCGCCCCTTTCCTGGGAGAAACAGACTGAACTCTCTAGAAACGCACTACCAAACACGCTGGCAACACGCTGCGCCTCATCGTCACCAACATATTGCTTTGTTGTTTTCCCATTGTGACTCAGAATGAAACTGACACCAGGATGGCTGAGGCTCACTTTACGAACAACCTCTTCCACTTTCAGAAATTCTGTTCGCTCGGTTCTTAGGAATTTCCTTCTGGCGGGGGTGTTGAAGAACAGCTCTCGTATCTCAACCGTCGTCCCGCGGGGATGAGGTGCCGGGGAAATTTCAACCTGCATGTCTGCGCCGGATGCCTGAACGCTCCAGCCCGACGAGGCGTCATTCTGTGTGTTAGTCGTTAACTTAAGTCGGGATATAGACGCCACGCTGGCCAGCGCCTCACCACGGAACCCTAGTGTGTCAATGGCTTCAAGGTCGCCTTGATCCTTAATCTTGCTGGTAGCATGCCGTGCCAGCGCGAGGTTCAGATCGTCTTGGTGAATTCCTCTGCCATCATCGCGAACACGGATGAGCTTCACACCCCCTGCTTCAACATCAATCTCGATCCTGGTTGCATCCGCATCGAGTGAATTTTCAAGCATCTCCTTGACCACGGAGGCCGGTCGTTCCACGACCTCTCCTGCTGCAATTTGGTTAGAGAGACGCTTATCAAGCTGTGTAATTCTTTGATGCATGAACCCTTCTTTGCCGATGTTATCCCGGCGGAATCTTGAGTGTCTGGCCTAGACGAATAGTATCATTGCGCAGGCCGTTAAAGTCTTTTAGGCTTTTAAAGCTGACCCGATAACGGACGGCGATTTCCGACAGTGTATCGCCGCTTTCAATAACGTGCGTTAGCGCATCTTGCCGCCTACCTTGTTTAACCCACGCGAGGTAAGAACCACTCGGGGGGTTCGCTTGTATGTAGACCGCAACGCCCCTGAATATAGCATTCGCCAGTTTGGCCTGATGACTTCGTGTCGCCAGCTTTCTCGCTTCCGTAGGGTTGGAAATATACCCAGTTTCTATGAGCAGGGATGGAATGTCTGGCGACTTAAGAACGGCAAAGGCTGCCTGCTCAACCGTTTTTTTATGCAGTTTATTGACTCTTTTTAGGTTATTAAGCACAGAACTGCCCATTTCCAAACTGAACGAAAGGCTGGCTGTCATCGACAGATCCAGCAACACACCCGCAAGCAGATCATCTTTATCGCCTAGCGAGACGCTCCCTACGCCCCCTATCAAGTCGGCTCTGTTCTCTTTTTCTGCGAGCCACCTCGCGGCTTCACTAGTGGCACCTTTCTGAGAGATCGCATAAACCGAAGCACCACTCACGTTAGGTGTCTTAAAGGCATCTGCGTGAATAGACAGAAAAACATCTGCCTGGCTGCTACGCGCTATCTCGGTACGTTTACGCAGCGCAACATAGTAATCACCTTCGCGAATAAGTTTTGCCCTGAACCCAGGCTCCTGTTCAAACAGCGCATGAAGTTTCTTGGCGACGCCAAGCACGACATCTTTTTCGTACAATTTACCAGGGCCCACGGCACCCGGGTCGTCACCACCGTGACCTGCATCGATCGCGATGATCACATCCCTCATCTGCGTCAAAGCACGTTCAGATTTAGGGACAACAGCCCGGCTGGGCTGATCCTTTCCATACAGGTCGATGACCAGACGATCGCCGTACTGCATGATGGGTTTCAACACAAAGGACCTTGGTCGAACTTCTTCATTCAGGTCCAGAACGACCCTGATATCTTCGCCTTTATTTCTGCTCGAAGTCCGCACGGCAAGAATAGGGGTCTGCTCCAGGACAAGACCACTCAGATCTGAACCGAACCGCGCTGAGGAAATGTCGATCACCAACCGATGGGGGTCTGACAGCAAGAATATATTGTGCTCAACGGGCTGGCCCAGATCAAACACAATTCGGGTCCGTTCGGGCGATGCACGAATCCTGAGACCATCGATGTCGGCCTGGGAGGCTAATGCTAATGAAGGACAAACCAGCACCGCCATCGCCGACGCCCATAGGATCGGTCCTAGGCTGATACGTCTCCCTGGCTTAGCTGGGTACAAATTTTCTCGCCGCTCTGTGAGTTCGACCAGACGCCTATGATCCGCTTTTCGCCCAATACATCAATGGTAATCTCCAGATCATGCTGAGGAAGATAGCCTGTGGCTTTCTCCGGCCATTCAATCAGACATAGTTTATTGTTGCCAAAGTACTCATCAATACCGATATATTCCAGCTCCCCAGGATCGGCTAAACGGTAGAGGTCAAAGTGATAAACCTCTGATGCCGAAAACTGATAAGGCTCAACGAGGGTAAAAGTTGGACTCTTCACTGCCCCTGAATGGCCCATGGCTCGCAGTATACCCCTGCATAATGTCGTTTTACCCACACCAAGGTCCCCGCTGAGATGAAGTACACCTTCGCCGTGCAGCAACCGCGCCAGCGTTGCGCCCAGCGCAAGCATTTCTTTTTCACTCGTGAGTTCAAATTTAATCATCTGGTGTCATTAGCCCCGTATGCCATTAAGAAGGCTTCTTATTTCAGGCAAGAGTTGGGTCGCGAGCAAACCTCGCTCACCTTGCCTTGCCGTAATATTGTCAGCGGCGAGCGAGTGCACAACGGCGCCGAGGCAAGTTGCATCATCAATATCCAGCCCTTGGGCAACCAAAGCACCAATAACCCCGGACAGCACATCGCCCATGCCCGCAACCGACATACCCGGATTACCATAGGGACAAAGGCATACATCAGGGCCGCTGGCTATCAGCGTGCCCACACCTTTGAGCAAACAAACACCGCCGTACTTTTCCTGCAATTGTTTCACCGAGGCTAATCGATCCACCTGAACGTTCTTGCCCAAAAGGCGACGGGCCTCTCCTGGGTGGGGTGTCAGAATCCAGTTATCTCTTCTCGCAGACTGTTCTGGCAAGCGGCTCAATCGGTTCAACCCATCGGCATCAATCACCATAGGTAGCTCGGACTGCAGTACAGTATTAAACAATTGAGAGCCCCAACTACGGTCACTACCAAGACTCTCTATTCCGAGACTCTCTATTCCGAGACTCTCTATTCCAAGACTCTCCATTCCGAGACTCTCCATTCCGAGACTCTCTATTCCGAGACCGGGCCCCACGACAATAACCGTTGCCCGGCTCATCATTTCTTTCAGTTCATCAGTGGTCGTGACCGCTTTGACCATTACTTCCGGTCGCCTTGCTACCAATGAACTGACGCTCGATGGATGTGTTGCCACAGAAACAAGACCGGCGCCGGAATAGATCGCGGCCTCGGCTGCCATGGCGGCAGCACCTGCCATTCCCTGGTCGCCGCCGACAACCAACACATGGCCGTGGTGATTTTTGTGCCCATTCCTGTTTCTGACGGGCAGTTTCCGAATTTGCTGCTCATAACTCAACATGCCCACACTGGGTTCGATTGCATCAAAGACAGCAGCCGGCACCGAAAGGTCCGCAAAATTAAGTTTACCCACCATCTCTGGACCATCATTCGTCAGCAAGCCGAGTTTTCGGCCAATAAAAGTGACGGTCATGTCCGCCTTAATGCATGTACCCAAAATGTTGCCCGTATCGGCGCACAAGCCGGAAGGAAGATCTACCGAAAGCACAGTACATTCCTGCAAGTTAACTGCTGAAATGACCCGATGATACTCAGGTCTCACAGGACCCGTTAATCCAGTGCCCAGTAACGCATCTACGACGAATAGTGAATGTTGTAGCGAATCTTCAGCGGTTAGTATTTCGACGCCAGCATCGCTGCAGTATTCGTATGCCTTGCTCGCGTCCGTTTCCGCGGGGGGACGTTTACCAACCAAACCGACGGTCACCTCTATTCCCTTGTTCGCGAGCAACCCGGCGAT
>Ga0115564_10000268_pt1 | contig 52411 bp, 34 predicted proteins | sample COGITO_mtgs_1105_7_FD_88680 | JGI IMG/M metagenome (GOLD analysis project Ga0115564, IMG submission 88680) | Pelagic marine microbial communities from North Sea - COGITO_mtgs_110523 | ecosystem: Environmental > Aquatic > Marine > Epipelagic | place: Germany:Helgoland, sampling site Kabeltonne...
ATTGCGCGAACTACGTGCCGCGCACAGTCAGACTTATGCGCCTTTTCTAGGGTGGTCCGGCACACTTGCGCCGGACCTGTTATTCTAGTGCCGTTTCTTGGGCGGCATCAGATCGGTGATCGTGCCTTCAAACATCTCGGCGGCAAAGTTCACCGTTTCCGACAGGGTCGGGTGCGGGTGAATGGTGTGACCCAGATCGGTGGCATCGCACCCCATCTCGATCGCCAGCGCCACCTCGGCGATCAGATCACCGGCGTTGGTGCCCACAATGGCCGCACCGATTACACGGTCGTCGCTGGGGTCAAAAATGACCTTTGTCATCCCCTCGGATCGCGCGTTTGACAGCGCCCTGCCAGAGGCGGCCCAGGGAAACACGCCCTTGCCGATCTTCATGCCCTTGGCCTTCGCTTCGGTCTCGGTGACACCGACCCAAGCGACCTCTGGATCGGTATATGCCACGGACGGGATCACCAGCGCGTCGAACGCACGCTTTTGACCCGCGCAGACTTCTGCGGCGACTTTTCCCTCGTGTACGGCCTTGTGCGCCAGCATGGGTTGGCCAACCACGTCGCCGATGGCAAAGATGTGCGGCACGCCGGTGCGCTGCTGGTTATCGACAGCGATAAAACCACGCTCGTCCACCGCAACTCCCGCAGCTTCGGCATTGATCAGTTTGCCATTCGGGCGCCGCCCGACGGACACCAGAACCTTGTCAAACGTGTCAGTCGTAACCTCGCCTTTGTCGTTCTCGAACGTGACTTTCAGTCCCGTTTTCTGCGCCTCCATCGCGGTCACTTTGGTCTTGAGCATGATATTTTCGTACCGCTTGCCGATGCGCGTGTGCAGGGGTTTGACCATATCCTTGTCTGCGCCCGGCATCAGTTGGTCCATGAATTCGACAACAGTGATTTTCGATCCCAAAGCGTCATACACACAGGCCATTTCCAACCCAATGATACCACCGCCAAGGATCAACATCCGCTTGGGGATGTCGTGCAGTTCCAGCGCGCCGGTGCTGTCCAAAACCCGTGGATCATCATGCGGGATGAAAGGCAGCTCAACCGGTTCTGACCCCGCCGCGATGATGCATTGGTCAAAGCTGATTGTTTTTGTACCGTCCTCGCCCGTTACCTCGATCATGTTGGGACCGGTAAAGGTGCCCATGCCGCGCAAAGTTGTGACTTTGCGCCCTTTGGCAAGCCCGTCCAGACCGCCGGTAAGCTGACCGACAACTGAGTCTTTCCAGAACCGCAAGGCATCCAGATCAATGTCAGGTTTGGCAAAGGTCACACCATGTGCCGACATGTCTGAAGCTTCGGTCAAGACTTTGGCAACGTGCAACAACGCTTTGGATGGAATGCAGCCGACGTTCAGGCAAACTCCGCCCAATGTCGGGTCCTTTTCGATTAGCACGACTTTCTTTCCCAGATCCGCCGCACGGAATGCTGCGGTATAGCCGCCGGGACCAGAGCCCAGAACAACCACTTCGGCGTGGATGTCACCGGGGCCAGTTGTCGTGCCTGTCGCTGCAGTTGCTGTGGGTGCGGCGGTGGGTGCCTGCGCCTTGGGTGCGGGTGCTTCTGCTGCTCCGTCAGCGTCAATCACCATGATCACGGACCCCATAGAAACCTTGTCGCCTTCGGCTACCTTGATCGCTTTGATGACGCCCGCCACGGGGGCCGGTACTTCCATCGTTGCCTTGTCCGACTCCAGTTCCAACAGGGGGTCTTCGACTGCGACGGTATCGCCGACGTTGACCAGAATGCTCACCACGGGGACGTCGGAAAAATCACCTATGTCAGGTACTTGAATATCCATATCTAGGCCCCCCTACAGCATCAACCGGCGCACATCGCCCAGCAGGTGTTTAAGTGTCGCGTTAAACCGTGCGCCCAAGGCACCGTCGATCGCGCGGTGGTCAAACGACAGTGATAAGGGTTGCATCAGGCGCGGCACAAAGGTTTCTGATCCCTCGTCCCAGACGGGGGCCACCTTGGCGCGCGTCAGGCCAAGGATCGCCACTTCAGGCGCGTTGACGATCGGAGTGAATCCTGTGCCACCAATGCCGCCCAAGGACGATATGGTAAAGGTCGCGCCCTGCATGTCGGGGCCTTTCAACTTGCCCTCACGCGCAGCCAACGACAGGCTGCCAAGCTCTTTGGAAATTTCGACGATCCCCTTGCGGTCGGCGTCCTTGATCACCGGCACCATCAGGCCCTGCGGCGTGTCAGCCGCAAACCCGATGTTATAAAAGTTCTTTTTGATCAGCTTGTCGCCATCCGGATGGATCGAGGAATTCAGCTCCCAATGATCCTTGAGTGCGGAAACGCAGGCCTTGATCACAAAGCTAAGAAGCGTGACACGGTAGCCTTGTTCCTTGGCGGCGGCATCCAACTCTTTGCGGTAAGCGTCCAGATCGGTGATGTCGGCCTCTTCGTCCACAGTGACGTGGGGGATGTTCAACCATGCCCGGTGCAATGCTGGACCGCTGAGTTTCTTAACGCGGGGCATGTCAACATCTTCGATAGGTCCGAATTTAGAGAAGTCTACAACCGGCATCTGCGGGATGCCTATGCCGCCTGCCGCACCGGCCGTCGCGGTAGACGCCGTGGTGGACTTGAGGAACTTTGTCACGTCCTCGCGCAGTATGCGGCCCTTGCGGCCTGTGCCGTTCACCTTGGCGATATCAATGTCCAACTGGCGTGCAAACGCGCGCACGGACGGCGATGCATGGGATTTGGAAAACCCGCTGTCGACAACCGGTGCCGTTGGCGCAGGTGCGGCGGCAGCATCAGGGGTCTCTGCCTTTGCCTCCGCCACGGGGGCCGGGGCAGGGGTTGCCGCGTCTCCTTCGGCGTCCATCACCATGATGACCGATCCCATAGAAACCGTATCACCTTCGACGACTTTGATTTCTTTGATCACGCCTGCCATGGGCGAGGGGACTTCCATCGTCGCCTTATCTGATTCCAGCTCAAGCAGGGGATCTTCGATAGCGACCCTATCGCCTACGCTGACCAGAATGGTCACCACAGGCACGTTGTTGAAATCGCCAATGTCGGGGACTGTTACGTCAGTAGTCATATTTGTTTTCCTTTCTCGGGCACTTAGGCCAACCGCGGGTTCGGCTTGGCGCCGTCGATGTCGTATTTCTTGAGGGCTGCTTCCAAATCCTTTTTGGTCACATTGCCTGCCTTGTAGAGGTCCACCATTGCGGCGGCTGCGATGTGGTTTGCGTCGACCTCGAAAAAGCGACGCAGGTTTTCGCGGCTGTCGGACCGACCAAATCCATCGGTCCCCAGAACGGTATAAGACCCCGGCACGAACGCCCGGATTTGCTCGGCAAAGTTCTTCATGTAATCGGTTGCGGCGATGATCGGACCTTTGGCCTTGCTCAGGGTTTGGGTGACATAAGGCACGACCTCGTCCATCAGCGGGTTCAGCCGGTTGTGGCGCGCCGCATCTTGGCCGTCGCGGGCCAGCTCGTTGAACGATGTTGCAGACCAGATGTCAGCCGTGACGCCAAAGTCGGCTTCCAGCATCTTCGCCGCCTTGATCGCTTGCAACAAAATGGTGCCGGACCCCATAAGATTGACGTGTTTCTTGCCCGGTTTTTTGGTCTCTGACATCCGGTAAAGCCCCTTGATGATGCCTTCCTCGGCACCCATCGGCATATCGGGATGCTGGTAGTTTTCGTTCATCAAGGTGATGTAGAAACTGATGTCTTCCTGATCGACAAACATGCGTTGTAGGCCGTTGTGCATGATCACGGCCAACTCGTAGCTGAAGGTCGGATCATAGGTCACGCAGTTCGGAATTGTCCCCGCAAGGATATGGCTGTGGCCATCCTCGTGCTGCAACCCCTCACCATTCAACGTGGTCCGCCCGGCGGTCGCACCCAGCAGGAAACCCCGTGCACGGCTGTCACCGGCGGCCCACGCCAGATCGCCCACGCGTTGATGACCAAACATAGAATAGTAGATATAGAACGGGATCATCGGCACCCCGTGGTTGGAATAGGACGTTGCGGCAGCGATCCAGTCAGCCATAGCACCCGCCTCGTTGATGCCTTCCTGCAAGACCTGACCATCGGTCGTCTCTTTGTAAAACATCATCTGGTCGGCATCCTCGGGCGTGTAATTCTGGCCCAGCGGGTTGTAGATCCCTGCTGAGCGGAACAGCCCTTCCATGCCAAATGTCCGGCTTTCATCGGGCACGATTGGCACCACGAACTTGCCGATGGTTTTGTCACGCAGCAATGTGGTCAGAATGCGCACATAGGCCATTGTGGTCGAAATCTCACGCGCGCCCGTGCCTTTCAACTGTGCCTCAAACTTGGTCAACGGCGGGATTTCCAGCTTGGGCGCATCGCGCCATTCGCGTTTTGGAAACTCCCTGCCCAATGCCTTGCGGCGATCCGCCAAATAGGCCTTTTGCGCATTGTTCAATTCAACCAGAGGCGCCTTTGGCAGGTCTTCATCCGATACCGGGATCTTGAACCGGTCACGGAAAGCACGCAATTGATCGTCGGCCATCTTCTTGGCCGAGTGGGTCACATTCTGACCTTCGCCCGCCGTGCCCATTCCGTAGCCTTTGACCGTCTTGATCAACAGGCAAGTCGGCTGGCCCTTGGTGTCCGAAGCCTTTTTGAATGCGGTATAAACCTTCTGCGGATCATGTCCGCCACGGCGCAGCGCCCAGATTTGTTCATCGGTCCAATCGGCCACCAAAGCGTCAGTTTCAGGGTATTTGCCAAAGAAATGCTTGCGGATATAGGCACCATCCTTGGATTTGAACGTCTGGTAATCTCCGTCAACAGTTTCATCCATCAACTGTTTCAGGCGCCCGGTATGGTCATTCTCAAGCAGGTCGTCCCAGCCTTTGCCCCACAAAAGCTTGATCACGTTCCAGCCCGCACCGCGAAAGTCGCCCTCCAACTCCTGAACGATCTTGCCGTTGCCGCGCACAGGTCCATCAAGGTGTTGCAGGTTGCAGTTCACCACAAAGATCAGGTTATCCAGACCCTCACGGGCCGCCAGATCAATCGCGCCACGCGATTCCGGCTCGTCCATCTCTCCGTCACCAAGAAAGGCCCACACCTTGCGGTCGCCCATGTCGATATGGCCCCGGTTGTGCATGTATTTCATGAACCGCGCCTGATATATTGCCATCAGCGGGCCAAGGCCCATGGAGACGGTAGGGAACTGCCAATAATCCGGCATCAACCATGGGTGCGGATAGGACGACAGACCGCTGCCGCCGACCTCGGATCGAAAGTTCTCCATCTGCTCGGCAGTCAGACGCCCCTCCATGAACGACCGTGCATAAATGCCGGGGATCACGTGACCCTGAAAAAACACCAGATCCCCGCCATGGATCGCGGATTTTGACCGCCAGAAGTGGTTGAGGCCGATGTCATACATCACAGCAGACGAGGCAAAAGACGCGATATGTCCGCCATATTCGCTGCTGACCTTGTTCCGGCGCACCACAGTGGCCATCGCGTTCCAGCGGTTTATGGTACGGATGCGCCATTCCATCTCCATGTCACCGGGAATTTCCAGCTCATCATCCGCCGGGATCGTGTTTTGATAGGGCGTAGTCGCGGAAAATGGCAGAGTTGCGCCGGCGGCACGGGCCTGTTGGACCGCCTTGTCCAGCAGGTAATGCGCGCGATTGGCACCGTCTTTTTCGATCACATCTGAAATGGCTTCCTGCCATTCCTGCGATTCAATCGGGTCGATATCAGTGTGGTCTTTCATAAAAGAGCCCTTTCCCGCCACATGTTCAGGCGTAGTATTTTTTCTTGGACATCTTGCCGATGCCCGGATTCATTGAATTGGTCGGGTCAACAGATTGATAGAAATCCGCGAGGTCCGGCTTGGCCTTGTAAAGATGGCCGACGTTATGTTCGGCGGGGTATTCCGCACCGCGTTTTTCCAAAAGCGCCAGCATTTCGGCCTTGAGCGCTTTGACGTCCACACCTTTGCGGACGATGTAATCCTGATGCAGAACGTGGCACATGAAATGCCCGTAATAGAGCCGGTGCAGGATTTGGTCGTTAATCCGGGGCGGCAGGGTCTCCAGCCAGTCGCGTTCATTGCGTTTGAGCGCAATGTCGAGCGCGAGGATGTCTTCTACCTCAGCGGCATGGACATTCTGATAACGGATCGCGGCACCGGCGGCGGCAAAACGGTGCAGCCCCGCGATTTTCCCTTCGCGTGGGGTGCAGGCGAAATAATCGGCCTCACTGTCCGCGAAGGCTTGGTCCAGATACGCTTGCGTCTCTGCGATGCCGCCATCGCGCGCCTTTAGGATCAGATGGTGCTCGAAACGGGCGCGGTACTCGACCATTCGCTTGGGCAGGATCTTGGGCCAGAGCTTGCTTAGCGTTTGCATGAACTTATCTGTAAACCCGCGCAGGAACGGTACTTTGTTCAGCCGCGCATCAACCGCGCCTTTCAGTGCAAAGAACATGGGCAACTTGTCTGTGCCAAGTTTGTCGATCATCACCATCGTGTCCTTGCCGTATTTGGTGGTGATGTCGAACACCTCGCAGTGCATGTATTCCGCGCTCACAGGCAGCGTTTCGAAATTTGCCAACATATGGCGACGTAGGTCGGTCAGATCATCAGGATCGTTGGTCCCGATATAAAACACCTGTTCCGCGTCATTCTTGGCGTAGGTGTCCAGACGCACGGCAAACACCGCCAGTTTGCCCGCGCACCCCGCACTCTCGTGCAGGCACCGCTTGTCTGCGTTGAACCGTGCAGGCGTCTCGGCCTCTACATCACGCACGATTCGGGCGTATTCAGTGTCTGAGGCACGTCTGTTCGTCTCTTCCAGATCGGCATCGGTGAAAGTGCCATTCTGAACGCGGGTCAGGATTGCTTCTGGATCATCGCCCAGCAAGAGACCCAGATGGTTGACGAGGCTCAACCGTCCTGCTGCATCAATCTGCGCATATAGCGACAGTTCGGTATAGCTGGGCCCGCGTTCAATCAGCGAACCGCCTGAATTGTTGCACACGCCACCGACCACAGAGGCCCCGATGCACGACGACCCGATCACCGAATGCGGCTGACGACCCAGCGGGGCCAGCAGCTTTTCCAGCGCGAACAAGGTGGATCCGGGCAAGGCCAGCACCTGTGTGCCGCCCTTAAGCAGATGCAGCGCATCCATACGGCGGGTGTTGATCAGCACCACATCGCGATCATAGCTGCCGTTAGGTGTCGACCCTTCGGTCAGTCCGGTGTTCGCGGCTTGCATGATCACGATCTTGTCTGCTTTCACACAGGCCTGCAGCACCTTCCATTGTTCCACCAGCGTTCCGGGTTGCACGACACACAGCGCATCACCCACCCCCGAACGGAACCCCTTGCGGAACCTCTCGGTCTTTTTGTCGCCCACCAGCAGATGCCGGTTTCCGACGATATCGCGCAGGGTGGTCAGGAGGTCTTGATCGTTCATGGTCTTGCTCCTTTTCAACGGTTGAACTCAGTAGGCGACAGACGGCAGCCATGTAGCCAAAGCAGGCCACAGGAATACCAGTGCCAGACCGGTCAACTGCAACAACACGAACGGAACAACGCCGCGGTAGATGTGCATCAACGTGATTTCCTTGGGTGCCACACCCTTGAGGTAAAAGAGCGCGAAACCAACGGGCGGCGTCAGGAACGAGGTCTGCAATGTCACCGCCACAAGGATCACGAACCAAACCAGCGATGGTTCATCAATGACGCCGAAACCGGGGATATCCATGCCAAGCCCGTTCACAATGGGCCGCATCAAAGGCAGCACGATCAGCGTAATCTCGATCCAGTCCAACACGAAACCCAACAGGAACACGATAAAGAGGATGAACAGAATTGTGCCTGTCGGCCCAAAACCGGTGGAGGCAATCATATGTTCGATCAATTCGTCGCCGCCCAATTCCCGCAGGACATAAGAAAAGACAGTCGCACCAAGGAAGATGGCAAAGATATAGGCGGTGGTGTTGAAGGTCGAGACCAACACATTTACCAGTTTCCCGAGGGTCAGTTTGCGGTAGCCAAGTGCCAGCAAGGTCGCACCCAATGCCCCGATGCCGGAGGCCTCCGTCGGTGTCGCCAAACCCGCAAAGATGGAGCCGAGCACCGCAAGGATCAGACCAAGTGTGGGGATAACTGCAATCATCACCGCCTTGACGGCCTCCCAATCGGGGGCCTTTGCCCCTTCGGGGACGGGTGCGACATCAGGTTTGATCAGGGCGACCGCAAATATGTACATCAGGTATAGAAATCCGATGATCACGCCCGGAAATACGGCGGCCATGAACAGATCACCGACAGACAGCGCCATCTGGTCGGCCATGATCACCAACATGATAGAGGGCGGGATCAGGATGCCCAATGTGCCGGATGCCGCAACCACGCCAGAGGCCAATGTAGGCGCATACTTCTGTTCCATCATGGAGGGCAGCGACAACACGCCAAGCAAAACCACAGACGCGCCGATGATGCCGGTTGAAGCGGCCAGAATGATGCCGATCATGGTCACTGTAATCGCCAGCCCACCGCGCGTTTTGCCAAATAGCCGCTGCATCGCGGTCATCAGTTTTTCAGCCACACCGCTTTCGTCCAGCATCAGACCCATAAAGATGAACATCGGCAAAGCAACCAGAACCGCGTTCGACATGGTGGCGTAAATGCGGTTTACCACTGCGCCAAGTGTCAGATAATCAAGGCCCGTGAAAGTCGCCTCAAGACCGGTCCAAAGCATCAGATCGTTGTCGAACAGATACGCCAGACCACAGTATGCAACACCCACACCCGCCAGCGTCCACGCCACAGGATAGCCGGTGAACAACAGCGCGATAAAGGTCATGAACATCGCGATGACCAGCTTTTCCTCGGTTGTTTCGACCAGAAACGTCAGCGCAAAGGCCGCGACCGCAAAACAAAGCATTGCCGTTGCGATCAGGCGCAAGCCCTTGCCGACACGCTCGTGTCCATAATTGGCATATAGGGCATGCACGTCGTGGATCAGCCGGGCCAATGCGCCCATCGCCAGCAAGATGAAAGATATCGGAATGACGGATTTTAGAATGTAGCGCGCGGGCAGACCTGTCGGGCTGGAGGACCCTTCGCTCACACGTAGGCTCTCGTAGAAATAATCATACCCCTGATCGATCATCAGATAGATGAACGGGGTCAGCAACGTCAGGATGCCCAGCACCTCGATGATGCGCTGGGCGCGGCGCGACAGTTGCATGTGCAGCAGGTCGACGCGGACATGGCTGTCTGTCACCAGCGCATAGGAGATGCCGACCATCGTGACGAGCCCGTAAAAATGCCACTGCAACTCGTCCAGTTTTGGATAGTTCTGGTTCAACAAATACCGGAACAATACCTGCGCCACGATGGCACCAATCAAAAATACGTTGGTCCACATAACAATATGGCCAATGAACTTGACCGTTTTGTCCAGCCCGACAGCAACGGCCTGGGTGTCCGTCTCCGGATGTTCCAAAATGCCTTCGTAGACTTCAATTGGATCGACGGTGCTCTTGTCTTGGTTAACCATGGTCCCCTCCCGGTGCCTGCCACGCCTTGCGTGCCTGCTTGGAATATTCTGAATGTGAATGTTGAAAAGTGGGCCGGGCGGCAGCGCATTGCTGCCACCCGATCAGACGCTAGCTTACTTGCGCGGCAAGAAGGCGTTCTCTTTCCACAGCTTATAGCCGTCGCGGAATTCGGTCATGTCGGCATAGACCTTGGCAAAGAAGGGGTCGCCTGCAGCTTCTTCGGCTGCGACTTCTTCCCATGTCTCCTTGAACACCGCCAACATTTCGGGGGACCATTGTTTCATGATCACGCCGTGTTTTTCGACGTTCTCTTTCAGCGCGGCATGCTGGATCGCTTCGCCTTCGGCCAGACTGTCGGTCATGGACGACCGGCAGGCGTTCTCGATGATTGCCTTGTGCTGCTCAGAGGCTTCATTCCAGACGTCTTTGTTGATCATCAGTTCAAAGATTGTCGCCTGTTGATGCCAGCCGGGGAAATAATTGTATTTAACCAGCTTGTGAAAGCCCAAGCGCGCGTCGATGGCAGGCATGGAGAATTCAGTCGCGTCAATTGCGCCGTTTTCCAGAGCGGGGAAAATATCACCGCCAGGCAGCAAGGACGTGGCAACGCCCAGCTTTTGCATCACCTTTCCGCCCAGGCCAAAAAAACGCATTTTCAAACTCTTGAGATCCTCGGGCGTGTTGATTTCCTTGGAAAACCAACCTGATGTCCCTGGCGCGATGATGGCGCAGGGCAAAACATGAATGTTGAAACCGGCTTGATCATACATCTCTTGGTACAGTTTTAGGCCATTGCCATAGTAGATCCATGCCATGTATTCGCCCGCCTCAGGCCCGAAAGGCACGGCAGAAAACAAAGGAGCCGCCGGTATTTTGCCTGCCCAGTAACCAGCAGTGGTGTAGCCCGAATTGATCTTGCCTGATGACACCGCATCAAGAATTTCAAAAGGCGGCACCAGCTTGTCAGGTTCGTAAATTTTCATCTTGATCGTATTGCCCGACATCAACCCCAGTTGTTCTGCAACACGCGGAGTTGGCGTGCCCAGACCCGGCAATGCGGTCGAAAACGCAATCGGCGTTTTGAGCAGGATCTTGTCAGCGGCCAACGTGGCCGTGGCCGACATCAGGGTCGCCGCTAGGGCAAGGCTGGTTACGATGGTTTTCATGTTGGTCTCCTCCATTGGCGCAAGGCCGTTATTCAGCGGATGTTCCGAAGGGGTCTTGGTGCGCCATCAGATCCAATCCAATGGAGAGGTTCATAAAGTTTACCACTACGTTACGTCAACTTAATTTTAGACCACTGCATGTGATCTGGAGTTCTGAGGCCAAAGTTTTCTGCGGCATTATGATTAATCTTTAATCAGCGTCTGGTGTCATTATCTGTTATTAAACATATTAGAATCAGAAATTTAGCATGCGCGTAGATCAAGAATTCTTAACGGTGCACGGCGAAATCACTTCTGACCGAGGGCTGGCTATTTATTTTACCACTCATGCTGACTAGACTTGGAAAAGAGCCGAATCATGGCGTATATTTTTAACCATTGGGACGACGTTTCCCATCATTCGGAGGTTGTCCGAAATGCCCACGACAGTTTTTGACCCCATCGGGCACACATCGGTCGTCGATTCGATTGTGACGCAGATCGAGCATCTTATTCTTGAGGGTATCCTGAAAGACGGCGCGCGATTGCCGTCTGAACGCCAGCTCGCAGAGCAGATGGATGTGTCACGTCCAAAGGTGCGCGAGGCGCTCAAACTTTTGGAGAAAAGCGACCTGATCAACGTGCGCCACGGCGAAGGGACTTTCGTAGCACCGCTAATCGGCGCTGCGATGTCGCCTGCGCTGATCTCGCTTTATGCGCGTCACAAGGATGCGTTTCTAGACTACCTTGAATTCCGCACCGAGCAGGAAGGATTTGCTGCCGGGCTTGCCGCTGCAAGGGCGACACGCGCTGACAAAGAAATATTGGCCCGGATCATGGACCAAATGGAAATTGCCCATCAAGGCAACGATATCGAGAAATCACGAGAGGCAGACATCGCGTTTCATTCTGCGATTATCGACGCCAGCCATAATTCGCTGTTGGTCCACACCATGGCTTCGATCTATGCGCTGACCCAGCAGAATGTGTTTTACAACCGCTCTTTCCTCAGCACACTTGACCGGTCAGGCGAGATGCTGCACGCCCAGCATCGCGAAATTTTTGACGCCATTGAAACAGGTGATGCAGGGCGCGCGACACGCGCCGCCAAAGATCATATTTCATTCGTCAGGCAGTCATATCTGGAATGGCAAACGCGTGCGCAACGCGATCAGTTGTCAAACCGCAGGCTGGCGATGATCTAGGCGCACCCCCAAGGTAAGGCCCCCCACAATATCGCCGTTCAAAAGGGCGGTATTGTATCAGACTTCCATTCTGATGGTGCCGTCGGCGATCCACCTATCGACGATCTTAAGCGCGGTATCGACGAAGTGTTGATCGTTGATGTGGCAGTCGATTTCGGTGAACGTGACTGGATCGGTCATCACCTTGCGCATCTCGTCGCAGAATTCTGCAAATGCCTCTGGATCATGGGCCTCGCCCCCCGGACGGTCCCATTCCTCGACACCGCCGTTAGGCAAAATCACATGCGCGGGCGCGTCAGACGCCTTCAGGCGCCGGGCGATCTCGCGCGCGGTTTCGCGGCGTTCCTCACCATTGAGACCGGCAGACTTGATCAGTCGGTTATGGGCATGAAATGGACGGTCTTGATACCGTTCGGGAATATCTTGCCATCCGGCAAAGTCGATCAGGTCCAAACACCCCGGCGCAATGATCTGCGGGATGCCGGCCGCTCCGGCATTTAGCATCCGGTCATCACCACCGTGAACCACAGAGCCAGCCAGCAGATTTCCAAGCTCGGGCAGCGCAAAGTCCATGACGCAGGCAAAACCGCCCTCGCGCGAGATGCTTTCATAGGCCATGCCGCCCATGCCGGTCGCGTGAAAAATAGCGACCTCGAAACCGCGCTGTTCAAGGGCGGGTTTCAAGGTTTTCATATATTTCAGGCAAGAAGATCCAAGTGATGTCATGCCGATCATCGGCATACCGCCTGTCGATGGTTCAACCGCGCGGGCCGCCCCAAGGACTGCACCCGCTGCCTGGCTAAGCGCGCTTTTACACACCGAATTCAACCCATATAGTCCGCCCGCCCAAAGGATCATCTGAATATCAGCCGACAGGCGCGACGGCGGGATCAGAGGAGAGAACGAGACCGTCGAGACGACATATTTCGGCACGCCCAACGGCAATGCCTGACAGATATCAAGCGCGGCATCGGTCCCCATTGTGCCGCCCAGAATGACCACGCCATCGAATTTGCCCGCCTGACAAAGCTGCCCCGCTAGTGCGCTCGCTCCGCGTGCCATGATCTGCATCGCGGTGTTTTCATCGCCGCTGTCGATGGCGGCTTGGATCGAACTGCCCGCGGCCTTGGCCACATCGTGTTTGGAATAATCTGTTGGCTTCTCGGGATCACCCAGAACAGAGATGTCCATGCAAAGCGTGCCGCCGCCCATGGCGATGATGCGGTCGGCCATGTAGGCAAGTTCATCGTTCTTGGTGTCAAAAGTGCCGACGATGAGGATTGTTTTATCTGCCATCCGCTTCGCTCCCTGATGCGTACTTTAGCTGCGCATATTCTCGCCCTTAGGCCGCGCTTAACCCTGCATCCAGCGCAGAATGGATATCCGCGACGTCTTGCATGGTGACGACCAAAGGCGGTGACAGGATCAGGTTCGGCCCCGACACGCGCACCATCACGCCCGCCGCGTGGGTGCCGTTGAACACCGTTTTGATGCGCGCAGGTTCCAGTGGTTTTTTCGTCGCGCGGTCGGACACTAGTTCAATCGCGTTCATCAATCCCTCGCCACCGCGCACGTCGCCGATGATCTCGTGCTTTTCAGCCAGCTTTTGCAGGCCCGCCATCATCTGGGCACCGCGCGCGGCGGCGTTCTCGTTGACCCTCAAACGTTGGGTTTCCTTCAGGCACGCGATGGCGGCAGCCGCGCCAACGGGGTGACCTGAATAAGTATAGCCGCTGGCGATGTTGCCCTTACCGGCTGTGTCATTCGCGAACGTCTCGGCCACATGATCGGCGATCATCACCGCGCCAAACGGGAAATACCCGTTGGTAATAGCCTTGGCAGTCACGGCAAAGTCTGGTTTCACGCCCCAATGCCTGCAGCCCGACCATGATCCGGTGCGCCCATAGGCCGTGATCACTTCATCTGCGATCAGCAAAATACCATTCCGGTCGCAAATCTCGCGCACGCCGGGCATGAAACTGGCGTGGGGCGGGATCACACCGCCTGCGCCCAAGACAGGTTCCATAATAAAGGCCGCGATGGTTTCCGCACCCTGAAAGTTGATCTCGTCCTCAAGCGCTGCAAGGCAAAGCTGTGCCAGCTTTTCGGGGTCGGTTTCATTGAACGGGTTGCGGTAGGTATAAGGTGCCGGGATGTGGAAACAGCCGGGCAACAGCGGCTCGTATTGCACGCGGAAGTTCGAGTTGCCGTTGACCGATGCCCCGCCGGTGTGCGTACCGTGATAGCCTTTTTTCAGGCTCAGGTATTTTGTGCGCCCGGCATTGCCGCTGAGCTTGTGATATTGCCGAGCAAGGCGCAGTGCGATTTCGATCCCGTCCGATCCGCCAGAGGTAAAGAACGCGCGGCTTAATCCGTCAGGTTCGAAAAATTCGCGCAGCATGTAGCTCAGCTCAATCACCGCATCATTCGACGTGCCGCGAAAGGTCGAGTAATAAGGCAATTGCTCAAGCTGCATCGCAATCGCTTCTTTGACCGGTGCGCAGGAATAACCAAGGTTCACGTTCCACAAACCGCCCACCGCATCAATTGTCTCTGCACCGTCCACATCGACGATGCGCACACCCTTGCCGCCGGTGATGATCTTGGGCGGATTGGCAAGGCTGTCAGCGGGGTGCGTCATCGGGTGCCACATGTGACGCGCGTTGTTTTCTTTGAGAAAGTTGTCGTCCTTCATATGGCAATCCTTGCGTTCAGTTGCGGTTCATTCTGGTCGATTCAGTTTTCAGCCATTGGCGCGCAGTGCATAAGATATTGTCTTTTAGGACATAGTGTCTGGGCGCGGCCGGACGGTCTAGGTCCGTTGAAGCAACAATGTTCATTCTAAACAAATGATCTTCTCCACCAGAATGGCTGGTTTGCCCTTCGCGCGCAAAGGGGCGGATAATTCAAGACTTGTGAGGGGTTGATATTGATCACGCAGGCGTGGTTGGGCAACTGGTGCGTGACACTCTTGTCCCGCCGCGCCATCCGGGCCAGTCCGCTTGGCCCGATCTTTGTGCGGGACATAGAAAACTGGCCAAGCACGGAGACGGCTTTCTCGACGGTTTTCATATATCCTGGCCCAATTCAGATTGGTTTTGTCACCCAAGTATACACCTCGGGTGACAATAGGGAACCAATGGCCGCCGATGTTATGCGCGCATGCGGGCATATTCCGGATCATAGGGACCGCTTTGGATGATGCGCGCGGCGGTCGGCACACCAATGATGTCGACTGTCATTTCCGCGCCGGTATCTGCAACACCGGGTTCAACAAACGCGTAAGCCAGATTAAGCGCCGTTCTGTGGCCCCAATCGCCCGAGGTGACAGTGCCCACGATCTTGCCATTCACACGGACCGATGCGCCACCATGCGCGGGTGCATCCTTGCCATCAACCGCAAGCGTGACCAGTCGGCGTTTCGGACCTGCCTTGATCCTTTCAGCCAGCGCCGCCTTACCGACAAAATCGCCTTTTTCCATTTTCACGAACCGGTCAAGGCCGGTTTCAAAGGGGTCGAATTCGGTCAGAATGTCGGATTTCCAGTGCAAAAAGCCCTTTTCCATGCGCATCGATTCAACCGCGCGCGACCCGAATAGCCGCAAACCATGTGCTGCGCCCGCTTTGCGCAACGCCGCATAGGCCGCATGCAAATTCTGGTTCGGCACGTGAATTTCATAGGCCAGTTCGCCCGAAAAGCTCACCCCAAGCACGGTCGCAGGGGCGATACCGATAAAGGCCTCGCGCACGGACAGCCATGGGAACGCCTCGCGGGACCAATCGCCGCGCGCAGCCGCTGAAAGGACATCCCGCGCTTTTGGACCTGCCAGAACCAGAATTGTCTGGGCATTCGTAAGCGAGCGGATGTGCACGTCTTCATCCGGGCGCTTGTGGGATATCAACCAATCCATGTCGTGATATTCCGACGCTGCCGCGGATCCGTACCAGACCCGGTCAGGGCCGCGATCCGACGCGGGGATATTCGCGATCGTTGCCTCCCCCTTTAGCATGCCATGCGCGTTAAGCAGATAACCCAGACCAACACGGCCCGCCCGTTTGGTGACTGTGCCGCAACACATCCGGTCGAGGAATGTATGCACGTCCGCGCCCGTCAATTCGAACCGGTTAAAGCCGGACACTTCGGTCATGCCGACGCCGGTCGCCACTGTGTTCACCTCATCTGCTACGACGGCGTGTATCTCGTTAAACCGAAACCCGAGGGTCTCTTTGAAATCCGGCGCGGGCTTTATGTAGTCGATCCGCTCCCACCCGTTAACAATCCCCATTTCGGCGCCTTCTGCCTCGAACGCTGCAGTCAAAGGCGTCGTTTTCATCGGTCGGCCCGCAGGCCGGTGTTCATGGGGAAAGTGGAACCGGAATTCGTTCTGGTAATCCTCGATTGCCTTCAACGCGGTCAGCTCAATTGTTGCGTGGCCTGTGAAGCGGCGTGGGTCGATGATCCACGTGTCATATTGCGCCTCGCCGTGCACGATCTGCTGCGCCAGCAGCCAACCGTGACCGCCGCCTTCGCCCAGACCGGCGCGCAGGCCGATGATGCAAAAGGCGTTGCGTTTGCCCGGAATCGGACCGACCAAAGGTGCGCCGTCAATTGTATAGGTGATCGGTCCGTTAACGACCTCGCGGATGCCGGTCTCCATCAATGCGGGCATGCGCGCAAACGCGCCTTCCAGAACGTCCGTCACGCGGTCCAGATCATCCGGGCACAGCGCGTTTGTGAAATGCGGGTCAATCCCGTCAAGCCCCCATGTCCGGCAGTCCTGTTCGTAGAACCCCAGCAGCAAACCGTTCTTTTCCTGCCGCGAATAATAGTCGCTGATCGGACAGCGCAACAGGGGAATGCGGTGGCCTGCCTCAACAATTGCGGGGATATCTTCGGTCAGGAAATACTGATGCTCCATTGAGGCGACAGGGTGCTGGACACCCATCATCGCGCCAATCTCGTTGCAGCGGTATCCACCTGCGTTGACCACGATTTCACATGTGACATCGCCCTTGTCTGTATGGACTGTCCATGTGCTGTCTTTGTGCTGGGTCAGGCCGGTGACGGCGGTATGGCGGTTGACCTCTGCACCTGCAAGTCGGGCGCGCCGGGCAAGCGCCTGACACAATTGCGCGGGGTCGATATGGCCATCGGTCGGATCCCACAGACCACCAAGCAGATTGTCCGTCGAGATCAGCGGATGCCTGCGCGCGCATTCGGCCGCATCTATGACTTCGAACTCCACATCCATTCCCGCAGCCATTGATGTAAAGTGACGGTAGCCGTCCATCTGCGCTTCGGTGTTGGCAAGCCTGATCCCGCCGTCCCCGTAATTATATCCAACGGGATATTCCGGGTCGTCCCGCAGTTCTTTGTACAAGTTGATCGAGTGCGTTTTGAGACCAACCATCGTCTGGTTCATGCCAAAATTGGTCACCTGTGCAGCAGAGTGCCACGTTGTGCCTGACGTCAGCTCATCGCGTTCGATCAGCATGACATCGGTCCAACCCTCCTGCGTCAGGTGATACAAAGCAGAGCAACCTGCAATACCGCCGCCGATAACAACGACCCGTGTTTGGTTCTTCATAGTTTATTCGCACTCCAGTTGCCGTGTTTTATCTTGTTGCACATTTTCTCGTAGGAAGATGAACGCTGGTCTTGATTGCTGCGCCAAATGCGCCAGCCCCTTAGCGGCATGGAATACTGAAAACACAACACATGAAAGGCAAAACAATGCCTAATTCTTGTGTTTGAGAGAGATCGCTGGCAATTACTTTTGCCGGTGCATATTGCTGCGCGCGATATGGCGTTCTCCGGTCTAACCGCCGGTCGGCAGTTTCAATATGAACGGTGAACTATGATAGCTTCAATCTCTGGTCCCGATAGGGTTGTAGACAGTTTCCGCACGGTCCTTGACGGCTATGAAATTGCGCGGCTGCCGGATGGCGGACTGATCGTCGTCTGGGGCAACATAGATGGCACCATCAGCGCCCGTTTCTATGATGCAGACGGATCGCAAACGCGCCCCGATATTCTTGTCGCAGGGGACCCTTTGGCCCCAAATCTTGGCGGCAACGTTGACCATCCATTTGTTGCCGTGCTCCAAGACGGTTCAATCGTCATCACCTATGAACAGTTCGATTTTGCCGGAAGCCGCATTTTTGCGAAACGGTTTGACACAGACGGTGATGCCCTGTCGGAACCTGTCCTTCTCCATACCCTCAATCAACAGGCGAGCCGGGGCGGAGAAGTTACAGCCTTGAAAGACGGTGGCTTTGCCATCGGCGTCGTTCAGTTTGATGGAAGTGTGCAGGGGCTGTTCACGCAAAGGTTCTCGGCAGAAGGTGTCGCGCAGACCGGTTTTCTGCCCGTCAACCAGACGACCGCAGCGAGTCAGGATTTCATTGATATTGCCGCCACGCAGGCGGGTGGCCACGCTGTCGTCTGGGCATCAGAAGGCGTTGATGGATCCAGTTTCGCGGTGATGATGCGGGTCTATGACGCAGCGGGTGCAGCTCTGACACGAGAGATTCCAGTCAATCAAGCCACCATAGGCAATCAGAATATGCCGGCGGTTGTCGCGCTTGCGAACGGCACGCTCGCGGTTGTGTGGCATTCTGTCACTTCCGTTGGAACTGCCGCTATTGCAGGACGTCTGTTCAACCCAGATGGCACGCCGCGCTCGGCTGAATTTATCGTTGACGCAGGCGCGGGAACCCGGCTCAACCCTGAAATTGCAGCGCTGGACGACGGCGGGTTCGTCGTCGCATGGGAGAACTTCAATTCGGGCAATGTGCTGGCCGCCGTTTTTGATGCGCAGGCAAATCAGATCGTACCACCCCAAGCATTGAACACCGCGCAAACAATCCGTGCGGGCACGGCAGAGATCACCGCGATGGACGGCAACCGGTTTGCGGCTTTGTGGAACGATTTCACCGGGTCGGAACTGTTGTTGGACACGGGCGTATTCACCACCAACCTGTCCACGATGGGGGATGATGTGTTTGTCGGGGACGCAGCAAACAACCTGTTTGACGCGCTGGGCGGCGAAGATACACTGACTGGTGGCCGCGGAAATGACACACTTGACGGCGGCGATGACATTGACCGCGCCGTGTTTGACGGGACCAAAGCGGGCTACACCCTGACGTTGACCCCGACCGGAACCACATTGACCGACCGGCGCACGGATGGCAGCGGGACCGACACATTGCTGAACCTCGAATACCTTGATTTTGGCGAAACCATCGGCGCGGATGCTGCGGGGTTCGCCTTGTTCCAGCAGGTCGGCATCGCCACCTTGGGGGCTGCAGATCTGAACAGCTTTGTGGAACTCTACATCGCCTATTTCAACCGCGCCCCTGATGCCGAAGGGCTTGGGTTTTGGGGCACCGCCTTTGCCAACGGGTTCTCGTTGGAGGCTATCGCGGAATTGTTCATTGATCAGGACGAGACCCGCGCGGCCTATCCCGCAACGCTCTCCAACGTCGATTTCGCAACGGCGGTCTATGACAATGTGCTGGGCCGCGTGCCAGACCAATCGGGTTTCGATTTTTGGGTCGGCGCGCTGAATTCTGGTGGCGTAACGCCGGATCAGTTCATTCTTCAGGTGCTACGCGGTGCCAAAGTTGATCCACAACCCGGTGCCACCCAAGCGTTCATCGACCAGCAATTGCTGGACCGGCAATATCTGGCAGACAAAACTGACATCGGCGCGTATTTTTCTGTGCACAAGGGGATGTCGACCGTGGCAGACGCCTCTGCGGCGATGGCGCTGTTTGACGGCACCGCAGCCAGCATCGTCGAAGCTGTGAACGCGATTGACGGTTTCTATGCTGACGCGCTGGACGCCGACAACGGCGCGTTTCTGGTGCAGGTGGTCGGGGTGATCGACGATCCGTTCTCAATCATCTGATCGGGAAAGCGGGGCGGTTCGCGAAACATCATTCGCAGCAATTTGCGGTCTCGTACCCGTCGGGCGTCAGACCTGATATCTCCAGCACCAGCTTGCGGCGCACCGTTTCGGCAAAGCTTGCGCGGCCTTCTGCGGTAACCATAAATGCGCCCGGTCCACCGATGATCTGGTTGGCATATTCTTCTTCCAGATTGGCACCCGCACGCCTGCCATCCTCGGGTCGCAAGATGGGCAATGCGTTGATCGTGATGCCTGCGGCCAATACTTCGGCACGCGCGTCGGCGATTGTGGGCCCGGATGAATTGCGGATGCTGTCGCCTGAAAAATCAATGACCGCACGGGGCGCGAAAATGTCATTCTGCTCAATCAGACGCTTTGCATCCAACAATGCCGCGCCGATTGCATTGCTGCCATACGCTTGACGCGGCGGGCCAGTCAACGCACGCGCAAAGCCCTGTGCGGTTTGATCACCTGTGATAATCGTCCAGTCGACAACTACGGCGGTGTTGCTGGCCCATTCGACATAAATGACGGCAACGCTGCCATAGATCGAGGTTTCGATGGCCGAAATAACCTGCGGATCAGTGATCGCCGTGGCATAGCCCTGCCTTTGAAAGGCCAGCTCTTCCGCATCTATTGAACCGGATGCATCAGCGAGCAAAACAAGCTCAAGTCCCACCTCGCGCTGGGCTTGAGCCGAGATCGGGAATGCAAACAGACAAAAGATCAGGGCGCGCAGCAACATGACCCAAGTGTTAGCTACTTTGCGTGCGCTGGCAATGTTTTTGCCATCATCCTGCTATCGAGGGAATGTCCAAGACGGTGTTCTGACCTAAAATTAGGCAGTGTTTTCCAAATCGCGGATGCCGCTTTCAGAAACACCTTGAACAAGTTCGCATGAAACATCCGCAAGACGCAGCGCCGCAATCTCCCCCCGAAGCGAAGACACTGCAGCCGGATCACCACAGGCAAGCCAAACGATCCGCTGTCCCGAACGCGCATCCGAAATCAATTTCTGGATTAGCTTTTCCCTTGGCCAAGGTTCGCACCCCTGATGGCCCCCACAATACATGCGTTCGGCATCGCGCCGGGCAAGCTCCAGTATCTCGGGGTTAATCGAACCATCGTAATAGACCACATCTGCCTCTTGCAGGCGCTGCACGCCGCGCAGCGTAATAAGGTCTTTGGCCCCCGGTCCGGCGCCAACAATCGCAACGCTCCCTTTGGTGTCTTGCGGGATTGCCCCCTTGGCGATGGCCGCCTTGATCATCGTCGCTGTTTCGCGCTGGGCGCCTTTTGCGTGGGTCTGGCGGGGCGGTCCGGCAAATACCCAACGCCACAGATCACGCCGCGCGCGCGGGCCAAGTCGTGCGGCCGCACTGGCCCTCAGACGCCCGGCGAGCGCCGCCAGATCACCCAGATTTGGCTCCAGAATCACTTCGATCTGTGTTTTGATCTGCCGGGCAAGAACCGGTGCCGTCCCTTCGGTGCCGATGGCCACCACGACCGGATCACGGTCGACGATTGACGGCGTGATCACATCGCACAACACCGGTTGATCGACCACATTGACAGTCGCCCCGCCGGCCTTGGCCAGCGCATGCAGCGCCCAATCAGCACCGGGGCAGCCCGTCGCAACAAAGACCAGCGCGGTATCCCCGAATGTTGCAGGCGTGACGGGTCCAATCTCTTGGGTGATCCGACCCGATCTGGCCAGTGCGGCCAGTTCATCCTCGAGATGATCCGCCAGTACGACAATCCTTGCATCGGTCTTGAGCATCAGGCGCGTCTTTTGTGCGGCCTGTTCCCCACCGCCTGCGATGATCACCTTGCGACCGGTCATCTGGAAAAACATCGGGAATGTTTTCATGCGCGGGCACCTTCATGCACAGCGCGTTTTGCCCAAAGGGACCGCGCGAAGGCTTGCGCCTCAGCGATGGTTGGCGCTGCATCCAGTGTCCAAAGGGCCAGCGCCGCCGTGCTTGTGACGGTCGCTTGCGCGAAATCATCCCGCAGATCACCAGCCCAAAGTGCATGTGCGTCGACAGGGTTGTCCGTGTCGTGCAAGCGGCGTGTTTCAGACATCTCAGCTGGGCAGAGGTGTTCAATATGACGCCCCTCCCGCAATCCAAAAACGGTCACATCTTTGGACGGGTGACACTCGAACTCACCACCGCCTCCTTTGATGATGCTCAGGGTATTCTGCCCCAGAAGTTCTGCGGCACAGGCCTGCAAGCTACGGTAAGACGGGTGAAAAACCCCCTGAACTGTCGCAGGCGCACACGACGGGTTCCACATGCGCAGAACCGTGTTGATGCAGGATCGCAGACCAAAAACAGCGCGCAGGCTGAGCAGATCAAAGGCCGCAGGGCCAAGCGCATCAAGAGGATCATAACGGACATCCGGGCCCAGCAGGCTGCGTATGTCGTCCGTGCTGAGCGTGGCAGATTGATAGGCGTTCCAGCCGTGCACCGACACCCGAAAGCCTGCCTGTGCAACCAACCTCGCCGATAGCAGATAAAGCGGCGCACCACGGCTGCGCCCGGCGGCATAGCTGGGCCAGTCCAGGTCCGCAGGTGGTAAACGGTTCGCGACGTGACCGCGCAGGGCTGCGGTAAATCCTGCAATCTCAGCGGCTGTTTCACCCCGTAATCGTAAGACCATCAGCAGCGCTCCGACAGCCTCGGGTGCGGCGGTACCGGACAGGATAATTCCCATCGCCTCGCGGGCCTCATCCAGCGTCAAAGGGCGTGCGCGTCCCTTGCCCTGCGCCACAATCCGAACAAAAGGTGCGAGGGTCATTCTGCTGCAACCGGCAGGTTGATGTTTGCGATCAACTCCGCAAGCTCGGGCTTGCAAGACCCGCAATTCGTGCCCGCGCATGTCACCGCACCCAAGGCAGCGACGCTACGCGCGCCTGCTTGCACTGCGTCCAAAAGCGTATTGCGACCCACGCCAAAGCACGCGCAAACGGTCACGCCGGGATCAGGTTGGCCAAGGCTGGGACGGCCCGCAAGGGCCGTCAGGGGCGGGACTTGCGTCCCAATGTGTCCAATGGCGGTGGTGCGCGAAAGCGTGACGGGGGTTCGCGCTGCAAACAGCAGGGCGCGCAACGTTCCCGCCTGCGACAATGCAACCCGCGCGGTGCCCGCTGCATGATCTTCTTGCACCGATATGTCGCAATCTGTGTACCCCGTCATGTTGCACATCAGATCATCCCACCTAGTGGGCAAGGTGTCACCGCCAAGCTCTGCTTGCCAGCCGGACGTTGTTCGCGCGATGGCGGCATACGTCGTGGTCGGTTCCAGCGGTGAATCCGACGCGACAAAGCCGAACCACGCCGGTTTGTAACGGCCCAACGTGACCGCACTGCGTTTCAGCGCCGGTTGCCCGGAATAGGGGTCAGTGACCGGCGCGATCAGGCTGTTGACGGTTCCGCCCCGCGCAACTTGGCGGGTCCAATGCATCGGCGCGAAAACTTGCCCGCGCGCAACGTTGTCCGTGATCAAAACCCGCAATATCGCATTCCCGTAAAGCGTCTGTGCCCGGATCAGATCAGCGTCTGTCACGCCCATCTGGACCGCATCAGCGGGATGTATCTGAAGGTAGGGTTCCGCCAGATGCGCGCCAAGACGCGATGCCTTTCCGGTGCGGGTCATCGTGTGCCATTGGTCGCGATTGCGCCCTGTATTCAGGGTAAAGCCGGTGTGCGCATCTACAGGCGCTTCAATCTCCAGCATGCGCGCCTTGCCATCGGGGTGAAAAAACCTGCCATCTGCGAAAAAGCGGTAATCGTTTTGTGGCCATTGCGTCGGGATCAGATCCGCATAATCCATATCGGCAATTATACTGAGATCCAGATCGCGCGCATGCGGTCGTGCCGCCGCGTCCAACGCGATGTATTCGGCAAAGATGTCAGCGGGTGTCTTGAACGCAAAACCATCGGCATACCCCATGCGTTTCGCCACATCACAGATGATCTGCCAATCCGGCCTTGCGGCACCGGGCGTCGGCAAAAATGCACGTTGCCGCGATATGCGGCGCTCTGAATTGGTGACAGTACCGTCCTTTTCGCCCCAAGCAGCTGCGGGCAACAGCACATCCGCCAAATCGCCTGTGTCCGTGCGCGCCATAATGTCAGAGACCGCGACAAAGGGTACATTTGCAATCGCAGCAGCCACCGCATCTGCATCTGGCATCGACGCCGCGGGATTGGTCGACATGATCCACAGCACCTTGATTTTGCTCTGCGCGCAGGCCTCGAACAGGTCCACGGCTTTCAGGCCCGGCGCGGTGCAGATGGTCGGGCTGTTCCAGAACTGTTGCACCGTATCTCTATGCGCGTCGTTCTCGATATCTAGGTGATTGGCCAGCATGTTGGCCAGTCCGCCAACTTCCCGCCCGCCCATCGCGTTGGGCTGTCCGGTGGCAGAGAACGGGCCACATCCCGGTTTGCCAATACGCCCCGTCGCAAGATGACAGTTCAGGATCGCACCGACTTTGTCCGTGCCAAATTGCGACTGGTTTACCCCCTGAGAATACACCGTCACAACCTTGTCGGTGCGCGCCCACATCTCATAGAACGCAGCCAGTTCGGCGGCGTTTAACCCTGATTGCAGGGGATCGGTCTCGCGCGCTGCAGCAACCGCACCCTCCAATCCGTTCACATGACGTCCGACATAACTTTGATAAATCGCGCCGCTGTCTGCCAGATGCGCCAGCAAGCCGTTGAAAAGGGCGACATCACCATCCGGTTTGATGCCCAGATGCAGATCGGCAAGTTCACTTGTGGCGGTTCTGCGCGGATCAATATTGACAACGCGCAGGCCGGGACGCGTTTCTTTCGCAGCAGCAATCCGCTGGTACAGCACCGGATGGCACCACGCGAGGTTTGATCCCACCAGCACGATCAGATCCGCCTCTTCCAGATCACTATAGGTGCCCGGCACAGTGTCGGTTCCAAACGCCCGCTTGTGACCCGCAACCGACGACGCCATACACAGCCGTGAATTGGTGTCGATGTTGGCAGAGCCGATGAACCCTTTCATCAGTTTGTTGGCGACATAATAATCTTCGGTCAGCAACTGGCCCGACACATAAAATGCAACGCTGTCGGGGCCGTGTTCGGTAACGGCTTTGGCAAAGCTGTCCGCAACCAGATCCAGCGCCGTATCCCAATCGCTGTCTTGACCGGCAATCTTTGGCTGCAACAGCCGCCCGTGCAGATCAATCGTTTCACCCAAGGCGGACCCCTTTGAGCATAGCCGCCCAAAGTTGGCCGGGTGATCAGGGTCGCCCTTAACGCTTCCATCCGCACTGGCCAGAATACCACATCCGACGCCACAATAGGGGCAGGTTGTACGCGTCAGGGTCATGCCGGCGTCCGGCTCACAAGAACGCTCTTGTCCAACAAAATACGCCCTTCTTTCACCTGCGCCGGGTATGTCGCGACCTGACCTTCGTCGGCACCCTGTGCTTGACCTGTCTCCAGCGATATCACCCAATTGTGCAGGGGGCAGGTCACTGCGTTTCCATGCACGATCCCTTCGGACAGGGGGCCGCCCTTGTGCGGACAGGCATTGTTGAGCGCGAAAACGTCGTCCGCACCCGTGCGAAAGACCGCGACACAGCCAAGGCGGGTTTTCACAACACGCGCACCGCGTCGCGGAATGTCGGAAAGCGCGGCAATATCAATCCATTCGCTCATTCTGCGGCCTCCAGTGCCAGATCAGCAACCGGCCGGTAGCTTTGTGCTTGCTTTGCTGCATGTTCCGCCCACGGGTCGTGGCGGTAGATTTCTTGGCTAATTTCAAAACGTGTAACCAGGGCTGCGCGTTCGGTCAGATCATCCACGACACGTTCCTTGATCCAGTCAAGGCCGACCTTGTTCATCCATTTATAGATGCGATCCAGATAGCGCGCGTTTTCACGGTAAAGCTGCGTGACCGCCTTGATCACGTCGATGACCTCAGCCTCGGTTGCGACCTGCACCAACAATTCGGTTTCGCGCACATCCATGCCCGCCGCACCGCCGATAGAGATCTGATATCCGCTGTCGACGCAAACAACACCAATGTCCTTGCACGTCGCCTCTGCGCAATTGCGCGGGCAACCCGACACCGCCAGCTTCAGCTTATGTGGTGTCCACGACCCCCAAAGCGTCTTTTCCAGTTTGATCCCCAGACCGGTACTGTCTTGTGTGCCGAACCGGCAATGATCTGTGCCAACGCAGGTTTTCACGGTCCGTAACCCTTTGGAATAGGCATGCCCCGACACCATTCCAGCGGCATTCAGATCAGCCCAGATTGCGGGCAAGTCCTCTCCCTTGACGCCCAACAGGTCGATGCGCTGGCCACCTGTGACCTTGACCGTCGGCACGGCAAACTTATCAGCGGCATCGGCAATCGCACGCAGCTCATCTGGGGTTGTGATCCCGCCCCACATGCGCGGCACAACACTGAATGTGCCGTCCTTCTGGATGTTGGCGTGTTTGCGTTCGTTGATGAACCGGCTTTGCGGATCATCGGCATAATCCAGCGGCCAATCGGCCAACAAGTAAAAGTTCAACGCCGGACGGCAAACATGGCACCCACAAGACGTTTTCCACCCGCATTCCTGCCAGACCGCTGGCATCGACATCAGCTTTTGCGACTTGATCATGCGGCGCACATCTTCATGCGTCATATCCGTACAGGCACAGATAGATGCAGCGGCGGGCAGGACAAAATCATCGCCCAGCGTGACGGCTAAGACCTGCTCCACCAAACCGGTGCAAGTTCCGCAAGAGGCCGACGCTTTGGTCGTCGCCTTTATTGTGGCCAGATCACCTGCACCCGCTGCAATCGCGTCTTCAATCTGACCTTTGCAAATGCCGTTGCAGCCACAGATTTCCGCATCACGCGATAAGGCTGCAACGGCTGCCAACGGGTCCTGGGGGGTGCCCCCCTGATAGGCCGGCCCGAAAATAAGCGTGTCGCGCATGTCGGTGATGTCGGTCTTGTCGCGGATCAGGCCAAAGAACCAGCTGCTGTCAGCGGTATCGCCATACATCACGGCACCGATGATGGCGCTTTTTTCAATAACCAGACGCCGGTAGACCCCGCGCGCGGGATCGCGGAACACGATATCCTCGCGCCCCTCGCCATCTGCAAAATCGCCCGCGCTGAACAAATCGCACCCTGTGACCTTCAGCTTGGTCGACAGTTCTTTTTGTTTGAACGCGTCCGTCTCACCCAAAAGCGTTCTGGCGGCAACTTTCGCCTGATCATACAGCGGTGCAACAAGCCCAAAGACCGCACCGTTATGTTCGACACATTCCCCGACTGCCAGAACATCCGCGTCCGATGTGACCATCTGATCATCCACATGAATGCCGCGTCCGACGGCCAATCCTGCCTCTTGCGCCAGTGTCACATTGGGCCGGATGCCCACAGCCATGACCAGCAGGTCGCAGGGCAATTCCGTGCCATCATCCAGCAACAAGGCGCGCACGTGACCATCTACACCCAGGATTTCCTTTGAGTTGGCCGAACATTTGACTGTGATCCCCTTGTCCAACAGCGCGCGGCGCAACAAGTATCCCGCGGCCTCATCCAACTGCCGTTCCATCAGATGGCCCATGATGTGCACCACCGTGACATTGACGCCGCGTGCAGCCATGCCCGCCGCAGCCTCAAGCCCCAACAGGCCGCCACCGATAACGACGCATTTGTTCTGCGGCCCAAGGTCCATCATCCGCTGCGTGTCTTCCAGATCGCGGTAGGCAATGACGCCTTCCAGATCGTGACCAGGCAAGGGGATCATAAAGGGGGTCGATCCCGTGCCAAGCATCAGCTTGTCGTAGCGCAACACATCACCATTCTGGGCGGTGACCGTTTTCGCCGCCCTGTCGATTGCGGCCACTTTTTCGCCAAAGCGACAGGTCACACCATTCTGCGCGTACCATTCGGCTGAATGGGTCTCGATCTCGGCATAGGTCTTGTCGCCCGCCAGTACCGGCGACAGCATGATACGATTGTAGTTCCCGCGTGGCTCCGCGTTGAACAGCGTTATGTTCCACCCATTCGGATCTGCGTCCAACAAGGTCTCAAGCGCGCGGCCGGTGGCCATGCCGGCGCCGATGATGATCAGGTTCTGTTTCATCTGTTCACTCCGCCGCAATGTTTTTGGGTTTGGATTTCGGCGTTGCGCCATGCTCGTACTCCTCAAGGAAATCAAGCACCTCTTGCCGGTAAGCATAGTAATCAGGATGCTCCAGCAACGCCTTGCGGGTACGGGGACGCGGCAGTTTCACATCCGTGATCTTGCCGATTGTTGCACGCGGCCCGTTGGTCATCATCACGACACGGTCCGCCAACAAGATCGCCTCGTCCACATCATGGGTGACGCAGATCGCGGTGACTTTGGTGCGCGACCAGACTTCCATCAAGACCTCTTGCAGTTCCCAACGGGTGAGACTGTCAAGCATGCCAAACGGTTCATCCAACAGCAGCAGTTTCGGCGACAGGGCAAAGGCGCGGGCAATGCCGACGCGTTGTTTCATCCCGTTGGACAGGGACGCCGCACCCTTGTCCATACTGTCGGCCAGACCAACGCGCTCCAGATAATATTCAACAACATCAAGGCGCTCTGCCTGACTTGCCTTGGGATAGACCTTGTCCACACCAATCGCGACATTCTCCTTGGCAGTGAGCCATGGAAAGAGGTTGGGCGACTGAAACACAACGGCCCGCTCGGGATCCGCCCCTTCGACGTGACGCCCGTCCAGCTTGATCGCCCCATGTGAGATTGCGTTCAAACCGGCGGCCATCGTCAAAACCGTGGATTTCCCACACCCCGAATGCCCGATCAGGGAAATAAACTCCCCCTTGTCGATCTTCAGGTCGAAATCCTCAACAACGGTCAGGGGGCCTTTGGGCGTTGGATACACCTTGTGAAGTTGCGAGAAATCCACAAAGCGGTTCTCGATCAATCCCTCCTGCGCCTGCGCCACGGCTGACGGTACCCCGTGGATCGGGGTCACATTCGGTAGCTTCTTGGTCTCTTCGACCTTGGCCTTGATGCCGACATCCATCAGGTAGTTCGTCACCTGAACGCGCAGCTTCTTGAACGTCGGATCGTTGTTCATGGCAATCCGGTCGCGGGGACGCGGTATGTTCACTGTGATAGGATCAGCCAAGGTGCCATCGGGGTTCAGCGGTACAATACGGTCCGCCAGCAAGATCGCCTCGTCCACGTCATTGGTGATCAGAATGCAGGTCTTCTTGTCCTGCTCCCAAATCTCCAGAATCTCGTCAGCAAGGTTGGCGCGGGTCAGCGCATCCAGCGCGGACAGCGGTTCATCCAGCAGCAGCATCTCGGGGTTCATCGCAAGCGCCCGCGCAACCGCAACGCGCTGGCGCATGCCCCCTGACAATTCCGCCGGACGTCGCGATGTTGCGTGCGACAGGCCCACCATCGAAACGTAATGATCAATCTTGGCTTGCCGCTCTGGCTTGCTGAGCTTGGGAAAGACCGCATCAACCGCCAGACCAACGTTGCCACCAACGGTCAGCCACGGCATCAGCGAATAGCTTTGAAAAATCAAACCACGCTCTGGCCCCGGTTCGGTGATCGGCGCGCCGCGGTAGGTCAGCGTGCCGCTGTCAGGCAACTCCAGCCCGGCAACCATGTTCATCAGCGTTGACTTGCCGGTGCCCGAGAACCCGAGGATGGCAAGAAACTCGCCTTCCTCGACATCCAAAGTGATGTTCTTCAGAACCTCGGCGCGGTGGGTGCCCACACCAAAGCCTTTGCATACGTTTTTGAAGGAAAGAATGCTCATGCCGCTCACCGGTTTGCCGAAAAGGTGAACATGGACTGCAACGCATACATCACACGGTCCAACAGGAACCCGATGATCCCGATGGTAAAGACGGCGACCATGATCTTGGCCAGCGATTGCGATGATCCATTCTGGAATTCATCCCAGACGAATTTTCCCAGACCGGGGTTCTGCGCCAGCATTTCAGCGGCAATCAGCACCATCCAGCCGACACCCAAAGACAGACGCAATCCGGTAAAGATCAACGGCAAGGCAGAAGGCAGGACCAGCTTCGTGATCTTGGTCCATGTGTTCATTTTCAACACCCGGCTAACGCTGACCAGATCCTTGTCGATGCTGCTGACACCAAGGGCCGTGTTGATCAGCGTGGGCCAAAGAGAACACAATGTCACCGTGATGGCAGAAATCAGGAACGACTTGGAAAACATCCCGTCATTGCTGGCATAGACTGCCGACACGATCATGGTGACGATGGGCAACCACGCGAGCGGCGACACAGGTTTGAAAATCTGGATCAGCGGATTCAGCGCCGCATTTGCAGTTTTCGACAGCCCCGCCATAATGCCAAGCGGAATGGCGATGGCCGAGGCAATCAGAAAACCAAAGAACACGGTTTTGACCGAGGTCCAGATTTGCGCATAATATGTGGGCTTGCCGGTATAGGCGCGCTCTTTGACCTGATCGGCCTTGCCGTCCGCAACCAGCTTGTCGTTGCGCACATCCTGACGCTGGTAAAACGCGGCCTCCTTTTCACGTTCGCGGATCGCGTCGGCGTTCAAGGCGACTGCCTGCTCCCAAACCTGCGCAGGGCCGGGGACCGCACCCAGCGATGTTTGTACCTTGGGGGCCAGCACGCCCCATGCCACCAGGAAAATTCCGATGGCAAGCAGTGGCACGCCCAACAGACGCCAGATTTCACCGACCTGCGCGCGCGGGTTGTCGCCCGCTGCCGCCTTGAGGATCGGCGTCAGCCACGCCAACCCGAGCACTTGAAACCAATTGTCAGCTTTGTTGATGCGGGTAAAAAGGCGCGCGCGGCGGGCTTCGCGCGCTGCGGTCTCCAACTCGGATGGGTCAATGGCGGTCATGTCGTGCCTCTCTGGGTACTGGATCGGATATGGTCGGCGTATTTTTGCTGCGCTGCGGCGGTGTACGGGCGGTGCACGCCGTGTGCACAGTTTGTGACAATTAACGCCCAGTTCACTTTCTGCAGTGCGGCGTGCCTGATTTTTAGGCATTCAAGCACGCCGCGCCGCAGCAAAAGTGAGCCAACGGGGCGCATCTGGTGTCAGCCCTGAATTTTGCTGTCCACGATGATCTGCTCACCTTTCAGACCGATGGGCAGGCTTTCCAGATAGGCGTTTGGTGCGCGCCCGTCGTAGGGAATGCCGTCAATGATATCCGCGGCAGGCGTTGGATCCTTGAAGCCGTCTGTGTCCCAAGGGAAATCTGCCTCAGCGGCCATGCCCTCATCCACCAGCATCCGTGCGGCCTGCAGATAGATGTCGGGGCGGTACACTTTTTTGGCGGTGTCCATGAACCATTCATCGGTCTTAGGCTCGGCAATCTGGCCCCAGCGACGCATCTGTGTGAGGTACCAAATCGCGTCAGAATAATAAGGGTATGTCGCGTTATAGCGGAAGAATACGTTGAAATCAGGGATCTCGCGCTTGTCGCCTTTTTCAAACTCGAACGTGCCGGTCATTGAGTTTGCGATCACTTCGTAATCCGCGCCAACATACTCGGAGCGCGCCAAAATTTCGACGGCCTCGGGGCGATTGGCGTTGTCGTTTTCATCCAGCCAGATGGCGGCGCGGATCAACGCCTTGGTCAAAGCGAGCGTTGTATTGGGGTTCTCGTCGGCAAACTCTTTGGAGATGCCAAATACCTTCTCGGGGTTGTTTTTCCACAGTTGGTAATCTGTGATGACGGGCACGCCGATGCCCTTGAACACCGCTTGCTGGTTCCAAGGCTCGCCCACGCAATACCCAAAAATCGTGCCTGCTTCCATCGTGGCAGGCATTTGCGGGGGCGGGGTCACGGACAAAAAGACATCTGCACCGATCTGGCCTGAGATATCTTGCGGAGAGTAATATCCCGGCTGAAGACCGCCCGCCGCAAGCCAGTAGCGCAGTTCGTAGTTGTGGGTTGAGACAGGGAAAACCATGCCCATGTTAAAGCGGATGCCTTGATCCTTGTAGCTCTCGACGACCGGCGCCAGCGCGCTGGCGCTGATTGGATGCTGTGGGCGGCCATCCGCCATCGTAGGAATGTTCGGCTTCATCTGGTCCCAGATTTCATTGGAAACGGTGATCGCGTTTCCGTTCAGGTCCATAGAAAACGGGGTGATGATGTGTGCTTCTGTGCCGTAGCCGATGGTCGCAGCAAGGGGCTGACCGGCCAGCATATGTGCGCCATCAAGCTGACCGTCGATGACACCGTCAAGCAGCACCTTCCAGTTGGCTTGCGCCTCAAGCGTGACAAACAGGCCTTCGTCCTCGAAATAGCCGTTCTCATAGGCAACGGCCAAGGGCGCCATATCCGTTAACTTGATAAAGCCGAACGTCAGTTCGTCCTTTTCCAGCTCCAGCAATTGCGCATATGCCGTGGATCCCAAAAGGCTGGCGGCCAAGGCGACGATAGGGAGTGTTCTTATCATCTCAAATTCCTGTGTCTGGGCCGGCAGAGCCAGCGAAAACGAAAAAAGCCGCACGTAATCGACACGGGGGAGGAGATCCGTGTCATTTACGAGCGGCTTTGCTCTTGGAAACTGCGTGCCTTCGTTGGCAAGCAGAGGGTTGGGCGACAATGCCCTGTCTTGACCCCAAGATTACGTGGCCATCCGGCGCCTTCAAGTTTTTTCTGCACTGCCGCATTTGATTTCGCGGCGTTGCAGAAAACTGCCCGATTATTGATCAGATTTTTGCGTGAAATCGAAGGTTGTGCCGTCAAAGAATGCATCACGCGCAAGAATCATCGGGCCCCGCGATCCCGGAACTTCGGTCGCTTCGTGCATTGCACCCTCGATTCTTTCGGATGCGCCGGGCAGTTCTGCGCCAAGCGGACCGAGGTTGTCGCGGTATAGATCAGACCTGAAACACTGCATCGCGGTTTTGATGTCTGCGTCGCGCGCCCCAAGCTGCGCGGCAATCCATGCAGCCTGACTGCGCCAAGGGAATTGGGCAGCATACGCATGAAATATTAAAAAATTGTTAATTTGCAGGGGCCGTGCACCCGGAGCCGGGGTCAGATAGCCAGTTACCGCAGGGTCAATAACCTCATGCGCAAGGTTCAGGTGTTCGCTGCGCCCCAAAATCTCGATGGCGAGGGGTCTGTTGCTGTCAGCATCCAGCCATTTCGCCGCATGGTATATCGCGCGCATCAGTTTCCGCGTTGCCTGTGGGTTCTGGGCGACCCACTCATGGCGCGCGGCAAGCACCTTTTCAGGTGCAAAAGCCCAGACATCCCGACCGGCCATAAGGATCTTTCCGACACCGCGTTGCACGATTGCGCTGCCCCAAGGCTCACCAACCCAAAAGGCATCGACGTGACCTTGGGACACGGCATCGGCCATGCGGGTCGGCGGGACAGTGACAATCTCGGCGTTCAAGTCTGGCTGTGTCGCGGTCCAATAGGACAATAACAAGCGGTGCATCGAATAGGGAAACGGGACGCCGATGCGGACGGGTCCGCGCGCGCCCAAGGCTGTCAAAATCGCGCGTGCATCGCCAAAGCGTAAAGGCCCCAATTCCGCAGCCAAAGCGTTTGACGCGCCAAAGACGGTGCCATTTACCGACAGGATCATCAGACAATCAATCTGTGCTGTCAGGCCGCCCATCCCCAGAGACATTGCCACGGGCATAGGCGATAGCATCTGTGCCGCATCCAAATGCCCCAGCGCCAGCATATCGCGCAATGCAGACCACGACGGTTGGCGGACAAGGTTCAGGTCAAGCCCCTCTTCGGCGGCGAACCCAAGCTCTTTGGCGATGATCAGTGGGGCGCAATCCACCAAAGGCACATAGCCGCAATTCAGGACCTGATGGCTCACGTCAGCAGATCCGCTGCGGTGACCAACGCGTGTGCCACATCAATTACACGCCGCCCCTGATCCATCGCGGTTTTGCGCAACAGTTTGTAGGCGGCGTCTTCGGACATGCCGCGTTGTCGCATCAGGATGCCTTTGGCACGGTCAATGGTTTTGCGGTCCTCCAACGCCTGTTTGGCCGCATCCAGTTCAGAGCGCATTTTCCGCATGACCTGAAACCGGGCGATCGCGGTTTCAAGCACGGGTTTGATCCGGTTCATCTGCAAACCATCAACGACATAGGCGCTTACACCGGCGGCCATCGCGGCCTGCGTCAGGTCGTGATCCGTTTGATCCACAAACATCGCGACGGTGCGTGATTTCGTATCGGACACAGCGCTGATATGTTCCAGCGTGTCGCGATCAGGGTTTTCCATGTCGATCAGTACAATATCGGGGTCGTGCTCTTTTATCGACCGCTCAAGCCCTGAAACCTGTGCGATGGCATGTACAACCTGCCAGCCCGCCTCACTCAGCGCATCGATGATGTTTTGCGCTTTTTCAGGGTCGGCCTCTACGACGAGTATGCGGAGATCACGTGTCATAGCCGTGGATTAGTCGGTCTGAAGGCAGGCTGATACTGAGTCTGCATTTCTGCGTTACAAATCAGCGGCGCGATGCCTCAATTGTTGGCAGACCCGCTTGGAACGGCTGATTACTAGGCATCTGAAAGTTATGCGTGGTGTGGGCGGATACGTAGATGCCCAATTGTTTTGTCGCGCTGCGATAGGTGAAGTGGGTGTTTGAAAGAGCTAGGCCGCCCATGCAGGACATGAGCGGCCCAATCATTGCTTTAGAATTTAGCCGATGATTGCGTTCAACGTTGCAGATGCACGCATGACTGCGTCGGTCTTTGCGGCATCTGTGTGGTAGTATCCACCCAGATCGGCAGGGGCGCCTTGTGCTGCTGCCAGTTCTGCGATGATCTTGGCTTCGCTGGTGCGCAAGGCTTCTGCGACGGGTGCAAAGTATGCTGCAAGTTCCGCGTCACTGTTCTGGCTGGCCAAGGCTTCTGCCCAGTAGCGCGCAAACCAATAGTGGCTGTCGCGGTTGTCTGGCTCTCCGACTTTGCGAGACGGTGAATGGCCGTGATCCAGAATACCTTGTGTTGCTGCATCAACGGCTTGACCCAGAACGCGGGCCTTTTCGTTGTTCTTTGCATCGGCAAGGAACGTCAGGCTTTCGCCCAATGCGCAGAATTCGCCAAGGCTGTCCCAGCGCAGGTGGTTTTCCTCGACCAACTGCTGAACGTGTTTTGGGGCAGAGCCGCCCGCACCCGTTTCAAACAGGCCACCACCGTTCATCAGCTTGACGATGGAAAGCATCTTGGCCGATGTGGCCAATTCAAGGATGGGAAAGAGATCCGTCAAGTAGTCGCGCAGCACGTTGCCGGTGATGGCGATGCTGTTTTTGCCTGCGGTGATCGTCTCAAGCGAGGCACGCGTCGCTTCGCGGGGGGCCATGATCTTGAATTTGTCCTTAACGCCTTGCGCTTCAAGGATCGGCTTTACATAGGCGATCAGTTCCGCGTCATGGGCACGGTTTTCATCCAGCCAGAAAATCGCCTCGCAGCCTTCGGCCTTCTGGCGCGCGATGGCAAGGTTCACCCAGTCTTCAATCGGTGCTTTGCGCGCTGACGCGGAGCGCCAGATGTCGCCCGCCTCGACTTTATGCTCATGCAAGACGGTGCCGTCCTCCAGCAGCATCTTGACCGTGCCTGCCTTGTGGATTTCAAACGTGGTTGGGTGAGAGCCGTATTCTTCGGCCTTTTGAGCCATCAAGCCGACGTTTTGCACGGTGCCGGCGGTCGCCGGGTTCAGCTTGCCGTTCTCTTTAAAGAACTTGATCGTCTCGTCATAAACCGGCGCGTAAGAATTGTCCGGGATCACGCAGTTGGCGTCAGATTCTGTGCCATCCGGGCCCCAGCCCTTGCCACCGGCACGGATAAGTGCGGGCATGGATGCGTCGATAATAACGTCAGACGGCACATGCAGGTTGGTGATGCCCTTGTCTGAATCCACCATATAGAGCGGTGGGCGCGATGCCATGCAGGCGTCGATATCGGCCATGATCGCGGCATCGTCTTTGACGCGCGCCAGCAGATCGCCCAGACCGGAGTTCGGGTTCACACCCAGTTCAGCCATCGCCGCGCCATGTTTTTCAAACATTGGTGCAAGAAACGCCTTTACCGCATGGCCAAAGATGATCGGGTCAGAGACCTTCATCATCGTGGCCTTCATGTGCAGCGAAAACAATGTGCCTTCGGCTTTGGTCTTTTCGATCTCGTTAGCTAGGAATGCATCAAGCGCCTTGGCGCTCATGAACGTGGCGTCAACAACGGTGCCCGCAGGATATGTGATCCCTTCCTTAAGCAAGTTCTGGCGTCCGTCGATGTCCAAGACGATCATGACCTTCGTTTCTTTGTCGAGGGTCACAGACACTTCGTTGGAAAAGAAATCGCCGCCGGACATGGCCGCGACGCGGGTCTTGCTGTCAGCTGACCAGTCGCCCATGCGATGCGGGTTCTTCTGGGCAAAGCTTTTGACCGCTTTGGCCGCGCGGCGGTCAGAGTTGCCTTCGCGCAGAACCGGGTTCACAGCCGAGCCTTTCAGGCCGTCATACTTGAGACGCACGGCGCGCTCTGCGTCGGTGGTGGGCGTTTCGGGGTAATCGGGCAGGGCGTACCCTTGGGATTGCAGTTCTTTGACGGCTGCAACCAACTGCGGCACAGAGGCCGAGATGTTCGGCAGCTTGATCACATTCGCGTCCGGTGTTTTGACCAGTTCGCCCAATTCGGCCAGATCATCAGACTGGCGCTGATCCTCGGTCAGGTGCTCGGGGAAGGTGGCAAGGATACGGCCCGCGAGGCTGATGTCTTTGGTGCCAACGGACACACCGGCAGCAGCGGCAAATTTCTGGATGATCGGCAGGAACGATGCGGACGCCAGTTCAGGCGCTTCGTCTACCTTGGTGTAGATGATATCTGACATAGTAAACCTCATTTGAGTGACTTGCCCGTTCCATAGCGGGAAGAAAGCGCCGCGTCGACAGTATACATTGGTATACGATGGGTATTTTTGCAGCAAATGCGATCATTAAAGGTGTTTTCGGGCCTAGGGGACCACAACAATGTTCCCCGTATGCTGTTTCAGGGTGAAAACGCGCTGGCCTTCGTGCAGGTCTTCCAGAGGGTAGGTGGCTGCCAGCGCCGGTTTGATCTCTCCTGCCTCGATATAGCGCACAAGATTAGCGGTCACTTGCGGGGGAATCACGGTTGATCCGGTAAAAGTCAGGTCACGCAAGTAGAACGTCCGCAGATCCAGTTCGACCATTGGACCCGCAATCGCACCTGAACAGGTATAGCGGCCACCGCGTTCAATAATGTCGATCAGATTGGGCCAATACGCACCCCCGACAACATCGGCAACGATCGTGATCTTTTCGTCGGCTAGCAGGGCGCGCAGGTTGTCCGGCGCGCGCGGAACGATCCGGTCCGGGCCCAGTTTCGCAACCTCGGTATGCTTTGCCTCGGACGCCATTGCGATGACCCGCGCACCGCGCCGTTTTGCCAGTTGCACCAGCGCCCCGCCCACACCACCCGAGGCCCCCGGCACCAGCACCGTGTCATCCGGTCCCGCCTGCGCGCGCGTCAACATCCCCTCGGCGGTGGAATAAGAGCAGCTAAAGGTGGCGAGTTCCGCGTCTGACAGATCAGAATTCACCGGAACCGCATTGACCGCTGGCATCGTCGTGTATTCAGCAAACCCGCCGTCGCGTTCTGATCCGAAGTAGCCTGTTTTATTGATGTCGCCGGGGTCATCGGGATCGCGCAGCCAGTTGTCTGAAATAATGCGCTGCCCCATGCGGGCCGCGTCAACGCCTGCGCCGAGCGCGACAATCTCTCCGCACACGTCAGCGCCTTGAATGCGGGGAAAGGAAATGGGTGCCGCCCCCCATGTCGGGTCTTCGTCATCGACGGTCGCGTAGCCATCGCTGATGGTGGCGGCGGTCACGGCTTTGGAATACCAACCGACCCTTGTATTGACGTCGGTGTTGTTCATTCCGCAGGCTTTGACCTTGACCAGAACTTCACCGGCGGCGGGAACGGGCACAGGCCAATCTGTGTGCAGGACCATTTGGTCCATACCGCCATGCCCCATTGTCACCATCGCGCGCATCGTTTTGGGAAGGGTCATTGGGGTTGTCCTTTGCGTGGGGGTTTTTGCAAGCAGCCTGCGGGCAGGGCGCAACAAACACAAGGGGGCCAGTTGCTAGATGCAGTGCAGCCGGTGTTGTTCCAGAAGGTCGATGATCACCTGCTTGGCATTTTGACGGTGCGCGCGGTGTATGGATGCGGCGCGATTGCCATCGCCAACGCGGATCGCGTCCAGAACATCGCTGTGGTCCCTGTTTGACCGGGTTGGAAGGGGGCGCATGTAAAGCGTGACGGCACGCGCACGGCGCACCTGATCTGACATCATGCCAACGATCATGCGCGCGCGCCTATTGCCGCCCAACCGCACCAGTTCTGCGTGGAACTGATCGTCTGCCAGCGCCCAGTCCTCAAGCGCGTGATGCGCCAAGGCATCTTCCATCCGGTCGATGGCGTCACCCATCGGCGCGAGGTCGGTTTCAGTTAGATCGCGGTGCGCGGCATCACAGGCGGCAAGGCTCTCCAACTCTGTCAGGATATCGTAAATCTCGCTCATATCCTCGGGCGAGACCGGTAATATCCGAACACCCTTGCGGGGCCGCAAGGCGACCAGCCCCTGACGGTCCAGGATCAGCGCCGCTTCTCTGACAGGGGTGCGCGACATCCCCAGTTGATCGGCAAGTTCGGTTTCCAGATGGTCGGACCCGGCGGACAACTCACCGGTAAAGATCATGCGCCGCAGTTCTTGCAGGGCGCGCTGGGTATTGGACAAGGGCTTTGTGTCGGACGGGTTCATGTCGCCCCCAAAGTGATCTTGCGCGCCTCAGTGGCAGAACGGTAAACGGCCTCTTCGATATTGATCACGCGTAGGTATTCCTGCGCCGTATTTTCAAACGCTGTCCCATCCAGCAAACCGACAACGACATGCGATTGCAGTGCGTGCACGCAGTCGCCGCCAAATCCGTCCCATGTGTCTGCGGGTTTCAAACAAAACTCATCACGTGCCCGAAACCTGCGCTGCCACAACGATCCGTCGCCGCGCAGTTGGATCGTACCGCTTGCCCCCTCAACCAGCATTTCGCCCATCGTGCGCCGGTGGTTGTCGGCGGCATGGTCCAAAGAGCGGTTGCCGTCAAAAAGCGCGCGCACACCATTCGGATGATCAAACAGGATATAGCCTGCGTCCTCGCCCGCGATCACCGGATTGACGCGCCGCAGGTCAGCATAGACCGCCGATGGATTGCCCAGAAGATACCGGAAGGTGTCGATCCAGTGCACGGCGGTTTCATGCACCAAAAACTGTTTCATTGTCTGGAAATAGGGCTGGCGGTCCAGATAGGCATCTGGCCCTTGCCCGTCACCGGGGCGCAAACGGAAAGTCACTTGATGCAGTTTGCCGATGGCATCATCATCCAATGCGCGCTTGAGACTGCGATACCACGGCTGAAAGCGGAAATTCTCATGCACGATGATCTGGGCGCCGTTTTGGGCCGCGAGCGCCGCTATTTCCTGCGCCTCCTGTAGGTTCACGCAAAACGGTTTCTGGCAGATGATCGTTTTGATACCGGCGTCCAGCGCGGTGCGGATTGCTTTTGCGTGGGCAGGGGGCGGCAGGATGATATCCAGCACATCAGGCGTTGTCTGCTCCAGCATTGTCTCAAGCCCATCAAAGGCGGGCAGGCCGGTGGAGCGCGCCTTGCCCAGATCCAGATCGCAAGCCCCAACAAGCCGAACGCGGTCCATGCGCGCCCAACTGTAATAGTGGAACTGCGCGAAAAATCCCGCGCCAAGACAAGCAACGCGCAGCGATGTCATAGGGTGCCGAGGGTGTTAGTGACCGCGTCTGCCACGTCCTGCGTCCCTGCGGTGCCGCCCAGATCGCGGGTCAGAACCTGCCCTTTTGCAATCACGGTTTCAACGGCATCGCGTAACCTGCCGCCATCGGCCAACATGGCGGGATTGTCATGCTTGTGACCCAGCCATTCCAGCATCATCGCAGCAGACAAGAACATCGCAAAGGGGTTCGCCGCCCCTTGCCCCGCGATATCGGGTGCGGAGCCGTGGCAGGGCTGGAACACCGCATGATCCAGCCCGATATCCGCAGAGGGTGCCAGCCCAAGTCCCCCCATCAGTCCTGCGCCAAGATCAGACAGGATGTCGCCGAACATGTTCTCGGTCACCAGCACGTCAAAATCCCATGGCTTTTGCACCATCCACAGCGCTGTCGCGTCAACATAGGCATGATCCGCTGTCAGGTCGGGACGCCGCGCCGCTTCTTCATCGAAAATTCCGCGGAAAAAGGCAAAGGCGCGAAACACGTTTGCTTTGTCGACGCAGGTGACGTGGCCCCGGCTACGCCCGCTTGCCTTGCGCGTTGCAGCAAGATCAAAGGCAAAACGGAACAGCTTTTCCGAAATATCGCGTGTGATCAGCAGCGTTTCGCGGGCCTCGTCTTTTGTCACTTCGCCGCGCCCTTGGGTGTGAAACAACCCTTCGGTGCTTTCACGGATCAGCACGAAATCAATCTCGCGCCCGTCGGGTATCTTGAGCGGGCTGTGCTGGCCTGCGCGCACCGTGACGGGACGGACGCCGGCGAACAGTGTTAACGCCTTGCGCAGGTCGATTTGTGGCGAGATTTCCGTTCCGTCTGCGTAGCGTACGTTCGGCAGGCCCATCGCAGACAACAAGATTGCATCGGCGTTCCGGGCAATCTGCATCGATGTATCTGGAAGCGATTGGCCTGTCTTGGCGTAGTGCGCCGCACCCGCTGGGGCGTTTTCGAACGACAGATCATAACCGGTTGAATGCTGAGCCAAGCCCGCGAGGATATTGACCGTCGGCGCGATGATTTCAGGGCCAATGCCATCCCCTTCAAAAACAGCGATGTTAAAGGTTTGTGTCATGGCTGCGACTTCCTATTGGGGGGCTTAAACTGGTTCGGCTGAATTAATGTATACATTAATTGTTCCAAGTGTCACTCTGTATCAGGATAACGAAAGGCCTCACGATGTACGCAGTCACAGTCACGTTCGAAATCAAGCCCGACCAGGTTGAGGCGTTCATGCCGCTGATGGTTGAAAACGCGCGGGCCTCGCTTGAGCAAGAACCGGGGTGCTGCCAGTTCGATATTTGCCGGGATGGCGCGGTGGTCTTCCTGTACGAACTCTATGATGATCGCGCTGCTTTCGATGCGCATCTGCAAACGGCGCATTTCCTTGGCTTTGACGCGGCAGTTGGCTCTATGATCGACAGCAAATCTATCCGCCTGTTCAAAGAGGTCATGCAATGAACGAATGGGGAATCCACGCGATCAAATATGCCGACCGCGATGCGCGCACCCGTGCCGACAGTTTTATGTTTGATGACAATCACGATGCGCCCCATGCGATGGATTACTATATGTGGCTGCTGCGGCAGGGGGATCGCAACATTCTGGTTGATACCGGCTATGACCACGAAGAAGCCCGTCTGCGCGACCGGCCGATCCGCCTTGATCCCGGTGCCGCCCTTGCGCCCTTGGGGCTGACGCCGGATGACATCACCGAGATTATCGTGACCCATCTGCACTATGATCATGCCGGTGGTCTGGCACTGTTTCCCAATGCGCATTTGCACCTGCAAGCCGCCGAGATGGCTTTTGCGACAGGCCCGTGCATGTGCCACGATACGTTGCGGATGCCATTCACGGCAGGCCATGTCTGCGAAGCCGTTACAAGGCTTTATCGTGGCAAGCTGACCTTTCATGACGGGGACGCACAGATTGCTGATGGGGTCAGTGTGCACTGCATTGGCGGGCACTCACGTGGACTGCAGGCGGTACGGGTGCAAACCCAAGCGGGCGCAATGGTGCTGGCATCAGACGCGGCGCATTTCTACGAGAACTTTATGCGCGCCAAACCGTTTCCGATTGTGGTGGATGTGCAAGACATGCTGGATGGTTTTGGCCGCTTGCAGCGCCTTGCATCGCGCCCGGAACTGGTCATTCCGGGGCACGATCCAATGGTGCGCAGCATCTTTGCCCCCGGCGTGGCAGATCACATCACGCGGCTGGATTTTGGTCCTATCAAAGAGATTGTTCTTTGAGATAGGCGTCAGCCAAACGCGCTGTGGTGGCGGCAAATCCGGGGGCAAGCGCTTGGGGTTCTGGCGCGTCCATGTGACTGCCGATCCATGCCAGCAAGGCCATCCGGCGCAGCATGACCATTGTGTCAATCTCTGCCTCTTGGACCGGATCCAGTTCCCGCACGCTACGATACCCGCGCAGCCACGCCGTCTTGAGGTCGGGCACGCGCGGGTCATCTTCGATAAAGCTGATGGCAGCAGCGAAGTCGTACATCAGCCAGCCAAACCCGCAGTCGTCAAAATCAATCAGGCGGGTGCCACTTGGGCTTTCCAGAAGATTGGCGAGCCGCATGTCCGCATGGATTAGATTGTAGCGATCCGGTGTGCTGCCAAAGCGCTCAAGGCGTGTGATCAACCTTTGCTCAAGCTGGGACAGAACGGCGGAAATCCTTGCGTCCACCTCGGGTGCATCACGCCAGTTGCCCCATGTGGGCGCATTGCCAAAAACGGCATCCGCGTCCCAGGTCAGGCGCTCAAAAGGTTCGGGTCGCTGCCAATGCAGGGCATGTTCATGGCAGCGCGCAGCAATCTGGCCCAGTTCCTCAAAACCTTGCGACAGATCCTGTGTTTCGTCTGGTGCTTGGCCATCGATAAAGTCGCATAGAACGAAATAACGGCCCTCTGGCACATCTTGCGAATTTGCCCATTGGACTGCGGCTCCATTGCGGCCGATGATAGTGCGAGGCACCTCGATCACTTGGTCTTGTTTCAGCGCATCCAGCCACGCCAGTTCGCATTCAATCGCACGTTTACTGTGATAACCTGCGCGGTGCAGCCGTAATACTATTTTGCTGCCCTTAGGCGTTGTCACAAGATAGGTCAGGTTTTCCGCGATGTTCAGCAAAGAAATATCGCAAGCCGGGTCCACCTCCCATAGGTTCAGTGCCTGCCGGGCAAGCGCGTGCAACGGAGATAGGTTCGCGGCATCTGACATCGGGCGGCTCTCTTACCAATCGGCTCTACCGGTGCGTATTGCGCGCGGCGGATGTGCAGTTCAACCACAAAATATGGCCTGTCCCAAGAACCACACACCGGGACCGTTTCATTAGGAGAAAGATCGCGAAGTTGTCAGTCAAACTGATTTAGGTTTAGGTAACGCAACCCAAAGGATAAACCACTTATGCGCAGCCTCAGATGGATCATCCGAAAATTTGACTGGGCGCGGATCATGGCGCTTGGCATCCTGACGGTGCTGGTCATGATCCGGTTATGGGATCATGAATTTGTGCAGACTTTTCGGTCGCAAGCGTTTGATTTATATCAGCAAACCAAACCGCGAGAGATCGGGAATTTTCCGGTTACCATCATCGACGTCGATGACCGCAGTCTTGAGGACGTCGGTCAATGGCCTTGGCCACGCACCACTATGGCTGCCTTGGTGGATAAGACGACGCAGGCAGGTGCCGTAGCGATTGCCTTTGATATTATTTTTGCTGACCCCGACAGGTTGTCACCGGAGGTGATTGCAGCAGACAATGCATCCCTCCCGCAAGCAGTGCGCGATGCGCTAAGCGCATTACCAAACAGCGACAGCGTTCTGGCAGCGTCGATGTCGCGTGCAAAGGTGATTGTCGGCGAGACAAGCATCAGAAGCGCGGGCGACCAACTGGAGGTCCGTGCAGATGGGCCAAAGGTTGAATATGCCTTTTTGGGACCGGACCCGACGAAGATGATGATGCAGTTTCCTGACCTGCTGCAAAACCTGCCGCAGATTGATGCAATGGCCAGTGGGCGCGGAGTGTTCACGGTGCGCCCGGATCCGGACGGTGTGTTTCGCCGGGTGCCGCTTGTGATGTCGGTACAGGGCCAAGTCAGGTTGGGCCTGTCGGTTGAGTTGCTGCGTGTCGCCACAGGTGGTGGTGCGTTTGCGGTCAGATCAAACGCCGCCGGGATTGATGGCGTCGTTGTGGCGCGGCAGTTGGTCGAAACCTACCGCGACGGGTCGGTGTGGCCCTATTTCTCACCCACCAGCCGCACGCGCTATGTGTCTGCTTCTGATGTGTTGGCGGGGCGTGTACCTGCCAATCGTTTGGCGGGGCAACTGGTCTTGGTCGGCACATCCGCGATTGGGCTTGAGGATTTTCGGGCAACCCCCTTGGGCACAGCGATGGCCGGTGTGGAAATCCACGCGCAGGTTTTGGAGAATATTCTGGGCAAAACGATGTTGGTCCGCCCCAATTATGCAATCGCTGTGGAATTGGTGACTGTCGTGCTCTTGGGACTGCTGATGATCATTCTGGTGCCGATGCTGGGGGCTGCTTGGACGTTGATAGCGACCGTTCTGGTCATGTCGGGTTATGTCTTTGGCTCTTACTTCGCGTTTTCGAGCGCGCGCATCTTGCTGGACCCGACATTTCCGACATTTGCCGTCGTGCTGATTGCGATGTTCATGGCCACCGCGAACTATCTGAGAGAAGAGCGCGAGCGGCGCCAAATTCGGGGCGCGTTCGGGCAATATGTTTCACCTGATCTGGTCAACCAATTGTCCGAAGATCCCGACCGGCTGATCCTGGGTGGCGAACGCAGACCTCTGTCAATTCTGTTCAGCGACGTGCGCGGGTTCACCACGATCTCCGAAAGCTTCAAGGATAATCCTGCGGGTCTGACGGTACTGATGAACCGCTTTTTGACCGTTCTGTCCAATGCGATCCTGCACCATGGCGGCACGATTGATAAGTTCATGGGTGACGCGGTGATGGCCTTCTGGAACGCGCCCTTGGATCATGACGATCACGTCCGGTCGTCGTGCCGCGCAGCCCTCAAGATGCTGGACGATGTCGAGGCCCTGAATATAGCGCGTGAAACGCAGCATCGCGATGAGGCAAGCAATGAAGTGCTGCACCGGATTGATGTGGGCATCGGGATCAACACCGGCGATTGTGTTGTGGGTAATATGGGCAGCGATACGCGGTTTGACTACACGGCGCTGGGCGATGCCGTGAACCTCGCCTCGCGGCTTGAAGGGCAGTCAAAGACCTATGGCGTCGGCATTATCCTTGGCGGCCCGACTGCGGAACCAGTCGCGGATGAATTTGCGGTGCTGGAACTGGATTTGATCCGCGTGAAGGGCAAGAACGAACCGGCACAGGTATTTGGGTTGTTCGGGGACGAGACGCTGTATGCCAAGCCCGAATTCCAGAGGCTGGCGCAGATCAACGCGTTGATGCTGGCAGCCTACCGAGGTCAGGATTGGACCGGGGCGGCAGAGCACCTTTCAGTGTTCGAAGAAGCTGCCAAAGCGCTGCCTTTCAGTTTTGAAACCTACGTGACCTTGTACCGCGACCGCCTGAGCGAAATACAAGACAGTCCGGTTGATGCTGATTGGGATGGAGTGTTCACGGCGACTAGCAAATAAGGCACTTTTTGAAAGCGCTTTAGACACGCTACCTCTCGCGCAAGGCCTCGGAACTGGCGCGCAAAACCGGCTTGCCCAGATAGCTCAACACCGATTTGCGCCCGGTCTGAATATCGACCGAGGCAACCATGCCGGGGATGATCTCCAACCTGTTTTCATCCGTGCCCAGATGCGCACGATCTGTTTCAATCACGATGCGAAAGAACTGTTCGCCGTTCGTATTCTCAATCGTGTCGGCCCCAATCCGTGTGACTTTGCCGTCAAGCGATCCGTAGATCAGATAATCATAGGCGGTGATTTTGACTGACGCATGTTCACCGGGGCGGATAAAGGCCACGTCCTGCGGCCTGATATCAACCTCGATCAGCAACCTGTCATCAATCGGAACAATCTCGACCAGTGGCGCGCCGGGTTGAACGACTGCGCCAATCGTCGCGACATTGATTGTGTTGACGGTGCCGCGTGTGGGCGCGCGGACTGCCGTGCGAGTGACACGCGCGTCGGCCGCACGCAGGGTTTCCAACACCACAGCCAGTTCGACCTGCAGACGCGCCAACCGCTCGCGGGCAGAACTGACATAGGACGCGCGCGCCGCTTGGATCTGGCTTTCGGCCTCGCGGATGCTGGCTTGGATTCGCGGCTCTGAACTGCCTGCGATGATCAGATCACCGGCCAGTTCGGCACGGCGTGATTTCAGGCGCAGCAGTTCGATTTGCGGAATCGCACCGCGCTGGAACAGGTCTTCGCTTAGCGCAATCTCTGCATCCAGCGGTTCAAGGGTAAAAGCGATCTTGTCACGCAGACCGGCGAGTTCCTCTAGTTCGGCGCGCCGTTGCAGCAGACGGTTGTCCAGAACGATAAGTTCCTGATCAAGCTGTTGCAGGCGGGACATGAACACTTCGGTTTCGGCCAACGTTGCAAGCGGGTTCGTGTCCATCAGGCCATCAGGAAATATCAATTCGCGCGCCATGCCCGCCTCCGCCTCAAGGCGCGCTTTTTCCGCCTGCAACGCAGATTGTTGTTCGCGCAATTCGCCTTGCTGCGAGGACGAGCGCGTATCATCAAGCTGCATCAGGACCTGACCGGCCTCGACTGTGTCTCCTTCAACGATATCAATCGACCGCACGATACCGCCCTCGAACGACTGCACGACCTGTACCTGCGACGAGGGAATGACACGGCCCAGTCCGCGCGTGACCTCTTCGATCTCGTAGAAATATGCCCACGTCATAAAGGCTGCGATGCCGCCGAAGATGACCATCAGCAACTTCCAATGGGTGCCATTGCGATCCACCAGTTCAGCGCCGGAGATGTCGTTGATAAATTCGTTGTCCTGACCATTGCGGAACATCGCTTAACCCGCCTTTGCTTTGGCGGCGGCGGCGCGCAATTGCGCTGCGACCTCTTCACGGGCGCCGTCCAGCACCTTTTGGCCTTTGTCCATAACGATAACGCGCGTGGCAATATTGGCCAGCGACTGGCGGTGCGTGCACAGGATTAAGCCCATGCCTTCGCGGGCCAATTCACCCAGTCGGGTCGTAATGGTCGCTTCCATCTGCTGGTCCATTGCGCTGGTCGGTTCATCCAGAAACGCAACCTTGGGGTTTCGCAAGACCAGACGCGCGATGGCCAGTCCCTGACGTTGTCCGCCCGACAGGCGGTTGCCCTTTTCACCGATGAACTGGTGCAGACCTTCTGGGTTTTCAGAGATGAACACATCCATCCCGGCATAATAAAGCGCGCGCGCGATCTGGTCCTCGGTGGCGTTGGGCCGTCCAATCAACAGGTTTTCGCGGATGCTGCCGGTGAAAAGATCCGTGACTTGCGTAAGGTAGGCCACGCCCTCGCGCAGTTCCGCCGGATCGTATTGGCCGATCTCCTGACCATCAATCAAGATGATGCCCGATTGCGGCGAAATCAGCCCGTTGCACAGCTTGCCCAGTGTGCTTTTGCCGGATCCGACCCGACCCAAAAGCGCGACTGTTTCACCAGCCCCGATCTTGAGAGAGACACCGTTGACGGACGCGATCGGCGCGTCTGGATAGGTAAAGGTGACATCGCGAAATTCGATCTCGCCCTTTGTGACGCTCAAGTTGTTTGCAACAACATCAGAAGTCTCAACCGGCAGCTTCATAAAGGTCGACAGCGCGCGCATGGATTTTATCGCATGCTGCGCCCGAAATAGCGTTTGTGCGATGTTGCCAAGTGGTGCCAACACCCGGCCCGCCAGAATATTCGCCGCGATCAAACCGCCCACTGTGATCTGCGCATCGGCGACGAGAAACACACCCCAGACAATGATGCCGACACTGACCGCTTGAGTCACGACCATAGTGCCGGTCACAGCAAAGTTTGACCAAAACCGCGTCCGCCCCGAAATCAGCGCAGATTGCGCAACCGCTTTTTCCCATTCACGCTGCATCACGGGTTCTGCATTCAGGCTCTTGACCGTTTCGATCCCAAAGAGTGATTCAACCAGCACCACATGACGTTTTGTGGCGACCTGCTGTGCCTTTTCAACGGTGCGCCCGATGGGGATCTGGGCGATCAAAGCCATCACGATCACTACCGGCACAGCGACAAGTGGAACATAGGCGAGCGGACCCACGATCATGAACAACACGGCTATAAAGACACCGATGAACATGAAATCGATCAAGGAGATAAAGGTGGAGGAGGCAAAGAATTCGCGGACCATCTCAAAATCGCGGATATTGTTGGTGATGCCCGCCGCCCCGCCGGGACGGTCCAGCAGACGCACGTTCATCGCCTGACGAAAGATGCCTGTGGCTGCCTTGACGTCGACGCGCTTGCCAATCGTTTCCAGCATCCCGTTGCGCAATATCCGCAGCACAAGGTCCAGCCCCATCGCAATTACCACGCCCATCGCCAGCGTCCATAACGTGACATACGCAAGGTTCGGGATCACACGGTCATAAACGTTCATCACGAACAAGGGCAGCGCCACGCTGAGCAGATTGATCACGAACACAGCAAGGATGATCTGAACCCAGATGCCCCAGTTTGCCCAGAACGGGGTCCAGAACCAATGGCGGTAAGGTCTGCCCAATGCGCGCGCTTCTGGCGACATCAGGCTTTCGGCGCGGTCGCCTTCGGGGGTGATCAGCATGGCATTGCCATCTGTCATGCGCCGCAGGGCGTTAATGCGCAGTTCTTGTTCAAACGGGCCATCGTCAAAGTCGATAACCTGAACGGTCTTCCGGTCGGCACTGATCTGTTGCAGGATAATTGGCGCGCCGGTCTTTTTCTTGAAGACAACGCAAGGCAGCACAATCGGGTCGATGCGTTTGATGTCGCGGATAACCAATTTTGACCGCAGCCCGATTGTGTCCAGCGCGCGGGCCATCATCAGCCTGTCGGTAGGGTCAGGATCGCTTGGCAGGCGGTTCAGCACGGACGCTTCGGAATAGGGTTGGTTTAGCGCACGCGCAAACCAAGCGACCACAACCAGACCGGGATGCGCGCCGGGATCAGACGCAGCGGGCGGCACAATTGTTGCCGGTGCTACGGGCGCGTCAAGCTTACCCGCCGGGGTCATTTCAGGGGTTCAACAACCGTGTTAAAGACCGCTGCCTTGGGGGATTGAAGCGCACGTTGTTCGTAGTCAGGCGCAAAAAGGACATTTGCAGGCGACACACCAAAGTGCTCTGCCAGACGGCTGCGTGCGGCAAGCATCCGGTAGCGGCTGAACGTCAACGCAGCATCCGCGCTGGCTTTCTGGAACTTCACGTTGAACACGGTTCGTTCGGCTTCGAGCAAGTCGATCAGGGATCGTTTTGCTGCTGCCAACTCGTCACGATATTGCCGTACAATCGAAAAGTTCGCGCGCAATTGTTCGTCCAGCAAGCGGCTGCGTTTGCCGTTCTTTAGATAGGCGTTCCACGTGCGGGCCGTCAGTTCGCGGACTTCATCGGCGGCAACGCGGCGCTCGAGCTCTGCCTGACGGGTGCGTTCCTGAACGCCAGCGGATTGCGCAGGCCGACGGCCATTATACAGCGTCCAGTTCATCCGTGCGCCCACAAAGGCGTCCGCGCGGTTGGATGAATTGCCATCCCGGTTCACGCCGTAGGTAACGCCGCCGTTCAACGTAACTCTTGGCGCACGGGCCGATTTTTTGATGTTCCCTTCAAAGACGCTTTCGCGGGCAACTTTATCCGCGACGCGGACGCGGAAACTGTTGCGCACAGCCTCATTCTGGAAAGAACTCAGGTCTTTCGGGACCGATTTTACGCCCGGGACTTTCATGTTCCCGCCGGGTTTGTGCCCGACCACGCGAATGTAGCGGGCGATGGCATTGGCAAGGGACTGATCGACGCCAATTTTAGCATCTTTTGCGGCAGCAATGCGGTCATCTACCAGAAAACCGTCACTGGTCGGTAAACGTCCACCTTCAACCAGTTCCCCAACCTGAGAACCGATTTCTTCGTGGCGCGCAATGTTCTGCGCTGCAAGATTTGACAGGCCGCGCAAACGCATAACGTCGATGTAAGCCTCGACTGCGTTCAGGGCGAGAGTTTCAGACGCGTCCATTGCGCGCAGGATGCTGGCATCAAGGCGGGTTGCGTTCCGGTAAACAAGATTCTCGCGGCGTTGGCCATCAAACAAAGTATATTCCACGCCGACGCCAATCTGCGCCGTCCCGCGTAGTTCTCCGTTGTCGGCAGCGGAAAGCGACGACGGATTATCCACAATCTGCGCACCGGCTTCACCAAATAGCGTAACCTCTGGTTGGTATTCGCCTTTGAGTTCCAATAGCTCGAAAAGTGTTGCACGCACGTCAGCATCGGCTGCTTGTGCCGCGGGATTTTTGGTTACCGCTTGCCGAACGGCTGCTGACAGGCTTTCTGCAGTTGCCGACACTGTACTGAAAGCCGCAACAAAAAAGGCAATAGCAGTCATTTTTATTGATCTGTTTCTTAAAGTCATTGCGCTTACTTTCAGTCTTTAGGTCTGGGTGGCACGAAAAAGGCACCAAAAAAATTTTGTGGCAACAGGGAACCAACTGCGCCTTATACGCCTAACTCACTGCCATTAACGCCGCGTTATTGGAAGAAAAACTTGGTAAATTGGTGGTCTTGTTAAGCATAGTTGCTCTTTTGCGCACTATTTGCCTCTCCGAAGGATGAAATTAGGAGCCAGAAGTCCCGGTTGGTAGCCATTGAGCGTGGGTTGGCGGTGCCTGTGAACTGTTTATTAACATGGTGATGCGATGAGGTTCATATGGTTTTGGGATCGGTTTCACGAGGTTGAGGGTTTCATGTCATTCGTTATGCCCATCAATAAATTCCGCAGATGCACGCGGATTTTAGATGAGCGCGGAGCATAATAACGTTGGACTTTTTATCACGGTTTCCCGCAAAACGGGTGGGTAGCTGCGTCCACAACCAAAACGGCAGTGGTTCTTCGCCGTGATTCAACGTCATCGGCCCCAAGGAGCAAAGGTAGATCATCTGTGAAACGGTTGGAAATAGCCCTCATTTGCGGTTGTCTGATGCTAACGCTAGGGTTGTTTTTCTATTCAAAGCACTCGGCCACAAAGACTGCCGAAGATCAGTTCCATCGGCTTGCTGATGACGGTGTCAAAAGCCTTAAGGCCAGGATGGCGACGTACTTACAAAGCCTCAATGGCGCCGCGGCGCTTTTGACGTCTGCCGACATCGTGAGCCGCGACGATTTTTCCAAATACGTCTCGACGCTCGAGATCGCAGAGTATCTTCCGGGCATCAACGGGATCGGCCTGATTACCCCAATCCTTGCCGGGCAAGAGGATGCGTTTTACGAAAAGCTTGATACGATCGGTGAGGAACGGCTGACGATCAAGCCAGAGACCGATGGGCCGGAGCGGTTTATCATCGAACGTATTTCTCCTTTTGTGTCGAACGAGCAAGCGCTTGGTTTAGATATCAGCTTTGAAAAAGGGCGCCGCGAAGCGGCCGAGCAAGCGCGGGCAACCGGATTGCCCCAACTGACGCCGCGGATACTTTTGGTTCAGGACAGCACGCGACAACCTGGATTTTTATTGCTTTTGCCCGTCTTTCATCAGCAGCTTGAAACCGCCGAGGGCGCATTGGTGCGTGGACCTTTTGTTGGCTGGGTGTATGCGCCTTTTGTCGGCGTGAATCTTCTGAATGGGCTCACGCCCGATCAAGGCCGAGCGTATGATCTTGCTGTCTACGACGGCGCAGAGCGTAATGCAGATCTACTGATTTTTCAGAGTTCCGACTCCAATATCGGAAGGCGCCGGTTTCAATCTCTTGAGCGGATTAACCTGTTTGGACGCGAGTGGCTGGTGGCATTTAACAGCACAAAAGCGTTTGACACAGGCGTTGGAAACGAAGTTCCGCTGGCAATTTTGCTTAGCGGCTTTGCGGTTACGGGCATGTTGGGGTTTTCGATTAGAAGCCATAGCATAAGAGCCGATACGCTTAGTGAAATAGCGATACTCAGAGCGAAACAATTTGCCGCCAGCGAACAAGAGAACCGCGCAATCGTTGAAAATGCGATTACGCCTGTTTTCGTCCTGAAAGCAAATGATCAGATCCTGTTTGCAAATCAGGCTGCACAGCAGTGTTTTGGTTATGCCGCAGCACAGATTGCCACACTGAGGTTCTCTCAGTTGACCCGCAAAGTTGCTGATGTTTCTCCAGATGCAGAATACAATGCGACGGGCACCACGAAATCGGGTCAATTGCTGTTTTTGGACGTTGGATACAGCCGGTGGTTGACTTCGGATGGTGAAGAGCGAGTGACCGCTATTGTACGTAATCTGAGCAGTGAAATCGAAGCCGTCAATGAACTGAAAAAGACGAAGACACTCTATGATATGGCGCTCGCGGGGTCGCGCATCGGTGTTTTTGACATAGATATGGTCAGCGGGACGTCTGACTTTTCCGCCACTTGGCTTGAAATCATGGGCTATCCTGCGCAGCACAACGACGATGATCTACAGTCCCTCTTGCGTGCCCGGATTCATCCCGACGACGTCAAGTTTCTTGATAAAGCGAACATGGAGAACTGGA
>Ga0115564_10000273_pt1 | contig 52199 bp, 44 predicted proteins | sample COGITO_mtgs_1105_7_FD_88680 | JGI IMG/M metagenome (GOLD analysis project Ga0115564, IMG submission 88680) | Pelagic marine microbial communities from North Sea - COGITO_mtgs_110523 | ecosystem: Environmental > Aquatic > Marine > Epipelagic | place: Germany:Helgoland, sampling site Kabeltonne...
TAGGTTGTGGTATGGGGGGTTTACTTGTTCCTTTTAAAGAAGAAAAAAAATACATTTATGGGGTTGACTATGGTTCTGATTACGTAGAATATGGAAAAAGTAAAAATTTAAATCTAGGTATAGGGGGTATAAAAGATGTAAACAAAAAATTTGATGTGATAATTTATTCACATGTTTTTGAACATATCTTGGACCTAAAGTCAGAACTTTCAGAAATAAAAAAAAGATTGAATGAAAATGGTGTTTTATATATAGAGGTCCCTGGTGTTTTAAATCTACATAATAATTACAGAAACGACCTAAACAGATATTTCCAAAATTCACACACATATAACTTTTCTTTAATCTCTCTAAAAAACGTTCTGAATTCAAATGGATTTGAATTAATTAACGGTAATGAGAACGTAGAGTCATTATTTAAAGTTTCAAATGTTAATAATTTAATCACTAATGATTATGATAGATTGTTAGGTGAATTTAAAAAACTAAACTTTAAAAATAAAATGTGGGTTTTTTCAATAAAAGGAATAAAAACTCTAATAAAATCAAACCTTTATAACATTACAAGAAAGTTATACAGATTAATTTCTTCTTAATTCTTTCTTTTAGACTTCTTGTAATTCATTCATTCACCTCTTAATTTCTTTACTTTACTTACAAGACTTGGACTACACTTTCTCATTTCCATAATCTCTCTGATGGTGTATCCGTTAATACCACATCATTTTCCATCGGGAGAAAAAATTGACCTCGATATAATATATACCCAATAAGGGTTACACTTTTATCTTTATACTCACAAATACGATTATATAAATACTCTTGATATTCAGAGTAATTTGAATCCCATAATTTGGTAGTAGTTATTGATATTGAGAATTTTACAAGTAGTATTCGAGGGTTACAATTTCCGACCTATAACCTCACTCCACCGTAACAGATTTGGCTAAATTCCTTGGTTGATCCACATTACAGCCTCTTTGAACAGCGATATAATAAGACAATAATTGCAAGGGAATTGTTGACAAAATCGGAACAAAGGATTCCGAACAATCGGGAATCTCAATACAGTAATCGGCTAGGTCTTTTACCTGCGTATCGCCTTGGCTTACAATCGCAATGATTCTCCCTTTACGGGACTTGATTTCTTGAATATTGGAAACTACTTTTTCGTAATATCCTTTTTTTGTTGCAATAACTACTACAGGCATTTCTTCATCAATTAAAGCAATTGGACCGTGTTTCATTTCTGCTGCAGGATAGCCTTCAGCGTGGATGTAGGAGATTTCTTTCAGTTTTAAAGCGCCCTCTAGTGCAACAGGAAAATTGTATCCACGCCCTAGATAAATGCAGTTGCTAGAAGTTTCAAAAGAAGCAGCAACCTCTTCTATGTAGGATTGAGACGCAAAAATAGATTCAACCTTATTCGGTAGATCTTCCAATTCAGTTACATATTCTTGGTATTGAGAACGAGACAAGGTTCCGTTAGCTTTTCCTAAATACAAACCAATTAGGGCGATTACTGTTATTTGTGTAGTAAATGCTTTGGTCGAAGCTACGCCAATCTCGGGGCCTGCATGGGTATAACAGCCTGTATTGGTAATTCGCGAAATCGTAGACCCAACAACATTACAAATACCATAGACAAAGGCTCCTTTCTCTTTGGCAATATTTATGGCAGCAATGGTATCTGCTGTTTCGCCCGATTGGGAAATAGCAATTACAACATCGTCTGGGTAAATAATGGGATTTCTATAACGAAATTCAGAGGCATACTCTACCTCAACAGGAATTCGGGTAAAATCTTCAATTAAATATTCGGCGACTAAACCGGCATGCCAAGAAGTGCCACAGGCAACAATCAGAATTCGTTTTGCTTTGAGGAAGCGGTTCTCGTGCTCCCGTAAACTCGAGAGGGTAATCACCCCTTCTTGAGAAAGCAGCCGTCCTCTAAGTGTGTCTTTGATGGCAGTAGGTTGCTCGAAAATCTCTTTGAGCATAAAATGATCGTAGCCTCCTTTTTGGATGTTCTCTAGGCTTAATTTAAGCTTCTCAACATAAGGTTCAACCTCAAGATCATCTTGAATTTTATGGATTTTGATGGACTTGTTTCGGCGGATAATTGCCAAATGTTCTTCTTCTAAATAAATAACATTTTTGGTGTATTCAACAAATGGGGTCGCATCTGAAGCTACAAAAAACTCGTCTTCTCCTATCCCAATGGCCAAAGGGCTTCCTAGACGAGCAGCAACAAGTTCGTTGGGTTTTCTTCGATCAAAAACAACTATAGCGTAGGCACCAACCACCTGCGAAAGAGCAATCTGAATCGCTTTCCCTAATTTAACGTTTTCTTTGTCTTGTACATCCTGAATCAAATTGATCAAAACTTCTGTATCGGTATCTGATTGGAAGGTGAAACCTCGGTGCTGGAGTTCCTTTTTCAAGGAAGAGTAATTTTCAATGATTCCATTGTGAACAATCACCAGATTCCCGGAATTGGACGTTTGTGGGTGTGCATTTACATCGTTTGGTACACCGTGTGTTGCCCACCTAGTGTGCCCAAGGGCCAAAGTGGCTTCTTGTTCAGGCTGTTTAGCAATAAGCGCTTCAAGGTCGCTTACCTTTCCTTTTGTTTTTAAGGTATGTAAAGCACTACCATTGAAAATTGACATTCCGGTAGAATCGTATCCTCGGTATTCCAAACGTTTCAAACCTTTGATTACAATGGGTTGGGCTTGCTTATTTCCAATATAGGCGACAATTCCACACATATGATATAATTAATTGGAGAGATCTGTATAAATTATTTCAAGTTTTAGACGTTTATCCAGGAATTCTTCGGGTGGGTTAGGACCAATCAAAAGGGTTCCCAGTGGATTGTTTAAGGCACCCAATGGATACTCGACTTGTTCCATTTCACTTCCAATGAATGCCTTCGTTGTGACAAACATATTAATGTCGGAGGTAACAACCAATCCAAGGGGATTGTTCTCAACCAAATCATCACCAGTAGAGCGAATTAAATCAGAGATATGCTGGGTGATGCGAAACTTGTATCGGAAGGGAATACCATCTTTGTACTCTAATATACCGCTATGTATTGTCTTATTTTCCAAAGCAACTCTACTTGTTGTTGGGTCGGAAAAATAGTCTGGCAAAGGCATGTTGTCCTCTAATTTGTATAAGTATAATCGCTCAGCGATTCGGTCATTTTCAGACCAATTGCTTGTAATGGTAGGGTCTACATAAAAGATTATATTGGCTTCATTAATCAATATGTTTGTTGTTCTAATGTCTTCAAGAACTTGCGTGGTTTCATCCTGATCAAACAAACGAATTGTTCCTCTAGTTCCCATAGCACCTTTAAGCAGCATCTTCTCCTGAGGAGAAACAGTGGCATTCGAATTATTGGAGGGATAATTTTTTAAATGATTAATTCGCACACCCCCTAGACTTATAATTTGGGTGTTTTGAGCAACATCTATTGTATCATCCGTAAGATCATCTTCTGTGCCTTGATCGTTATAGACGTCATAGTCATATGCTATTGTAATCCTGGCACCAACAAGGTTAAGCAAAAGGTACAGATCGTCTGATGGACTTTCCATACGAACATTAATCCCTTTGACATGATTCGTGAAGTTGTTGTTGTTTGCAAGAGGATCATTTCCCTCTTCATCAATTATTTTTTCTTGAAAAAAAGATGGGTCTAAAGGAACTCTTATACGAGGAGAAAGTCGTGTTTCTACTCGGGTGGTTTCATCTATATCTGTTGTTTCTGGGTCGTCTTCGGTAAAATTAAATCGTACTTCCTCAAAGTTCAATTGTATGGGTGCATCGTGTAACGTAGCGGCAGTAAAGCCTTCTTCATAAAAATCTCTTCCAGAAAAATAAGTACTGGCTGATTCAAAGTTATTGTTGGGGTCGAGCGTATTGAAAAAATAGTTCAGCTCGGTTACCTTGAGATTAAATGTTGCCTCCCTATTTCCAAATATTGAATCAATTTCATACACTTTGTTGGCGGCCTCATAGGTAGCATTATCTGTGTCGACATCGTCATTTATACCATCGCCATCAGAATCCCGATCCAATGGGTTAGTCCCTCCCTGAGTTTCAGCTAAATCCGTTAATCCATCCCCATCAGAGTCACTATCGCTAGAAGCTGGATCAACATCAAAAGCGTTAATCACTCCATCGTTGTCATCATCTAATTGGTTGTTTAAAAATGGGATTTCAAGGTAAACAGCCGTTACACGCTCGTTTTCATTAATTACCTTAATGTTGGTTGAATCTCCAGCTTCTTCTGCTTCCTGAGTATAGGTGCCAAAACGCGCATTGTTGGTTATGGATAGTTGAGTGGTGAAGTTGGCTTCTCTGCGTCCAAGAAAGCCAAAATCATGCATCCCAAAATGAACAGTGGTTAATTGATCCGATTGAACATCGGTCAAGGGGTCAATCGATACATAAACTGGAAATTCGCGTGATTCAGTATTAAATTGATCCGTATCAATTAGATCTACACCAACAGTGTTAAATTCGGGATTACAGGCAGATATGAGGACGGCAAGGATTCCTAAACGGAATGTCTTTTGAAAGATTTCCATGGGTGTATTAAAGGAAATTAGTATTAAAGAAATCGACGTGAGCAGTCTCCTCTTTGCTCTCTGCAAAAGATAAGGTAGGCTTGGTGCTTGCTTCGATTTGTTGTGTCAATTCAGTTGAAAAGTTGTCGCCTGCCATCACCAATCCATCAGAATGATCTATGGCTAATTGCATCAATTGATTATAGCCAGGCGTTGCCAAAGAAGATAAATCTGTTGTTATTTGATCAAATGCAATTTTATCTCTTAGGTTGGGATCAAGGGTTCCTCCCATATCTTCTGGATAGATCGAGGTAACAATTTTGCTGTGCTCAAAAATTGGGTCTTGTGAAAAATAGGTTTTCATATAAAGCGGGAAAAGTGCAGTAAACCAGCCGTGAAGATGGATTATGTCTGGTGACCAGTTCAGTTTTTTTACTGTTTCAATAACTCCTTTGGTAAAGAAAATCATACGTTCGTCATTGTCTGGAAACAAAGCACCCTCTTTATCGTGCAACATTTCTTTACGCTTAAAATACTCTTCGTTGTCGATAAAGTAAACTTGCATGCGCTCTTTTGGAATAGAAGCAACTTTAATAATCAAAGGCATGTCCATGTCGTTTATGACAAGATTCATTCCAGAAAGCCGGATGACCTCATGCAATTGATGACGACGTTCATTGATCAATCCATAACGCGGCATGAAAATTCGTGTTTGTCCACCAGCGTCATTAATTTGCTTTGGGATTTTAAACGAATTAATAGATCGTTCTGTTTGAGGAAGATAGGGTATAACTTCTGAAGAAATTACAAGTACTTTTTTATTTTGCATAAAATCGTGTTAGCCTTCTATTGCGAAAGTTTAGCAAAATTACAAAAAATCTTCCGATCATTAGAAAAAACAGTACTTTTAGCGTGTTAATCTTTTCCTAAATGAAGGTTTTTAAAGAACAGTTCGCGCTGAACAATTACCTCAAAACAAAAACTGTTGATTCCATCGGCCTTGTTCCCACTATGGGTGCCTTACATTTTGGGCATCTTACCCTCGTAGAAAAAGCAATGAATGAAAATAATTGTGTAATTGTGTCCATTTTCGTGAATCCAACACAATTTGATGACATTTCCGATTTAAATGCCTATCCCAAAACACTGGAAGAAGATCTTCAGAAATTGGCTCCTTATGGAGATAAAATTCTTGTATATGCACCAGACGTAAGGGATGTTTATCCCGGAACAGCCACCTCTTCCAATCGGTATACTTTTGGATTGCTCGAAACCACCATGGAAGGAAAAAAACGAGCAGGACATTTTCAAGGAGTAGCAACAATTGTCCATAAATTATTGGCTGGATTTAATCCCACTCGGGCGTATTTTGGTGAAAAAGACTACCAACAATTGTGCATTATTCATCAGTTAGTTGCGCAAGAACAACTTCCGGTGACAATTGTTAGTTGCCCAATCATCCGAGAAAAAGATGGCTTAGCGATGAGTTCGAGAAATAGGCGACTGAATCAAAAAGAACGTTCGCAAGCCCCCCTAATATATGCAACGCTTAAAAAATCAATCGAATTAAAAACCAGTTCATCACTCGAGGAAATCAATCATATTGTCACCTCTACCTTTGAACAAAATCCGGCCTTTAAATTGGATTATTTCTGTATTGCAGACGCCCGCTCTTTGCAACCCGTAACAACGATTAAACCCGACCAAACTGCCCGTGCGTTTATTGCAGTGAAATTGGGAGACGTTAGGTTAATTGACAACGTCAATTTTTAATATCTTTGCCGCATGCAAATTGAAGTTTTAAAATCTAAAATACATCGCGTTACCGTTACTGGAGCCGATTTAAATTATATCGGAAGCATAACCATTGATCGTGAATTGATGGATGCTGCCAACCTTATTGCGGGAGAAAAGGTACAGATTGTCAATGTCAACAATGGAGAACGCCTTGAGACCTACGTTATCGAAGGCGAACGCAACTCTGGCGAAATAACCTTGAATGGTCCGGCTGCACGAAAGGTTCAAAAAGGTGATATCATCATCATTATTAGCTATTGTAGCCTCCCGTTTGAAGAGGCAAAAGAAATGACCCCATTACTTGTTTTTCCTGATGAATCAAATAACTTGCTTCATTAGGTTTGAAAAAAACAACGCAAAACAAAATAGTCAAAACCATCATCCCTTTATTAATTGGGATTTTGTTTATCTATTTATCCTTAAAAAACACCACCGAACAAGACCGAACTGCCATTTACAATTCAATTAAAGATGCCCACTATGGATACATCTTTTTGTCGTTGATTTTGGGCTTATTGAGTCATCTTTCACGAGCATATCGTTGGAATTTTATGCTCAATCCATTGGGCTACAAGCCCAGGCTAATCAATAATATCTTGGCGATCTTCATAACCTATATTGCCAACCTTGGCGTACCGCGATCTGGAGAGTTTTTCCGCGCAACCGTCATGCAAACCTATGAGAAGATTCCTTTTGAAAAAAGTTTTGGAACCATTATAGCAGAACGTACGGTTGACTTGTTTATGTTGTTAATCACGATTGGGCTTGCCCTTTTATTGGAATCTGATTTAATCTATTCCATGCTAGAAGAACGCTCGGTGAATCCTTGGTCAATTCTCCTGATTGCTTTCTTTGTGACTGGTTTTATTTATGTTGCATTTTTACAATTGAAAAAAACTAATCATCCATTTGCTCAAAAAATATTCTCTCTGTTAAAAGGATTGTCTGAGGGCTTTTTAACCCTTGTTCGAATGGAAAAAAAGTGGGCCTATCTTTTCCATACAGTCTTTATTTGGACAATGTATATCGCTATGTTTTACATCATCAAACTATCCTTACCCGAAACCCAGTCCTTGGGTTTTGAAGCCATTTTGATTGGGTTTATTGTTGGCGCTTTAGCCATTTCGGCCACCAATGGCGGAATAGGTATTTACCCTTTTTCGGTTTCCTTGGTTTTGATCAGTTATGGCATCTCCAAAGAATCCAGTCTAGCCTTTGGCTGGATCATGTGGTCGGCCCAAACAATCATGGTCTTGTTTTTTGGAAGTTTATCTTTCTTTTTACTGCCACTTGTAAATCGTAAAAACTAAGGTTCATTTTATTTTGACAGCCCGATAGGCTTCGTTAATTTTAAGCATGAGTAAAGTAAAAAAAGCTTTTTTTTGTCAAAAGTGTGGAAATCAACATCCTAAATGGCAGGGGCAGTGCTCTGCCTGTAAAGAATGGAACACCTTGGTGGAGGAAATCATCGAAAAACCTGCTGCGAAAGGCTGGGAAGCCCCTCAGAAAAAAGACACACTAGTCGCCCAACCCATTCCCATCACACAAATCGAAACCCAAAGTGAAAAACGCTTAAGTTGCCGCGACGAAGAACTCAACAGGGTGTTGGGTGGTGGATTGGTCCCCGGTTCAGTTACTCTCTTAGGAGGAGAACCTGGAATTGGAAAATCAACCTTACTGCTTCAAATATCTCTTTTACTACAACAAAAAGTCCTTTATGTTTCGGGAGAAGAAAGCCAACGACAAATAAAACTGCGTGCAGATCGAATTGATGCAAGCAATGAAAATTGCTATGTCCTCAGCGAAACCGGGACCCAAAAAATATTTCATCAAATAAACGAACTTGTCCCTGATGTAGTCATTATTGACTCCATACAAACCCTTCAGACAAGCCATATTGAAAGTAGTCCCGGAAGCGTGTCCCAAATTAAAGAATGTACTTCTGAACTGATTCAATTTGCCAAAAAAACACATACACCGGTTATCCTGGTTGGACATATCACCAAAGATGGAAACATTGCTGGACCCAAAGTCTTGGAGCACATGGTCGACACCGTCTTGCATTTTGAGGGGGATCGCAACCATATTTATCGCATTTTACGGGCCCAGAAAAACCGTTTCGGTTCAACTGCAGAAATTGGCATATACGAAATGTTATCGAGTGGTTTACGCGGAGTGAACAACCCCAGCGAATTGTTACTTTCTCAAAATCAGACTGAAATGAGTGGGCACGCCATTGCCAGTACAATGGAGGGAATTCGTCCCCTCATGCTAGAGGTACAAGCGCTGGTTAGTACTGCTGTTTATGGAACACCTCAGCGAAGCACAACCGGCTTTAATGCCAAACGTTTAAATATGTTGTTGGCTGTTTTAGAAAAACGCGCTGGTTTCCAATTGGGAGCCAAAGATGTTTTTCTCAATATAACAGGTGGAATAAGTAGTGAAGATCCCGCGCTTGATCTAGCAGTGGTGGGCGCTATACTGTCCAGTCATCACGATATTGCCTTAGAAAAAAATACCTGCTTTGCCGCAGAAATTGGTCTTTCTGGAGAATTGCGTCCTGTACCCAAACTGGATCAACGCATTCGAGAAGCAGAAAAACTTGGTTTTGAGACAATTATAACAGCAAAATTCAAACAAGATGATTTTCCAAAAACCGGAATTAGAATAGTTATGTTAAGTAAAATAGAAGAGGTCGTTGATCATTTATTCGGCTAAAAAAATTACCTTTCAAAAACTAAAATTTGTCTTAAATACTTTTTGTGTTATGGAAAAAATCATCCAATCCTTTTTAAATGAAGTCGGTCAGCGCAATCAAAATGAACCTGAATTTATGCAGGCCGTGACAGAAGTTGCTGAAACAGTAATTCCGTATATCGTGAAAAACGATATTTATTACGGTCAAAACATCTTGATGCGTATGGTAGAGCCTGAACGCGTTGTTTCGTTCCGAGTAGCATGGATCGACGACGAAGAAGAAATTCAAGTCAACCGTGGATATCGAATTCAAATGAATTCCGCCATTGGTCCCTACAAAGGTGGGCTGCGCTTTCACCCATCAGTAAACCTTAGTGTGTTAAAGTTTTTAGCCTTTGAACAAGTTTTTAAAAACAGTCTAACCACCCTACCCATGGGCGGAGGAAAAGGAGGTTCAGATTTCAACCCAAAAGGTAGGTCTGATACTGAAGTTATGCGTTTCTGCCAAAGTTTTATGACCGAGCTTTTTCGCCATATTGGTCCAAACAGAGATATTCCTGCGGGTGATATTGGGGTTGGAAGTCGTGAAATCGGTTATTTGTTTGGACAATACAAACGCTTAAAAACTGAATTTACTGGAGTACTTACTGGAAAAGGGGTGAGCTGGGGAGGATCTTTGATCCGTCCCGAAGCAACTGGCTATGGAACCGTTTACTTTTGTCAGAAAATGCTCGCCACAAAGGAAGACAGTTTTAAAGGCAAGAAAGTGGTCATTTCTGGATCTGGAAATGTAGCCCAATATGCCGCAGAAAAAGTCATTCAATTGGGTGGAACAGTCTTAACTCTTTCCGATTCTTCTGGTTTTATTTACGACAAAGAAGGCATTACAGCAGAAAAACTGAACCAAATTATGGAATTGAAAAACGTTCAACGGGAACGTATTCACAAATATCTTGAGAAATACCCTTCGGCTGAATACCATAAAGGGAAAACCCCTTGGGGAATTGCCTGCGATGTTGCACTTCCCTGTGCTACTCAAAACGAACTCTTCCTAGAAGATGCAAAACAATTGGTTGCCAATGGCTGTATTTGTGTAGGCGAGGGAGCCAATATGCCCACCTCCCCTGAAGCGATTCACCATTTCACCGAAAAGAAAATTTTGTTTGCTCCTGGAAAAGCTTCCAACGCTGGAGGGGTTGCTGTTTCTGGACTTGAAATGGCGCAAAATTCATTGCGCTACAGCTGGTCAAGAGAGGAAGTAGACGGTAAACTTCAAAACATCATGGGAGATATTCATCAATCTTGTGTAGATTACGGAACAGAAAATGGATATACCAACTATGTTAAAGGAGCTAATATTGCCGGATTTGTAAAGGTAGCAGACGCCATGCTAGCGCAAGGTGTAGTCTAATTCCTTACTATGTTGATCCAAACAAAAGCGATTGTTCTCCATACGCTGAAGTACAATGATACAAGTCTAATTGCGCATTGTTATACTGAGGCCTTAGGAAAACAATCGTTTTTGTTAAAAGGGATTTTGAGTGCAAGGAAGGGTGGCATTAGAAAGGCATATTTTCTTCCAATGACACAGTTGGAAATTCAGTTTCAACACAAAAACAAAGGAGGCTTAAACTTTCTCAAAGAAGTTAAAATTCTGCATCCCTATCAGCAATTATACACTTATATTAAAAAAAATGCCCTCGTTTTATTTCTCTCCGAAATCATCTATAAAAGTCTGAAAGAAGAAGAAACAAATCCCTTGCTCTATGAGTTTCTCGAAAACGCTTTCTTGTGGTTAGACTCCAACGAAGATATTGCCAATTTTCATTTACTCTTTTTGCTCAAACTTTCACAATTTTTAGGATTTTACCCCCATTTAGATCAAGAAAACGGACCGTACTTTAATTTGGAAAGCGGCTGTTTTACATCATCAACCCCCCTAGAAAAACACATCAAAGGCAATAGCGCTCAACTCTTAAAAGAGTTGTTGGGCATGAATTTTGCTGGAATCAAAAGGCCAAAAATTAATCAACATACCAGACGTGAACTTCTCGAGGCAATGGTTAACTATTTTGAATTACATTTGCTTGGGTTTTCAAAACCGAAATCCCTATCCATATTACATGACGTTTTTGACTAAAACCTCCATTATTTTTCTCCTCATGTGCTCCCTTTTTTGCCAAACTCTTTTTGGCCAGAAAGTGAAGGTCATTGATGCCCTTACACAGCAACCGTTGGAAGAGGTTTTTATTGTGAGTCAGGACAATAAACGCTATAGTACTAGTGATAAAGAAGGTTATTTTGACTTAACCGATTTTGAAGCTTCTGACCGCTTGTCCATTAAAATGATGGGGTATGAATCCCTTGTTTTATCCCAAAAAGAAATCAAAAGGAGAAGCTACGTAATTGCCTTGTTTTTGGATGAAAAAAAATTATCTGAAATTATTTTATCGGTCGCGCGAACAGCCACTCAATCCGAAAAAATTGCCGAAAAGGTTAGCATCATTAACAAAGCTAGCATCAAAAAATTTTCACCGCGAACTGGGGCAGAGTTATTACAAATTGCGCCAAGTGTTCGATTGCAACAGTCTCAAGCGGGGGGTGGGAGTCCTGTCCTAAGAGGGTTCGAGGCTAACCGCGTTTTATTAGTGGTAGACGGTGTGCGACTCAACAATGCCATTTATCGTTCTGGCCATCTACAAAATGCCATTACGATTGACCCCAATAGCATTGAGCGAGTTGAAGTTATTTATGGTTCTTCTTCTGTTGGCTATGGCTCTGATGCCCTTGGAGGTGTGGTTCATTACTATACCAAAACCCCTAAAATAAATAACGAAAAACGATTCAATAGCGAGATTTCTTCCCGCTATGCAAGTGCGCAAAAGGCCTTGAATTACCACCTAGAAACAGAAGTGAGTTTTAACAAATGGGCCAGTTATACCAGTGTGAGTTTTTCCAACTTTGGTGATGTTCGCATGGGAAAAAATCGCCAACATGGATATGAGGACTGGGGATTGGTTCCTAACTATTCTGCCAATACTGAAACAGCGTTTTTTGTCGGCCCAAGCGTAAATCCAAACCCGAATATTCAAAAAAATAGCGGCTATTCACAATGGGATATTCTTCAAAAAGTAGCGGTAACTCTCCCCATGGAATCTCAATTTTTATTGAACATCCATTATTCAACCTCATCTAACATCCCTCGCTTTGATAAACTTAACGAATATCGAAATGGATCCCTGCGATTTGCTGAATGGAACTATGGCCCTCAAGGACGACTTTTGATTTCACCCCAGCTCAAACTTTTCCCAAAGAAAAGATTCCTTTATAAAGGAACAGTCACAACTGCCTTCCAACAGGTTGAAGAGTCGAGAATACAACGACGCTTTAACAGTCTAAATCGTGAAACCCAACAAGAAAAGGTCAAGGTGTATAGCATTAATGGCGATTTTGAATTTGCCAAAAGAGGAGTATCAAGTTTTGCATACGGTTTTGAATTGATCCGCAATAATATCTCCTCAAGGGCAATTTCTCATGGACTTGTTGTTGAGAATGGAACTGTTATTGGACTTCAAAACCCACAACCCATTCCCAGCCGCTACCCTTCGGGTGGGAGTGTCTATTCAACTGCTGCGCTATACGGGAACTACCGATTGGATATTAACCCAAAAACTACCTTTGCTCTAGGAACAAGATATACCGCAACCCGTTTGGAGGCCTCCTGGGAAGAACAGGCTTTAATTGATTCTCGCCTCAATCGTGTAGATGCTAAAAATGATGCCTTAACAGGAAGCCTATCCCTCTCCTATCGTCCACAAAAACCATGGAGAATGAGTCTTTTATTTTCAAGCGGATTTAGAGCGCCCAATGTCGATGACCTGGGAAAAATTCGAGAAAACAACGGAACACTCTTGGTCCCAAACCCAAGCCTACAACCCGAATTTGTATATAATATTGACGGTGGAATTTCTTTTGTACCAAAAAATAATCGGCTAAACCTTAATCTTCGGTTTTACAACTCCTCCCTGCGAGATTATATTGGACGAATGCCCTATAACATTCGTGGTGATAGCTCAACCCAAGAAGAAAGTACAGTCATTTTTATCAAGGAAGTTGTAACAACCCTAGCCAATGCAAATATTGGAAATGCACGTATTTACGGCCTTTCTTTTGAGGGAAAATGGAAGCTTACCGAGTCTCTAACTGCTGCGGCAAATCTTACTTATACAGATGCCTCTGAGAATCGATTGATTGGCCCGCTTCCCTCTATTCTTCCTTTATTTGGGGGAGCTGATTTAAGCTACGAGAAAGAAGCTTTGAGTCTTCGTTTGCGCATGCAACACAATGGAGCAAAAAATCCAGAAGATTACAGTTTAGGAGGTGAAGATGGTCTAGAAGAAACACCTGTGGTGTTTAATGATGGAACAACAATTACCTATGCTGGATCGCCCAAATGGACGACTTTTTCTCTGTTTAGCACCTACCAATTTCCCAATGGTGTAGGAATAAATATTGCTTTAGAAAATATTTTTGACACACATTACCGCAGCTTTGCTTCAGGAATTTCTGCTCCGGGAAGAAGTTTAAACCTAGGGGTAAATTTAGATTTCTAATGTGTTTTCGCCTTCAAGGCTTCTTTCCCTCCCTTTTCCCACTCTGCTTTTAAAACACTTAAAACCACGCTGTCTCTTCTTCCTTCCCCCGCTCGGCAATTACTTCGCAGGGTTCCTTCCATAACACAACCTAATGCGAGCATAGCCTCTATACTTCTTTGGTTTCGTGCATCAGCGCGAAACTCAACTCGTTCAATTCCTAAAACCTCAAAAGCATGACTTAGCAAAAGTAATTTACATTGTCGGTTTAAACCTGTTCGCTGAAATGCTTTTCCATACCATGTAAAACCGATGCTGATACGTTTATGGTAAAAATTAATGTCATAAAAACGGGTACAGCCTGCAACTTCTTCGCTTTGTTTGTCAAAAACCAAAAAAGGATATGCTTTGCCAATCGCTCGATCTGCTAGAGCATTAGATATGTAGGCTTTCAACTGATGTCCTCCCGCTGCAGTTTGAAGTGAATATTCCCATAATGAGGGTTCATTCTCGGAAAAGTACAGTAAACTTTCAACATCATTTTCGGTTAATGGACGCAGTAGAGCCCTTTCATTTTCAAGAATTAATTGACTAGAAAAATCAAATGACATAGAATAATACGTTTGTTGTTAATTAGTTAAAGCATAAATGTATAAAATTCCTTATTTTCGCTGCTTTAGATCAATCCCTATGGGCTTTAAGGAACATAAGCAACTCAATCTCGCTGCTGTAGCACAAGATATCCTTTCTTTTTGGGAGGAAGAATCAATTTTTGAAAAGAGTGTAAGTACCCGTGAGGGACAACCTCCTTATGTCTTTTATGAAGGGCCTCCCTCGGCAAATGGAATGCCGGGTATTCATCATGTCATGGCGCGGGCAATTAAAGATATTTTTTGTCGCTATAAAACCCAAAAAGGCTTCCAGGTGAAGCGAAAAGCCGGGTGGGATACCCATGGATTGCCTGTGGAATTAGGGGTTGAAAAAGAGCTTGGGATTACCAAAGATGCCATTGGAAAAAGCATTAGTGTTGAAGACTATAACGAAGCCTGTAAAAACGCTGTGATGCGCTATACAGACGTATGGAATAAATTAACCCAAGAAATGGGGTATTGGGTGGACATGGAAGATCCATACATAACCTATAAATCAAAATATATAGAATCGGTTTGGTGGCTGTTAAAACAGATTTACGATAAAGATCTATTGTATAAAGGCTACACCATTCAACCTTATTCGCCAAAAGCAGGAACTGGATTAAGTTCCCACGAACTAAATCAACCCGGGACCTATCAAGATGTAACTGACACGACTGTCACGGCCATGTTCAAGACCATCGCCAATAGCTTACCTTCTGTCCTAAAAGGAGAAGAAGAATTGTATATTTTGGCATGGACGACCACCCCATGGACTCTTCCTTCCAATACAGCCTTAACGGTTGGAAAGAAAATTGATTATGTGGTTGTTCACACCTACAACCAATATACCTTCCTTCCCATAAAAGTTCTCTTGGCCAAAGCCTTGGTTGGAAAACAATTTTCAGGGAAATATACAGCGGTAGAAAACCAAACGCTTTTAGCTGACTACTCCGCTGATGCTAAAAAAATTCCTTTTTATATTTCAACTGAAATCAAGGGAGAGGCTCTCATAGGAATTAGATACGAACAATTATGGCATGAAGCACCGCTACCTCTTGAGCAGCCAGAAAACGCTTTTAGGGTTATTGCGGGAGACTTTGTTACTACCGAAGATGGAACAGGAATTGTACATACTGCACCTACTTTTGGAGCAGATGACGCTCAGGTAGCCAAAGAGGCTACTCCGCCCATTCCTCCTTTACTGGTCAAAGACGCCAATGACAACAAGGTTCCACTAGTCGATTTACAAGGGAAATTCTATGCTGGCTTACCCAATATTGGTGGGAAATATGTAAAAAACGAATATTATCCTGAAGGAGAGGCCCCTGAAAAATCTGTGGATGTGGAAATTGCCATTCGCTTGAAAGAAGAAAATCGAGCATTTAAAGTGGAAAAATATGTTCATTCCTATCCTAACTGCTGGCGTACCGACAAGCCCATTTTATATTACCCTCTTGACTCGTGGTTTGTAAAAGTCACCGATGTTCGGGATAAAATGGTTGAGCACAATAATAAAATTAACTGGAAACCAAAATCAACTGGAGAAGGTCGCTTTGGTAATTGGCTCGCCAATGCCAACGACTGGAACCTGTCTCGTTCCCGTTTTTGGGGAATTCCACTTCCTATTTGGCGAACAGAAGACGGTAAAGAGACTCGTATCTTTGGATCAGTAGAAGAATTAATGATCGCTATTGAAGAGGCTGTTTCTGCTGGTTTTATGCAAGAAAATCCCTTCAAGGAATTTGAAGTAGGTAATATGTCTGAGGAAAATTACGCCTCTATCGACCTGCATAAAAATAGTGTTGACCCCATCGTGCTTTGCAGTCCCAGTGGACAACCCATGAAGCGCGAAAGTGACCTTATCGACGTATGGTTTGACTCGGGAGCAATGCCCTATGCTCAATGGCATTATCCTTTTGAAAACAAAGCGAAAATAGACCAAAACGAAGCCTTCCCCGCCGACTATATCGCCGAAGGTGTCGACCAAACAAGAGGTTGGTTTTATACCCTTCACGCCATTGGCACCCTGGTATTTGACTCAATCGCTTACAAAAATGTTGTATCCAATGGACTTGTCTTAGATAAAAATGGACAGAAAATGTCCAAGCGTTTAGGCAATGCTGCCGATCCCTTTGAGACCTTACAAAAATATGGAGCCGATGCCACCCGTTGGTACATGATTTCAAATGCAAACCCTTGGGATAATTTAAAGTTTGACCTTGACGGAATTGCAGAGGTTTCTCGAAAGTTTTTTGGTACGCTGCACAATACCTATTCGTTTTTTACCCTTTACGCCAACATCGATGGCTTTAGCTACAAAGAGGCCACAATTCCAGTTAATGAACGTGCCGAATTAGATCAATGGATCATCTCTGAACTAAACCGATTGATTCTAGAGGTAGATGAAGCCTATAACGATTATGAACCTACCAAAGCCTCGCGTGCAATTTCTGAATTTGTACAAGAGATTTTAAGTAATTGGTATGTCCGTCTTTCCAGAAGAAGATTCTGGAAAGGAGAATATGCACTGGATAAAATTGCTGCCTACCAAACCCTGTTCGACTGTTTATTGACGATCAGTAAATTAATGGCTCCTATTGCTCCTTTTTATGCCGATCGTTTGTACAGAGATTTATGTGATGCTACAGAAGTAGAATTGTTTGCCTCTGTTCACTTAGCCAACTTCCCTTCTGCAAAAGAGCAATTGCGAAATCCTGGACTAGAAGACCGCATGGGCAAGGCAAGAACCATTTCCTCCCTTGCACTTTCTTTGCGCAAGAAAGAACAGATTAAAGTGCGTCAACCCCTTCAAAAAATAATGATCCCAGTGCGCAATGCAAACGAAAAAGAAGCTATTGAGCGTGTTGCTAATCTGATTCAATCTGAAATCAATGTGAAATCCATTGAATTACTTGATGATGCAAGTGACATCTTAGTCAAAGAAATTAAACCAAATTTTAAAGTGCTAGGACCACGCTTTGGAAAAAATATGAAGGCGGTTGTAAGCATCATTAATGGTCTAAACGAAGAACAACTCAAAAGCTTAGAAGCCAATCAAACCATAGCAGTAAATATTGGTGGTGAAACCGTCTACCTTGAACCCAACGATGTTGTAATTCAATCGAAAGACATTGAAGGCTGGCTGGTTGCAAACGGAAACGGGATGACTGTAGCACTCGACATTCAACTCGACAATGCCTTAATCGAAGAAGGAATTGCTCGGGAAATGGTCAACCGTATTCAAAACCTAAGAAAAGATGCCGGTTTTGAAGTGACTGATAAAATTGTTTTATATTTGAGAGAGGACAAGCAACTTGAAAGAGTGTTTGAAAATCATTTGGCCTATATCCAGCAAGAAACATTGACTGAAAAAGTTGTAATTGAAAAAGAATTAAGCACTGGTGAAAGCATTATATTTGATGAAATAAACACAATTGTAAACATAGAAAAAGTATAATTATGGGAACAGTAGTAAAAAATCGATATTCCGATAAGGACCTTGAAGAATTTAAGGTACTAATCGAAGAGAAAATTTTAAAAGCAAAAGAAGACCTTGATTTGCTTAAGAGTTCATATATGAACAATGGAAACAATGGAACCGAAGATACTTCGCCAACTTTTAAAGCGTTTGAAGAAGGTTCTGAGACCATGTCGAAAGAAGCTAATACCCAATTGGCCCTTCGTCAAGAAAAATTTATTCGCGATCTCAAAAATGCCTTGATGCGTATCGAAAATAAAACCTATGGTATATGTCGTGTGACGGGTAAGTTAATTCAAAAACAGCGGTTAATTTTAGTGCCACACGCAACCTTGAGTATTGAAGCTAAAAACATGCAGAAATAGTCTTTCTTCGTCTCCTTTTTACTTGCTTAATATTAGTGCATGCTTTTGGGCAACAACATAAAAGTTATCGTTGGGAAGTGGCTGCTTTGGAACAAATTTCGCTTAGCCTTCCATTTGCCAACTCAATTTCTGTGCTTGCAACTAAAACCAACTTTGTGGAAGTGGTTTACAAAACAGAAGGAGAATACCAAAAAGCTGTCGTCTTAAGTCGTTTCATTGACGAAAACACAGTACGCATAGAAGAACAATTGAACCCAGGTTTTTCTCCTTTTCAAGATAAATTAAGTGCACACAAAGTGATGGCAACTACGCTTAAAATAAGCTACCCCGAAAAGTCCTCACTTTCTTTAATGGCCAACTCTGCTAGGGTAGACTTAGATGGCTTATTCCCGCAACTCGCCATCCAATTGGACGAGGGTTCACTTTACCTAAACAGTTCTTTTTCTCGTGGGAAGGTTAAAACCAATTCTGCCCATATTTATGCAGAAGAGTTAGAAAATCCTGTATTTGCCTTTTCCAAAAAAGGGAAAATTACAGGCCAAACAACGGCTAAACAAAACGCAACACTTACACTAGAAAGTAAGCGTGGAAATATTTTCATCAATTCAAATAGAAAATAACTACTTTTGAACTTTCTTGATTCAATGAAATTTAAACTTCCCAAAATAACACTGCAAAGTTCCGTTCTATTGATCTTTCTTCTTGTAGGACTGGATCAAGTCTCGAAATTTTACATTAAACTCAACTACCCACTTTCTGTTTACGGTCAGCCCGCCATTGTTGATTGGGGGTTTTTTAAACTCTTATTCATTGAAAACAAAGGAATGGCCTGGGGAACTAAAATAAATGACATCATTCCCTTTCTCGATGAGGATCTTGCCAAGTTACTATTGACTCTATTCCGTTTGGTCGCAATTGGCTTTCTTGGATTCTGGTTGCGTTCCTTATTGAAAAAAGAAAGTTCTCAATTACTTCGTTGGGCATTGTGTCTCATTTTTGCTGGTGCAATTGGCAACTTGATTGATTCTCTTTTTTACGGTGTACTATTTTCTCATAGCTACGGCCAAGTAGCCACATTATTTCCTGAAGAAGGCTATGCTCCTTTCTTCTATGGTCATGTGGTCGATATGCTTCAGTTTCCCTTGGTTTCATGGACCTGGCCTAACTGGTTGCCTTTGATTGGCGGCGAAGAATATACCTTCTTCGAATATGTATTCAATGTGGCCGACAGCTGCATTAGCACTGGAGTTGCTATTTTACTTTTATTCAACAAAAAGATTTTTGGTTAGCGAAAAGTATAGACCCGATCGGGTGTAACACAATAATCAAGACTAACATCAGTAACTTCTTTTGGAATGCTTTTTTCTGGTGAAAAAAAGGACAGGCCAATTTTGATACAACTGGGTTTGCATGCTGCCAAGAATCGATCATAATAGCCTTTGCCATAACCAATACGATTCCCGCTTTCATCAAAAGCGAGAAGCGGTACAAAAACAACATGCAGTTGTTCAGGGAGTAATTCAATCCCATCTTGTGGCTCTGGAATTCCCCACCGGTTGGGCTTAATCAGTGTAGAATCGGTCAATACGATATGTTTCAACTCATGTTCGGTTTGCATGCGAGGAACAATCACTTGTTTGTCTTTGCCCTGCAAAATGGTTAGTATAAACTCCGTGTCTACTTCTCCCAATAAGCGACTGCTTAAAAAAAGATGGAAATAGCTGTATTCCCAAAGTGGTAAAGCCAGTACTTGGTTTGCTATGGCTAGACTATAGGACGCATTGAGATCGTCCTCAATGGATCTGCGTTTGTCCTTATAATATTGCCGAAGCTTTTTTTTATCCATGACATGAATTGTGCTCACAAAGAAAAGCATTATTTTTGGGTTAGAACCTCCTTTATTTATGGAACAGGATGACATTTCGTTACAGGTTAAAACCCTACCCTCTAGTCCTGGAGTGTATCAGTATTTTGACGACAAAGGAACCATTATATATGTCGGTAAAGCTAAAAATCTCAAGAAAAGAGTGCGTTCATACTTTACTAAAACCCATGACAATCAAAAAACGCGAATTCTTGTCAAAAAAATTGTCCGCATAGAACACATTGTTGTTGCTAGTGAGATGGACGCTTTATTGTTAGAAAACAACCTCATCAAAAAATACAAACCCCGCTACAATGTTTTGTTAAAAGACGACAAAACCTATCCGTGGATTTGTATTAAAAAAGAACGTTTCCCACGCATTTTTGTTACCCGTAAAGTCTTCAAAGATGGTTCAGAATATTTTGGTCCTTACACCAACATCAAAACGGTGTATACCCTCTTGGAATTGATTCGAGGGATTTATCCGCTGCGTAATTGTAGATTTGATCTTTCCCAAGAAAAGGTAGAGGCCAAAAAATATAAAGTTTGTTTGGAATATCATATGGGAAATTGTCACGCCCCTTGTGAAGATAAAGTAAGTGAAGCAGAATACGACGAAAATATAAAGGCCATTCGTTCAATCATTAAAGGTAATTTTAAAGATTCATTACAGAATTTTAAAACTCAAATGAATCGGCTCGCAGAAAAATTGGAGTTTGAGGCAGCACAAAAAATCAAAGAGAAGCTAGATGTCCTTGAAAACTACCAATCCAAATCCACCATTGTAAACCCAAAAATCTCCAATGTAGACGTTTTTTCTGTGATCACCGACGAGGCTTATGGCTATGTAAATTTTTTACAATTATCGCATGGGTCAATTATTCGGTCACACACCATTGAGATCAAAAAGAAATTAGACGAAACACCCGAAGAATTATTGTCATTGGCCATCATCGAAATTCGTCAACGCTTCCATTCTCAATCTCCAGAAGTATATCTCCCCTTTCCAATTGATTTAGGAAAACAAATAAAAGTAACTGTACCCCAGTTGGGTGATAAAAAACATCTCGTTGAATTGTCAGAACGCAATGCAAAGTACTTTCGTATGGAGCGCTTTAAGCAAATGCAGATTGTGGATCCAGACCGGCATACCAATCGTTTGATGACACAAATGAAAGCCGATCTACGCCTGTCTGAAGAACCTAGGCATATCGAATGTTTTGACAACTCAAATCTACAGGGATCCAATCCTGTTGCTGCCTGTGTGGTTTTTCGCAACGGGAAACCCCATAAAAAAGATTACCGGCACTACAACATCAAAACCGTTGAAGGCCCCGATGATTTTGCCTCTATGGAAGAGGTCGTTTTTCGACGCTATAAGCGTTTAATGGATGAGGGGCAATCTCTGCCACAACTCATCATCATTGACGGAGGAAAAGGACAGTTGTCTTCCGCTCTAAAAAGTTTAGCCCTTTTAGGTTTGAGAGGGAAAATTGCCATCATTGGTATAGCCAAACGTTTAGAGGAAATTTATTTCCCAGAAGACCCTATTCCGCTCTATCTAGATAAAAAATCGGAGAGTTTAAAGGTCATACAATTCTTGCGCAATGAAGCCCATCGTTTTGGGATTACACTTCACCGAAACAAACGCAGTAAAGGCGCAATTAAATCTGGCCTAGACGCTATCCCTGGCATTGGCCCTAAAACCAAAGAGACTTTAATCCGTAAATTCAAATCGTTCAAGCGTATCAAAGAAACACCCATGAACGAACTAATGAAGGTTCTTGGTGACAAGAAAGGAAAACAGCTTTTCGATTATTTACAGCAAAATAATAACAGTTAATTAAAGTTTAAAGCATTGGATAGCTTCTGAAGTTTAATTAAATTGCCCGCTAGAGTATTCCGATGAAAAATACATTTCTATATATTTTACTCCTATTTCCTGCTTGCTACAACTTTGCGCAAGACAACAGCCTGCTTCCAAAAGACGAGCCATTGGAAGCGTTTGGAGATGGAGAATGGTTTGAGTTTCGAATTCATTATGGCTTTTTTAATGCAAGTCGCGTTACCCTTGAATTAAACGCAGATACCTTAAATCAAGTACCTGTTTTTCATGCCAAAGGATATGGAAGGACAACCGGCTTTGCCCGCCTCTTTTTTAAAGTAGAAGATCATTATCAAAGTTATTTTGGTCAACAAGATGGTTTACCGCGAAAGTTTATTCGTGACATCAATGAAGGGGGCTATACCAAAGATGTTGAAATTCATTTTGATCACGATAGTAAAATCGCGAAAGTGAATGACAAAAAGAAAAAACAAAAAGCCGAACACAGCATCAATGACAATGTTCAGGACCTCATTTCTGCATTCTATTACTTGCGTAATTTTTATGACACTTCTCAATTAAAAAAAGGAAAAGACATTTTCCTCAATATGTTTTTTGACAATGAAAACTACCTCTTCAAATTACGCTATTTGGGAAAAGAAATCGTCAAAACCAAATTTGGAGACGTGCGTTGTATTAAACTTCGTCCCTATGTCCAAAGTGGACGAGTGTTTAACGAGCAAGAAAGTGTTACCCTTTGGGTGAGTGACGACGCCAATAAAATTCCCGTAAAAATGCGGGCTGACCTTCGTGTAGGGTCTATTGACTGTGACTTAGAAAATTTTAAAAATCTACAACATCCCTTCGAAATAGCTGTACAATAACTGTTGTTAACTTTTGTAATAAAAGCGTTAAAAGGCTTTCGTTCCCTTTAAAAGTTTGCGAAATTTGTCACCATATGCGAATACCTCTTTTTTCTCTTTTAATGTCTCTCATTTGCCTGTTCAGCTGTAGTGATGACTCAAAAAACAAAGCGATTGAAGCAGATGCTGCTGCTGTCGTTGAAATCGAACCAGACATCCGCTATGGGTTCGACTACAATCAATATACGGTAAAGGAGTTAAAAATCAAACGAGGAGATACCTTTGGAGCTATTCTAGAACGCAATGGTATTGATTATCCGCAAGTATATGAAGTGCTTCAAAAAATTAAAGGGAAGGTCAATGTCCGAAAACTTCAGCTGGGAAAACCTTATACGCTTCTATTTAGCAAAAACGATAGTATTGCTTCACCAAAAGCGTTTATCTATCACCCCGATAACCTAGGCTATAGTGTCATTCAACTAAGGGACAGCATTTACGGGGAACAAGTCAACAAACCAATTCGTACAGTAGAATTACAGGCCACAGGGGTCATTCAAAGTTCCCTCTACGAAACCATGCAAAACAGTGGATATAATGTCAACCTCACTTATTTTCTCTCCGATGTTTATGCCTGGACGATTGACTTTACCCGCTTAGACAAAGGAGATCGGTTTAAGGTTATTTATACCGAGAAATTTGTAGATGACAGTATCTCAGTAGGAATAGACAAAATAAAAGCCGCCTATTTCGAACACCGTGGAAAAGGGTTATATGCATACGAATTTGAAACCGATAGCATCAAAGGTATCGTTGATTATTTCGATGAAAATGCCAAAAACTTACGTCGCGCTTTTCTTAAGTCTCCTGTCAAATTTAGTCGTATCTCCTCGCGCTATAATCTCAAGAGAAGAATTGCCTACTACGGGAGAGTAAAACCCCATAAAGGAACCGACTATGCCGCGCCCGTGGGAACACCTATCATGGCGACTGCAAATGGTCGAATCGAGAAAGCTAGCTACACAAAAGGCAACGGAAACTATGTCAAAGTGAAGCACAACGCAACCTATTCAACCCAATACCTGCACATGAAAAGACGAAAAGTAAAAGTGGGGCAATATGTAAAGCAAGGAGATGTTATTGGATGGGTTGGAATGACGGGAAATACCTCGGGTCCTCATGTTTGCTATCGCTTTTGGAAAAACGGACGACAAGTAGATCCATTCAAACAAAAACTACCTGAAGCAAAACCAATTTCTAAGGAATTGAAAAAACAATTTTTTGCTCATATAGAACCTATATCAAATGAACTTGAATGTCTATCTTTTGAAAATGAAAAGTCGACAACCCTAGCAATGAACTAAACCATGGCATTACCAAATATCAATCCCACAAGCACCCAAAGCTGGAAAAAGCTTAGGGCTCATTTTGAAGAAATAAAAGATATTTCTCTTCAAAAGCATTTTGCTGAAAATCCCAATCGTTTTGAGGAATTCTCTATTGTGTGGGAAGATTTCTTAGTCGACTACTCCAAAAACCGCCTTACGAAAGAAACCCTTAATTTGTTGGAAGAACTCGCCAATGAGATTGGTTTAAAAGAAGCCATGGAGGCCTATTTTCAAGGAGAAGTCATTAATCAAACCGAGAAACGAGCTGTACTGCACACTGCTCTTCGTGTACCTGAAGAAACACAAATCTATCTTGACGGATTGGATGTTGTCCCAGAAATTCATGCGATTAATGCCAAATTAAAATCATTTTGTAATCAAGTCATCTCAGGAGAGCACAAAGGTTTTAGTGGTAAATCCATTACCCATGTGGTCAATATCGGTATAGGAGGGTCTGACCTAGGCCCTGCCATGGTGACCGAAGCTCTCGCCTTTTATAAAAACCACCTCAACGTTCAATTTGTCTCCAATGTAGAAGGAGATCATGTACGAGAAGTCATTAAAACCCTTGATCCTGAAACAACCCTGTTTGTGATTGTTTCTAAAACATTTACCACCCAAGAAACTTTGAGCAATGCAAGCACGATACGCAAATGGTTTTTAATGCATGCGCCCGAAGAAGCTATTGCAAAACACTTTGTGGCCGTCTCAACCAATGAAGAAAAAATTGCTGCATTTGGCATTCATCCAGATAATGTTTTCCCAATGAAAGATTGGGTGGGGGGAAGATTTTCCTTGTGGAGTGCAGTAGGCCTAAGCATTGCTTTGGCTGTTGGTCCAGATCATTTTAACGCCTTACTTCGCGGGGCGCATAAAATGGACCAACATTTTAAAAACACTCCTTTTCAAGAAAATATTTCCGTAGTCCTTTCTTTACTAAGCATTTGGTACAACAACTTCTGGAAAGCCGAGAGTGAGGCCATTATTCCTTACACCCAATACCTGCGAAACCTTCCGGCCTATTTACAACAAGGCATTATGGAAAGCAATGGAAAAGGGGTTGATCGCAATGGCGAGAATGTAAATTACCAAACTGGAACAATTATTTGGGGAGGATCTGGAACCAATGCGCAACACGCTTTTTTCCAACACATTCATCAAGGGACAAAATTAATCCCTGCCGATTTTATCGGATTTAAAACATCACTCTATGGGGAACAAGATCATCAAAATAAATTGATGGCCAACTTTATTGCTCAAACCGAGGCATTGATGCGCGGAAAAACTTTAGATGAGGCCACGGATGAGTTGAAAGCCAAAGGTATTCCCGCTGAGGAAATCAAGCGTCTTGCTCCTTTTAAAGTGTTTGAAGGAAACAAGCCAACCAATACGCTTTTAATTGACCAACTAAGCCCAGAAAGCATTGGGAAGTTGATCGCCATGTATGAACAAAAGATTTTCGTTCAAGGTGTGCTTTGGAACATTTTTAGCTACGATCAATGGGGTGTTGAATTAGGAAAACAACTTGCCAATACCGTTTTGGAAGATATTTCGGGCGATACTATTGCTCCCCACGATCAATCGACGACTGCATTACTAAAGCATCTAAAAGCGCTGTAAATCCCTTCTCTTTTAGGAAGAAAAACGAATGTCTTTTATCCGCAGCTGAAGCGATACTTGTCCGTTCCATTCGTTTTGATCAATGGTATACAATACATCAAATGGGTCCCCTTTTGAAATGGCTTCGATATGGTGACCTAGGCCAAATCCAATACCAATTATTGGGCCCTGCGTTGTTTGAATAGATAAGCGTAAATGACTACTATCTTTTCCAACAAGCTTGCTTCCGCCACTATCCATACAGTTGTGACTACAAAATACAGGTCGCATATTCTTTGGACCAAAAGGAGCCATTTGTTCGATGATACGAAACAACTTTGCATCAATCTGGTCTATGGGAAGTTCTAGGTCGTACAAGGCTGTTGGCGTTTTTTGTTCTTGGAGAATGGTATTCGCAACTACAGTTTCAAAAGCCTGTTTAAAACTGACTAACTGATTTTTATGTAGCGTTAGGCCTGCAGCGTATTTATGCCCACCAAACTGAATCATATGCTCTTTACATGCCTCTAATGCTTGATAAACATTGAATCCTTTGACCGAACGTACCGAACCAACATAAGTGTCTTTAGCCCGTGTTAAAACCACTGTTGGACGATAATGTGTTTCTATGACACGCGAGGCTACAATTCCTACGACTCCCTTGTGCCATTTGTCGTGATAAACAACCGTGGCTGGGAAATTACACTCATTCCTTTCTTCTATTTGAACTAGAGCTTCTTTTGTGATTTGTTCATCGGTAGATCTTCTGTTGGCATTAAAAGCTTCTATTTGAAGAGCCAACTCTTGCACTTCATCAGGATTATTACTCATTAAAAGACTTGCCGCTTTTAGGGCGTGATCCATTCGACCAGCAGCGTTTATTCTAGGGGCTACTTTAAACACCAAATCAGTAATCTCAACAGGCTTCTTCAACATTCCCAAAAACGCTTTAATTCCTGGACGAGGATTTTTTCGGACTTGGTCTAAACCGAAAAAACTTAAGGTTCGGTTTTCTCCGACCATCGGAACAATATCTGCTGCTATGGCTGTAACCACTAAATCAAGGTAAGGATATAAAATAGCGTTGTCTAAAGATCTGTTCTTGACCAAGGCTTGAATTAATTTAAACCCAATTCCACAACCACATAATTCAACGAAAGGATAGGAACAATCTAATCGTTTTGGGTCCAACAATGCTACAGCAGCAGGAAGTCTTTCTCCTGGTAAATGATGGTCACAAATGATAAAATCTATTCCTTTCTCTTTGGCGTACGAAACTTTTTCAATAGCCTTTACTCCACAATCCAGGGCAACAATAAGGGATATTCCTAGACTAGCTGCATGGTCAATCCCTTGATAAGAAATACCATATCCTTCTATATAACGATCTGGAATATAGGGTGTTACTTGATTTGTAAGGCTCTTTAAAAAAGAGGTCAATAAAGCAACCGATGTGGTTCCATCTACATCATAATCGCCATAAACCATTATTTTTTCTTCTGTATCAACGGCCCTATTGATTCGATCAACAGCATGGTCCATGTCTTGCATCAGAAAAGGATCGTGTAGGTCTTCCCACTTTGGACGAAAGAAATCTTTAACTTCATCATATGTATCCATTCCTCTTTGGACCAAAAGAGTGGCAACAACTGAGGAAACACCAACTTCCTTTTGGAGTAAAGTGACCTTGGATTTATCAGGAAGGGGCAAGGGTTGCCAGCGCATATTACTTTTTTGATTTTCCGCTTAGACAAAGAACAAACTCCCCTTTAGGAGGCTTTTGTTCAAAATGAATTATGGCCTCTTGCAAGCTTCCTCTAAAGGTCTCTTCGTGTAATTTGGTCAATTCCCGAGAGATGGAAATTTGACGCAGCTCCCCGCAAAGTTCTTTGAACTGATTTAGGGTTTTCAGTAATTTATGAGGGGATTCGTATAATATAACCGTTCGTTCCTCCTCAGCGATTTTTTCCATTCGGGTTTGGCGTCCCTTTTTAGGAGGTAAAAACGCTTCAAAAATAAAGCGGTCGTTGGGCAAACCACTTTGAACCAAAGCTGGGACAAAGGCTGTTGCCCCAGGCAAACATTCCACAGGAAGTTGATTTAGGATTGCTTCTCGCACCAACAAATACCCCGGATCGGAAATGGCTGGCGTACCTGCATCAGAAATCAAGGCAATTGTTTTCCCGTTTTTCAATTGAGTAATTATCCTAGGAACTGTACTGTGCTCATTGTGCATATGGTGGCTTTGTAATGGCGCAGTAATATCAAAATGCTTCATTAACTTCCCGCTGGTACGAGTGTCTTCAGCCAAAATAAGATCTACAGACTGCAAAACCTCTATCGCCCTAAGGGTAATGTCTTTTAAATTCCCAATAGGGGTTGGTATGAGATAGAGTTTTGTCATTTAACTTCTTACATGATCTTTGTAAAGATAAGAGGTAAGTAAGAGTATAACGGCAAAGATTGAACCAATATATTCACCATCTTGAATATAAAGGTGGGCAATCGTGGCTAAAATAAAATCAAAAAATAAACCTGCATAGGCCCATTCAACAAGACGTTTCATCTGATTATTGAGAATAACCAAAACAGCAAGGATTTTTGCTGTAGCGATATAATAGATGAGATAGACAGGATAGCCAAGGGCAATGAATTCATGTGTGACCTCATCGTAATTAAAAAAATACTTGCCAGCACTTGCTAGCATCATGAATGAAATTAAGAGGGTTGACCCCCAATAGAGTGTAGGTTTAAATCTCATTTTGTTTAAAAATTAGTTTCTATACATTTTAAAAAGCGTGTCTCAAACTCTTCCTTTCCTTCCCAGTTGTTGTAATCGGGCTTTATCATTTCTTGAATAAACAGCTGGGCTTCTTCCCAGTCGGAATAGGTTTGTACTTGCGAGAGAACACGTTGATAATCTTCAGCACTCCCTTCAAATAGATTTTTGATGAATGCCAATCGATCGTTTAGCCCAATTTGTATTCCTTTTCCCAGAAAATCATTCAGGTTTTTGGGGAGACTGTTGTCAGGAATGGTTTTTGGCGAAGCTGGCTTTTCCTCTTCCTTTTTAATGAAAATAGGATTGGTTACGCTAGCAAAAAGGTCCTCAATCGCTGCAGATTCTTGCTCTAATGGCATTTCTGTCACCATTTCGTTAATGGTTTCCATTAGAGGAGCGACTTCTGCTTGAGGGGTATCTGTTGATGTTTCTTGACCTTCGAGATGCTCGATTAAAATTAATTGCTTGTAGAGCTGTTGCACTTTTTCAAGCAATTCTTGTGTATTTAGGGAATCATTTTGCCCTAAAATTTCATGAGCAAGTCGAATTAACTCTTTTTTAATGGGATTAAGCATGGAACGATTCTTAAGAACAAATTGTTTTGATACCTTTGTTATAATGAGGGGAGAAAAAATTACCCTTCACGGTGAAATTACAAAAATGTTTTTAGAAAATACAGTAAATCAAAATGAACAATTCGGCTGGATCGAAGTAATTTGTGGTTCTATGTTTTCAGGAAAAACCGAAGAATTGATCCGCCGTCTAAAACGTGCCCAAATAGCAAAACAAAAGGTCGAGATTTTTAAACCAGCCATTGATAATCGCTTTGATGATGAATTGGTAACATCTCATGACCAGAATCAAATTCGTTCTACCCCAGTCCCAGCTGCCGCAAACATTCCTTTGTTGGTCAATGACTGTGATGTTGTTGGTATAGATGAAACACAATTTTTTGATGATGAAATTGTACAAGTCTGCAATGATTTGGCTAACCGTGGGATACGCGTAATTGTTGCTGGACTAGACATGGATTTTAAAGGAAATCCTTTTGGCCCCATGCCCGCTTTAATGGCCACAGCTGAGTATGTTACCAAGGTTCATGCGGTGTGTACAAAAACGGGGAACCTAGCCCAGTACAGTTTTCGTAAATCGCCAGATGATACTTTGGTCGTCTTGGGGGAAAAAGAAGCCTATGAGCCCTTAAGCCGCGCTGCTTTTTTCAAGCTAAATAATCAAAAAAACGCTGCGAAAAAAAACATTCATCTTCCTAAAAAAAATAAAACGTGACGCAACTTCACCTCGATTTAAAAAAGCTCACCCATAATTTTACGACCCTTAAAGGACGACTAAAAGCCACAACTAAAATTATGGCAGTGGTGAAAGCAGATGCCTATGGCCTTGGAGCTATTGCCCTGTCCAAGCATTTAATTTCTTTGGGAACAGATTGGCTTGCCGTTGCCTATACACAAGAAGGTGTAACCCTACGCAAGGCTGGGATAGACTGTCCCATCGTTGTGTTTTACCCACAATTTGAACGTATCGACTCAATCATCAATAACAATCTAGAACCCGCCTTGTTTAGCACCGCTTTTATCGAAGCATTTGCTACTGCTTTAAAACAAAAAAAAAGGATGAATTACCCTGTTCATCTCAAATGCAATACTGGTTTGAACAGAATTGGACTGTCTGCTTCTGAAGTAGACGATTTCCTCACAAAAAAGAATGACTATCCCTTTAGGTTAAAAAGTGTGTATTCCCATCTTGGGGCATCAGAAGACCCGCGACCCAATACCTTCACACAAAAACAAATCACTTCCTTTTTGGCCATCAAAAAGAAAGTAGAAAAAACCTTCACCAATCCTCCGCTTTTTCATCTTTTAAATACCTCAGGGGTTTTTAATTATCCCGAATTTCAAATGGATTTGGTCAGAATAGGTATAGGATTATATGGCTTTGCCAACCGAGCTGAATGGGATCAATTACTTCAGCCAATAGCAAACTTATCGTCAAGGGTTGTACAAATTCATTTGGTGCAAAAAGGGGAAAGTGTAGGCTATAATCAAGGTTGGATTGCACAAAAAGAAAGCCGTATTGGTGTTCTCCCCTTGGGACATGCCGACGGGATTAGCCGTCAATTTGGCAAAGGTGTTGGTGGTGTTTGGATCAATGGAAAACGTGCACCAATTGTTGGTAATGTCTGCATGGATATGTTGATGGTAGACCTTACTGAAATTGACTGCGAACCCTTGGATCCTGCTATGCTGTTTGACCACTTACATACGGCACATGAGTTAGCTGAACAAGCCGGGACAATTTCATATGAATTATTAACTTCATTATCTCCTCGTATTCAGCGTGTTATTAATAGCTATGCAGATCTATAACATTTTGTTTGTTTTTTGATAATTCATTTTTTCATCTTGTTGGGGGAGAGATTAATGACTACTTTAGCCGAAAATTAAACCATATGAAAATTGCTGTTGTAGGAGCTACCGGCATGGTTGGCCAAGTAATGCTAAAAGTATTGGCGGAAAGAAATTTCCCTTTAACTGAATTAATCCCCGTTGCCTCTGAACGATCGGTTGGAAAGAATGTGTCCTACAAAGGAAATGAATATACCGTTGTTGGTTTACAAACCGCTGTTGACATGAAAGCAGATGTTGCGCTCTTTTCTGCTGGGGGAGAAACCTCCTTGGCTTGGGCACCCAAATTTGCCGCTGCAGGAACAACAGTAATCGATAATTCATCGGCTTGGCGAATGGATCCCTCCAAAAAACTGATTGTCCCTGAAATCAATGCGGCTGAGCTTACGGCAGATGATAAGATTATTGCCAATCCCAACTGTTCTACCATTCAAATGTTGGTAGCATTAGCGCCATTACAAGTCAATTTTGGCATTGACCGCTTGGTGATTTCTACCTATCAATCCATTACTGGAACTGGAGTTACTGCAGTACAACAACTGGAAAACGAATACGCTGGCGAAAAGGGTGAAATGGCCTATCCCTATCCTATTCATCGTAATGCATTACCACATTGTGATGTCTTTCAAGAAAATGGCTACACCAAAGAAGAAATGAAATTGGTGAAAGAAACCCATAAGATCTTGGGTGACGACAAAATTCGAATTACCGCAACAGCCATTCGCATCCCTGTAGTTGGTGGTCATAGTGAATCTGTCAATGTTGAATTAAAAGCTCCCACTACAGTTGCAGACATTAGACAATTACTTCACAACAGTCCGGGTGTAGTTGTACAAGATAATCCAGAAACCAACACCTACCCAATGCCTATATATGCTGAAGGAAAAGACGATGTTTTTGTCGGAAGAATTCGTCAAGATTTTTCTCAAGAAAACACCTTTAACCTTTGGATTGTTTCAGACAATTTGCGTAAAGGAGCCGCTACAAACACCGTTCAAATTGCCGAATATCTTGTCGAAAAAGGACTTCTAGGCCAGTAGTATTATTTTTTTGTACATTACAGAAACTAAAATCTGAAATGATGAAAAAAATTTTTATTTTAGGATTAGCATGTATGGCTATTTCCTGCCAAGATTCAGGGCAGTTGATCTATCCTGATTCTCCTAAAAAAGCTGTAGTTGATACTTATTTTGACACCGAAGTTGTTGACAACTACCGTTGGCTTGAGGATGACCTAAGCGAAGAAACGGCAAATTGGGTTGGAGCACAAAACGATCTTACTTTCAAAGAACTGGATAAAATTCCATTCCGAAATGAACTCAAAAGACGTTTGGAAGAATTGTGGAATTATGAAAAAATTGGTTCTCCTTTTAAAGAGGGTGAATACACCTATTTTTATAAAAACGAAGGACTACAAAACCAATATGTCGTTTATAGGTACAAGGAAAATAAAGACAATGTGGAGGTTTTCTTAGATCCCAATCGCTTCGCTGAAGACGGCACCACATCTCTGGCGGGGTTAAGTTTTTCTCAAGATGGCAGTTTGGCGGCCTATTCAATTTCTGAAGGAGGAAGCGATTGGCGTAAGCTTATTACAATCAATACAGCGACAAAAGAAATTATTGAAGATACCTTAAAGAACATAAAGTTTAGTGGGGTTAGTTGGCTTAAAAATGAAGGTTTCTTTTACTCTAGCTATGACAAGCCTGAAGGAAGTGAGCTTTCCCAAAAAACCGATCAACATAAATTATATTTCCATCAATTGGGAACACCACAAGCGGAAGACGACTTAATTTTTGGGGGAACTGCTGAAGAAAAAAACCGCTATGTGGGAGCCCAAGTCACCGATGATGGTAATTTCTTGTTGATTTCGGCAGCCATTTCAACTTCTGGAAACAAACTTTATTTCAAAGATCTACGTGATGCCAACAGTCCTTTGCAACTTATTGCCGATAATTATACCTATGATCACTACCTGTTGGACAGCAAAGGATCAACACTGTTTATTGTAACCAATCACCAAGCTCCCAACCAAAAATTAGTCCAAGTGGACGTAAACAATCCCAAAATAGACCATTGGGTAGATCTTATCCCGCAAACTGAAAATGTATTGAGTATTTCAAGCGGAGGGGGTTATTTCTTCGCGGAGTATATGGTGGATGCACTTTCAAAAGTTTTTCAATATGATCAAAACGGAACCCTCATAGGAGAAGTTCTTTTACCCGGACTAGGGAGCGCTGGTAGTTTTGGAGGAAAAAAAGAAGATACTGTTTTGTATTATAGCTTTACCAATTATGCAACGCCCGGTGTTATTTATCAATTTGATCCAGCTACCCAAAAAAGCACAATGTATTGGGAACCGCCCATTGATTATTCGGCTGCGGATTATGAGTCGAAACAGGTCTTTTATACCTCAAAAGACGGCACTAAAATCCCAATGATAATCACCCATAAAAAAGGCCTAAAATTAACCGGTAAAAATCCAACTATCCTCTATGGATACGGTGGTTTCAATATTAGCCTTACTCCCTCTTTTAGCATTGTTAATGCAGTTTGGATGGAACAAGGTGGTATTTATGCTGTTCCCAACCTTAGAGGAGGTGGAGAATATGGTAAAGAGTGGCACAAAGCAGGAACTAAAATGCAAAAACAAAATGTATTTGATGACTTTATTGCTGCTGCAGAATATTTGATTTCAGAGAAGTACACCTCTTCCGATTATTTGGCCATTCGAGGTGGGTCCAACGGCGGTTTATTGGTTGGCGCTACAATGACCCAGCGTCCAGATTTAATGCAAGTAGCACTCCCTGCTGTTGGTGTTTTGGACATGTTGCGTTATCATACTTTTACTGCAGGTGCTGGTTGGGCTTATGATTATGGAACTGCTGAAGACTCTAAAGAAATGTTTGACTATTTAAAGGGATATTCCCCCGTTCACAATGTCAAAAAAGGGGTGAATTATCCGGCAACCTTAATCACAACTAGTGATCATGATGATCGAGTGGTTCCCGCACATTCTTTTAAATTTGCTGCAGAATTACAAGACAATTATCAAGGTGAAAATCCCATTCTAATCCGTATAGAAACCAATGCTGGTCACGGAGCTGGAACGCCAGTAAACAAGCGCATTGAACAGGCGGCAGACATCTATGGGTTTACCCTTTACAATATGGGCTTTAAGGTATTGCCCGAAAAGACAACCAAAAAAATAAAAGGATAATAAAAGAACTGTGTGAAAAAGTTATTTATTTGTCATCCTGAACTCGTAGCTTATGATACATAACTTTTTCACACAGCTCTTTTTTTAATTTTCCATCTCAAACGACTCCATAAACTTGGTCGTATACTCTCCCTTGATATAGTCAGGATGATCCATCAATTGACGATGAAAAGGAATGGTTGTTTTAATCCCTTCAATAACAAATTCATCTAACGCACGCCTCATTTTATTGATGGCCTCTTCTCTGGTTTGAGCCGTTGTAATCAATTTGGCGATCATGGAATCGTAATAGGGAGGTATAATATAACCTGAATATACATGTGTGTCCAAACGAACTCCATGTCCTCCTGGAATGTGAAGGTTGGTTATTTTTCCTGGTGAAGGGCGAAAATCGTTGTAGGGGTCTTCTGCATTAATCCTACATTCAATGGAATGCATTTTTGGCAAATAGTGTTTTCCAGAAATTGGAATCCCTGCAGCCACAGAAATTTGTTCACGAATGAGATCAAAGTCAATCACCTGTTCAGTAATTGGGTGTTCAACTTGGATGCGTGTATTCATCTCCATGAAGAAAAAATTTCGATGCTTATCGACCAAGAACTCAACAGTTCCAGCTCCTTCATATTGAATGAATTCTGCTGCTTTAACGGCAGCTTCACCCATGCGTTCTCTCAACTCATCGGTCATGAAAGGTGATGGTGTTTCCTCGGTTAATTTTTGGTGGCGGCGTTGAACAGAACAGTCGCGCTCAGACAAATGACATGCTTTCCCAAAACTATCTCCAACTATTTGGATTTCTATATGACGTGGTTCTTCAATCAGTTTTTCGAGATACATCCCGTCATTACCAAACGATGCTGCTGCTTCTTGTCGCGCGCTTTCCCATGCTTTTTCGAGTTCTTCCTCTTTCCAAACAGCACGCATCCCTTTTCCTCCACCACCAGCTGTGGCTTTAAGCATAACTGGATAACCAGCTTCAGCAGCCAACTTTTGGGTTTCTTCAAAGTCTTTTAAAATCCCCTCTGATCCAGGAATTGTTGGAACTCCTGCGGCTTTCATGGTTGCTTTGGCAGAGGCCTTATCTCCCATCTTATTAATCATTTCACTAGAAGCACCTATGAATTTTATGTCATGCTCTGAGCACATTTTTGAAAACTTGGCGTTTTCAGATAAAAATCCATAGCCTGGATGAATGGCATCGGCATTAGTGATTTCTGCTGCGGCGATTATATTGGCCATTTTTAAATACGACTCTGCACTTGAAGGCGGACCAATACATACCGCTTCATCAGCAAACTTTACATGCAAACTCTCTGCATCTGCAGTAGAATAAACAGCAACCGATTTAATTCCCATCTCTTTGCAGGTTCGAATAATGCGTAAGGCGATTTCACCCCTATTGGCAATCAATATTTTTTTAAACATAAAAATGAATTTGGTTTAAGACGGGTCAATCAAGAATAAAGGCTGCTCAAATTCAACTGGCGAAGAATCGTCAATCAATATTTTAACGATTTTACCGCTAATTTCAGATTCGATTTCGTTGAAAAGTTTCATCGCTTCAATCACACACAAAACATCTCCCTCGTTTACTTGTTGTCCTACCTCAACAAACAAGGGCTTGTCTGGAGCAGGTTTGCGATAAAATGTTCCAATAATAGGTGATTTAATGGTAATGTATTTATCAGATTCCTCTGTTTCTATTGCTTGAGCAGCAACGGGTGCAGCCGGAACTGGCGCAACTGGGGGTGCAGCTGGCATTACAGATGCTACAGGCGGAAGTTGTTGCATGTAGTTTGCTGGATCAGTGGCGACTTTCTCCTCTCCAGTTTTGATTGTGATCTTGACATCGTCCATTTCTAGGCTTACCTCTGATGCGCCTGATTTGGCCACAAACTTGATTAGATTTTGAATTTCTTTAATATCCATTATACTATGATTTTAATTTTTATCGTCGCTAATCGACCTTGTTTGGTTTGAGTTTAAATTATATGCCACAGCATCGAATCGCCAAAACCTGACTCGTTGACGTGGTATTGGTGTTATGGGTAATAAAAAATTTAATGCTACTTCGGCGGGCTAGATGCTTAATTGTTCTCGAGGCCTCCTGCCACATTTGCGAGCAGAGCTGACCAACTGTTTTAGCTGTTATCCCAAGGTTTTGTATGACTACCTTTCGTTTTGACAGATAACTTCCAACTGCAAAAACACCTACTTTGGTTGTTGTTGAGCGATCCCAATTCATTGATTTTTTGTCTTTTCCATGAACGATTTGCTAAGTGAAGATAACCGTTTTTTGTTCCAAACAAAACCTTTTATATGAAAAATGCTCCCCAAATGGAGAGCATATATTCTATTATAAAGGTAGAATTTAAGCAGTTGCTTCTTCTGCGCTATCGATTAAAACTCTTCCTTTGTAAAATAATTTTCCTTCGTGCCAGTGAGCACGGTGATATAGATGAGCTTCTCCTGTGGTTTTGTCAACCGCAATTTGAGAATGAGCCGCCTTTACGTGAGTTCTTCTTTTATCTCTTCTGGTTTTGGATATTTTCCGTTTAGGATGTGCCATTTTAGTCCTGTTTTATGTTATAATAAATCTTTTAATTTATCCCATCGAGGGTCGTTACTGTCTAACTTTTCCTCTTTGGGTTGTAATTCTTCTAGTCGTTTTAATAGAGTTGAATCAAGTGAACCGTCCAATACACCCGGATGAACTTTTTTAACGGGTACCGCCAACACTATCATTTCGTAGATGGGTTGTGCAACACTAACTTGATAACTACCATGCGGTAGAATTAAAAATTCATCATGGTCATCATCGAAATCTTCGCCAAATTTTACGATCCAGTCAAGGCTTGTTTTGATGGAGTAATCAAATTCTTCATTTGATACATCACAGGTCAATCCAACGGTGCCTTTGGCCGTAAATTTTAAATTCATCATACTGGGTTTCTTCTCAAAAAGCAAATTAACTTTTATCGAAGCAGCATTAAAATCACTAAATTCAAATTCGTTAAAGAACGTTGTATCAATGTCAAAATCAAAGGAATGCTGACCTTCTCTAAGCCCAACAAAAGGGATGACAAATTCGGTCAATGCTTCCATGTTCTTGTCAATGAGGGGGCAAATTTACAAAAAATATTTTTCTAAACTGCTTTTACCCATAGTTTTGTTGTCTTTAATCAATGCTGTATTCTGCATGGCTTTTGCGATTGAAAAAGATTTCTCGCGCCATAAAGAAAGCCTCTTTGAAAGAAGTTGTTTCGGCAACCCCTTTTCCAGCTATATCAAAGGCTGTCCCGTGGTCTGGAGAAGTGCGTACTTTATCGAGCCCAGCGGTAAAATTAACTCCCTTTCCAAAGGTAAGAGTTTTGAATGGGATCAAGCCTTGGTCGTGATAGGTTGCTAAAACAGCATCAAACTTACTGGGCAGTTCTGTCCCAAAGAAACTATCGGCAGCATAGGGGCCAAAAACCAAGGTTCCCATGGTGTAAATTTCTTTTAATGTGGGTCGAAGTACTGTGTCATCTTCCTTTCCAATTACGCCATTGTCGCCAGTATGTGGATTAATCCCTAACAAAGCAATTTTAGGTTGTGCAATCCCAAAATCGAGCTGTAATGATGCTTTCATCATGGCAACTTTTTTCTTGATCAACTCGGGGGTTATGGCTTGTGCCACTTCGCTAACGGGGATATGATCGGTCAACAAACCCACCTTTAGTTGGTCGGCAACCATAAACATAAGGCTTTCACCCTTGAGTTCTTTGGCCAAATAATCGGTATGCCCAGGAAAAGTATATGCCTCTGATTGAATGTTGTGCTTATTGAGTGGAGCTGTTACCAAAACATCAACCTCTCCTTTCTTTAATGCGAGAGTTGCCGCTTTAAAAGAAGCCAAGGCTACGGCCCCCCCTTCGGGTGTTTCCTCTCCAAAAGAAGTAATAAAAGGCTGTTTGAGAACCTCAACAATATTGAGTTGATTATTACTGCTTTTGTTGCCCAAAACAAAAGGGGCGAAAGAGGTTTGTAAGTTGAAATGCTTCCGTTGAAAAGCAAGTAATTTGGTGCTGGCAAAGACAATAGGTGTGAAAAAATCGAACATGCGTTTGTCTTCAAACATTTTCAAGATGATTTCGATCCCTACACCATTTGGATCCCCAATGGAAATACCCACTTTAATTTTTCCTTCTCTTCCTTCCATTGCCTGAATATTTGCTACTTTTGAGGACAAAGTTAAACAATATCAACGAGCTTATGTTTACAGGAATTATAGAAGATTTTGGAACCATTACAAAACTAGAAAAGGAAGATGAAAATTTACACATCAGCCTAGAAAGCTCTATTGCCTCAGAATTAAAAATCGACCAAAGTGTCGCCCACAATGGGGTGTGTCTAACCGTCGTTAAAATTGATGGTAATCAATATACCGTTACAGCAATCAAAGAAACTATCGACAAAACCAACCTTTCTAAATGGCAGGTGGGAGATAAAATCAACCTAGAGCGTGCCATGAAACTAGGTGCTCGCCTCGACGGCCATATTGTGCAAGGTCATGTCGATCAAATAGGACTATGCACTTCAGTCAAAGAAGAGGGAGGAAGCTGGGTTTTCTCTTTTGAATACGATCCTTTGCAAAAGAACATTACCATTGAAAAAGGATCGATCACAGTCAATGGAACTAGTTTAACGGTAATAAATTCTGGAACAAACACCTTTTCTGTTGCCATTATTCCCTACACCTATGAACACACTAATTTTCACACCTTTAAAAAAGGGACCGTTGTGAATCTTGAATTTGATGTAGTTGGGAAATACATTACTAAAATGCAACAACTACAATAAAAGATTATTCCCTATCTTGTAGACAAACTATATTTAGATGGAAATTCTTGAATTAACAACACTACTGCTGATCCTTGCGTCGACTTTTTCCCTGATTAATTTACGCCTTTTAAAACTTCCCATGACCATTGGGTTAATGATTCTTGCCATTGTGCTGTCTTTAGCTGTTTTGGGGATCGGGTTGATTTTTCCCTCCTTTTTAGAGGGAGCTACCAGCTTGACAAAAGAATTTGACTTTAGTGAATTACTGGTTAATGTAATGCTTCCCTTTTTGCTTTTTGCTGGAGCTATAGGGGTCAATGTACACGAATTATTAAAAGACCGTTTAACCATTTTATTCCTCGCTTCTTTTGGGGTGATTTTCTCCACTTTTACTGTAGGGACTGGTTTACACTGGTTGGTACAGCAACCCTTTTTTGGCATATCAGAACTAGGATTAACTTATGTAGACTGCTTGCTTTTTGGAGCATTAATTGCGCCTACAGACCCTATTGCCGTTCTAGCCATGGTCAAGAAAATGAATCTCTCATCGATTACTGAAACTCGAATTGCTGGAGAATCTTTATTCAACGACGGTATAGGTGTGGTGGTTTTCCTGACCCTGTTATCCATAAAAATTGGTGGCGCCGAAAACGTAACCGCTGCTAGTGTAGCTTCTTTATTTGCTACTGAAGTGATTGGTGGTGTAGCCTTGGGAGCGATAATGGGTTATTTAGGACTCCAACTATTAAAATATATTGAGAACGAACACACCGAATTAGAGGTACTTGTGACCCTTTCGCTTGTCCTTTTACTACCTATTATTTCACATCATTTTCATTTTTCTGCCGTACTTGGAATAGTCGTTATGGGATTGTTCCTCAATCAAAATATCGATACTGATAAAAATGAAGTTGGGGTTCAAAAAGCCATGGGGGACTATGTATATAAATTTTGGCATCTCTTGGATGAAACCCTAAATGCGGTACTTTTTATCTTGATAGGGCTTGAAATCATTCCATTGTTTGGAGACTTTAAACCCAATTATATGTTCATAATTCTCCTAGTCATTGCCTTAGTTGTGGCATCGCGATGGATCGGAGTAAGCGTACCTATTGGGATCCTCTCCCTCAAGAAAAAGTTTGAGCCCAAGACCGCATTAATTATTACCTGGGGAGGACTTCGTGGAGGACTTAGTATCGCCCTGGCCTTAAACCTTCCCGATGCAATGGGTGATGCCAAAGGATTGATTCTAATTTTGACTTATGCTGTGGTCTTATTCACCATTTTAGTACAAGGCTTAACCCTCAAAAAAATTGTTGACTAGCTTTTCAATACTTGACTTTTTCTGCTAAATTTGTATTGAGTATTTCGCACTGTGACAACAGTGATGTTTAATCTAATGTAGAAAGGAGGTGTCTTATGTCTTATGAACAACATTTGGGGAGTAACGGACAAAAGATGCCTTTTAACCAGGCATTTTAATCCTACTCCTTATCTAATTAGATAAAAGCAGGCCGATGGGCCTGCTTTTTTTGCTTTTTCGCGTAATTTTAACTCATAATCTTGTTGCAATGAAAAATATCCCACGTGTAGATTTAACTGATTTTTTATCTTAAGATTCCACAAGAAAAAAGACCTTTGTCAAAACCCTAGGAGAGGCCTTTGAAAACATAGGTTTTGTCATTCTAAAAGGGCATTTCTTAACGGCTGCGCAAACAGATTTACTTTATAAAGAAATCAAATGCTTTTTTGATTTAACCGAAGCGCAAAAACACGCCTATGAAGTTGAAGGCCTTGCAGGACAAAGGGGATACACCTCATTTGGAAAAGAAAGCGCTAAAGGCAGAACCGAAGGAGACCTAAAAGAGTTCTGGCATTTTGGGCAATATCGAAAAAAAGAAAACGGTCCTGTTTATCCAGAAAATATTGTTGTTAAAGAAAGTGATGCTTTCAATGCCATCGGAAAAGAAGTTTTTCAAACCTTAGAAAAAACGGGGCAGTCGATTCTTCAAGCCATTGCCCTTCACCTCAACTTAGAAGAAACATATTTTGATGAATATGTCGCCTATGGGAATTCGATCTTACGTGCGATTCACTATCCCCCTATTAAAAATGCACCTAAAAATGCTGTGCGTGCTGCAGCTCATGGCGATATTAACCTTATCACCCTCTTAATGGGTGCTCAAGGAAAAGGCTTGCAGGTAATGAGCAGAGAAGGGGAATGGATTGATGCTGTTGCAGAAGAGGGAGAGCTAATCATCAATATGGGTGATATGATGGCACGCTTAACCAACAATAAATTAAAATCCACCCTTCATCAAGTTGTCAACCCTCCCAAAGAATTATGGGGGAGCTCGCGTTACTCTGTTCCGTTCTTTATGCATCCCAGTGCTGAGATGCCCTTGAATTGTCTTGAAGATTGTGTCAGTGACATTACTCCAAAAGTCTATGAAGATTGTACAGCTGGAGAATTTTTAGAAGAACGCCTAAAAGAACTAGGCTTAAAAAAATAAACCATGGAAACAACAGAACTTCTATTTACGATTGCCAATACAGCCATCCTTCTTGCCTGGATTCCTTTATTGGTTGCGCCAAAATGGTCTTTTACAAAGCAAATGCTGGCCTTCCCCTATGTGCCCTTTGTTTTGAGCTTTTTTTACCTTTTTTTTCTCGTCAGTGATGGAGGTCTTGGCGAAGCCGATTTTTCAAGTCTAGAAGGTATTCTTGTCCTCTTCCATAACGCCACACCAGAGGCAGCAGCGGCTGGCTGGATGCACTACCTCGCATTTGATTATTGGGTGGGATGCTGGATGCTGCGCGATGCACAAAAGAAAGCTATTCCTCACCTTTTAATCATCATTCCCCTCCTATGCACCTTTATGTTGGGGCCAGTAGGTATTATGCTTTACGTTGTCTTTTCCCAAATTCGATTGGCCCTAAAAAAATAAAATACACCGCATTCAATAATGTTTATAAATTCATGAAAATTATCAGGGAGAAAGTTAATTGCTCTCCTCTTTTTTTGAAAGCAAAAGCGCTATAAGAATTCCGATTAATCCAAAGAAAAAACCCAAGAGAAAGCCCTGTAAATGTGGCCTATTTTTCTGTTCGGCAATATATGCACCAATGGCTCCTGTTACGACACCTAAAGCAATGGCTATGTATAGATTCATAGGTTAAAAAATATAGGAGAATTCTAAACGAATATTGCGTCCTGTCTCCCCTGCAAAATAGCGCAAACGGTTCAAATAATTACGGTAATCCACATCGAATATATTTTCCGTGACCAATCTCACTTCAATGTTGTTTTTGATTCGTGTTTCAAGCGATAAATGCATGAGATGAAACGCTTTGGGAGGAGAACTAATGTCGATGATTCGTTCGGTTAATACTCCGTTTTCAATAAAGGTATAAGAAAAGTTATAATCGGGGAATTGTGTCTGTCGAGCTTGATATTGACTACTGAGGCGAAGCGACAAAGGACGCTTTTTAAACATTTGGAAAAAAATTTCTTGCGATATATTTAATGGAGGGGTGTCGATTAAAGGCTCTCCAGTTGTTGACTGGGCACTTACCCATGCGGCTGTCGCTTGGTAAGCTAGATGCTTGCCAAATGAAATACTTAAATCAGCGTCTATTCCCAGCAGATTTACTTGATCTAGCTGAGTATATTCACGCATTAAAAAGGCGCTGTTTCTGGCTTGATCAAAACCTTGTTCGCTGGGCTGAAGAAGAATATAATCTTTTACTCTACTGTAATATCCTGAAAGGGTGTATGTAAAGCGATCATTCTTTTTGGCTAAGGAGAATACCCCTTTTATGGCGCGCTCTTGAGAAAGGCGTAAGTCTCCTTGCTCTATGGTAGCAAGTGCATGATGCAGACCATCACTAAAGAGTTCAGAGGGGTTAGGGGATCGCGTGATAAAGCCTAAATTTAAATAAGCATTGGTTTGTTTCCCCAGCCACTGCTTTATTCCCGCCGAAGCTGAAAAATTTCCAAACTTTTTGATCTGACGGGTAAGATAGTTACTTGCGTTCCCGGTTGAGATAATGGTATGAGCAAAATCATCATTGTACTCACGTGCATTCCAGTCGGCAATACGATAATATTTTTGAGCATCGATATAATCATAATCAAAACGCAGGCCTACTTCTGCCGAAAAATTGTTGGACGGTGCATATTCACTTATGGTATAAATTCCAAATTTATACCGAAGATAATCAGGAATTAAACGGCGCACTCCAGTATTTGGATCAACAAAATTGTCTTGTAATTGAGCCGATAAACCACTTTGCCACCTTAGGCTATTTTCTTGTTTAGACCTAAAATTAAAAAGCATATCATGGCTAAGTAATTCAATATCTAGGGCAGCACGATTGTTTGCCTCTCCGCGACGAACATCAAATTCTTTGCGATTATTTGCCTGAAAGCTATATTGTATATCCCACTTTGCTTGATTGGTCATTCGTCGGTCATAACGCACACTTAAGCCGTGATGAACTGTACTTTGCTTTGGGTTGTTAATCGATCGTGTCCAGGGTTTTTCAAAAAGTGGTTGGGTACTTTCAATCGATCGTGCTAAATCGCCAACTGTTCCGATATGGGCCGCGGCTAAAATTCCTGCTTCTTTTTGAAAAAAACTATAGTTAAATCGCCATTCTTGCGTAATGGTGTTACGTCCAAAATAAACTTTTGCGTGCTGCTCTCTATTGCCTGTATTTGAAAGTATATGATTTGGGTTTTTTAAGTCACCGGTGTTTTTTAAAGAGGTGTTTCCACCAAAATAAGTGCCATTCGTAAAGGTTTTAGTAATATCTGTTAAAAGATACCCTCCTTTTCCTTGATGAACATATCCCGAGGAAATGCTTCCCAACAAACTGTCGCTCAAGGGATATTTTTGAGGGATGAGTTGAATAATTCCGCCCAAGGCATCTCCTCCAAACTGGAGGGCTGTTGCCCCTTTAATCAACTGAACTTGATCAGCGCCATTAATATCAATACTAGGGGCATGATCGGCACCCCACTCATGATCTTGCAAGCGAATCCCGTCATTGATGATTGCTATCCTCGATCCTGTAACTCCATGAACCATGGGTTTTACAATAGCATTACCCGTTTTTATGCTCGACACTCCAGCAAGTTGTGCAAGGGCATCTCCTAGATTCTGAGAATGAAATCGCTTTAATTCTTCTTTTGATAAGCTGCTTTCAATCCCTGTTTTAGTGGTTTTTTTTTGGCCTTGATCGGTGATGATGATCTCTTCTAGTTCGTTGAGATGATGCTCTAGATAAAATTTTTTTAAGAAGGAAGACGGTTGGGTGTTTTTAGTCGTAATTGGACTACAATCAGGATGTTCCAATAAGAGGGTATAGCCTTGTTGACAAAGTGCTGGAAAAATAAAGGTCCCGTTTGCTGTTGTTTGCACTTTGCGGTCGTTTTCCAATAAGGTAATTGTTACCCCTTGTAATGGAATATTATCATGTAAGTCATAAACCACTCCAAAGATAGATTCATTGCAATCTTGAGCAGTTGCATGATATGCTAGGCATAGTAAACAAAAAAATGTGAGCTGTCTAATCAAAAGTAAAATTAAAAAGTGGCGATTCACTTGAAAGAATCGCCACATATGATTTCGTGTTACTCAACTGTAACTGGAAAACTTATCTCAACATCAGTAGCACCTCCTATTGCGCCTCGAGTTGACCCAGCTTTGTTGTTAGGCTCGTGAATTAAATAAAGGCGAACAGAGCCTGAACTTGCATCAGCAGTAGTCCATTGCGTTTTTAAGTTGATGCTAACCCCATCATTATCCTCAACATCATTGCTAGCTGGAGAAATAGACACATTAGCAGTTGCTATTTCGTAAAAAATAAAATGCTCATCAGCTTCTTCAATAACCTCTTCTGTAATGTCTTCTATATCGGAGGCATCTGAAGCGTCAAAAAAGTGAACACTAACCGCATAGCTAGCATTTGCTGTTAAACCAATTGAAGGGATGGCCTCTCCATCATTCCAAGTGTAATTTGTTGTGGTATTATCACTAGCGGTTACTCTAAGCGTAACACGGTTGATAACTTCCTCCTCGTTGATCTCTTCTGGAGAATCTTTTTTACACTGGTTAAAAATGAGAAGTACTAAAATGGCAAATATCAATTTACGCCAAAACCCTTGGCGGGGGGAATTATATATAACTGTTTTCATTGGTATAAAATTTATTGTAAAACGTAAAAGTGTGAACTATAGGTTAAACAATAAAGAAGGTGGTCCCCGTAAATTGATCTGATCAATTTCAGTGCTTACATACAGATGGGTATGTTTTTCTGTTTTGATTGCCTTTGCCATATTGGCAAAAAAGCTTGTCGGCGCAAGAAAGGCAAGGGTAAAAGGAGTTGTAAAAGTAAAGGTCAGTGAACAACTCAATTCAGTCTCATGAAAGTGCGTTGTCGTTTGAGAACAAATGCGCTCCTTATCGTGATTATCAACGAGATGCATCCATTGATGGATGCTGGGAAGAATAAATGTTCCCAACAAACAAAATGAAATTAGTAAAGCACCTAATCGTGTTTTCATGGTACATATTTACGTAAAATTTAGGAAAGATCGAGATCTTAGAACATAATTGTACCTATTTTAACTCTGCTGACAATTCGTCCGCTTTGTTGTTTTGGCTTGATTATCGTACTTTGAACGACTATGAAAGAAAAAAAGAAAGTTTCCTTTAAATGGGCATTTCGAGAATATATATGGCCAAGAAGAAAAGTTGTTTCCATAGGTCTTTTCCTAATCATTGTCCGCAGCCTCTCTGGCCTGGTACTCCCCTATGCCAGTAAAGCCTTAATCGATGATGTGATCCCTTCAAAAGACACTCAAGCCTTGAGCTATTTACTCATTGCCGTTGGTATTGCCCTTTTATTTCAGTCCATCAGTTCCTTTTCACTTACCCGCATCTTGAGTGTAGAAGCTCAGCATTTGATTTCTGTACTTAGGGCAAATGTGCAAAAGAAATTATTAAAATTACCTATTCGTTTTTTTGACAACCAAAAAGCAGGAGCCCTTGTATCGCGTGTAATGACAGATGTAGAAGGCGTGCGCAATTTGGTGGGAACCGGTCTGGTTCAACTCATCGGAGGATCAATTACAGCTGTAATTTCATTGGTCATCTTAATCAATATCAATGGTTGGATGACGCTGTTCGTTTTGCTCCCTGTTGGTGTTTTTGCTGTCATCGCCTTAAAAGCTTTTGGCTACATTCGACCCATTTTCCGCGATCGTGGAAAAATCAATGCTGAAGTAACCGGCCGTTTAACCGAAACCTTAAATGGAATTCGTGTCATTAAAGGGTTCAATGCTGAAGAACAAGAACAGAAAACCTTTGAAAAAGGTGTGGAGAGATTGTTTTTAAACGTAAAGAAAAGCCTTACTGCCACGGCCTTTATGACCAGTGCTTCGACCTTTTTGTTGGGAATTGCCTCGGCAGGAATCATGGGAATTGGCGGATATTTTATCATGCAAGGGAACATGACCTATGGCGAATTTGTTTCCTTTACCTTATTCCTTGGGTTTATGATTGCCCCTATCGTTCAAATGAGCAATATTGGCAGTCAACTAACAGAGGCTTTTGCTGGCCTAGACCGTACCCAAGAATTGATGGACGCACCAGAAGAAGACGATCCCTCCATAAGAACTAATCACCTTAAACAGGTAAATGGGGATATTATTTTTGAGAATGTTTCTTTTGCCTATGAAGCCAATAAAGAAGTTTTGCATTCCGTTTCTTTTACGGCAAAAAAAGGAAGTGTTATTGCGCTAGTTGGTTCGTCAGGCTCTGGAAAATCGACCATTGCTGGTTTGGCCTCAGGCTTTTTAACCCCCAACAAAGGGACCGTTTCAATTGATGGACAAGATTTGTCAAAAATCAATCTTCGTAGTTTTCGCAAGCATTTAGGGGTGGTCTTACAAGACGATTTTTTATACGAAGGCACCATTAAAGAGAATATTTTATTCCCTCGCCCAGAGGCTTCAGATGAAGAGGTTCTTGCAGCAGCAGAGGGAGCTTATGTTACTGAGTTCACCGATCGATTTGATGAGGGCTTGGATACCCTGATCGGTGAAAGAGGGGTGAAATTATCTGGAGGACAACGCCAACGCATTTCCATTGCACGAGCATTGTTGGCTCAACCCGCCCTGGTTATTTTAGATGAAGCAACCTCAAACCTCGACACCGAAAGCGAACGCTATATTCAAGATAGTTTAAGCATTCTAATGAAAGACCGAACTACATTGGTCATTGCGCACCGCTTAAGCACCATTCAAAAAGCTGATCAGATTTTGGTCATCGAAAAGGGTGAAATTGTGGAAAAAGGCAAACATCAAGAATTACTGGACAAACAAGGCCGATACTTTGAATTGTATACCTATCAGAGCCGAATGTAATAAGGAAAAATCAAACAAATCTTTGATTCGACAAAAAAAATTATACATTTAGAGGTGTTTAAGCAATTCACTCATACTGATTCCTATGCAAAAATTTCAACTCTTATTGCTTGTTTTTCTCCTGCCTTTTGCTGTAATCGCGCAAGTGTATTCTTTCGCAGACGGAGAAAAAACACATCGGGTTTTTCTGGATGAAAATTACCTGATAGAAACCGTTTTTAAGACCGATGATGGATTCTTTGTTCTTTCCAGAGGAGGCTTTTATACCTCAGACAACGGGTCCTATAATGTGCAATTCGAATTCAATTCAAATTTTGAAAAAGATCGTTTGTCCACCAAAAAATACGACCACAAAGAAAACTGGAAAGACATCTCTTTTCCCAACCAAAATCTAGAAGGAAAATGGCTAATGGCCGGGCGAGTAAAACCAGAAGGCGAGCAGCGTCGAGACATTACCAGTTCAAGAAAAACAATGAAAATTTTACTCAACGGTTATTTTCAATGGATTGCTTTCGATACTGCTAACATGAGTTTTAAGGGCTCTGGAGGAGGAACCTACACTGCCAAAGAAGGTGCTTATGTAGAAACCTTGGACTATTTTTCACGCGATCCGGAAAAAGTAGGGAAAATCCTTCCCTTCGAATACAAACAAAAACAAAACGATTGGTACCACAAAGGGTACACGAGTAAGGGTGCACCAATGCACGAAATTTGGCACAAAAGAAATTAATTGATATCCGAATAAATTATTATGAAAAAATTCATTTTTAGTCTGCTTGCCCTAGTGATAACAACCACTTCCTGGGCACAAAAAAAAGAAGATAAAGACTTGCCTCTTGAGGCGACTAGGGTTGTAACGATCTCGACAGACCAAGGAACTTGGCTATCGTTGGATGTTCATCCAGATGGCTCTTCAATTGTATTTGATCTCTTAGGTGACTTATATGAACTCCCCATTAATGGAGGAAAGGCTATACGCCTTACCGAAGGTCTCGCCTTTGACTCTCAGCCAAAATATTCCCCCGACGGTAACTCCATTCTCTTTTTGTCTGACCGAAGTGGAGGGAATAATGTATGGATCATAGACCGAGAAAAAGAAGACACTATTCAACTCACCAAAGGGAATACCTCCAAAATGCAATCAGCAGATTGGTCTCCAGACGGGAATTATGTTGCTGTAAGTAAAGGAACCCGTAATTTTAAACTACACCTCTATCACAAAGAGGGCGGAGGGGGAACCCAGCTGATTGAAAAACCCGACAACCTAAAAGTATCTGAACCAACTTTTAGTGCCAACGGAAGACATATTTGGTTTTCACAACGCACAGGTGCTTGGCAATACAACGCGCGCTTTCCACAGTACCAATTAGCTACTTATGACCGTGAAGATGGAAAAAAAGAAGTAATGACTTCTCGCTATGGTTCTGCCTTTACTCCAACACTTTCTCCAGACGGTAAATGGTTGGTCTACGGAAGTCGCTACAATGACCAAACCGGTTTAGTAAAACGCAACCTTATCACACAAGAAGAAAGCTGGTTGGCCTACCCAGTACAACATGACGAACAAGAATCCATTGCTCCTTTAGGCGTTTTACCGGCCATGTCATTCACACCAGATAGCAACGAAATCGTTGCTTCTTATGGCGGAAAAATATACCGCATCCCTATTGCTGGAGGAGAAGCAAAAAACATTCCTTTTCAAATCAATGAAGAAGTGGCACTTGGGCCACAATTAAAATTTGATTATCCAATTGAAGACTCCCCAACTTTTGATGTAAATCAAATCAGAGATGCGCAGGTTTCACCCGATGGAACTGCTATCGTTTTTACTGCTTTGAACAAACTTTATTGGATGAGTTTCAAGGACAAGCAGCCCAAACGCCTCACTTCTTTTTCCTTCACAGAAGCCATGCCCACATGGAATCCAAATGGACGTGAAGTGGCCTTTGTGAGCTGGGACGAAAAACAAGGAGGACACGTTTATAAGGTGAGAATAGATAAGGTTTCTTCGCCTGTCAAATTAACGATAGAACCCGCAGTATACACCCAACCTGCTTGGGGTACTTCCAACAAAATTGCCGTCTTTAAAGGCGCAGCTCAGCAATTTAAAAATGCTGATGGGCCGCGTGCATTTCAGCAAAAATCAAACTTGGTCTGGCTCAATACAACTGCAGCTGGGAAAAGCAACTTGATAAGCAAAGCCAGTGGCCTTTCAAATCCGCACTTTGCTCAAAATGACGACAGAATCTACCTGAACTCTTCCGATGGTTTGATCTCAATGCGATGGGATGGAACAGACCGTAAAAAACACTTGCAAGTAGACGGAATTACGGTCTATGGCTCTTCCTACGATGAAAATCATTTGTTGGCGGATTCCCCCACAGCTCCAGCAAAAAAACCAGCTAAAGCAACGACTATTTTGCGGGCTCCAAAAGGAGACTACGCCTTGGCTCAAATTAACAATGATGTCTATGTGGTAACCATTCCGTATGTTGGCGCAGAGGGAGCTAAAATCAACGTTAAAGACGCTTCAAAGGCGGCTTTCCCTTCCCGCAAGCTGACCAAGTTTGGCGGACAATTTCCTTCATGGAATAGCAGTGGAAATATAGTCTATTGGACCCTAGGGAAAACGCTTTTCCGCTATGATATTGCGGCGGCAAAAGCTAACGAAAATGCGCAAAAAGAAGAAAAAGAAGCTAAAGAAGCCGCTAAAAAAGAGAAAAAGGAAAAAGATGAAGCCGATGAAGCCGTCGCTTCTGCTGAAACAGACGAAGAGGAAGAGGACGACTCCATCGAAGATTATCAAGCAAAAGAATTGGACCTTATTGTTAAAGCAAATCGTGCTATTGCAAAAGGAACACTTGTTTTACAGAATGCAACCTTGATTACCATGAAAGGCGATGAAATCATTCAAAATGGAACGGTTGTCATTACCAATAACCGCATTACTGCCGTTGGTACAGCAAATGAAATTGAGGTTCCTGCTGGAGCAAAAGTCATGGACCTCAAAGGCAAATATATTGTCCCTGGTTTTGTCGATACACATGCACATATGTGGCCCGCTTGGGGCTTACATAAAAACCATGTTTGGGTCTATGCCGCAAACCTGGCCTATGGTGTAACCACTACCCGAGACCCGCAAACTGCAACCACTGACGTCTTGACCTATGCCGACATGGTAGAGGCCGGACAAATTCCAGGACCACGTATCTACTCAACTGGACCTGGGGTCGGATACTGGGGCTATAATATCAAAAGTCTTGACCATGCCCGCGATGTTTTAATGCAGTATTCAAAGTACTACAACACCAAAACCATCAAGATGTATTTGACGGGGAACCGCCAACATCGCCAATGGATTATCCAAGCGGCAAAAGAACAAGAGTTAATGCCCACAACTGAAGGTGGTTTGGACTTTAAATTAAATGTCACACAAATTTTAGACGGCTATCCTGGACACGAACATTCCTTCCCCATTTTTCCGCTGTATAAAGATTTTATCGACTTTGTCGCTGGATCAAAAACTGCCTATACTCCCACGCTTTTGGTGTCCTATGGAGGGCCTTGGGCAGAAAATTATTATTATGCTACAGAAGATGTGCAAGGCGATGCAAAATTAAATCGCTTTACACCCAAATCTGAATTGGATACAAAATCCCGTCGTCGAAATGCAGGCTGGTTCATGAAAGAAGAACATGTTTTTGAAGATCATGCTGTTTTTGTCAAAGATTTGGTTGCTGCTGGAGGAATAGCTGGTGTTGGTTCTCACGGACAATTACAAGGACTTGGCTTTCACTGGGAAATGTGGAGTATGCAAGCCGGTGGAATCTCTGAACACGATATGCTTAAAGTGGCTACTGTGATTGGGGCTGAAGCTCTGGGGCTTTCTAAGGATATTGGAAGTATCGAAAACGGAAAACTTGCAGACTTGGTTATTTTAGATCAAAATCCACTTGAGAATATTCGCCATACTAATTCAGTCAACCTAGTGGTGAAAAATGGTTTTGTTTACGAAGGAGATAGTTTAAATACTGTTTATCCAGAAGTCAAAACCCAAGATTATCCTTGGACACAAGCATCTCCCTCGGCTCAATTACCTGGCGTAGGAAAAAAATAAACAACTATTCTTCTTTAAGAAGACTCAACACATCAGTGCCCAAATACTCGTTTGCTTGGTTGGTATACCAGGCGCGTGTTTTGGGCATTTTTATGCCTTGAACAGTTTCCTCACCTGAGAGTAAAATATACTCGCCATCGTTTTTACTTTCATCGTGATAAAATTGATAATGACGGAGAGCAAAGGTCGCTGGATCAAAATAAAAATACCAGCTGTCTTTTCCTATCGCTTCAGCATAAGTTACTTTCAGACACAACAAACTTTCTCCATTAAATACTTTAGTATATACTTTTTGATCCAAATGTGTTCCTGGATCGTTCAGTTTCATGGGTAAACCATAGAGGTAAGTATAGTAGTTCCGCATTGTTGTTGTGCGCTCACAATTCAACCGATGTTTCTCTGCAATTTCATCGGTAAAGACAGTGTTCCCTTCAAACCAATGGGTGCAATTTCCTTTTTCAATGGCCGAGGCAGTTGTTATTCCATCAGTGGTTACTGTACTCTTAAAATATTCTTTTGAAAAGTTTAGTTCAATTAATGTCGTTCGTGTTGGCCGGCTAGGAGATTGCATCGCCACCTCAAAAGAAGCCTCTAAAACATTCCATCTTCCCAAGGGGTCATGGTAGGCAATACTTTTCGCTAATACTTCTTGAGCAGAAAGCGCTTGTTCTGGTTGCTTTTGTGAAAATACTTGATTAAGGAAAACTACTGTGAAA